>Ga0208610_100216_pt1 | contig 23527 bp, 16 predicted proteins | sample SubbioR11Jul_8A2_FD_184815 | JGI IMG/M metagenome (GOLD analysis project Ga0208610, IMG submission 184815) | Serpentinite rock and fluid subsurface biosphere microbial communities from McLaughlin Reserve, California, USA - CR11Jul_8A2 (SPAdes) | ecosystem: Environmental > Terrestrial > Deep... | reverse complement strand
GCGCGCTCGGGGCTTCGCCCTTGGGGCGGCCCGGCGGGCTCAGGCGAAAGCCGACAGGCAAGGCGGCGGCGCGCATCAGCGTGGCCTCAGTTGCACGGTGCCCGCCGCTGCGGGCAGGTTCAAGCTGCGTCCGCGCCACGTCAGCTCGCGGCCGTTCTGAAGCGCCCTCGGCAGCGGCCCGTCTCCCGGCCACACCAGCCGCACGCCGCCGCGGGCAGCGGGCAGCGCGCGCGCCAGCGTGAAGCGCCAGCCGCTGCCGAGCCATTCGAGCCGGTAGTCGAGCACGCCGTAGGCGGTGGACAGACCGCGCACCGCGAGCCCGCCGGCCAGCCAGTCCGGCGTCCACCCGGCACCGATCACCAGGCTCAGATCGGTCTCGCTCTCGTACGCGAACAGATCGAGCGCCGAGCGGATGTAGTCGGCGGCGACCCAGGCGTGCGGCATGTCGCCGAGGAAGTTCGGCCGCCGGTACTCGCGCATCACGACCTCGGCCCACTGGTTCCAGGCGGCCGGCCGGCGGTCGTTGAAGAAGAAGTCGAGCATCGCGTGTGCCCGCTGCGGCCGCCCGAGCCGCACCAGCGCGCCAACGGCGCGCAACTCGTAGGGCGTGTAGTCGCGCCACGACTGGCCGGCCGCGCGCGCCTGCGCCTGCTGCCAGTAGCGCTCGAAGGTGGCATCGAGCAGGTCGCGCGGCGGCGTCGCCTGCGCCGGATCGAGCGCGATCGTCGTCGCGGTCGCGTCGAAGTCGCCACGATCGGCGGCGCCGGCGATGAAGTCGATGCCATGCCGGCGCGCGGTCGCCCGGATCGATTCGTTCAGCTCGCGCTCGAACTCCTCGCCCAGCGCGCGCCAGCGCAGCGCCTTCTCGGCCTCGCCGCGCAGCAGCGCCAGCACGACGGCGTCCTTGTACCCGCGCAGCGCCCAGAAGTTGTCCCAGTTGGAGTAGGCCGGCTTGTCGGAGTAGCCCTCGTGGCTGATCGACGGCGGCAGCAGTCCGAACAGGTGCTCGCTGCCGGCCACGCGCAGACGTGGATCGCGCCCGCTCTGGCGCAAGCTCTCGAGGTAGGCGACGACCCGCTGCACGGTCGGCCAGTGCCGCGCCACGAAGGCCTGGTCGCGCGTGTGGCGCCAGACTTCGGCGACCGCGTACAGGTACTGGCCGTGGCTGTCGTGCTCGGCGATCGGGTCGGCGCCGCGCGCATCGACGCAGCACGGCACCTTGCCCGACTCGAACACGAAGTCGCCGAACCAGTCGACGAACTCGCGCGCGGCGTCGGCTTCGCCCAGCCGCAGCAGCGCCGCGACCATCATCGCGCCATCGCGGATCCAGGTGCGCGCGTACGAGCGCGTGCCGGGCCGCAGCGCCGGACCGTCGCGCGACATCAGGATGTGCGCCGCCGAGGTGCGCAGCGTGTCGGCGATCGGCTGCGACGCCGGCGGCAGGCGCAGCACGACCCGGTTCAACCGCTCGCGCCAGCGCTCGGCGGCTTGGGCCATGCGCAGCTCGACGCTGGCCGCATCGGCAGCATCCGGCGCGCCGGCGGTCTTCGACAGCGGCGCGGTCAAGGCGATCGCGCGGCGCTCGCCGGGCGCCAGCACGATGCGAAACTGCAGCAGCGCCGAGGCGTGCGCGTTGGCATCGTCCAGCACCGACAGCGCCGGCGCCGCCAGCAAGGCATCGAGCGAGACGCCGCCATCGAACGGCAGCGCCGTGACGCGCGCCACCGGCTCGCTGGCGCGCAGCAGCGCGCGGCCGTCGACGGCCAGCAGCCGATCGCGCCACTGCAGGCGCGCGATCGAACGCGCCCCGCCCGGCGTGGTGAGAAACTGCGTCGGCGGATTGACCTGCCACGGACGCACCGCCAGCAGCAGGGTGAAGCTGCGCGCGCGCGTGTCGGTGTTGGCCAGCAGGTAGCGCGCGAGCAACTGCGGCGCCTCGCGCGGACCGTCGGCCGCGGCCTCGACCTCGAGCGTGAAGACCTCGTGGCGCCAGTGCACCGCAGGCAGAGGCAGATAGCCGTCGCGCAGCGAGTGCGCGAGCTGCACCTCGGGCCAGGTGAGCACGCGGCCGTCGTCCAACTGCACCGCCGGCTCGATGCTGAACCCGGCGCGGCCGACTTCGAGCGCCCCGTCCTCGGACAGCAGCGCCGAGCGCTCGCCGCCGCCGTCGACACCCACCAGCGACCAGTAGTTCTGTTCACCGAGAAACGCGCGCGGCATCTGTCCGCGCGGGGCAGCGCGCGCCAGCTCGGCGAGCGCGGCATTGAAGTCCCGCCACTGCCGGCTGTCGCGCAGTTGCAGCACCGGCCGCGCCTCGGTTGCGGTGCGCACCCGCAGCCAGCGCGCCTCCTGTTCCGGCAGCCACAACGCGTCGAGCCCACCGTCGCTCGCCCGCACGCTGCGCAGCAGGCGCCAGTGCAGGCCGTCGTCGGACGCGGACACCTCGTAGTCGATCCTGCCGATCTGGACCGGCCAGCGCAGGGCCAGCCCGTTGAACTCGCGCGGCCGCTGGAAGTCGAGTTCTAGCTGGCCCGCTCCGTAGGTCTCGACCGGCTCCGGCCAGTGTTCGGGATCGGGCTGGCGTTGGTGCAGCTCGAGGCGCGCCACGCACAGCGATCCGCGCCCGCCCTCGCGGCCGGCCGCGATCACGAACTCGACCGCCTCGGTGCGCTTGAGGCTGCGGTCGGCGGTCGGACCCCACGCGAACTCGACATGGCGGCGCCGGAAGCGCAGATCCGTCAGCGTCGCCGGCAGCGCATGGCTGGGTCGATGCAGCCACCAGACGTTCTCGCCGCTGGCATCGACGAACTTGATCTGCAGATCGTTGACCGCGCCGCTGCCTTTGATGCGCGCGCTCGCTTCGAAGGACTGCGGCCAGTCCACCGCCAGCGTGCGGCGCATCACCGCATGGCCGGCAACGCCGGCGAAGTCGTAGTGCAGGCAGATGCTGCCGTCGGCGTCGCGCCCCAGTTGCGCGACGACCTGCTCCGAGGCCGTGACCTGCCAGGCGGCGGCGTCGTGAAAGTCGTCGAGCACGCGCGCCTGCGAGATCGGGGCGCACAGCACCGCCAGGAGAAACCACCGTGCCTTCACCCTTTGACACTCCCCAACGTCAAGCCGTGGATGTAATGGCGCTGCAGCACGAGAAACAGCAGCAGCACCGGCAGCGTCGTGACCACCGATCCGGCCATCATCAGCTCGGTGTCCTGCACGTGCTCGCGCGACAGTCCGGCCAGCGCCACCGGCAGCGTGTGCAGCTCGCTGTCGGTCAGGACGATCAGCGGCCACATGAAGTCGTTCCAACTGCCCAGGAAAGTCAGCACCGCGAGCGTGACCATGATCGGCCGCAGCAGCGGCAGGACCACCGCGGTGAAGATGCGCAGCTCGCCGGCGCCGTCGATGCGCGCCGCCTCCAGCAGTTCGTTCGGAATCCCGAGCGCGTACTGGCGCACCAGGAAGATGCCGAAGACGCTCGCCAGCCAGGGCACGAGCGCACCCGCATAGGTGTTCACCAGACCCATCTGCTTGAGCATCAGGAACAGCGGCAGCATCGCCACCTGACCCGGGATCACCAGCGCGCCGAGCAGCCAGGCGAAGATCCGGTCGCGCCCGGCGAAGCGCAGCTTGGCGAAGGCGTAGCCGGCGCTCAGGTTGAAGGTCAGCGCCAGCAGCGTGGCGCCGGTGGCCACGATCAGGCTGTTGACGGCCTGCCGCCCGAGACCGGCGGTGCCGAACAGTTCGCGGTAGTGGGCCAGGGTCGGCGCCCGGGGCAACAGCGGCGGCGGAAACTGGCTCGCCTCGCCCGGCGCCATCAGGGACGCCGACACCATCCACGCGAGCGGGAACAGCGTCAGCGCGGTCAGCGCTGCCAGCAGCAGATTGATCGTCAGTGCCGCGCCGCCGGACTTCACACCGCTTCCCGGCGACGCGCCAGCGCAAGCTGCAGCAGGGTGACTGCGAACATGATCGCGAACAGGATGACGGCGACCGCCGAGGCGGCGCCCAGGTTCCACCACTTGAAGCCTTCCTCGTACATGAAATACAGGACCGTGACCGTCTGTTGGGCCGGGCCGCCCTGCGTCATCACGTACGGTTCGGCGAACAGCTGGAAGTGCCCGGCCATCGTCAGGATGCCGACGACCAGCAGCAGCGGCGCCAGCGCCGGCAGCGTGACGTGGCGCACCTGCTGCCAGCGCGAGGCGCCCTCGATGCGCGCCGCTTCGTACAAGTCGTCGGGGATCGCCTGCAGACCGGCCAGCAGGATGATCATGTTGTAGCCGAAGTTCTTCCACACCGACAGCAGGACGATCGCAGGCATGGCCCAATCCGGATCGCCGAGCCAGTCGATCGGCGCGATACCGATTCCCGCCAGTCCGTAGTTGATCCAGCCGTAGTGCGCGTGGAACAGGTAACGCCAGACCACCGCCACGGCCACCAGCGTCGCCACCACCGGCGCGAACAGCGCGGTGCGGTAGAAGGCCCGAAAGCGTGCCAGCGGCGAGTTCAGCAGCAGCGCCGCGCCGAGGGAGGCTGCGATCGACAGCGGCACGCCGACGACGACGAAGTACAGCGTATTGCCGAGCGCCTGCCAGAACAGGGGCGTGCGCAGGAGTTCGACGTAGTTGCCGAAGCCGACCCACCGCAGATTGCCGACATCGGCCAGCGCGTAGATGTCGAAGTCGGTGAAGCTCAATGCCAGCGCCGCGGCCACCGGGACGACGAAAAACACGCCGATGGCGGCCAGCGCCGGTCCGACCAGCAGCCAGGCGGCGTTGAAACCCTTCATGCAGCGCCACGCGCCAGCATCCAGCGGCGCTTCTCGAGGATGCGATCGGCGCGCGCGTCTAGCTCGGCCAGCGCCGCCTGTTCGGCGACCTCGCCGTGCACGATGCGCTCGACCATCAGCCGCATCTCGGTGGCGATCCGTTCCCACTCGGGCACCTTCGGCGCCGGCCTGACGCGGTCGAGCTGGTCGAAGAATGCGCGCGTCGGCGGATCCTGCGCCAGGCGCGGATCGTTCCAGGCCGAGCGCCGCGGCGGCAGGTTGCCGGTCAGCGCATGGAAGCGCCCTTGAACCTCGGGCCGCGCCAGGTACTCGATCACCTGCCACGCGGCCTCCTTGGCCGGCGAACGACGGAAGACGACCAGGCTCGAGCCGCCCGCGATCGAGGCACCGGGTCCGCGCGGCCCGGGCAGCGGTGCGGTCATCCATGCCTGCTGCAACGAGGGCGGCAACCGGCGCCGGAACTCGCCGATGTTCCACGGCCCGGAGATGTAGAAGCTGAAGTAGCCGCGGCCGAACTCGTGCCACAGGTTGGCGATCTGGTTGTTGCTCGCCGGCGGCGCCAGGCCGCGCTCGAACATCGACAGGTAGAAGCGCAACGTGCGGCGGAACTCCGGGCCGCGGAAGTTGCCCCAGCGTCCGCCGTCGCGCAGCAGCGGTTCATCGCCTTGCAGCGCGAGCGCGGTCAGCGGCTCGAACTCGTTCAACGGCAGCAGGATCGCGTAGCGCGCATCGCCGACCAGGCGCTTGACCGCCAGCATCTGGCGCAGCCACGCGTCCCAGTCGCTCGGCGGTCGCTCGAAGCCGGCCTGCGCCAGCAGATCGCGGCGGTAGAAGAGCAGGCGGGTGTCGACGTACCACGGAATGCCGAAGACGCGGCCGTCGACGACGTTCGTGTCCCAGATGCCCGGGAAGTAGTCCACCGGATCGACCGTCGCCGAGCGTCCGACCGCCGCGTCCAGCGGATCCAGCGCCTCGAGCGCGGCGAACTGCGCAATCCAGGTGTTACCGAGCTGGCACAGGTCCGGCGTGGCGTCGCCGGCAAACGCCGTCAGCAGCTTCTCGAGCGCGGCCGACCAGGGCACCTGCTCGATCCGCACCTGGACCTGCGGATGCTGCGCACTGAAGTCCCGCAGCAGTTCGCGCACGACCTGGCCCTCGCGCCCCATGGCCCAGAAGCGCACCGTGCCGGCGCTGCGCGCGCGCCGCGAGCAGCCCGAGCCCAGGGCCGGCGCCGCGACCAAGGCGGCGGCGCGCAGGCAGGCGCGCCGCCGCGCCGCGAAGGTGCCGGCCTCGGCGCGCCGGCGCCGCTCAGCCAAGCCAGCCCCCGCGCATTCCGGCCCGCAGCAGGCCATTGCGCAGGTGCGCGTTGCGCCGGGTGGCCCGCCACACGACCTCGCCGCGGTGATTGCCAAACATCGCCAGCAGCGGGCCCTGCGCGATGCCGAGGTACTCCAGGTTGAACCAGCCGACGCCGGGCACGATGCGGCCGTGGGCGAGCGCCACGTCGGTGAACTGGAAGCTCAGGTTGAACGCATCCAGGAAGCCGTACCTGCCGTAGAGGTGGTTGCCGAAGCGCGTGTGCATCGCCTGCAGCGCCGGCACCGCGATCTCGGGCGCGAACGCGATCGATGCGCCGGCGCCGTACGGTGCGATGGTGCCGTCGTCGTACGTGTGCGCGCCGCCGATGCCGCGGCCGGCATAGCTGATGAAGCGCCGCACGCGGCCGCCGAACTCGCGCTGCACATCGGCCGGGCCGTCGCTGGCGGTGATACCCCAGAGGTCGCTGCCGTAGCCGGCCCAGCCCTCCGGATTGGCGATCGCATAGGCGCGCTGCGCCAGCGTGGCGCGGCGCGAGTTCTCGAAGTAGTCGAGGCCGCGCACGCGCATCCAGGCATCAGCCACGCCGCGGAAGTCGACCCAGCAGTGCGTGAACTGGTGAACGAACAGCGGGTGATAGTGCAGGTAGGTCTGGCCGTAGAAGTCGACCACCCAGCGCGCCCCGTAGGTGCTGGTCCAGGCCCCCCATGCCGCCGCATCGACGGCGAAGCTGGGCGAACCCAGCGCCAGCAGGTACAGCAGCATCGCCTCGTTGTAGCCGGAGTAGTCGCCGGCCAGGTGGCCGGACTCGGGCATCCAGCCCAGGCAGATCGCCGGCGCGCGCGGCTGCGCCCAGCGCCAGTCGACGCGGGCGTAGATCTGTTCGACCAGTGCGCGGATCTCGCTCTCGGCGGGCTCGGCGCCGTCGAACCAGCTCTGGCAGAACAGCATGCCGGCCAGCAGCAGCGCGGTGTCGATGGTGGACAGTTCGCTCTGCGAGCTGCGCGTACCGCTGCGCATGTCGAGAAAGCGATAGAAGAACCCCTTGTAGCCGGCCCGGCCGGCGGGCTCCGGGCCTTGCGGTGCATCGCGGAAGAACAGCAGCGTGGTGCGGACGCGTTCGCGCGCCTGTGCGCGCGTGATCCAGCCGCGCTCGACGCCGATCGGATACGCGGTCAGCGCGAAACCGACCGCGGCGATGTTGGAGAACGGCTGCGTCGGCCAGCGGTCCGGGGCGAGGCCGGTGCCGGCGTCGGTCGTTTCCCAGAAGTAGAGGAAGGTGCGGCGCTCGACATCGTCGAGAAGGGCGGCGGCATGGGCGGAATCGGCCGCCTGCCCGCTGCGGTCGGCCGGCCCGGAGCTGCAGCCACCGACCGCAAGCAACGACGCTGCGTACAGGGATCGTTCGAGAAAGTGTCGGCGCGTAGGCATGTCCGATGGCCACTGGTTCGGCCGGCCGCGAAGCCGGTGTTGGGAAGTCTGATTCACGGTCGAGCGTCGAGCCGTCCGCGTCGAGGGGTCCGCGACCTCGGGGACGGCGCGGCCGCGCACCGGCGCAGCCGCCGCGGGTCGATCGACGACCCTCGCGCTGTGCGCTCGGGCTTCGCCCTTGGGTCGGCCCGGCGCGCTCAGGCGGCAGCGCGCGCCGGTGCCGGCGCGGTCGGGTCGGACCGGGCCGGCGCCCGACACCGCCCGGTCGCACAGCCGCTGCTACCAGCGATAGCCTAGCGTCAGCTTGAACGTGCGCATCGGTCCGGCCATCGCGTTGGGCTTGCCCAGGTCGGGGTTGTCGCCGCCGAGGTAGTTGCGCGGATTGCCTGGTCCGCCGCCCCAGTCGTCATAGCCACCGTAGTTGACCCAGTTGAACACGTTGAGCACGTCGGCACGGAACGTGAGGCTGCCGGGACCCGCCTTCACGTCCTTGGCGATGGCCAGGTCGACCTGCCGGAACGAGTTGGTGGTTCCTTCCTGGAATACGCACGCGCTCCAGCCCCGCGAACAGTCGGTGATCCGGTACGGGCGCCCATCGGCCAGCGTCAGGCGACCGGACAGCATCAGGCCCGACGGCAGCAGCCGATCGGTCAGCCCGGCCACCACCAGCCGGTGCGGCGCGACGTCCTCCGACGGATACCACTGCGCCGGCCCCTTGCCGTAGGTCCAGCTGAAGATATCGTTGGTCCACTCGCGGTTGGTGGTCTCGGCGTCGCTGAACGTATAGGTCGCCGACAGGCCCCAGCCCGAGTTGCGCGTGTACGGCTTGTCGGCGCGCAGGTACAGCGAGCGCGTCTTCGCCTCGGCCACGAAGTCGCCCAGGATCAGCGTGCCGAAGGTGTCGTTCGGATCGGCCGTGCCCGGATTGGGCGGGCCGCCCCACAGCGGGTCGATCGCACTTTGCGTCGCGAACCCGCCGTTGGCGTCGCGGTTGCCGCCGTACCAGACGAACTGATTGCGGGCGTGCGAGTACAGAAAACCGATCTCGCCGTTCCACTGACCCAGCGCCTGCCGCAGTCCGAGGCTGAACTGGTCGGTGAACGGCATCTCGTGGTCGTTCCTGATCAGCCAGATCTCGCCGTTGGGCTGCGCATTCTTCTGCTTCTCGTCGAGTGCGTGATTGGCCATCGTGCGGTCGTAGGCACGGCCGTAGCCGCCGAAGACGACGGTGGCGCGGTCGCCGCGCAGGTCGTAGCTGAACCCCAGGCGCGGCTGGAACGCGCCCTTGTAGGTCTCGCGGCTGTTGCCGGTGCTGATGAAGTCGCGGATGTTGATGCCGCCGCGTGCCAGCGACTGGTCGTACGTCTGCCCCGCGGGCGGGCTGATGCCCCAGCGCGTGATGTCGGGAGCGAACAGTCCGGCGACGCGATCGGCCGGCGTCACGTAGTCCTTGTTGAGCGCATTGGTCTCGTAGTCCCAGCGCAGGCCATAGCTCAATTCGAACCGGCGGCTGACCTGCCAGTCGTCCTGCAGGTACAGGCCGAACTGGGTGTTGCCGATCTTGACCGCCGCCGGCGCGATTGCCGCAATCACGTTGAACGGTGTCGCCACCCCGGTGGTGTTGTGGATCTGCAGCTCGATCGTGTCGACGCTGCGCGCCGTACCCGACAGGTCGAACGTCAGGTCCTTGATCTTGATGCCGGCCTTGACGGTGTGACCCGGCCAGCCGGTGAAGGTGGTGTCGTTCTGCAGGTACACGCCGCCCTGCTTGCGCAGTTGCGCGTCCGGCGAACCGCCGGCGAAGATCACGTCCCGGCAGTCGGTCGGGCAGTTGTTGGTCGGCGAGACCTTGTACTTCAGGAACGGCGTGGTCGCGTCGGAGTGCGGGTTCCAGACGAACTCCTCGTAGCCGACGCGCGCCTCGTTCAGCCACATCGCGCCCGCCCACTCGTGCTTCAGATCGACCCGCGTCTCATCGTTGCTGCGGTTCTTGTCGTTGCCCGGTGCGCTCAGCCGGTTGTCCTCCGCCGCGAGATCCTCTTCCCGGCGCAGGCGCGTCGTCAAGGTCAGCCGCTGCTCGGGCGAGATCTGCAGATCGGCGCGGCCGAACAGCAGATCGCCCTTGAACTCCTGCGTGGTCGAGCCCTGCAGCGCGCGCAGCGACGGCACGATGCCGGCGTTGGGCAGCAGGTTGTCGTTCTGCAGGACCACCTGGCGCGGCGTCGCGATGTCCTTGCGCTCGAAGGCGATGAAGTAGTGCGCCTGGTCGACCCTGAACGGTCCGCCCAGCGTGAAGCCGTACTGGTCCTGCTTGGCGTTGGGCCGCTGCACGCCCTGCTGCTCGGCCCGCTGCTGGAACGGATCCTTCGCGGTCCAGTCGCTCTCGGTATGGTCCCAGAACGCATCGCCGCGGACCTCGTTGGTGCCGGACTTGGTGACGGCCGTGACCGCAGCGCTGCTGACCTGGTCGAACTCGGCCTTGTAGTTCTGCGTGATGACCCTGTATTCCGATACCGCCGATTGCGGAAACGGGTTGCCGCGCGAGGCATCCAGCCCCGAGATGCCGCCGCGCAGGATGTAGTTCTTCTGCCCGACACCGTCGATGAACAGGTTGACGTTGTCCTGGTTCTGCGCCCCGCTCTGCAGCCGCACGAAGCCCGTGTTCTGCTCTCTGGAGAAGGTCACCCCGGGCGCGAGGTCGGCGAAGCTCAGGAAGTTGCGGTCGACCTGCGGCAGTGCCTCGATCTCCTCGCGCGAGATGTGGGTCGCTACCTGTGGCGTGCGCACGTCCTGGCGCTGCACCGAGCCGACGATCGTGATCTTCGCGAGCACACCAGGCGCCGGCAACGCCAAGTCCAGCGCGGCGGTCTCGCCGACGCCGACCGTGACCGCCTGCGTGGTCAGTTGTCCGCGCTCGTCCGCGACGCGAATCTCGTAGCTGCCCGGTGCCAGTCCGATCAGCACGTAGCTGCCATCGGCAGTCGTGGCCGTCCTGTAGGTGCGGCCGTCGGCCGTGTTGACGGCGACCACCGCCAGCCCTGGCTTGACCGCGACGCCCGCCGCGGTGATCTGCCCGCGCACGGTCGCGGCACCGACCTGCGCGGCGGCGGGCATCGCCAGCAGCATGCCGGCCGCGAACGCTCCCGCGACCAGCGCGGCAATGGGTGTCTTTCTTGCCCGGATCGGATGGTGCATCTGTCTCCCCTTCTGCTTGTGAACGTTGTTCGGCGCATCGCTGCGGCGAGGCGAACGCTGCCGTTGAACGGGCCGCTCAGTCCGGCCCCTTGCCACTCAACGCGACCACCTGCGGTCGCGCCCGCGCGCATGAGGCGCGCACGACCAGTTCGGTGCGCAGCGTCTGCGCGGTGACCTGGTCCTCGCCGCCGGCGGCGATCGCGCTCACCAACCGCTCGAGCGCGAGCTCGCCGGCCTCGGCGATGCGCACGCGAACCGTGGTCAGCGGCGGCGTGACGAAGCGCGCCATCGGCACGTCGTCGAATCCGGCCAGCGCGATCTCCTCGGGCACCGCAACGCCGGCCTCGGTCAGCGCGAACAGGCAGCCGACCGCCATCGTGTCGTTGGCCGCGAACACCGCCTGCGGCCGCTGCGACATCGACACCAGTTGCCGGCCCGCGCGGTAGCCGGACTCTTCGCTGAAGTCGCCGCGCAGCACCAGCGTGGCCACCCCCGGCCGCAACTCGGCCATCGTCTCGAGGTAACCGCGCAGCCGCTCCTGCGCATCGAAGTTCGCCTCGGGACCGGCGATCAAGGCAATCCGTTGATGACCGCGTCCGGCGAGGTGGCGGACCATCGCGCACGCACCGCCGTGGTTGTCGACCGCCAGGTTGGAGAAGCGCGTGCCGCTCTGTCGCGTGTTGATCAGCACCAGCGGCATCGCCGGCGGCAGACTCTGCGCCAGCACCTGGGCATCGACGTGCGGCGACATCACCAGCAGCCCGTCGACGCGGCCGCGCATCGTGCGCAGCGCCGCCGCCAGTTCGCGCGCGTCGCCGTGCGAACACGACAGCAGCAGGTGCAACTGGTGCAGGCGCGCGACGCGATCGAGGCCGCGGATCAGTTCGGAGAAGAAGTCGCCGTGCAGGTCCGGCAGCACGACGCCGATGGAGCCGGTGCGTCGCGTGCTCAGACTGCGCGCCGCGCTGTGCGGAAAGTACCCGAGCCGGCGCGCCGCGCCGGTCACCCGGGCACGCGTCTGCGGCCTCACGCAGGCCGCGTCGTTGAGCGCCCGCGAGGCGGTCGCGATCGACACGCCGGCCGCGGCTGCGACGTCCTTGATCGTGACTGTCATCGGCACTCGGTCCTGTGTGACGAGCGAGTCATGTAAACGTTTACATAAATGTAGGCGCCCGAAAAATCGCATGTCAAGGCCGGGTGCAGCAAAGCCTCCGCGGACGACTCGGAAGCGCTTCCCTCCAGCCTCTGCCGCACAGCAGCAACAAGCGAAGCGCTGGCCGATGCGGCGCCCGCCGTTGCCACACTCGCCGATGCACGCGTCCGCAGCCGCACCGGTTGCTTGGGCGGGCCGCTGCATTCGCGCCGATCCATCGCGTGCACGCCGCGCATCGAGTCAGCCATGCAGCCGCGACCGCGCTGGCGCCGATACACGGCGCGCCGGTTGAAGATGACGAGCCGGATGGACCGCGTGGACTGCGTGGTGGTGGGCGCGGGGGCGATCGGGCTGGCGGTGGCGCGCCCCGATCTCGCGCCTGCGGCTCCTCGCCGTAAGTCTCCGTACGGCTGCGCTGCTCGGCGCGAACTCGGGCCCGCTCGCGACGACTTCCTCACAGCCTCTGAGGCGTCGCCGGCCCCGTCAGATCAGATGCGCGCTTCCTCGACCGCGTGACAGGCGACCAGCGCGGCGCCGGCAGCCGAGCGCAGCAGCGGCGCCTCGCGCTTGCAGCGCGCGTCGGCGTGCGGGCAGCGCGGGTGGAAGGTGCAGCCGGCGGGCGGGTTGAGCGGGTTGGGTACCTCGCCGGCCACCGGCGTACGCGCGCGTCCGGTCATCGCCAGGTCGGGAATCGCGTCGAGCAGCATGCGCGTGTAGGGATGGCGCGGCGCTGAAAACAGGATCTGCTTCGGTGCCAACTCGACGATGCGGCCGAGATACATGACGCCGACGCGGTCGGAGATGTGGCGCACCACGGCCAGGTTGTGCGAGATGAACAGATAGGTCAGGCCGAGTTCGCGCTGCAGGTCCTTCATCAGGTTCAGCACCTGCGCCTGCACCGAGACATCGAGCGCGCTGGTCGGCTCGTCGCACACCAGGAACTCCGGGTGGGTGGCGAGGGCGCGGGCGATCGACAGCCGCTGGCGCTGACCGCCCGAGAACTGGTGCGGGTACTTCTCCTTATCGGCCGGCGCCAGTCGCACCAGTTGCAGCAGTTCGTCGACGCGCGCCAGCACCGCCTGGCGATCGTCGAGCAGCCGGTGCGCGCGCAGCGGCTCGGCGATGATGTCGGCCACCCGCCAGCGCGGATTCAGGCTCGCGTAGGGGTCCTGGAAGATCATCTGCAGCTTTTGCCGCAGGCTGCGGCCGGCGGCGCTGTTCATCTCGCGCAGATTGCGGCCGAAGAACTCGATCTCGCCGCGGCTGGGCGCGTACAACCCGACCAGCAGGCGCGCCACCGTGCTCTTGCCGCAGCCGGACTCGCCGACCAGCGACAGCGTCTCGCCGCGCCGGATCTCGAAGCTCACGCCGTCGACCGCGTGCAGGATCGCGCGCCCCTTGCGCTCGAGCACGCGGTCGAGCCAGGGCGGCGAGACATCGAAGTACTTGGCGATGTCGCGCGCCTTGACGATGGCGTCGGCGTCGGCGGCGCCGGCCTGCGGCGCGGCAGCGGATCGAGGCACGGCGCTCATCGCTGCAGGACCGATGACGGACGATGGCTGAGGGACGATGAACGATGCCGCCTGCGGCAGCGTCGAGCGCGCCGCGCGCGCACCGGTTCGCGCCTTACAGGGCAGGCGGCGCGCAACACCGGCGACGAAGGCGCCCTCATGCCGCCGCCTTGGCCGCGGCCTCGCGCCGCCAGCACGCCGCCAGCGCGCTGCCGGCGGGCATGAGATCGGGACGCTCGGTGCGGCAGCGGGCGTCGGCCTGCGGGCAGCGCGGGTTGAAAGCGCAGCCGGCGGGAATCGCCGTCAGGCGCGGCATGCTGCCGTCGATCTGGGTGAGCCGCTCGGCGTCGCCGATCATGCTCGGGATCGAACCCATCAGCCCGGCCGTGTACGGATGCTGCGCGCGGTGGATCACGTCGGCCACCGGGCCGATCTCGGCGATCCGGCCGGCGTACATCACGGCCACCCGGTCGGCGGTCTCGGCGATCACCCCCATGTCGTGCGTCACCAGCATCACCGCGGTGCCGTGCTCGCGGCACAGGCGCTTGAGGAGCCCGATGATCTGCGCCTGGATGCTGACGTCGAGCGCGGTGGTCGGCTCGTCGGCGATCACGAGCTTGGGCTCGGCGGCGAGCGCCAGCGCGATCACCACCCGCTGGCGCATGCCGCCCGAGAACTGGTGCGGGTAGTGGTCGATGCGCCGCTCCGGCGCCGGGATGCCGGTGGCCGCCAGCAGCTCGATCGCCCGGCGGCGCGCCTGCGCCGAGGACACTTCGAGGTGGGTGGCGATGGTCTCGATCAGTTGCTGGCCGACCGTGTACAGCGGATTGAGCGAGGTCAGCGGATCCTGGAAGATGGCGCCGATCTGGCGGCCGCGCACCTTGCGCATCTCGGCGTCGGGCAGATTGTCGATGCGGCGGCCGTCGAGCCGGACCTCGCCGGCGGCGATCCGTCCCGGCGGCTCGAGCAGGCCGAAGATCGCGGCGCCGGTCAGGCTCTTGCCCGCTCCCGACTCGCCCACCACGCCGAGCACCTCGCCGGCGGCGATCGACAACGACACGTCGTCGACCGCAATCAGCGTGCCGCGCCGGGTCGGAAACTCGATGCGCAGGTTGCGCACCTCGAGCAGCGGTGTCCGACCCATCGCCTGTGTCCCGTCCTCAGCGGGCGGGCAGCGGGCAGCCGACGATCGGCTCGCTGTGGTTGACGCGCGGCTCGAAGTCCTGCGCCAGCGGATTGGCCTTCTTCGCTTCGAGCCAGTAGCGCGTGCAGGGCTTGACCTCGAGCGTCAGCGTGCGCTGCTCGCCGAAGGTGAAGCCGGCCGCGGGCGGGCCTTGGACCACGATCCGGCGCAGGCCCGGCGCCACCATGATCGGTGCGCCGGGACGCTCGATGTAGTGGCGGCCGTCGACCGAGATGATGATCACGTCGAAAGTGTTCAACTCGACCTTGCGCCAGCGCTCGCCGTGCAGGAACGAGAAGTTCTCCGGCCGCGCGGCGCAGCCGGCCAGCACGGCGGCGGCGATCACGGCGGCCACGGCCGTGGCGAGAATTCGACTCAGTCGCAAGGGACCCTCCGGACAGGATGCGAACGCCCAGCGCGCGGCGCGGGGATCGCGGGCGGCGGCGCCAGCAACTTGTCAGGAGCTTGGATCACGGGACCCGTAACCGCTGGTTTCGCTGCCTGCCGGTCCGCTAGCGCAATTTGGGATTGAGGGCATCGCGCAGCCAGTCGCCGAGCAGATTGACCGACAGCACCAGCAGCACCAGCGCCGCGCCCGGGAAGATCGTGATCCACCACTCGCCGGAGAACAGGAACTCCTGGCCGATGCGGATCAGCGTGCCGAGCGACGGCGTGGTCGGCGGCACGCCGACACCGAGGAACGACAGCGTCGCCTCGGTGATGATCGCGGTGGCGATGTGCACGGTGGCCAGCACCAGCACCGGGCCGGTGACGTTGGGCAGCACGTGCCGGAACATGATCGCCAGCGGCGACACGCCGATCACGCGCGCCGCCTGCACGTACTCCTTGTTCTTCTCGACCATCGTCGAGCCGCGCACGGTGCGCGCGTACTGGACCCAGCCGGACAGCGCAATCGCCAGGATCAGCACCGCGAAGGCGACCTCGCCGTGCGCGTCGCGCGGCAGCAGGGCGCGGAACACGCCGTCGATCAGCAGCGCCACCAGGATCGCCGGAAACGACAGCATCACGTCGCAGATGCGCATGATGAAGGCGTCGACCCGGCCGCCGACGTAGCCCGACAGCAGGCCAAGGCCGACGCCGAGCACGATCGACAGGATCACCGAGGCCACACCGATCGCCAGCGACACCCGCATGCCGTACAGGATCGCCGACAGCACGTCGCGCCCCTGGTCGTCGGTGCCGAGCCAGAACCTCGGGTTCGCCCCCTCCTGCCAGATCGGCGGCAGCGAGGCGTCCATCAGGTTCAGGGTCGCCAGGTCGAAGGGGTTGTGCGGCGCCACCCACTCGGCGAACACCGACGAGAAGAACAGCACGAAGGCGACCAGTGCCGCCGTGATCGCCACCGGCGAGTTGCGGAAACTGTAGGCGACGTCGCCGTCCCAGCGGCGGGCGAACCAGCCGGTGGCTCTCGGGCTCGACGGAACAGTGCTGCTCAAGGTGCCGATTCCGGGTGAAACGCGAAATGCGAAACGTGCGCCAGCGGCGGGCCGCCGTCCGAACTTTCACGTCTCGCCAATTACGTCACTTCACCACCGTCCACTTCAGGAACATGAAGTTGTCGGCGAGTTGCACCGTGGTCACGCCGCGCTTCATCGCCCAGGCCAGCGCCTGCTGATGCAGCGGCAGGTGGCCGATGTCGTCCTGGTGGATCTTCATCGCCTCGCGGATCATCGCCTGGCGCCGGGCGGCATCGGTCTCGGTGGCGATCGCGCGCGTCAGTTCGTCGACCCGCGGATTGCTGTAGCTGCCGAGATTGAACTGACCCTGGCCGCCGGCACCCGGAGTCGACATCAGCGCGAACAGCGGGTTGTGCGAGTCGTACGAACCCGGCGTCCAGCCGAGCAGGTAGAAGCTGGTGTTGCGCGACAGGATCTTCGGGAAGTAGGTCGACTTGCTCTCGGCCATCAGATCGATGCGGATGCCGATGCGCGCCAGCATCGCCGCCACCGCCTTGCAGATCTCCTCGTCGTTGACGTAGCGGTCGTTCGGGCAGTTCATGCCGACCTCGAAGCCCTGCGGGTAGCCGGCCTGCGCCAGCAGCCGGCGCGACGCCTCCGGGTCGAAGGCCAGGCGCGTGTTCAGGTCGGCCGGAAAACCCTTGATGCCGGGCGCGATCATCAGCGCGGTCGGCGTGCTGGCGCCGCGCATCACGGCGCGCTGGATGGCGTTGACGTCGATCGCCTGATAGAAAGCCTGGCGCACGCGCCGGTCCTGGAACGGGTTGCGGCCCTTGACGTTCGAGTACAGCAGTTCGCTGCGCGCCTGATCCATGCCGAGGAAGATCGTGCGCAGCTCCGGGCCCTGCATGACCTTCAGGTTCGGATGGGCGGCGATGCGCGCGACGTCCTGCACCGGTACCGGCTCCATCATGTCGACCTCGCCGGAAAGCAGTGCCGCGACGCGCGTGCTGGCGCTGCCGATCGGCGTGAACACCGCCTCGGTGATGTTGGTCTCGATCGACTTGTCCCAGTAGTTGCCGTTGCGCACGAGCGTGGTGCGCACCGCCGGTTCGCGCGCGCGCAGGCGGAACGGTCCGGTGCCGTTGGCCCGGAACGAGGCGGCGTTCTCGACCCCCTTGCGCTTGTCGACCGGTTGCGTGGCGCGGTTGTCCTCGCTCCACTTCCTGGACATGATCATCCACAGCGAGATCACGTCGGGCAGGATCGGGAACGGCTCCTGGGTGACGATGTCGATCGCGTGGTCGTCGATACGGCGGATCTCGCGGATCGCGCCGACATAGGTCTTGACGTCGGAGCCGTCGCCGCGGGCGCGCTGGAACGAGAAGATCACGTCGTCGGCGGTGAACGGCGTGCCGTCGTGGAAGCTCACGCCACGGCGCAGGTTGAAGCGCCAGACCGTCGGCGCGGTCTGCTTCCAGTCGGTCGCCAGCAGCGGGATCAGCTCGAGGTTCTTGCCGCGTCCGACCAGCGGCTCGTAGATGTTGAGCAGGAAGTTCAACTGCAACGACTCGTTCAGCGAGTGCGGATCCATCGACAGCGCATCGCCCTGGTTGGCGAAACGCAGGGTCTTGGCCGCCGCTGGCGCCGCCATCAGCAGCAGCGCAACTGCCGCCAGCACGACGCCGAGCGCGGTCGAAGCGCGCAGCCAACTTGCCATCGCTTTCATCTTCTTCCCCCGGTTCAGGTTGTTCGCAGCGGCAGGCGCCGCTCGGCCAGCGCCGCCAGGAACCCGCTGCCGAGCGGGATCGCGGCGTCGTTGAAATCGTAACGCGTCGAGTGCAGCCAGCAGTCCTCGCCGCCGCCCTGGCCGAGCCGCGCATAGCAGCCGGGCCGCACCTGCAGCATGAACGAGAAGTCCTCGGCGCCCATCGACGGCGGCAGGTTGCGCGCGACCTTGTCGCGGCCGACCAGGTCCTCGGCCACCGCCGCCGCGAACTCGTATTGCGGCTGGTGGTTGATGGTGGCCGGATAGACGCGCTCGTAGCTGACCTGCGCAGTGCCGCCGAAAGCGCGCGCGGTCGACTGCGCCAGTTCGCGCAGCCGCGCCTCGATCGTCGCCTGCACGCTGTGATTGAAGGCGCGCACCGTGCCGCTGATGTGCGCCTCGCGCGGCACGACGCTGAAGGCCTCGAGGTTGCCGGCCTGCACCGCGCACAGCGACAGCACCGCCGCCTCGAGCGGCGCCACGTTGCGCGCCACGATCGACTGCGCCGCCGCGATCACCTGCGCCGCCATCAGCACCGGGTCGACCGTCAGGTGCGGGTGCGCGCCGTGCCCGCCGCGGCCGGACAGCGTGATGCGCACGCGGTCGGCGGCGGCCATCATCGGCCCCGGGTTCAGGCCGATGTGGCCGAGCGGCAGCCCCGGCCAGTTGTGCAGCGCGTAGACCTCGTCGGCCGGAAAGCGCGCGAACAGCCCGTCGTCGATCATCGCGCGCGCGCCGGCGTGCCCCTCCTCGCCCGGCTGGAAGATCGCGTACACGGTGCCGTCGAAATCGCGCGTCGCGGCCAGATACTGGGCGGCGCCGAGCAGCATCGTCGTGTGGCCGTCGTGGCCGCAGGCGTGCATCAGGCCGTGCCGCTGCGAGCGGTGCGCGAACTCGTTTTCCTCGCCGATCGGCAACGCGTCCATGTCGGCGCGCAGTCCGATCGCGCGACCCGAACCCTCGGCGCGGCCGCGGATCACGCCCACCACACCGGTGCGGCCGACGCCGGCGTGCACCTCGATCCGCCACTGGCGCAGGCGCTCGGCCACCAGCGCCGCGGTGCGATGCTCCTCGAAACCGAGTTCCGGGTGCGCGTGCAGGTCGCGCCGGATCGCGGTCAGCGCTTCGTGCCGCTCGGTGACGAAGGCGACCGGCGAGCGCAGCGCGCGGCCGAGATAGGCGCCACCCATGTCAGTGCGCCACCGCCGAGCGCTCAATGCGCAGGCGCGGGTCGACCGCGAAATACAGCAGGTCGACGATCAGGTTGATGATCACGAACACCAGCGCGATCAGGCACAGGTAGGCGGCCATCACCGGTATGTCGGCGAACTGCACGCTCTGGATGAACAGCAGCCCCATGCCCGGCCACTGGAACACGGTCTCGGTGACGATCGCGAAGGCGATGATCCCGCCCAGTTGCAGGCCGGTGATCGTGATCACCGGCACCAGCGTGTTCTTCAGCGCGTGGCCGAAGTGCACCGCGCGGTCGGTCAGTCCGCGCGCACGCGCGAACTTGATGTAGTCGGTGCGCAGGACTTCCAGCATCTCCGAGCGCACCAGGCGCATGATCAGCGTCAGTTGGAACAGCGACAGCGTGATCGCCGGCAGGATCAGATGCTGCCAGCCGGCCGCGGTCAGCAATCCGGTGCTCCACCAGCCGATCGCCACCGTCTCGCCGCGGCCGAAGCTCGGCAGCCAACCCAGTTGCACCGCGAACACCAGGATCAGCAGGATGCCGATCAGGAAGGTCGGTAGCGACACGCCGACCAGCGACACCGCGAGCAGGAACTGCGAGAACCAGGAGTCGCGCTTGAGCGCCGTGTACACGCCCATCGGGATACCGACCAGGATCGCGATCAGGCCGGCGACCAGCGCCAGTTCGAGCGTGGCCGGCAACCGCTCCTCGATCAGCGTGCTCACCTCGCGGCCCTGGCGCAGGCTGATGCCGAAGTCGCCCTGCACCGCATTGCCGACGAAGGCGGCGAACTGGACGAAGAACGGCTGGTCCAGTCCCAGTTCGGCGCGCAGACGCGCGCGATCGGCGGGCGTGGCGTCCTGGCCGAGCATCTGCGTGACCGGATCGCCGACATACTGGAACAGCAGGAAGGCGACGAACGCCACCGCCAGCATGACGACGATGGCTTGCAGCAGGCGGCGGACGACGAAGGCGAGCATCGCGGCGGGAGAAGTCGGACGCGGGCCGGTCGCCATCGGCGGCGCGGCGCGTCACGGCCGCGAAATATACGCGCAGCGCGCTGCGCGCTCCGGCGCTTGCCCCTGCAACCGGCGCAATCGCTGGCGCCAGCGAACCGCGGCCGCCTGCTGCCGAAGGTGTGCGCCGCCGCGGACGGCGACCGTGCGCGTCGCTAGCGGAACTTGTTCTCGCGCAGCGGCGAGCGCACCAGGTGGCCCACCTCGTGCGCCGCCTGGCGCCGCACGATGTCCTGCGCCGGGCAGGCGCCGGTCGCGCGATAGGCAAGGGCGGTCGCGAGCATGCCCTCGCTCGGGTCTCCGAGCGGCCGGGTCAGGTCGTCGGCCACGGCGCAGGTTGGCGCGAAGCCGTCGGCGAAGTCGCCGAAGCCGGCATCGTTGGTGCCCTGGAACTCGATCGGAAAGTAGCTGATGCCGCAGTTGTCCTTGGCGACCGAGCCGAAGGGCTTGCCGCAGGTGGTCGCGCCGATAAGGTGCACGGTGACGCCGATGCCGCGCAGGCCGTTGATGATCGACTCGCTCGCCGAGCAGGAGCCGCCGGTGGTGAGAATGAACACGTGCGCGAGGTTCAACTGCGGCAGTGGCTGATTGGCGCCGATGCCGCTGTGGGCTCGACCCGAGGTGAGGGCGAAAAATGGCAGCGCGTTGGCCGGGTCGTTGTTGTCGGCCACGCGCTTGCGGTTGAAGCGCAGCCGCTCGAACACCCGGCCGCTGGTGCGCGCGCCACCGGCGATCATGTAGCTAGCCTGGCTTGCGATGTAGAGGAAGCCGCCGCCGTTGTAGCGCAGGTCGAGCACCAGATCGGTAACACCCTGGCGTGCAAAGTCGGCGAATGCGGTCACGAGCTGGCCTTCGGCCGCTTCGATGTGATCGTTGAAGGTCAGGTAGCCGACTCGCGCGCCGCCGACGTTGCTGTACGGTGGCAAGGTCGGGTCGACCGTCGGCACTTCGTCGAACCACAGGTAGGCCTCGTCCATGTAAGAGCGCAGCCAGCGCTTTTCCGTGTCGAGCGATGCGTTTCGGCTGCCGGCCGGCGCAAGCTGGTTCGTCGGCGCGCACTGCTGCGCCAACGTGGACGATGGCGGCAGCGTGTTCCCGGGCGCAGGCGCGCCGCCACTACTTCCACCACCGCCGCCGCCGCCGCAGGCACTCAGGCCGAAGGCCGCCACAGCCAGCACGGCGCAAACGGCGAGCAATCGCTTCGCCCGTGGCTTGTAGTTCGCGCCCGCAGTCCGCCGCTTCATCTCAAGTCTCCTGTTCTTTGGGATTGGCAAGACCGTGGTCCCGGTGCAGGCAGTAGGCGCGGCCGAACGCGGCCGCGGCGCGCCTCGGACTGCGCGTGGAACCCCGTGGAGCGTCCACGATCAAGGTGGCAACAACAAGACGACACCGAGGGTCAGGGCGCACGCTGGAGACCTCACCGATCTCGGGCGCCCCGATTCGCTCGCGCCTTGGGCGCGGTGAGAGCACGCCAAGCCCTCCCAGATCTGCTCCGGCCGCGGCGTGTTGACCGCGGCCGGGAGCGACCCTCAGTCGATGCGCACCCAGCGCGCCTCGAGCCGGTTGTCGGCACGATGCACGACGTGCACGTTCCTGCGCATCGCCCACGGGATGACCTGGTTGTGCAGCGGGATGTGCATGACCTCGCGGTTATGCAGTAGCAGCGCCTGGGCGATGATCTGGTTGCGCCTCTTGGGGTCGAGTTCGCTCTTCATCGCGTCGACCAGACGGTCGAACTCGGAGTTGCTGACGCGACCGAGATTGAAGTTGCCGTCGCCATCCTTGCCGACGCTGCGCGCCAGCGACTGCAGCGAGTACAGCGCATCGAAGGTCGGCACCCCCCAGCCGAGCAGGTAGGCGCTGGTGTCGTTCTTCTGGATCTTCGGAAAGTAGGTCGCGCGCGGCATCGCGTTCAGGCTCACACGCAGCCCGATCTGCGCCCACATCGTGACGATCGCCTTGCAGACCTCCTCGTCGTTGATGTAGCGGTTGTTCGGGCAGTCGAGCGTGAACGCGAAGCCATTGGGATAGCCGGCCTGCGCCAGCAGTTCGCGCGCGCGCCTCTGATCGAAGGGCAGCCGCTGGTGCGCCTCGCGCGTCCAGCCGTTGACCTGGGGCGCGATGATGGCGCCGGTCGGCTCCGAGGTGCCGCGCATGACGGCACGCTGGATCGCGTTGATGTCGATCGCGTGATAGAGCGCCTGGCGCACCCGCAAGTCCTTGAACGGGTTGCGACCCTTGACGTCGCTGTACTGGAGTTCGTCGCGGAGCTGATCGAAGCCGAGGAAGATCGTCCGGTTCTCGGCGCCGTCAACCACTTTGAGCGCCTGGCGCAGCCGCGCCAGATCCTGCGGCGGCGGGTCGAGCACGAAGTCGAGTTCGCCCGACAGCAGGGCGGCGGTGCGCGTGGCGTCCGACCGGATCGGCGTATAGACGATCTCGCTGACATTGCCCTTGCGGGTCGCGCGGCCCCACCAGTTCGGGTTCTCGACGAACACCGTGCGCACGTCGACTTCGCGCGACTTCAACATGAACGGCCCGGTGCCCATCGCGTTGCGCGCGGCAAAGGTCTCTTCGCGCTGGACGAAGTTCTGCGGCGCGGTGACCCGGTTCTTCTCCGCCCAGGCCTTGCTCATCATGCGCAGCTCGGTCAACTGGCGCAGCAGCACCGGGTTCGGAATCGTCGTGTAGATGAGCACCGTGTGATCGTCGATGGCGACCGCACGCTGGATGCTGGTGGTGTAGGCGCGAAAGTTCGACGACGGCTGCAGCGCCCGATCGATCGAGAACACGACGTCGGCGGCGGTAAACGGCGTCCCGTCGTGCCAGCGCACCCCGTTGCGCAGGGCAAAGCGCCAGATCAGCGAGGTCTCCTGCCGCCAGGACACGGCGAGCGCGGGCTCGAGTTCGAACTTCTCGTTGTATGTGATCAGCGGTTCGTAGACGTAGGAGTTGGCGGTGTTGTTCAACCCCTCGTTCTGAGCATGCGGATCGAAGGTCAGGATGTCGCCCTGACTCGCCCAGCGCAGGGTGCGGGCGTCGGCCGCAGTCGTCGCCAGCACGCCGGCAGCGACGATCAGGGACGCGATCGCGAAGCGTCGCATTGAGTTTTCTCCTTGTTTGAACCTGCGGTCGCGCAGGCGCGCAGCGATGTTGCACAAAGCAGCGGGTCGGGTCAAACCCTACCCTGAAGCCGGGTCCGCCTCGCTCGCCCTCGTCGTCCCGCCGCGAGGCGCGCCAGTGGCCGGTCGGCTGGCTCGACGAGCTTCCGGCTCGGAAGCCAGCGCCTGGCGCGCGCAACGTCAATCCATGGCTCTGCGTGTGCCACATGCGGCCCGCCCGACCGTGCGCTGGCGGCAGACGGACTCGCCGCGGTCCTGCGCCGGCCGCCGTTCCGTCAAGCGGCGACACGACTGTCGACCAGGAGTTGCGAGATCCGAAGCCAAAGCAAAAGGTCCTTCAGGCTTTCGTGGGGGTCGGTCTCTGAGGGGCGAGCTGCAGGCCGCCGCAGTGGAAGTACACGGCGATCTTGAAGTGGTCGCGGTTGCGGAAGC
>Ga0208610_100215_pt1 | contig 23552 bp, 22 predicted proteins | sample SubbioR11Jul_8A2_FD_184815 | JGI IMG/M metagenome (GOLD analysis project Ga0208610, IMG submission 184815) | Serpentinite rock and fluid subsurface biosphere microbial communities from McLaughlin Reserve, California, USA - CR11Jul_8A2 (SPAdes) | ecosystem: Environmental > Terrestrial > Deep... | reverse complement strand
CATCTGGTTTGATCCTGCGGGTGCTCGCAGGACTGCGAATCGTTCTCTATCCTGCGGTTTACTCGCAGGACGCCTTTGCAGAGATGATACCTGCGCTAAGGCGACTCAGTATTTGTGAAAACCGCTATCAGTTGCTCAAAAACCCGATCGTCAGCGGGTTATACTGCTGTTAAATGTTTCCCAATGCCACCAACACCTTCTTTAGGGGCCGTGAGATGGCGCTGCTCACTAAGCACCGTAAGGAGCAGCTTATCGCCCCACTGCTCGAGCCTTTTTTGGGCAGCAAGGTTGTTCAGCTAGACGATTATGATACCGACAACTTAGGAACCTTTACCAGAGATGTCAAGCGCACCGGGACTCAGCTTGAAACGGCTAGAAAGAAAGCCCGGATCGGCATGGAGCTAACGGGTCTGAAACTGGGCTTAGCCAGCGAAGGCAGTTTCGGGGTCGATCCATATACCGGCTTTATACCTTGGAATATCGAAGTGGTCGTCTTTATCGACGATATGCATGGCTTGGAGATAGTTGGGGTGGCCCAAGGATCGACTAAGATTGTGCAAGAAAAGGTTGATAACCTTGAGAAGGCGCGGCGCTTGGTGGCGGATTTTGGCTTCCCTGCCAGCCAGGTCATTGTGCGACCCGACGATGGGGAAAATCCCCATTTTATTAAGGGTGTTGCCACGTGGGATCAATTTGAAGCCGTGTTTCATGACTGTTGGCGGCTCTCCAAGCAGGGCCTGGTTTTTATTGAAAGCGATTTTAGGGCTCACGCTAATCCGGCCAGGCAAAATATGATCAGGTTGGCCGCTATCAATCTTTTGCTTAAACTACACTCGCATTGCCCGAACTGTCACGCACCGGGTTATTGGGTGACTGAAACCAAGCCCGGCCTACCCTGTGAATATTGCGGAGCGCCTACCGCTGTGTTCCGCGCGCAAATCTACCGCTGCCCGAAGTGTGACTTTTCTAAGGAGGTAGCCCGGTCAGACTTGCAGTTCGCCGATCAAGGTAGTTGCTCTTTATGCAACCCCTAAGGCTTCTCCGAAAATCGGTATTCGAGTATTCGAGTATTCGAGTATTCGAGTAGGGGCGAACCTTGTGTTCGCCCTATTTTCTATTCGCCTTTCTATTCGCCCTTTTTTCTAGTAGTGAACGAGCGCTCATGGGCAATTCTCCATCACCCAGGCGGGTCATAACGGCGGGGTAATTAGCGCGAGCCGCAAAACCATAGAGCTGCCTAGGTAGCCTTAACCAGCTCACAGCAAGCTTTCTTCCCACATGTCAGGGTAAAGGCGTGAAACTGATCGTGATTATGATCGACGGCCTGGCCGCTGACACCTTGGCGCGATGGCGCTCACGCTTGCCTCACCTGAGCGCGCTGGCTGAGAAGGGTCTCCTCGTCGAGCGTTTGACCCCCGACCTGCCGGCTACCAGCCTGCCGGGGCGCAGCTCGATAGTGACCGGGGTAGACGCTACCCGGCACGGCATCTACGGCAACGTCATCTGGGACGGCGAGCGCTTCCGCTACGCTAACCCCGACGATGTGCGCGTCGACACCTTGCCGCACCGAGCCATGGCCGCCGGCTGCGACGTAGCGGTGGTCGGCTACGGGATGATCCGCCCCGAGGACGCAAGCATCTTCCATCACGCCTGGTGGGCCAATGAGATGCTGCAACGTGCGCGCGACGAGGCGCCCATCCCGGCTGACGAGAGCTGGCTGCGCACCTCGCGCCATCAGGATAAGAGCGGACGACTAGCGGCGCTAGCTCTGAGCGGGCTCCCGGCGGCGGTGCCGGACGCCTACGCCGGCGACCAGGCGCACTACTTCCTCTCGGAGCTGACCGGCGATCAGATCATGCTGCAATGGAGCACCGGGTTGGCGCTAAGCGAGGCGCCGCCAGACCTGATCATCACCGAGATCCTCACTCCCGACTCAGTGCAGCACCGCGCGGGCTTCGAGAGCCCCTTCGCCCTCTGGTCGCTCAGCTACGCCGACGCTTTGCTCGGTACGCTGATCAGCCAACTGCGCGAGGGCGGGTGCCTAGGCCAGTACGCCTTGGCTGTTCTCAGCGATCACGGTCACGGCCCCATTGAGCGCGCCCTCTATGCCGACGCGCTCTTGCCGGATCGCCACCTTTCGTGCGAAGGGGGATTCCTCTATGTGGCTGTCGAGAGCGAGCGTGAGGCCAGACAGTTAGCTGAGCGACTAGCGCCTCACGGTGTCGAGCGGCTACTGGGCGATCATCTGCCCGCCGAGGTGCGAGGGTCTGTAGCAACGTTTGTGGCGCCACCGCGCTGTTCGTTTGAGCGCCGCCCTGAAACGGAGGGCGTAAGCGGAGCGCCGCGCTACCCCTCCAATCACGGCTTTCGGCCCGGCTCGCCGCAAGACGAGCGGTTTGCGGTTATCGCTGTGCCCGGCAGAGGGCCGCAGCGGGTGGCTCGAGCCGATTCGCTCCAGATCGCCCCGACGCTGGCGGCCCTGCTAGAGCTTTCGTTAGCCCCCTATCCAGCTTCACCACTGCTATAGCGCCCTGGATTTAGCTCTCCCCAGGCTTCGGCACAGGGCTGACATAGCGATTAAGGAGCCATGTTACGGTCCGGTCGGCTTCGGAGGAGCCTTTGAGCATGATTCGAGCCTTCCTAACAAGCTTAGCTGCCCTGATCCTGTTGGCCACTGCCATAGCGCAGCCCTCAGGCACGCTGGTCGTTTCACTGGCTAGCGACCCCGTCTCGCTCTTTTTGCCGCGCGCTCCTGACCGCACCGCGGCCAACGTCTCCTGGTCTTTGTACGACTCGCTGGTCTGGATCGATGACGAAGGCGAGCTGGTACCGGCGCTGGCCGAGCGCTGGGAGGTCTCCGCAGACGGCACCGCGTACACCTTCCACCTGCGCCGCGGGGTAGTGTTCCATAACGGCGAGCCTTTTAATGCCGAGTCGGTCTTAGCTACTTGGCAGACCGGCAAAGACCCCAGCAACGATTATGCCAGCATCTACGCTCAGGTAAACTCGGTCGAGATTTTAGACGCCTACACGGTGCTCCTTACTACCCCCGAGCCGAGCGCCGTCTTTTTGACGCAACTGGCGATGAACTGGGCAATGGTGCCACCAAGTTACATCCGCGAGGTCGGTATCGACGGCTTTGAGCGGCGCCCGATAGGCACCGGGCCGTTCCGCTTCGTCTCGCGCACGGCGGGCGACCGGGTGGTGCTCGAGGCAAACCCCGACTATTGGCGAGCAGGGCTGCCCAAAGTTGAGCGGCTTATCTTCCGGGTTATCCCCGACGCCTCTACGCGCTTAGCAGCGATCCGGACCGGCGAAGTGCATATCGCTAACCGCCTTACCGCCGATCAGGTAGCCATACTGGCAAACAACCCTGAAGTCGAGGTGGTTACCTATCTCAACGATCGGGTCTTTTACGTCGGCTTTAAGAACATCGGCGCTGGCGTAGGCACACCCCTTGCAGATGTGCGCGTGCGCCAGGCGCTTAACTACGCCACCAACCGCCCCGGCATCGTCCAGGCCATCTTCGGTGGTCACGCCAACCTGATCGCCGGCTTCATCGTCGAGGGGAACCTCGGCTTCGACTCCGAGCTGATGCAACCGCGACCCTACGACCCGGAACGAGCCCGCGCACTCCTGGCTGAGGCGGGCTACCCAGACGGCTTTGAGATCGCCATGGGCTGCCCGACCGATGGCTACGTCAACATCAACGAGGTCTGCCTCGCCATCCAACGCAGCCTGGCACAGGTAGGCGTCGAGGTGCGCCTTGAGTTCATGACCACCAACCGCTTCTGGAGCGAGCCTCATTACGGCGCAGTAGGGCCGATGTACGTCGACTCCTGGTCGAGCGCCATCGGCGAAGCGCTGCCCAGACTGCAAGGGGCGCTGCTACCGGGCAACTACTACAACACCTGGGAAGATGCCCGGCTTACGGCGCTGATCCGCCAGATCGAACGGACCGTCGATCGCGATGAGCGAGCTGCGCTCTATCAGGAGATGCACCGGCTGATGTTCGAAGAGCCGCCCTTTATCTACCTCTATCAGCTAACGATCTTTGAAGCGATTCGCAGCAACGTGGAGGGCTACGCGCCGCGGGCTGCCGAGGAGTACTTCCTAAAGAGCGTGTCGCTGCGTGACTGAGAGCGTGGCCACCAGGACTGGGGCGGGAAAAGTTCAATCCCGCCTCAGTAGTGTGGTCCCATCATGATCGGCTTCGCCCTCAGGCGCGGCGCCGAGTCGCTCCTGTTACTGCTGGGGGCCTTGCTGCTGGTATTCCTCATGGTGCGCCTGACCGGCGACCCGGTGAGCCTGATCTTGCCGATGGACGCTCCGATGGCGCAGCGCGAAGCCTTCCGCCAGACGATGGGGCTCAATGAGCCGCTCTATCGGCAGCTGGCCGGCTTCATCGGTGGGGCATTGCATGGCGATTTGGGGCAGAGCCTGCGCTTTAGGCAGGACAACCTCGAGCTGATCTGGCAGCGCCTTCCTGCTACGGTCGAACTGGCCCTGGCCGCGCTGCTCTTTGCCGTGCTAGTAGCGGTGCCGCTGGGCGTGCTAGGCGGGATGAACCCCGGCTCGCTCGCCGACCGCATGGCGCGGGGGGTAGGGCTCCTGGGGCAGACCATTCCCAGCTTCTGGCTGGGGATGCTGCTGATCCTCCTGTTTGCCGTCGAGCTGCGCTGGCTCCCCTCGTTTGGCCGCGACTCGCTGGCTTCGTTAGTGCTGCCCGCAATCGCGCTCGGCTTCTCGGGCATGGGTCAGCTAGTGAGGCTGACGCGCTCGGTGGTGTTGGAGGTGCGCAGCTCCGACTTCATCCGCACGGCGTACTCGAAGGGGCTTAGGGCCTCTGGAGTCTCATTTCGCCACATCCTGCCTAATGTCGCTATCCCGATTATCAGCGTGCTCGGCATCCAGTTCACCTACCTGCTCGGTGGCTCGATCTATATCGAGGTGGTCTTTGCCTGGCCGGGTCTGGGGACGCTGCTTGAAGGTGCCATTCGCGACAGCGACTTTCCGCTGGTGCAAGCTATGACCATTTTTATCGCGTTTATCGCCATCAGCATCCATTATCTAACCGACCTGTGCTACAGCCTGATCGATCCGCGGATAAGGACCGGCTGATGGTTGGCGAGCACTCTCGCGTAGCTCGAGCCAAAGCCTTGGTACACCAACGGCCGGTCGGCGCAGGGATGGGTGGCTCCATGCTTCTTCGGCGCTTAAGGGGAAACGTGGGCGGGGTGCTCGGCGCCGTGCTGGTGCTGGTTGTTGTGCTGATGGCGGTCTTTGCCTCCTACCTGACCCCTTACGGGCCGGCCGAGGGCAACTTGATGAGCGCCCGTATCCCGCCGCTGTGGGTCGAAGGCGGGAGGAGCGCCCACCTCTTGGGCACCGATCAGCTTGGGCAAGACCTCTTGACCCGCATCGTTTACGGCGCCCGCGTATCGCTTTTGGTCAGCTTTCTGGGAGTGCTGCTGGCCCTAGCCATAGGCGTTACCCTGGGCCTTATCGCCGGCTATTTTGGCGGCTGGTGGGATACGGTTATCAGCGGGTATACCAACCTCTTGTTGTCGATTCCCTATCTGGTGCTGGTAATCGTCGTCGCTACCATCTTGGGACCTAGCCTGACCAACGTGATTTTGCTCTTTGGTGTGACCTGCTCGCCCGTGTTTATCCGCTTCACCCGCGGCGAGGTGCTGCGCCTCAAAGAGCAAGCTTTTATCGAGGCGGCATACGGGCTCGGGGCGGGGGCCTGGCGGATCATCCCCCGGCACCTGCTGCCCAACCTGGCAGGGCCGCTAATTACCCTGGCGACCTTCGAGATGTCGGCGATGATCTTCTATGAGGCAGGCTTGGGCTTTTTGGGGCTTAGCGTGCCGCCCGAGGTGCCGAGCTGGGGCAACATGCTGGCGCTGGGACGGCAGCACCTGCTCACTCAGCCGTGGCTGGCGATCTATCCAGGGCTGGCTATCGCCATTACCGCTTTGGGTATTAACCTGCTGGGCGATTGGCTGCGCGACACCCTAGATCCGCGGGCTAGCAGGCGCTAGCGTGCTGAGACTAGCTGAGGTCGAGGCGGTGCTCTTCGATATGGACGGCACCCTAGTCGATACCGAGCCCTTGTGGTTCGCAGCCGAACGCTGGGTAGCAGCCCGCTTCGGCACGGTGCTGCCTGAGATGGCCCTGGCTGAGCTTCGCGGGCTCGACACAGCGGCGCTGCTGGCGGTGCTAGCTGAGCGTTATGGGTTGCAAGCGAGAGCGGCTGACTTTCTGAAGGCGCTCGAGCTAGAGGTCCTGTCCCGCCTCGATACGGCACCCACACGTCCTGGGGCCAAAGAGCTAGTCGAGCAGGTAGCGGCCATAGGGAAGGCTCGAGCCATCGTCTCCAATTCGCCTGCTAGCGTTGTGGCGGCCACCTTGCGCCCTCACTCCTGGGCCGCGCTCATACCCCGGCGCTTTTCGGTCGATGAGGTGCAGTTTGGCAAGCCCGCTCCTGATCTCTATCACCATGCGGCTGCCGCACTCGGCGTCGCGGCTGAGCGCTGCGTAGCCTTCGAGGACAGCATCGCCGGCGTCACTGCGGCGGTAAGCGCCGGGATGAGCTGTGTCGCTATCACCTTCGGTGAGCAGTCCGAGGCGGCTTTTGCAGCGCTGACACGCTGGCGAGTCGCCTCGCTGCACGAGGCCGGCCGGCTGTTTATAACGACCTAGCGGTCCAGACAATACCCTCAGGGGCAGGGCACCCGCGACCCCCTCCGGGGCATGGTAGACTGGTGCCCGACGCTATGGTTTGGAGAGGAATCGTTTATGAGCGATCGTTCACCACCGATGAAGATGGGGCGCCCACGTGGGGTCGCCCCTACTTGAATACTCGAATACTTGAATACCGATTCTCAAAGGAGCCACATGAAATTGACATTCCTGGGGCATGCAGGCTTTGTAGTAGACATTGGCGACCAGCAGGTAGCGATCGACCCGTTCTTGACCGGCAATCCGGTCGCCACACAGCGGGCTGAGGAGCTGTCGCCAGCTTACATTCTGCTCACCCACGCCCACGGCGACCACTACGGTGATACCGAAAGCATCGCTAAGCGCACCAGCGCGACCGTCATCGCCAGCTTTGAGGTGGTGTCGTACCTGGGCCAGCGGGGCATCTCGGGGCACGCCATGAATATCGGTGGAAGCTTTACTTTCCCTTTTGGCAAGGTGACCTACACCCCGGCTTGGCACTCTAACTCGCTGCCGGACGGCTCCTACGCCGGTATGCCGAGCGGCCTGGTGTTAGCAGCGGAAGGAAAGCGGCTCTATCATGCCGGCGATACCGCGCTCTTTGGCGACATGGCGCTGATCGGCAAAAAAGCCCTCGCTGTGGCGCTCTTGCCCATTGGCGACAACTACACCATGGGCCCTGAGGATGCCCTGGAGGCGGTTAGGCTACTTAGGCCCCAGGTGGTCATCCCCATTCATTACAACACCTTCGAACTGATTAGGCAGGATGCGCAGGCGTTTAAGGCAGCGGTTGAAACGCAGACCGACAGCCGGGTAGTGGTGCTAAAGCCAGGTGAGCATTTTACTCTCTAACCGTTCCCTCATCGCTTCCTTCGCAGGCTCTGGCCAAGTATAGTAAATAGGGCGTAATGGCCGCCTGTTTATGACACCGACCTTTGTCCCTCCCCGCTATGAGACCGTCCGCCTGCTCGGTGCGGGACAGACTTCGTCGGTCTATCTGGCGCGGCACGACCAGCGCGGAGTAGTCGCGCTCAAGCTGCCACGCCCGGAGCTTAATCACCGGCCGGTGCTGCGGCGGATGTTTGAGAGCGAGGTGCAGATCACCTTAAACCTCAGTCATCCGAATATCGTGGCCGCTCATGACGGCCACCCCACCGGCGAACGCGCCTTTTTGGTGCTGGAGTACTGCGCCGGCGGCACCCTGGACCAACTGCTGCTAGAGCAAGGTCAGCTCCCGCTTAAGCGCTGCTATGAGCTGATCCTGGACGTGAGCCGCGGACTTGCCTACAGCCATAGCCGCGGCGTGCTGCACCGCGATGTTAAGCCCGCCAACGTCTTCTTGACCGACGGCGGTGTGGCCAAGTTGGGCGACTTCGGGACCGGTATCTATCTCTCGGACCGCACCGTCGAGCGGGTCGGCACGGCTTTCTATATGGCGCCGGAAGTTTTCCAGGGCAGCGCAGCTAGCATCCAGAGCGATATCTATAGCCTAGGCATCCTGGCCTATGAGGTCCTTACCGGTACCCGCCCCTTCCTGGGCGACAGCTACGACACGCTGATGATGGCGCATCTCAGCGGCTTGCCGAAGAACCCCCGCCACTATCGCCCGGAGCTCGAGCGCCGTGTTGCGGCGGTAGTAGCCAAGGCGATGTCGCGCGACGCAGCTAAGCGCCACTCCACCGTGCGCGAGCTTATCGAGGCGTTTACCACTGCAGCGGGTATCGATCCTGTGCCCACGCCGACTGTCGAGGCGACCAAGCAAACGCAGGTAGGGCGTAGCAGCCGCACCCACAACGGTGCCAAACAGACCAAGGAGGGCAAGAGGCCTTGGCGGGGGCTGTTCGGTTGGCTGCGACGCACACGCTAGCACACAGCCTGCTTCACTTAAATCTGTTACGCTGAAAGCCGATTGACTTACTCGACTTTTCGGGTAAGATCGACTATACTTAAATCGGAACGAGTCTTGATTAGCATCTAACCAGACTCGACATCCTTAGAACAATGAGGTGCCTATGTCCGAGCTAGTCATTCGAAATCTCCACGCCCACGCTAACGGTGAACCGATCCTGCGCGGCGTCGATCTTGTCGTGCCCAAGGGGCAGGTCCACGCCCTGATGGGGCCTAACGGCTCAGGGAAGTCCACTCTGGCTAAGATCATCGCGGGCGACCCGAGCTATACCGTAACCGAGGGCGAGGTGTTACTAGACGGGGTCAACGTGCTTGAGATGGAGCCGGACGAGCGGGCTCGAGCCGGCCTCTATCTGGCTTTCCAGTACCCGGTCGAGGTGCCGGGCGTGTCGATCGCCAACTTTTTGCGCTTAGCAGTCAACGCCCGCCGCCCGGAAGGGGACGAGATCAGCGTGCTGGAGCTTTACCGCAAAATCCAACAGGCGGTTAGGGCGCTCAATTGGGACGAGTCGATCATCGAGCGCAACCTGCACGAAGGCTTCTCGGGCGGCGAGAAGAAGCGCTCCGAAATCCTGCAACTGCTGGTCTTGGAACCACGCTACGCCATTCTCGACGAGACCGATTCCGGCCTTGACGTCGATGCGCTTAAGACCGTAGCGGCTGGCGTCAATGCTGCGCGGGGGCCAAACTTTGGCGCACTGGTTATTACCCACTACCAACGCCTGCTTAATTACATCATCCCCGACCGCGTCCATGTGATGATCGAGGGCCGGGTCATCGCCGAAGGCTTCAAGGAGCTAGCCGTTGAGCTTGATCAGAAAGGTTACGACTGGGTCCGCGAGCAGGTCGCGGCCTAGAGGGGAGAAGGTATGTCCGATACACCTCAGCTCGACAACCTACAGCATACCCGGCAGTACCAGTTCCAGATGCCTGAGAACTATGCCTTTAAGTCGGAAAAGGGCTTAAATCGGCGCATAGTTGAGCAGATCAGCTATTTTAAGGGCGAGCCGGAGTGGATGCTCAAGTTCCGCCTCCAGGCTCTTGAGATCGCTGAGAAAAAGGGGCGCCCCAAGTGGGGCCCGGACCTAAGCAGCCTCAACTTCGACGAGATCTACTTCTACATCCGCCCGCAAGACCGGCAGGGCACGACCAATAACTGGGAAGAGATCCCCGCCGAGGTGCGCGAGACCTACCGCAGGCTGGGCATCCCTGAGGCCGAGCAGAAGATTCTGGCCGGGGTAGGAGCCCAGTACGAATCGGAGATGGTCTATCACTCGCTCAAAGAGGAGTGGGAGCGCCAGGGTGTGATCTTTCTCGACTCTGACAGCGGCCTGCGCGAGCACCCCGAGCTGTTTAGGGAGTACTTTGCCACGGTGGTGCCGCCCGAGGATAACTACTTTGCCGCAGTCAATTCGGCGGTCTGGTCGGGCGGGTCGTTCGTCTATGTACCGCCCGGCGTTGAGATTGAAGTGCCCCTGCAAGCCTACTTCCTTCTCAACGCGCAGAGTATCGGCCAGTTTGAGCGGACGCTGATTATCGGCGACGTGGGCTCGAAGTTCCACTACATCGAGGGCTGCACCGCGCCGACCTACAACACCGCCAGCTTCCACTCCGGTGTGATCGAGATCATCTGCAAGGAGCGCAGCCAGGTGCGCTACACCACCATCCAGAACTGGTCGCACAACGTCTATAACCTGGTCACTCAGCGCGCCCTGGTCTATAAAGACGCCAGCATGGGCTGGCTAGACGGCAATCTGGGGAGCAAGATCACCATGAAGTACCCCAGCACCTACCTGCTCGAGGAGGGTGCCCGTGGTGAGGTGCTCTCTATCGCCTTTGCCACCGACGGCCAGCACCAGGACGCCGGCGCCAAAGTCATTCACGCCGCCCCCAACACCAGTTCACAGATCGTCTCCAAGTCGATCTCCAAGGGGACCGGGCGCAGCAGCTACCGCGGTTTGGTCAAGATCTACGAAGGAGCCACTGGGGCTCGAGCCAACGTCGAGTGTGACGCGCTGCTGCTCGATGACCAAGCCCGCACCGACACCTACCCCTACATCGAGATCAACGAAAAGACCGCCCATGTCGGCCATGAGGCCACCGTTAGCAAGCTCAACGACGAGCAGATCTTCTACCTCATGAGCCGCGGCCTGCCCGAGGACGAAGCGGCGGCATTAATCGTGCGCGGCTTTTTGGAGCCGATCGCCAAGGAGCTGCCGCTGGAGTACGCCGTTGAGCTTAACCGGCTCATCGAACTGGAGATGGAAGGAAGCGTGGGGTAAAGGCGAGGACGGCTTCGAGAGGAGTGGCCAGCGTGGCAGATAGACCCAAGGATACGTATCAATACCTCACCGACGCCAGTGCTAAGCGCACCCACATCGTTTTGAGCCTCGAGGAGTATGAGGCGCTGCTTGAGGATCGCTGGCACCGGGAAGTGCTTGCCGAGCGACGTGGTGGTGAAACGCTCTCGCTCGATGAGAGAGAGCGTCGCAGTCTTGGCTGATGGCTTATACGCTGAGTTTTAAGAAGCGCGTGGAGAAGGATTTGGCAGCGCTAGACCCAGAGGCAGCAAAGCACATCTGGGCAAAGGTCGAGCAGCTGGCCGAGGATCCTTTTCCGACCGGCGCCATCAAGCTGAAGGGTGAGCTATCGTATCGTCTGCGCGTCGGAGATTACCGTATCGTGTTTGACGTTGACATGACAACTAGGACCGTTACTGTGCCTATAGAGCATCGCAAAGAGATTTACCGCTGAGATGGAGGGATTAGCATAACCACTTCAACTGACAATGCTATTCGCGCTGAGGGCGTCGAAGCGCTCATCGCGCGCTATCAAGAGCCCGCCTGGCTCGCTGACGAGCGCCGCGCCGCTTGGCGCAGCTTTGAAGCGCACTCCTGGCCCACCAACCGCGACGAGATGTGGCGCTACAGCCAGCTCAAGCGCTTTGCCATAGACGGCCTGTCGCTAGTTGCCCCTCCCAAGGACACCAGCATCTCGGAGCGGATCAGTATGCGCATCATCGACTCCGACGCCGAAGGAGTGCTGGTGCATAAGGGCGCCGAGGTCGTTTATCGCGACGTCAAGATTCCGGAAGAGGGCGTCATCTTCACCGACCTGCGCACGGCCCTTACTGAGCACGAAGCTCTGGTTAGACGCCACCTCTATACCGTCGTAAACGCCCAACAGGACAAGTACGCGGCCCTTAATGCTGCGCTGTGGCAGAACGGTACCTTCGTCTACGTCCCTAAGAACGTCGAGGTAGCTCTCCCCTTCGGCGCCTTCATCACCGCCGATACCGGCGGCCTGGCGGCTCAACGCACGCTGATTATCGTCGATACCAACGCTAAGCTGACCTACCTCGACGAGTACACTTCAGAACCGTTCCCGGAGCGGCTGTTCTCCAGTGCGGCCATTGAAATCATCCTGCTGGACGGCGCCAAGCTGCGCTACGTCAATCTCCAGAACTGGAGCCGCAACGTGGTGCAGCTCAGCAAAGTGCGCGCTCACTTGGCTCGCGACAGCCGCCTGGAGTCGCTCTCGGTCAGCCTGGGGGCCGACGCGGCCAGGGCTGAAGTAGAGTGCAGGCTCGAGGGACCGGGCGCCGACTCGGAGATGCTGGGCCTCTACTTCGCCGACGAGGGACAGCACTACAACCAGTACACCTTGCAGCACCACGCCGCGCCGAACGCCCGCAGCGACCTGCTCTTCAAGGGCGCGCTGCGCGACAACAGCACGGCGGTCTACTCCGGCATCATCAAAGTCGAGCCGGGAGCGCAGAAGACCGATGCCTACCAGACCAACCGCAACCTGCTATTAGATGCCGAGTCCCAAGCGGTCTCGATCCCGCAGTTAGAGATTGGCGCCAACGACGTGCGCTGCTCGCACGGCTCCACCACCAGCCCAGTCCCGGAAGATCAGCGTTTCTACTTAATGAGCCGCGGGCTACAACCCGAGATGGCCGAGCACCTGCTGGTCACGGGCTTTTTGCACGAGGTGATGAGCCGCGTTACCCTACCCAAGGTAGCCGAGTACGTCGAGCGGGTAGTACAGGCCAAGCTCGGTGTACCGGGCGTGAAGGAGAAGCTCTAGGCCCTTCGGCAGGTCAGGCCTGCGCTGAGTACCTAGTGCCGAGTGGGGCTTATGCGGTACCACACTAGAGGGCATTCGAAAAATCCCCTGGACCCTGTCCTGTCATCGCGAGCACCGTAGGAGCGTGGCGATCTCGGGGGGGCGTGCCAAATGAGGTGCGCAAGCGCACCCTACGAGGCTACTAGGCACTTAACTTATGCACTTGGGCCCCTACTTGAATACTCGAATACTTGAATACTGCTTTTCGGGAGGGTTATGGCCGTAACTGAAGGACGCATTGCGGTGGGTAAGGTGGCGGACTTCGCCGACAACAGCATGATGCCGGTCGAGGTGGCCGGGCGCGAGGTGTTAGTGGTTTATCAGGGCGGGGTGTTTTACGCCCTGGAGGACCGCTGCACTCACGACAACGGCATCCTCCACGATGGCGAGCTACTCGAAGGGGCGGTGAAGTGTGGTCGGCACGGCGCCAAGTTCGATCTCGCTAGCGGCAAGCCCACGCTGCCGGCGGTCAAAAAGATCCGTCTTTATGACACTCAGGTCGAAGGTGGCATCCTCTATGTGAAGTATCAAGAAAGGTAGTGGCGCCCCCAAGGCGGCTTGATATAGGCTGACTAGGACGTCATTAGTGCGGCATAAGCTTCCAACGCGAGCTTTTTCACAGATCGATCGTTCTCATGTTCTCACTTGGATTTCATCGCACGCTGTGACTTACGTGCGATACTAACCGCGGGATTTGCACTGCCGTAGCCAATGCGGTAGCGGTGACGAGCAGATCGTGCGTGATAGGGTAAGCCTACCGCGCAGCAAGAAGAGAGTAAGCACAGTCATAGGAGGTAACATCGGGTTATGAGAAAGTTACTAATCACCCTACTTGCCGCCGCGACCTTGAGCGGTGCCCTGGCACAGGCTCAACCGTTCGCGGACATCCCGGCGGGGCACTGGGCCGCTGACGCGGTGGCCCGGGTCGCCGAGCTAGGCATTGTCATCGGCTTCCCGGACGGCACTTTCCGCGGTAACGAGGGCTTCACCCGTTACCAGGCGGCGCTAGTTGTGAGCCGCCTGCTCGACGTTGTTGAGCGCGATATGGCCGCCTTGCGGGCGTTCAGCGAGGCCGAGATCAGCGCGCTGCGCAACGCCGTAGCGGAGCTAGCCGCCGACCTTGACACCCTGGGGACGCGGGTCAGCACGCTCGAGCAGACCCTTCTGAGCGAGATCGAACTGCTACGGGCGCAGCTAGCTCAGCTCACTGCCGAACTCGATGCCATCCGCGCCGATATCGCTGCCGGTGTGTTGCAAGGCCCACCTGGCCCCGAAGGCCCGGTTGGTCCGGCTGGCCCGCCCGGCCCGCCTGGTCCTGCAGGCCCTCCCGGCCCAGTTGGCCCGCAAGGCCCAGAAGGTCCTCCCGGCCCGCCTGGCCCTGCAGGCCCTCCCGGCGAAGTAGTGGTCGCCCCGCCAGTAGTCGAGCCAGTGCCGGTTGAGCCGGTCGAAGTCCCCGTTCCCGTGGTCGAGCCGGTAGTGCCGGTGCGCGGTCCGTTCTATGTAGGCTTGGCCGGTTTTGGTGAGATCGACACCTTCACCACACTGCAAGATCTCCGCTTCGGCGCTCGCCTCAAGGTCGGTTTTGATGACATCCTCTGGGGGATTGGGGCCAGAGCCACAATCGACTACGGTCGCCAGAGCCCGATTGAAGCCGGTAGCTTAACCGGCGCGGCCCACCTGATCTATCGCCTTGACGTAGGCGGCAACTTGAACGCCTATGTCGGCGCCGGTGGCGGTTACACCTTCAACCTGGGTAACTGGGGTCAAGTTAACGAAGGCCCCTTCGCCGGTGGCCTGCTTGGCCTGGAGTTCAGCTTGACCCGCAACCTGGGCCTGTTCCTGGAAGCGACGGTTGACTACTACTTTAATCCAGCACCGCTTGCTCCTTACACTCAGCTCTACCCGACCATTGCCTTGGGTGTGAGCTTCCGCCCGTAAACGCGACAGTGCAACCAAGCCCCCTCGACTGAGGGGGCTTTTTATTTGATCGGCCAGAATTAGGAAGCTAGCAGCACCGCCACCCGCGCCTGAATGTGCCCCGGCGCCAGTCCTTCGCTGGTCTTGAAGGTCACGCCGACCTGCTCCGGTTCAAGCGCTAGCAACTCGGCTATCCGCGCTTGCATCTGCTGCCGGTAAGGCCCCAGCTTAGGATGGTCTAGGGTTACTGCCGCCGCCACGTTGACAATCGAGAAGTCGGCAGCGTGCTGATCCAGGATGACCAGCACGCCTTTAACTATTTTGGCGCTATCCATGCCCTTGAAGGCCGAGTCAGCGGGGGGGTAGTGCTGGCCGATGTCGCCGAGCGCATAGCCAGCCAGCAAGGCATCGGCTAGTGCATGCAGCAGTACGTCACCGTCGCTATGCGCTACGGTGCCATGCGGGCTAGTAATCGGCACGCCGCCAACTATCAGCGGACGCCCAGCCGCTAGGGCATGGGCATCTTCACCGTAACCGATGCGGAAGGCTTGATGGCTACCGACGAATATCACCGGCTCTCCTGCCTGGGACGGTCAGCTTTTTCATCCCCACCATTATAGTGCTTCAAGAAAATCGTGTCCGATAGGTCGTGTAGATTGCCGGTCGACTCGCTGACAATCGGTATGCAAGAATCGTCTGTGTGTCGCCGCTGGTTGGAGTGCTCACCCTCGTTGCCATCACCGTAGTCTGGGGATCGACCTTCGCTATCGTCAAGGAAGCGCTCGCCGTGCTGCCGGTGCCGCTCTTATTAGCCATCCGCTTTACCCTGGCGGCGCTGGCGCTGGCCTGGGTGCGGCTTGATCGCCGGGCCTGGCGTCCGGCCTTGATCTTAGGGCTGTTGGCCTTTGCCGGTTTTGCCACTCAGACCATCGGCTTGAGCCTTACCACCGCCTCCAAGGCGGCCTTTATTACCGGCCTCAACGTTATCTTGACCCCTATTATCGGCAGCTGGTGGTTTAACAACCGCATCCCCCCTAAGGCTTACCTGGCCGCCATAGTAGCCCTCGCTGGCCTAGGATTATTGACGTTAACGAGTGTGGACGGCATCAACAGCGGCGACCTGTGGATCTTGGCTACAGCCGTCTTCTACGCCTATTACGTGGTCTATTTGGGCGAGGTAGCAGGCAAGGCTTCGGCGCTGTCGCTCTCGGCGGTACAGCTCTGGCCGATGGCGGCGCTAGCCTGGCTGTGGGCGCTGCCGCACCTGAGCCTGATCCCGGAGATCCCGGTTGCGACCTGGGGGGCACTCGCCTATCTGGCGGTGGCAGCCACGGCGATTGCTACCGTAGCTCAGACCTATGCCCAGCGAGTGGTACCCGCCTATGCAGCAGCGGTGATCTTCGTCTTGGAGCCGGTATTTGCGGCCTTCTTTGCCTATCTATGGCTCGGCGAGACCCTAAGTTTATTAGGCTGGCTCGGCGGCTTGCTGGTGCTCTTGGCTATGCTCCTTAGCGGACTGCGCCGCTGGTAGTCCTTACTCGTCTAGCGCCAAGGCGTCTTGCAGCGCCATAGCTCGCAGGTAGTCGTCAAGGTTAGTGTGGTTGCGCACCCGATAGCCACCCAAGAAGACTGACGGGGTGCTGCGCAAGCCCAGCACCTGCATGGCGTGGGTTTGCGCCTCGCGCACCGTGGAATAGAAGGTGCGCTCGCTCAGGCAGGTCGCAAGTCCTGCGGTAGCCAGCCCCTGACCGGCGGCCAGCTCGACAAAGTAGCTGGTGGGATTTTCGAGGTTGGCCCAGGTCCGCTGATGGGTAAAGAGCGCGCTGTGAAAGCTCCAGAAGCCTTCTGGGTTAAGGTAAGCTACGCACTCAGCGGCTTCGGCAGCCGGGAAGGAGTTGATAAAGGGGCCTTCCAGCGGCAGGTAGTGAAACTCAAAGCGCACGTCACCCCGTGCCAGGAGCTGCTCCTTGATGATGGGCAGGCTCACGCGGTAGAAGTTGGCACAGGCTGGGCACTGAAAGTCGCTGAACTCGCGGATTACGTAGGTAGCGTCCGCCGGCCCTAGCGTGTGGCGACCAGGCGGGAATTGCTCCTCAGGAACGGCCGGTAACGTCAGCCGGAAGGTCCCCATGAAGGGGGCGGTGGCCCCTGAGACCTCGAGGGTAAGCGTGTACTCCTCTACTCCGAACGGGATCGGGCCGCGGCCGGACAGCTCGCCGACCCGCGTCTCGAAAAACTGCCTAACCGGCACGGCGATCCCGTCCAGGTAGCCGGTGGCCGCGCCGATAGCTTGGGACGCCAGAGCGATGCCGTCCTCATCGAGCAAGCCGCTGCCGGAGAGGCTATAGAGGAGCCCTTGGCGCTCTACAAAAGTTAGCTTAAAGTCACCAGCGGTATATTCACCGCTCTCCAGTTGGCTCAGCGCAAAGGGCTCGAGCACCGCCAAAACGCGCTCCAGCCCTTCACCGATGCGGGCGTGGGCCAGGCTAAGGCCGAGCAGCAGCACAGCCAGTAAGATTCTCATCACTCCTCCTCCTCCCCTGCGGTCAGCGGGAGCCAGCGCCCTTGGGTGACTGTTCGCAAGGTGGCAACACTTAAACGCAGCATAGCAGCCTGGGTACCGCCCCCGCCGTATAGCAGCTTGCTGTCTTGGCTAGGCACGCTGAGGCTGTCAAGCAGCGTGGGCAGGGGGGTAAGGTGGCCAAAGGGCGGCATGGCACCGACCGCAAAGCCGGTGATTCCTAGTGCCTCCTCGGCGCTAGCGAGCCGTAACTTGCGCCGCGACACGCCGAGCGCCTCGCGCAGGAGCTTATAGCTGACCCGCACCTCGCCGGCGGCAATAACTAGCCAAGGCTCGCTTCTCACCAAGATGACCAGGCTTTTGATGATCTCTTGGGGACTAACCCTAAGCGCCTCGGCGGCAGCCGGGACGGTCGGCGTGGGGCGGTCGGGATAGACCAGCACCGCGTCGATGCCGCGCTCAACAATAAAGCGCTGTAGATCCTGATCGTTAAGCAAGGCGGTAGAGCGTGCGATACTTACTTGTCAAGTAGCCGATGTACGGCCCAGGGTCAAGCCGGCTGCCGGTCGCGCGCTGTAACAGCTCATCGGCTTGGTACTTGGCGCCGTGCCGGTGGACGTTGTCGCGCAGCCAGGCCAGCAACGTGGCGAAGCGACCCTCGGTGATGTCTAAGTCGATCTCGGGGTGGGCGCGCTTGGCCGCCTCGAATAGCTGCACGCTCATCACGTTGCCCAAGGTATAGGTCGGGAAGTAGCCGATGCCGCCCATCGACCAGTGGATGTCTTGCAGGCAGCCTAGCGCATCGTCGGGTGGGGTGATGCCCAGGTACTCCTCAACCTTAGCGTTCCAGGCAGCAGGGATGTCGCTTACGGCCAGCGTGCCCTCAAGCAGGGCCAGCTCGAGCTCGAAGCGGAGCATAATATGCAGATTGTAGGTGACCTCGTCGGCTTCGACGCGGATAAAGCTCGGCTCGACGCGGTTGATGGCGGCGTAGAACTCTTCGAGCGGCACCCCGTTAAGCCCAGGGAAGTAGGCCCGAAGTTTAGGATAGGCGTACTGCCAGAAGCCGCGGCTGCGCCCGACTAAGTTCTCCCACAGCCGCGACTGCGACTCGTGCAGGCCCAGGCTCTGCACCGACCCGAGCGGGCTCCGGTAGTACTCATCGGCTACCCCCTGCTCGTAGAGCGCATGGCCGGTCTCGTGCAGCGTGCCAAACAGCGCCGGGACCAGGTACTCAGGGTTATAGCGGGTGGTGATCCGCACATCGTACTTGCTGATGCTCTGGGCAAAGGGGTGAACGGTGCGGTCTAAGCGGCCACGCGACAGGTCGTAGCCGAAGGCTTGGGCCATCTCCAGGGCAAACGCCTCCTGCTTGGCTTCATCAAAGGGCTGCCGCAGCGGCGCGTCGCTGAGGCGACCTTGCGCCTTGATGGCCTGCACCAGCGCTACGATGGGGCCCTTGAGTTCGGCAAAGACGCGCTTCACCTCAGCGGTCCGCATACCGGGCTCATAGCCATCTAGCAGGGCGTCGTAAGGGTGATCAAGGTAGCCCAGGTAGTCCGCCTCGCGGCGGGTCATGGCCACGATCTCTTGCAACAGCGGTGCAAATTGCGAGAAGTCCTTGCCGCGGCGCGCTTCGGCCCAGCGCTGCTGCGCTTGGGTGCGGAGCTTAGCGAACTCCTCAACGAAGTCGGCAGGGAGCTTACTAGCGCGGTCATAGAGGCGCCGCGTCACTTTGACCAGGGCCGCCTCGTCGGAGTCGGATGCCAACGGCGCGGACTCCAAGACGGTGAGGAGCTTGCCGATCTCGGCGTCGGTAAAGAGCTGATGGCTGAGCTTGCTTAAGGTAGCGAGCTGCTGGCCCCGCGCCGCCGTAGCACCGGGCGGCATATAGGTGTGCTGATCCCAGGAGAGGAGGGAGGCAGCCTCATGGAGGTCGCTGATGACGGCTAGGCGCTCAGTCAGTTCAGTAAGTGTATGGTTCATAGGGTAAGGATACCGTACCAGCTGGTCAGCAAGAAAGCGAGAAACGAGGAAAGAGTAAGCACTCTCTGGGAAGTGGTGACTCACTCTCTTCTCGTCCCTCTCCACTCTCTCCTCAACTTTTTTCTGACTAGCTGCTGCATGATAGGGTGAAGCATGGACCTGACCATGGACGAGGCCGTGCGCGACCTCTTGAACCGCGAGCGGTTAGCGATTGCCGACCTGCGCACCGTGCTCGGCAAGCTCGATGCAGCCAGCGGCGACCTAGCCGAGCTAAAAAGCGCCCTGCGCGACCTTGAAGGGCTCTTTATGCTGGTAGTCGTCGGCGAATACAACGCCGGCAAGTCTACTGTCCTCAACGCCCTGCTAGGCCAGGCGGTAATGCTAGAGGGCGTCACTCCCACTACCGACCGGATTACCATCCTCACCTACGGCGAGCAGGCCAAGGAGACCGACGAGGGCGGCTTCCTGTTGCGCCGCGAGGCCCCCTTGCCGCTGCTGCGCGAGGTGGCCTTCGTCGATACGCCGGGCACCAACGCGGTCATTAAGCGCCATCAGGAGCTGACCGAGCGCTTCGTGCCGCGGGCTGATCTGGTGCTCTTTGTAACCAGCGCCGACCGGCCCTTTACCGAGTCGGAGCGGGCCTTTTTGGAACTGATCGCCTCGTGGGGTAAAAAGATCGTCATCGTGGTCAACAAGCTCGACATCTTGGAGAGCGAGGCGGATAGGCGCCAGGTGTTGGAGTTTGTCACGGTGCACGCCCGAGAGGCGCTCGGCCTCACCCCGCAGGTGTTTGGAGTTAGCGCCAAGCAGGCTTTCCGGGCTAAGCAGGCGGGGGATGAAGCCGGCGTTGAGACTTCCGGGCTGCGCGGGCTCGAGCGCTTTATCGCCGAGACGCTCCAGGGCGACGAGCGCCTTAAGCTCAAACTGCTTAACCCGCTCGGGGTAGCCCAGCACGTAGGCACTGTGTACGAGCAGGTAGTGCGCGAGCGCTTGGCGCTGCTCGAGGGCGACCGCCGCACCCTAGAAGAGGTCGACCGCCAACTGGTGCAGTTCGGGCGCGACATGCGCCGCGAGTTCGAGAGCTATCTGGCGCGGGTCAAGACTGCGCTGCTGGAGGTCGAGCGCCGGGGCGAAGTGTTTTTTGACGACACCGTGCGCTTGCGCAAGCTGTTGGTGTTGCTTGACGGTCAACGGGTGCGCGAGGCGTTTACGGCGCAGGTGATCCGCGGAGCCGATCGCGACATCGACCGGGCCGTCACGGAGATGGTCGACTGGTTCGTTCAGCGCAACTTGCAGCTCTGGGAAGATGTTATGGCCTACCTGGCCGAGCGCCGCCAAGCCGCTGAGGAGCGAGTTATCGGCGAGGTAGGCGGGCGCTTCCAGTACGACCGGCAGGCGCTGCTAAACGCCTTCAATCAGAGCGCTAAGGAGGTCATGGCCTCTTATAACGAGGAGCAAGAGGGGCGGCGCCTGGCCGACTCCTTGCAGGGTGCGGGGGTGCAGACCGGCTTGCTGCAAGCCGGTGGGTTGGGGCTGGGTGCGGCGGTGCTGGCCTTCTTGTCGGGGACTGCTTTCGATGTTACCGGCATCGCCGCCGGCCTGACCATCGCCGGCTTGGGGCTGCTGGTGCTGCCGCGCCGCCGCCGCCAGGCCAAGCGCGAGCTGCACCAGAAGATGCAGGCGCTGCGCGACGGTTTGGCCGAGAGCTTGAGCGGACAGATCGACGCCGAACTCCGCCGCGCCCATGAGAAGCTCACCGGAGCCATCCTGCCCTACACGCGCTTTGTACGCAGCGAGCTAGGCCGCCTAGAGGCTGCTGAGGAGGAGCTGCTGGCTTGCCAGGCTGCGCTGCGCGACCTCAAGCGCGAGATCGAGGCGCTGGCCTAGCACCCCACAAGGACTCCGCAACGATGGCCTCTGGTGATATTTGATCTTATCAGACGGTTGAGAATATGCCAATGCGCTTTATATTTTGCCAAGGGCCCCGGGGGTTGACAAGTCAAGCTGCTACGGGATAGGCTGATGTTTGCTGCGCCGCGGGGTGGAGCAGTCTGGTAGCTCGTCGGGCTCATAACCCGAAGGTCGATGGTTCAAATCCATCCCCCGCAACCACATAAGGTAAGCAGCGGTGAAAACTCACCGCTGCTTACTTTTTAGCACTCTACGAACTTCACTGCCACGATAGCGCCTCTAGCGGTGCTCCGTCAGCACCCTACGCAAAAGTAGGCCGTAGCCGACGCTACCAATTAGCGCGAAGGCGAAAAACTGCAAGGCGTAGCTCAGATGCGGGCCAGTGCCGGTCACGGGGGGTGGCGGCGGAACGGGCAGCGGACCTGGGGTGGCGGGCCGTTGCTCAATTAACTCCAGGTAGAAGGGCTCGAGCCGATACGGAAACTGTCGGGCGAGCCGCTCGGTATCGATCCAGAGTAACTTCTGGAGCACCCCTTCAGGCGGATCGCGCACCGCCAGCCAACCATCAGGAGGCTGCTGTGAAGGCTGCAACCGTCCCCACACCGTCACCTCGGCCTCGGGGGGGCGCACTGCGTCGAGTGGCGGAGTATCCATCGCAAAAGGCACCCAACCCCGGTTTATGAGGAGTGCGCGGTCTTCGGCCAAGAGCAGTGGGGTCAGCACGTGCCAGCCCGGCTGCCCCTGATGGCTGCGGGAGCGCAGTAGCACCTCCCGCTCAGGGTCAAAACGCCCGCTAATTACCGTTGGGCGATGGCGCAACGCTTCAGGGTCGAGAACCGCCTCGGCAAGCAGGGCATAGGCTTGCGGCTCATCATCCAGGCGCTCGGCCAGCAGCGCATTGGTGGCGATGCGCTCGTCAAGCCGCCGAAGCTGCCACAGCCCCAAGTTGCTAAGCGCCACCACCAGGCTGAGTGCTAGCAGGTGAGCCACGAGCCAGCGCGGGGTTAAAAGCACCTTGATCACCAAACTTACCGCCTTAGCACTCACCCGGCCCAACCGCTAGTGAATTAACCAGTGGTTTATATCCAGCACGATCTCAGGCCCCTGGTAGAAGATCGGCACCACGTACAGAAGCAGCAGTACAAACAGCCACACTACATCGACCAGGTGCCAGTAGACCACCGGCACCTCCACGCCGTTGTGCAGCTTGGGTGTGAAGTGACCATTCCAACCGCGCACCAGCGCCACCGCTAACATGATCAGCCCTGCTATTACGTGTAGACCGTGCAGTCCGGTAATAGCAAAGAAGGCCGACAGATAGAGGTTTTGGGTCGGGTCGTATTTGCCTAGCAGCAACTGCCACTCGAACACCGTGACACCCAAAAAGATGGCGCCCAGCCCAATAGTAACTGCCAGCCAGGCCAAAAAGGTCTGGCGCTTATCCTTAAGTAAGCCGTGGTGCGCTACATGCACTGTCAGGGAGCTGGCGACCAAGAGCAACGTGTTGACCAGCGCCAATTCCAGCGCCGGCAGGGCGCTTAAGCTCAAGATCGCCTCGCGCAAGCGCCCGGTAAAGAGCAGGTAGAAGTAGGCCGAAAAAAGGATCAAAAAGAGCGCTACTTCCGAGATCAAGAACCAGTAGGTGAAGAGCAGGCCGTTATTCACCCTAGTGCGGTTGTGGTGCGCCACCTCGAGCTCGACCCGCTCCGATTCAAAAGCTGGCTCCAGCGCCCACAAGATCATGGCGGCAACAGCGATGGCCAGCCCCATCCACACCAGCGGCCCCTGGAGAATTAGACCCGCCAGGAGCATGGTCAACCCTACGGTGGTGACAATGGGCCAGGCGCTCGAGTTGGGAAGGTGAAGCTGCGCGGCACTTAACTTGACCGCGCCCTGGCGCGGCCACAGGCCCACCTTAGCCCAGTCGTAGAGGGGGCGCTCGCTCTTGAACTGAGTGGGTAGTTCAACTTCGAAGTTGGCGGCTGCCGGTGGGCTATCCGCCGCCCACTCGAGGGTATAACCGTCCCAGGGATTCGGACCAGCGGTCTTTGGCTTACGCAGGCTAGTCAGCACGTTGTAGATAAAGAGCAAGAAGCCCACTGCCAGCATCAGCGCCCCGACAGTGGCAATCAGATTGAGCGTATCCCAGCCCAGCCCGGCCGGATAGGTGTAAATGCGGCGCGGCATCCCTAGTATCCCCAGCACGTATTTCGGTGCGTAGGTGAGGTTGTAGCCGACAAACCACAGGCCGAACAACCACTTGCCGAGGCGCTCGTTCAGGAAGCGGCCGGTCATCTTGGGGAACCAGTAGAAGACCCCGGCCATGATCAGAAAGACGCTGCCGCCTACCAGGATGTTGTGGAAGTGCGCTACCACCCAGTGGGTATCGTGCAGTTGCCAGTTAAGGGGCACTACCGAGAGCGCCACGCCAGTAATCCCGCCGATGGTAAAGTTA
>Ga0208610_100211_pt1 | contig 23904 bp, 21 predicted proteins | sample SubbioR11Jul_8A2_FD_184815 | JGI IMG/M metagenome (GOLD analysis project Ga0208610, IMG submission 184815) | Serpentinite rock and fluid subsurface biosphere microbial communities from McLaughlin Reserve, California, USA - CR11Jul_8A2 (SPAdes) | ecosystem: Environmental > Terrestrial > Deep... | reverse complement strand
CTTGGACGCAAATCGGATGGGCAGCCAGGCGTCAAAGTCCTGTGGCGAGGGTTCCGAAGACTGCAGGATATTACTGACATGTGGGAGCTTTTCCATTAGCTCAATACTTATGGGTAATGATAAGCCCTGCGGGAGAGGGCTAGGGTGAGGGCCAGCTGAGGCGCATTTTCATCCTTCTGATGGTGCCGCAAGCGGCATGGGGGTCTACACAACAAAAAACCCGACCCAGAAAAGGGACGGGGTATCTTCCGCGGTACCACCCAATTTAGCGCAAAGTTGCGCTCACTCAATTGCAGATGCAGGAAAACATCACGTTTTCCGAGACCTGTCCCAGGATAACGGGAGGGATTCCCGGCTCGGCCTACTCTGCAGTTCAGCCTGCGACTCCGGAGGGAACTTGGGGCAAAACGTATCCGGGACGCTCTCAATCTATGGCGTTCCCTCCCTGTGAGACCGTAAATGCCTTACTTTTCTCCATCACTGTCTTAACAATTTGATGTTGAAACTTACTTTAGCATGTCTTCAACCGCTTGTAAAGGCTTTTTTTTGGCATGAACATTAAAGCGGTTCATGGCCGCCATGATTCCTTCCTCAATGAACAAGGCGGCTGCGCTAACAGCGTGAGCTAACGTTCCAGCCAAAACTTCCTCTTCGTCTTGAGAAAAGCTTTCCAGCACATAATCTGCCACGTCGGCTAACGGCGAGCGGCCGATACCTATCCGCATACGCGGGAACGATTCTGTCTGCAAATGGTAAATTATAGATTTAAGCCCATTGTGTCCACCGCTTCCCCCCTGGGGTCGCAGACGCAATGCGCCGAGCGGCAAATCCATGTCGTCATAAACGACCAACATCTTTTCCGGCGGTACGCCAAAATTACGGCAAAGCGCGGCAGCTGCCAGACCGCTGTTATTCATATAAGTCATGGGCTTAGCTAGCAGCACGTCACTGCCGGCAAATTGCCCCTTGCCCCAGTATGCTTGGTGGCTCATTTTATACAGCGGAATCTTTGCGGCAATACTGATGCAGTCCACCGTGCGAAATCCCGCGTTATGACGTGCAAGCAAATATTTTGGGCCGGGATTGCCCAAACCGAGAATAATAACCATCTCCGCTTTACTTTTTGTGCTCATATCCTTTTAGTTATCCCCCAACTACCTAGGACGGTTTAATTTGATCAGTCAAACAGCTTGGAAACCGAGAGTTCTTCATGAATCCTAATAATGGCGTCCCCAATAAGCGATGCCACAGAAAGGACGCGAATCTTGTCCAACTTTTTCCCCCCGAGAGGAATGGTGTTGGTAACAATAATCTCTTTAACCGGCGCGGTTGCCAAGCGCTCCAGCGCCGGGCCGGATAAGATCGGGTGCGTACAGCAGACATATACTTCTTTTGCCCCCTGCTCCAAAAGCGCGTGAGCGCCAAGCGAGATGGTTCCGGCAGTATCAATAATATCATCGATCATGATCACAGTCTTTCCCTTTACTTTGCCGATAATATTCATCACTTCAGCAACGTTTGGCTCCGGTCGCCGTTTATCGATAATAGCAATCGGCAGCTGTAGCCGCTCCGCCAGCTCCCGGGCTCGCGTCACTCCGCCTACGTCGGGCGATACGACCACGGCGTCGGCAAATACCTTTTGCTGGAAATATTTTGCTAAAATTGGCAGGCTCTTTAAATGGTCTACCGGGATGTTAAAGAAACCCTGAATCTGGCCGGCGTGTAGATCCATGGCAATAACACGGTCTGCGCCGGCCGTAGTAAGCAAATCTGCCACTAACTTTGCAGTGATCGGATCACGTGCCCTTGTTTTTCGATCCTGGCGCGCATAACCATAATAAGGCAACACGGTATTAATGCTTTTCGCCGAAGCCCTTTTCATCCCATCCATCATAATTAGCAACTCCATTAAATTTTCGTTAGCCGGACAGCTAATGGGTTGGACAATAAAAACATCGGAGCCACGCACGCTTTCCCCGATATAAATGCTAATTTCACCATCACTAAAGCGCTTCACTTCTACCTGCCCTAGGGGCACACCCACATGTTCAGCAATTTCTTCCGTCAGCTGCATGTTCGCCGTACCGCCAAATATTTGCAGTTTTCGCCCTCGATACACGCCATACCCTCCCGACTCTTTAACTTACAAAGATTGAATGTTCGCTTTTCATGCGGGATCTCCTGCCTTGTTCGTCAAAAATCGTCACTCTTGCCGTTTTCAATAAAGCGGGCTGCCATTCCAGCTTTATTGACCTGCTTAGCTCTTGCCAGCGAAAGCGCTCCAGGCGGCACATCTTTAGTGATGGTGGAGCCGGCAGCCACAAATGCGCCTTTGCCAATCGTAACCGGCGCAACCAAGTTGCTATTGCAGCCAACGAATGCCTGGTCGCCAATCACTGTGCAGTGTTTTTTCTGACCGTCATAATTAACTACGATCGTTCCCGCTCCAAGATTGGCAAGGCTGCCAACTTGAGCGTCCCCAACATAGGACAGATGAGGTATTTTGCTGTTGTTGCCAATATCTGACTTTTTAATCTCTACAAAATTGCCTACCTTTACTCCTTGGCGTAACACCGTCTCCGGACGCAGTTGGGCAAATGGACCTACCGTTACATTGTCAGCCAGCAGACAGCCGCTAAGCACCGAATGCCGCACAGTAACATAGTCGCCAATAGTGCTATCTGCAATCTCTGTGTTGGGGCCAATGATACACCCTGTACCGACTTCCACCAAGCCACGTAATATCGTATTAGGATAAAGCGTTGTATCAGGCCCGACACGGACATCAATATCTACATAGGTAGTTGCCGGGTCTACCATGGTTACGCCGGAAACCAGCAAGCGTTGATTAATCTGCTGCCGAAGCAGGGAAGCTGCTTCGGCAAGCTGGCTGCGATCATTGATACCAAGAGCATGGCGATAATCCTCCAGACAGAAGGAAGAAACCCTCAGCCCCTCGTCGATCAAGAGGGCGATGCAGTCGGTCAGGTAATATTCGCCTTGGGCATTCTTGTTGTTCAAACGCTTAAGCACATTAAGCAGCGCCTCTGCCGCAAAGATGTATGTCCCGGTGTTAATTTCCGCAACTGTCTTTTCCTGATCACTGGCATCTTTTTCTTCCACGATCTTCTCCAGCGCACCGGAGACAGAACGGATAATTTTACCGTACCCAAATGGATTTGGCACACAGGCTGTAAGGACAGTGGCAGCCGCGGCAGTCTGCCGATGTTCTTTAAGCAGTCCGGCTAGTGTTTCTGAGGAAAGCAGTGGCGTGTCGCCACAGAGTACAATTACTTCCCCCCTGCCGGAAAGCTGTGGAACTGCCTGCATCACCGCATGTCCTGTGCCCAGTTGTTCCTCTTGGAGCGCGTAGCGAACAGACCGACCAAATGCAGCTTTTACTTCTGCTGCGCCATGGCCTATCACCACAATTTTATCTGTGCAGAGATTTTCCAGCGCAGCAAGCACATGGCCTAGCAACGGACGGCCACAGATTTCATGAAGCACTTTTGGGCGGTTAGACTTCATCCTTTTTCCTTCGCCTGCCGCAAGGATCACGGCTGTCACATCAGTCATTTATTTATCCTCCTTGCCAGTATAGTAATTATACCTCGCAAAAAATATCTAAACTACCCGTTATTATTTGTCAGAAGACAAAAAAAAGGAGCTCTCTGCTCCGGGATTACGCTCCGACTAATTCCCTCTCTAATTCTGAGCCGTACGCCACAAGAACGGCTGACTGAATAATTTCACGCGTCTCTGATGTAATCGGATGAGCAATATCCTTAAATTCTCCGTCAGGCGTTCGTTTACTGGGCATAGCCACAAACAACCCGTTATTGCCTTCGATTACCCGCACGTCATGAACAACAAATTGATGCTCCAAAGTAATTGAAACAATAGCTTTCATCTTTCCGTCACTATTCATTTTCCTAATTCTAACATCGGTAACCCTCATGATCTCACCGCCTTTCCCAGCCTCAGTCTGTTTCCCTGTGCTATTTCCACAAGAAGAGAAAAATTCCTGCTTCGGCTAGGAAATATTTAACAAAAGCACCGACTACAACAACTCCCTCTTTGCCAACTCTAGGTCGGAAGGCTTGTCTACATCGGTACCAATTTCAGGAAAACGGGTAATCACTGCTTTCCCGCTCAAAGCAAACAGAACAGAAAAGCGTGCTTCCAATTCAGAGAGAGTAAGCTGCCTGAGCATAAAGCGCAAAATAAACTTGCTCCCCAACAGTCCGGCCAATTTTATCGGACTTTTCCGAAGAGAAAAAACCTGCTCAAGGCGAGGAAGAGCATTATTTAAACTGGCTGGGTTTAACAAGAATAAATTGCCTCCGGTAAAAGTACCATCACGAAGTTTCACATATGTTCGCTTCACCCCGGGGAAGCGCTGCTCGCAATCTTCTTTGCTCACAATCGGATAATAAAAATCCCATTCGTAAGGCTTGCATTGTTTGAGAAAACTACTGACAGCCTCCGCTTTTAAAAACGGCAAATCCGCAGCAGCAATCAGAAAGTGGGTTCTGGGTTGAAGGATGTCCACGCCCTTCCGCAAGTTTTCAGGGACATTGTGGGCTTCAGGCACGGCGATAATCCCATAGCGCTCAATCAGGGGAGCCAGCTCGTTTATCGGCCCTACCACCACAATTCTGCCCACTTCACCCGTCTTTTTCAGTGCCTCCAGGACGTATGCCAACATCGGTTTACCATGAATCGGGATAAAAGCTTTGTTTGCCAAACCCGTATATTCGATCAATTCTTTTTCTTTTCCGCCTCCAGCCAGAATTACCACATCAAACATCCTGGTCCCCTCCTGTCAGTTCTAAATCGTTTCTGTCAGCCAAGCTGTTGTTCCGGCAGCCAACAACGCTTGCTGCAGCCTCCTAGCTGCCGCAGCCGCCGTGAATAGGGCAAAGACTGTGGCTCCGCTCCCGCACATTAGCGCTGCTCCCATTTGTCCCATTTTAACTTTTAATTCTTGCACAAGCGGGTAGAGAGAAAAGGTTGATGATTCCAAAGCATTGGCAAGCCGCACTAAAATACCGCTCTGCTCAGCTCTGCAAATCGCTGCAATCATCCCGTCAATATCTGGTCTTGCTTTGTTACCCTCGAAGCGAAAGTTTTGATAGACGCTAGCTGTAGAGACAGGAAAACCAGGGTTTGCCAAAACAACATAAAAATGAGGACACGTTGGCAGCGCAGTTACTATCTCGCCACGGCCAGTCCCCAGCGCAGTGCCGCCGGAAAGGCAAAACGGCACATCCGAACCCAACTTTGCCGCTAGCGCCGAAAGTTCTCCCTCTTTTGGAGACAGTCCCCATAAACGCACCAGTCCTCGCAACACGGCGGCGGCATTTGAGCTGCCGCCACCCAATCCTGCTGCCACAGGAATCCGCTTTTTAAGAGTAATGTGAACCCCGCTAGCCACTCCGTATTCAGCCTGAATCAAACTAGCCGCCTGCCAGGCCAAGTTTCCAGCGTCAACTGGAAGCCCCGCCAGATTACAATCCAGTGAAATCCCGTGACTTTTCTCGGATAAGGTTATGGCATCATAAAGAGAAAGGCTTTGCATGACCGTCCTAATCTCATGATAGCCATCCGGCCGCTTTCCCGCTACATCCAGAATTAAGTTAATTTTGGCATGTGCCTTTTCAATCACGATCATTTTATACCTGCACATCTTTAATATGGCAAACCGCAAGCGTAAGGGGCACGCCCCTTACAAACCCCAACGCATAGGATCATAGCTTCCCTGAACGATATAATTTCCTATGCTATTAAATAGATTCGCTGGACATCTGCCAATTCCTTCTACGGCAAAGAGCTGGGCAGGCCTACTTCCTGAGAAGAACCATGGCCCTGCGATAAAAGCAGTGCTGCATCGGCAACGGGCGGCACCACTTCTGCCAACACCTGTTCTAGTTTTTCATAAAAAACTACCACCAAATCACCCGGGCTCGCCATGGAGAGAGCCTCTCTGACGGCCAGTCGCTCTTCCCGTTGCACAAAGATGCTCTCCCTAGCCATTCCTGCTGCTAAGGCGCCGCGCAGCAAGAGCTTTTCTGCCTCTCCCGGCTGGCGGCCGCGCAAATCCTGGTCCTCTTTAATGATCAGATAGTCAAAGCGATGGCCTGCTGCTTCCCCCGCCAGCACGATTAGATCGTCACAGCGATCCCCCGGCACGCCCACCACTCCAATGACCCGATTAGCTTTCAATTTTCTCGCCAACTGCCCCAGTTTCAAAATTCCGTCCGCATTGTGACCATAATCAACCAGCACCCGGATACCACCCACATCATAGATGTTTGCTCTTCCCGGGTTGTCGCCAAGTGCGGTGGCAAACTCCCGCAGATACTGTCCTGCCTGCTTGGGTGCTAGGCCATAGGCCCATAACGCGGCTAACGCGGCCAACAGATTTTCCACCTGGTGAGTAGCCCTGCCCCCCAAAGTTACGGCAAAGTCACGAACTCGACCCATCAACGACACGCGCCCTCCTTTTGCGGCTAGGATAACACCCTGCCGCACTAAAACGGCTCTGCCTCCTTTGCTCAAATGGCGGTGCATTACCATGTTCCCTGCCTGCATGCTAAAATAAATAATCTCTGCCCAGCAGACTGCGGCAAAATCGTTTACATACCCATCATCAGCATTTAGGATTACTGTGCCGGAAGCATAGACTGCTTCTGCCACTAAACTCTTCACATGAACCAACTCGTCCATTGTTTCAATCCCGTCCTGACCCAGGTGGTCTTCCCGAAGATTACAGATCACAGCCACGTCTGCTCGGTCATAACCAAGGCCGCGGCGAATAATTCCGCCGCGGGCAGTTTCCAACACCGCCACGTCAATGGCAGTGTTTGCCAAAACAGTGCCGGCGCTGGCAGGACCGGTAAGATCGCCTTTTTGCACTAACTCACCATTAAAATATATTCCGTCAGTACAACAGAGCCCTGGGGAAAGCCCGTGGCGGCGCAGAGCAAAATCCAGCATCCGTGCCGTGGTAGTTTTGCCGTTCGTCCCGGTAACGCTAAACACAGGCACCCGGCAGGACGTGCCTGGGGGGAAAAGCAGTTCCACAATCTTCTGGCCCACATCACGTTTCTCCCCTTGGCTTGGAGAAAGGTGCATCCGCAAACCAGGCGCTGCATTAACTTCAATAATTGCACCGTGTTGATCTGCAGGTGTTGCGCTGATATCCTGCATAATCAGGTCAACCCCGGCAATCTCAAGACCAACTGCCAAAGCAGCGCGCACAGCAAGCTGCGCTTGGAGTGGATGAACTCTCTCGGTAACGTCGCTAGCCGTCCCACCGGTGGAAAGATTGTCATTTTTTCGCAGCCAGACCTGTTGTCCCGGCTTTGGCACACAAGTAAGCGATAATCCCTGTTTTGCGAGCAGCGCATAGGCGGTTGAATCCAGCTTAAGCTTGGTGAGCGGCTTTTCGTGCCCACAGCCACGCAGCGGATTGCTGTTCTCCTGGCGCACTAATTGGAAAACATTGTGTAGCCCATCCCCTAGCACATGGGCTGGGATGCGTTCTGCGGCGGCTGCCAACTCTCCGCCCACCACCAATACTCTATAGTGCCTGCCATAAATATGCTTCTCAACTAGGACGGTAGCGCTAATAGCGGCTGCAGCCGCGAAAGCCTGCTCAACTTCATGGTATGAGCAAATTTCCAGCGAAATCCCTTTGCCCTGATTCCCGTTATCCGGCTTTGCCACCACAGGGAAGCCCAACAGCCTTGCTGCTCGGCAGGCTTCTTTCTTGCTGCGAACCACCATACCGCGCGGCACAGGCAAGCCATGTTGTTCCAAAATATGCTTCGTTAATGGCTTATTACCGGCGACCTCTACGGCAATACAGCCTGTTCCCTCACTGATGCTGGCAAAAATTCTTTTCTGATATTTTCCGGTTCCAAGACGATAAAGACTGCTACCCTCTGCCAGTTGCTGAACGGGAATACCGCGCTTACGCGCCGCCTGCAAAATGGCTTCCGTACTCGGTCCCGGCAAAAAACGGAGAGCCGCCTTTCTAGCTTTGGCTACCATTTTAGTTAAATTGACTGTGTCACCATCCAGCGCAGCGGCAACTACACGTATAGCCGCCAGAGCCAGCCCCTCTACAGCTTGACGGCAGCGGTATTCACAGATAATTTCCGTTAAATCGTCATCCCTATTCATCGTCTTGCCATACTCCGCATCCATCCCAGCCATACTCTGCAGTTCCAGAAAAACATGCTCAATTACATGACCCAGATATGTGCCTTCCTCAAGGCGCTCCACGAAACCTCCGGGGTAGCGGCGAGAGCAGAAATGTTCCGCCAAGCGCGGCAGCATGGCAAGCAAGCGCTCTGTAAAAATACTTTCCGTTCGATATAATCTTCTCGCTCCCAAATCAAGAAGCATCTTCATAACAGGACGGTGACTGTAAATATTTCGCCCTGTAAAAAATTGGATCTCCCTGATGTTCATCTGCTATTTTCCTCCTTAACTTCGGGCAGAGAAACATTGCGTTTGTCCAAGTGAAAGCAGTACTGTTCCGCAAGGATGTGCAAACAAATATTTGTTAATGCCAGCGGTTGGCCGGGCTTTGACTCCGAAATATTTGAATGAGTTACCTTTCGACCGTCAATTATGGTCACAGTACCGGAGCCCACCACCTCGCACACCCCGTCTTCATCAATTACAAGCGCCGTATCCTCATCAATACCGGCACCGAGCATTTCAGGATTATAAGCTACTGCGGCAAGCAACCGTCCAATACGCCCCCGTTGGGCAAAGTGCTGGTCTATTACCACCTGGCGCAATAACCCTAGGCCTGGGGCCATCCGGATAATCTCCTTTTTTGGCGTAGCATCATCTACTCCTCCTACCAGCATTGTTTCGCTCATAACTGATGCGCCGGCGCTCGTTCCGGCCACTACTGCCCCTCGGTCGCGGGCGTGGCGAAGGACATCACCCAACCTGCTGCCACCAAGAATTCCTGTAATCCGCAGTTGATCACCGCCGGTAAAAAAAATCCCGCTGCAATCAGCAAAAACTTGCTTGAATTCACCATGATTAGCTTCCTTTCTGCTTGGAACAGCCAGGATCCGCACCTCATGAGCGCCAAAATCAGTAAAAATAGCGGCGTATTCTTCTCCGGCGCTCGGGTCTGTGCTGGCCGTTGACAAGATTAAAATCCTGGCCTCCCGCCCACCGCACAGCCTAAGAAAGCGGTGCAAAATTTTGCAGTCCCCTTCCTTATCTTCCGCGCCACCGATTACTACTAAGCTTCCTTGTTTTTGCCGGGTCACGATTAAGCACCTCCGGAGAAAATCCCACACTGATAGAATTGCCACTGCCTAGGCATCCTATGCTAAAGCATAGTCTTTTCCGTCTTTCAAAAAAAGCGCTTAACGCTTTAGGCGTCTTTCTTTTTGTAGATTATCTGAACCATATAGTCGGTTGTATAACCTTTCAGTATGAAGGAGCCGTGTGAATAGTGAGAGTAATAAAGCCTTGACAATAATATATACTAGAATATATACTAAAAATGAGGTGAATAGAAATGGAAACTGCAAAATTATTTGTTAACGGTCAGAGCCAGGCTGTCCGGTTACCGAAAGAATACCGTTTTTCGGGTAACGAAGTATATATTAAAAAAGTGGGTTATGCTGTTATGTTGTTTCCAAAAGAGCATTTATGGGAAACCTTTCTTAACGGTCTTAACAGCTTTACCGATGATTTCTTTGCAGGTGAACGTAATCAGGGTGTTCAAACGCCGAGAGAGACGTTATGAAATACATGCTGGATACAAATATTTGTGTGTATCTCATAAAGAAAAAAACAGAAAATGTGCTCATAAACCTCCATTCGAACATGGGCGACGGCGTTGCCATTTCTGCAATTACTTTTGCAGAACTCGTACATGGCGTAGAAGCAAGCGCATACCCGGGAAAAAACACACTTGCACTAAATCAATTTTTATCTATTGTGGACATATTGCCATTTGATGATGAAGCGGCTACAGAATACGGGAAAATTTGCGCAACGTTACGGCGACAAGGAACTCCGATTGGAGTTATGGATATGCTGATTGCAGCACATGCGAAAGCAAAAGGACTTATTATTGTCACTAATAATGTCCGTGAATTCGAGCGGATTGAGGGTCTTGTGCTCGAAAATTGGGTTAGCGCATGAAAGCCCGTCGGTTTAGCTTAGACTTAAACGAGGTACCTCATTTTGAAGTACCTCGTTTTTCGTTTCCGCTTCATCAAGTTTCCGTATTAAACCGTGCCTTTGTTAAAAGCTACTTGACTCTATTCCTCGTTACATAATACAGGCAGTTCCACCGTAAAAATAGAGCCTTTCCCAGGAGTGCTTTCCGCTGATAGTTTACCATGATGAGCTTCAATAAGCCGATAAGAAATTGCTAAACCTAGACCCGTCCCCTGCTCCTTTGTGGAAAAAAACGGATCAAAAATTTTCTTAATTTGACTTTCTTCCATGCCGCAGCCTGTGTCACTAAACCTAACTACCGCTTTTCCCTTCTCCTCGGAGGTAGAGATAGTCAGGTAGCCACCATTAGTCATCGCCTGAATAGCGTTCGTTGCCAAATTCAAGAAAACCTGTTTCATCTGCGCCTGGTCAACCTTGACAAGGGGCAGCTTTTTCGCATAATACTTGCGAATCTCCACATTTTCCAGCAAAGACTTACTCTCGATCAGTAAAAATATTTCTTCCAGCACTACATGCAAATCTGCTTCCCGAACTTTTGGTGCAGTCGGCTTTGTCAGCAGTAAAAATTCTTTAAGAATGGTATTAGCACGGTCAATCTCCTCAATCATCATGGCACAATATTCGGCCCCTTTGGTCTCATGCCTGAATTCCTTACTTAAAATCTGCAGAAATCCGCGCAGCGTTGTGATGGGGTTGCGAATTTCATGCGCAATACCGGCAGCCAGCTCTGCCACCAGAGAGAACTTTTCCATCTGTAAAAGCTCGTTCTCCAGTTCCCTTTTTTTTGTTTCATCCTGAAAAACACAGACTGCGCCACTAAGTCCTCCTTCTTCATCAAAAAGAGGAGCAGTGTTTACCGAATAAATCCGTGCCCCACAAGGAAAGGCGATTTGAACCTGATGCTGTTTAAAATGCGTATACTTAAGCAACGTTTCCTGCAAAAGAGGCTGGAAGACTTTCGTACTGCCGGCATCCCAGTGTTCTCCTACCGGCAGCAATTCCTGAGCCTCTTTATTCATATACGTAATTTTACCTGCCTCATTCACGGTCAGCACACCCAACCCTAAATCCGAAAATATTTCATTGCGTAGTTGATTATATTCGGCTTCCAAATACTGATGCTTACTTTTCAGGCTTTCAAAGCTAGCCACATATTTATGATAAATATTGTTACCGGCAAGAACTTCATTGTTCATCAATTCGATTTCTGCAGGTGTAAGCACATAGCTGACAGCTTTGTCTTCGAAAACATTCCCCGTTGCAGCCAATGCCACCTCTGTCTCTTGAAGATAAATCACTAACTGACAATTGGCAGCTTTTTTGGCGATGGAATGTTCCCTGCTCACCTTGCTATAGGGAAAATTGCGGGAGGCAATCCCGCCCAACATTGCTGTTACCGCAGCGCACAAAACAGGCGTCTTTAAGACCACATGGCCAAAGGGACACCTGTAACAGTAAATAACCACTTTTTCTTCGTCAGCTGCCTGCAGCACATATTCTCCGCCGATGCTCTGCGCAAACTGCAAAATCAAATTGCTAAACTGCTCAACAGTTAAATTTTCGGAATAATCAGAAGCAGAACGGTAGCGGTCTTCCAGCCGCAGCCCGTATTTAATACCAATTTTATGTAAGAACTGCTCAGCATTGTTTCCTGCCAAAATTTCGTTTAAAAGCACGTAATCAGCCAACAACTGCAGAAAAAAATCTTCCCGTGAATCCTGTATCATCGCCTCGACCCCCCGGAAGCAGAATCTTAAAAAATCTTTTTTAAACGGGGTGACTCAGTAATTCCCGGTATACGACCACGTTTAGCCATGGGTTTGCCTGCCACCTCTTTAATATCCATGGTCATGTCAATGGCTGGAGCACGAGAAATAAAACTGCCTACTCCAAATGCATCTACACCCGCTTCACTTAAACGAGGTATTCTTTCTTCGTTTAGACCTCCTGAAGCAAATATTTTTACCTGGTTAAAGCCTGCCTGATCCAGACGGGCACGAATTTCCCTCACCAATCCCGGGGTAACGCCACCCCGTTCTCTCGGTGTATCTAACCTTACTCCCGCCAGCTTTTTACCTAAGGCCTTGGCAACACGCAAAGCTTCCTCTGCCTCATCTTTAAAAGTATCTACCAAGATAATCCGCGGATCTTCCTGTGGCATCACGCTGTCATAAGTTAGCGCCACTTCTACAGTATCACCCACAATCAAGACTGCCGCATGGGGTACCGTGCCGGTTGGCTTTTGACCTGCCAACTTGGCACCAAGAATACAGCTACAGCCGTCTGCTCCCCCCACTATGGCCGCCCGTTCCATAACTGGTGCCACGGCCGGATGGACATGTCTTGCCCCAAAACAAAAAACCTTCTTTTCTCCGGCTATCGTTTTGCAACGCCGGGCTGCCGTAGCCCAACCGCTGGCGCTGGCCAGCATGCCAAGGATTGCTGTCTCATAAATGCCAAACCGGCTGTACTGGCCTTGAATCCGCATGACTACTTCTTTTTGCGCAAATTCTTCCCCTTCCCCCAGCGCCCAAATCTTTACATCTTTATTCTTTAGAAGCTGAACTGCTTCCTCCATGCCGCACAATACACCGGGATGACTGGCAAAGATCTCAGCACTCACCTCAGTTTTACTCTTCCCGGTACTCCTTAAAATCTCAAGCGTACGAATAAAATAAATATCTGTAGTGGAACCGGCAAGAATTTCTTCATGTGTCGCCGAATGTACCAGACGGTTGCCATCTATCATTAAATCTTGAATATCCTGCAAACTAGCTAATTCTTTCACGATTTCCCCTCCACCTGCCAGGCAGATCGCCGGAAACTATTCTTGTGTAGACAATCTAATTTCTGACCTCAAGTAATTCCACATTCGGGATAAAATCCCTTTTCCTGAACAAAGATTACTCAAGCATATTCCATCTTTTACAAAGATATTGGCAGAACTGCCCGTTCGCACATAAGATATAACAAAAAAATACAAGCGACTTATCACAAAAACATGCTGACGGGAGACCAGAACATGACCAGAATAGAAGTTAATCGGTTAATGAAAAAACTGACCTTTTACCAGCAAGGACAGTATTACAAAACATTTCCTATTGCTATTGGCAGACCTTCAACGCCTACACCTTTGGGTGAATATAAAGTATACGAAAAAAACCCCCGTCCTCATCCCAGTTTAGGTACACGTTGGCTGGCGTTTACTTACCAGCGCCATGGCATTCATGGCACATTTAATCCATGGACAATCAACACTGCCGCTACGGCAGGTTGCGTACGGATGTATAACGAGGATGTGGAAGAAATTTATCCGCTAGTCCCCATCGGCACCTCTGTTATTATTTTTGACCGGGAGGATGCGGTAAAAGTCCCAGAACACATCGGCAAAGACATCTATTATGTCCGTCCCGGCGATACGGTGGAAAGCATTGCGCACCGCTTCCAGATCACACCAGAGCAACTGATTCAGTTTAATAAAATTAAGCACCCGCGCTATCTGCACCCCGGCAAAATGCTACTCATCCCAAAATTCAAAGAGCGTCCGGCACAGTAGCCTGACGCTCTCTATTTGCTTTGTCTAGCGGCCGACAAACATTTGAGTCCAGTAGTGACCAAAACCATTGGAGCCGGTGAAATAACCGCTACCCAAATGAGTAAATCTGGGATTTAAAATATTTGCTCTATGCCCAGGGCTGTTCATCCAAGCTCTTACCACATCTTCCGGAGTTCTCTGCCCACCGGCAATGTTTTCCCCGGCGATTTGAAACGTTATGCCAAAGCGCCTCATCATCTCAAAGGGTGAGCCATATAGCGGCGAATTATGCGCGAAATAGCCAGTGTCATGCATGTCCTGCGACTTTAATCTAGCCACCCTGGAAAGCGCTAAGTCGATTTGCAACGTGGCTATTCCATTTTTTTGCCGTTCTAGGTTGGTCAGTTCAAAAACTCTTTGCTCAAACTGATTCAGTTGATTAGCCGGCGCAGGTTGAGGTTGAGGAGCAGGTTGAGGAGCAGGGTGAGGTTGGGGCGCAGGCTGAGGTTGAGGAGCAGGCTGAGGTTGAGGAGCAGGCTGAGGTTGAGGAGCAGGCTGAAGTTGGGGGCGTGACACAAGCAACAACTGATTCACAAAGATAGTTGTCCCTGTCAAACGATTCAGCCGCATCAGTTCTGTAACTGTGGTATTAAAACGCAGGCTGATACGATGCAACGTGTCGCCTGACTGCACCCGGTAGAAAACAGTTTGACTTGTGTTCCTGGCTACCATCAGCGGTGAGGAAATCCTCTGCCATCCGCTTGGTGTCCACCGGAAAATATGGCGGACAGTGAGCGTATTTGCTATCGTTAGGGCATTAGCAGCAGATGAAAAGGGCATAAGTAAAACGGTGACCAGCAACACCAGCGAAAGAAAGCTCGTCCTTTTTTTATGCACGCGAGTACACTCCTTTTTTCTAAATTGTTAACATAACTTCACAATTTCCATTATAGACTATCTGCCAACGGCTGACAAAAGCCATCCTGCATCAAACTGAGCGAGTTTGAACAAATAGCAGCAAGACAGCGGCTGTTCGAGCCGCTGTCTGAAAGATACGTCCACATGGTGAAAGTTGCCAGTTAACGCGGGATGATTAATTGTTGCCCAGGGAAGATTAAGTTTGGATTTGTAAGGTTATTGGCGGCAATAATCGCATCCATAGAAACGCCAAACATATTAGCTATTTTCCAGATTGTATCGCCTGAACGAACAATATATGTTTTTGCCACAGGATGCAACGGCTTGGGCTTCACGGGCTGCCATGGGGAAATTGGCCAGACACTGTCTGCCGCTATCTCCTTTTTCATAAACCGGGTAACTTTAACAGTAATTTCAATAATTGTTACCTGCCGCGCTGATTCACCTCCGGGATTAATATCCACCTTCACAAATTCTACGCGAGCCTTGACATGGGCACGCATTCCGGGTGAAGCGCCTGGAACATCCACAAAATGGACAAAGTTTTCATCAACGTCTACAGCAAAAACTGTCCCTGTATCGGCATCGACGGCAAAGAGCTGTTTGCGCAAGATACCCTTCACAATAACTTTGTTTGGGATTACCTCATGCTGAAGATTTCGAACTTGGGCATCCACCGGCTCTCTCACGCCACGTACCCGACGGGGAAAAAATATTTCGCGTTGTACCAGCGTCTGAGATGAACCCATGGCAATAACTTCTTCCAGCAGAAACGGTTTATCATGATGATGGTGATGGGGTAGCTTATGCTGAAAACCGGCAGGATGACTCCGGCTTTGCACTGCCACTCCCAGAGGTTCCACCAAACTTAGCCGTCCTTCCAGATAAAGCAATCCTCGCAGTATCCCCGTCCTCTGCGCTGGCTCACGAAAGCAGGTAAAAAACTCAACCTCACCGGCCACTTCCGCATCCATTTCGCTTGCAGCAGAATTCACCTCAAGAAAATATTTTACCGGAAAAACAAATACTTCGCTGCTTATCTGTTCCTTTTCCGTTAAGTATGGGACTGTGGCAGTAATTTCACCTTCAATCTTGACCCAACCACACATTGGTGTAGCTTTACCATTTCTGAAATATCCGCTCAGTTCCCCCATACTTTTAGGAGCAGTAGACATTTCCAGCGGAAGCGATAAATCCATAACTTCCTGAAAGCGGCTCTGCAGAGATTCCACAGCTACTATTTCCGACAGCGCTTCACCGTCAAAACTGGCCGTCTGATAAACATGAACCTCCTGATCCCCCAGCACTGTATAGCTGACAAAGAGCTTGCATTCACCTTTAAGTATCGTTGCTCTTTGTCCTCGCAGATTAAATCGTTCCGTCCGCCAGCCGCCAAGTATCCCTACGTCCACTTGTGCAGCTACCCGATTACCCGGTTTTGCGACAGGCACTTGCACTAGTTCAGTTAATAGGTTGGTTGCAGCCTGCTTTTCCACCAACCCTGTCTCTTCATTGAGATAATACGTAAGCTGTTCAATAACTACTTCTACCACTACTTCCCCGGACAAAGCGACTGCTTTTACATCAAGCACCGTCAGTTCCGGCTCGTCAAACTGTGGCACACTACCCGGCAGCGACCATGTTAGCGGTACGCTTATGCTGGTGCTCCCCTCAGCCAAAATCAACGGCAATACACGATGCATTCTTTCCTGTTCTTTATTCATCATAAATTCCCCTGCCTTCCGTTGCTATCGTATGCTAAGGGCAGACAAAAGTTTACTTATCTAAAAGCCAGATCTCGCATAAAAAAGACGCTTCGCGTTTTCTATCAACTGACGCGTCTTTTTTATCCGCTAGGGGCTGCCGCCCCTTCGGCGGAACTTCGTTCCTGAGCACCCCGCAAGAGTAAGGGGCACGCCCCTTACAAACCCCAACGCATAGGATCGTAGCTTGCCTGAACGATATAATTTCCTATGCTATAAGAAAAAATGTAGCATCAATGATGCTACATTATCCTTTAGGGGGTGCCGGGATAAGAATCTTCTGTCCCGGGAAAATCAAGTTCGGGTCTTTAATTTCTGGATTTGCAGCTAAGAGGGCTGCTGCTGTAGTGTTAAAGCGTATGGCAATTTTAAAGAGCGTGTCGCCTTTTTGTACCACATAAACGGTTACGGCAGGAATCGGTTTCACATCACAATCAATGACCACTTCAATCTGAACAAATTCTGTGACTTTTACAAAGATTTCAATCACAGAAGTCTGGCGAATCCGCCTGTGGTCGTAGGGATCGATTTCAAAATCGGTAAACTCTACCCGCGGATAAACCTGAACAACCTGGCCTGGCAAGGCGCCGGGTATGTCTATGAAACTGGTGAAGTGTTCACGGACTTCAAACTCCAGCACTTCAGGAAAATCACCGTCACGGACGAAGTATACTTGTTTGACCAAATCTCCTTCGATCACAACTTTGTTCTCAATCACCCGGGTAACAATGTTTTCAAAACGCGTGTCTGGCGGGCCGGCAATTTTTCTGGCGGGGGCAGGAGCCGTAAGGTCTGCCACAATAGTTTGCTGACGAACTCCTTCGCCTACAACCTGCGAAACTTTTAGCAACTCTTTTGTGACTTTTACATCCTTAATGTCGGTGACCACATCAACCTGTACAGTCTCCGTCACTTTGACAAAGATGTCAATGATGGCAGTCTGCTTACCGAAGGCAGGGTCGTAGGCATCTATTTGCACATTGACAAATTCAACCCGTGGGTAGACTTGCACATTGGCGCCTGGAAATGCCCCGGGGATATCGACAAAGTGAGTAAACTTTTCATCGACCGACAATTCAAAGACAATGTCATTATCTAAACCCACAAAGAAAATCTGCTTATGCAGCACGCCCTCGACAACTACTTTGCCCTCGATGACCCGGGAAACCAAGTGCCGAATTTCAGTATCAATATTTTTAATCTTTCGTGCGGGCCGCTTAAACTTAATGTCTGCAATTACAGCCACTTGTGAAGCGCCTTCTCCGATTACGCTTTCCACTTTCAGCAGCTCGGTCAAAACCCTATTCTCTTCGATTCCTAATACATCCACCACAACGTTCAACTGGATTGATTCAGTTACTTTTGCGAAAATTTCCAGAATAACCGTCTGGCGATACAACGACTCAACTTTTTCGTAGTGGTGACCCTTGTGACATTTTTCATCGTGATTATGCTTGTCGTCGTCATGATCGTGACCCTTGCCGTAAACATTGTTATCATACTCATGATCATGCTCTTTGTCGTGGTGGCCATTGTCGTTAGGATGGGGCTTCTTGTGGTCGAAGCAAATTTCGCGAATAAAATCGTGCCCAACAAATTCCACCCGGGAATGTATTTGTACATTCATACCAGGCAGGGCGCCGGGAACGTCCACAAATTGAACGAAGCGCTCATCCGGCACTGTAAACTCCTTCAACTGGCCGGTATCATCATCTACGTAAAAAATCTGTTTATGGACGATCCCTTCTACAACCACCTTGTTTTCGATCACACGCCCCCGCACATCACGAAGGGTAGTATCTACTTCGGTGATTTTTCTTACTCTCCCCGGCAGGGTAATATCTCGGATTACAGAGGTCTGCGTAGCATTTTCACCCACAACTTGCTCCACTTTCAGTAGCTCGGTTACACATTCGAGCGGCTTAACGTGATCATCTTTACCCATGCTTCATCCTCCTTTCGGTTAATTTCCTACACTATATGCAAATATCGGAGAAATGTCCCACGCCTCCTTTCACAAGGCATCACCCGCTAAATTATATGAGTTAAGCTACCAAAGTGTGTCCAGCTAACAATGAAATCTTTAAATATCTATGCAGTGATGAAAAAAATATGTCCTTAGCGTTTCTGCACTCCATTTTATCCGCAAAAAATACTTCCATTTCCCCATCTCATCGCCCCTACGACAGAACTTCGTGCAGAGGATAAGCGAAGATAATTTCCGCCACAATTAAAGAAGCGCAGCTGCGGAGCTGCGCTTCTTTAACAAATACCAAGCTTAGGTAGGAAGTTTTGTTTTTTCGTCTTTGTGGACAAGGGTCAATTCCACCGTTTCTGTCAGGACATCGGCATATGAGAAGGAAAGACGCTGGTTATAAGTAGGTTCATCAATTCTTACAACGAAAATTGATGGATACGTATTTTCCAGAACGCCAACTTTCTCCAGCGTTTTCCGACGCCCACGATGGGCACGCAAACGAATTTTCTGTCCGACATGGGATTCCAGGCTACGCCTGATTTGCAGTAAGGAAGTGCCGGCTGCCAATGTTTATCACCCCAGACGTTGTTTACGCTACTATTCTATCATAGAGCAAACGTATTGTCAAATTATGAAAATTTAATTATACCAGCAGATTTTAGTTTATGTCAAGCTGTTTTTCGTAGCGAAAATAATTGCAAAGCAATCGCCGCAGATCTTCTGGCAAAGAACTCTTTAAATAGCGTACTCTGCCTCGCCTAATAAGGGGATTTGGGCAATCCTAGGCGGAATTTCCCCCGTGTTTCCACTCCTCCTATGCCATCTAATCCTGTTATTGTATGCCTAATAACTTCATAAATATTGACTGAACTGTTAATGGAGGTATAGGCTACGTTTTCCATGATAAAGACAGGGTCTAGGGCGTGGATTAAGACGCGCTGCGGTGAACTGGCAAAGTTGGCGCCCGCAGCCAGAATAGCCTCATAGTGCGATTGACAGGCTCCAGCAAAAATTACCAACTCATCTTTTGCCGGTTCATACTGCCTTGCCTTTAAAGTGGCAGCCACAAAGTACTGTGAATTGCGGTAACTCTTGAGATCCTGAAAGTTCTTTTTTGTTTTGATATAGGCATCATGCCCGGTCATAATTAATATATCCGGCCTGTGCCTATGCAAAAGGCTCCAAATTTTATGAGGCTGCTCTTTTTCAGGAATAAAAAAACCTGCCGCCTCCAATTGGAGAGAGCGATATGCTTTAAGACACTCTGCCAGATAATCTTCGTCACCGTCTAAATGCAAAATTTTGCCAGGCAATTCGAAAAATTCATCTGGTGCCCTGCCGCTAATGCTCCGAGTTTGTTCCCTCTCCAAACCGCGCCGCCGATAAATTTTTGTAATACATTCTTTTTGCGCATGATCTGAACGAGAGCGATAACTTTGCAAAACGATAGGCTCTGGAGATTTTAGATCAGTGAGTTTGGCATCTGCTAGCAATCTCATATTTAAACCCTTTAAGACTGCTTCCTGTCTACTCTCGTCAATTGCAATGATTTTGAACATGATATCCATCCCATACGATTTGCGTCCCACAATGTCGCCTACGGAAAAACTCACTTTTTAGCACCTGCCTTCCTGCTAACCATAGCCACAAGCGATTTCACACTGCATATATATGAGAGCCGCTCCATATTTGTGTCTGAGCACTATGCTCTTTTGCCGGCAATTATAATATACTGTTGGCAGGAGGAGATCCATTTGTTTGCAGCAGTTGTTCCGGTTCACAACGAAGAATTAAGAGTGGGCAGCCTGCTCAGGCGGCTTCTGACTCTCCTTTCCATAACAAAGATTTTCGTGATCCAAAACGGTTCTAACCAAAGCACACAAACAGAAGTGGCATCGGTCTATGGTGAGAACAGAGGAAGAATTAGTGTCCTCCATTTCAAGGAAGCACTTGGCATTGATGTCCCAAGAGCAATAGGAGCAAAGCTGGCTTATGAAAGCGACGCCGCTTATGCCTTGTTTATAGATGGTGATCTGGTAGGCGAAATAACCAGCCAACTGTCCGAGATATTATTGAAAACGGCAACGGAAAGGCCGGATCTGGCTCTGATTAATTGCTACCCGCAAAGTCCTCCCCTTGAAATGCAAAGCGAACCACTTTTCTTTTTCCGGCGTCTGCTTAATAAGGAACTTGGTATTTACCATGACATTGGCATTGCTACCCCATCACACGGCCCCCATCTTGTTTCCCGACGCCTGCTATCGCTTGCTCCTTGGGAAGACTTTTGCGTGCCTCCCACACTACTGGTCCATGCCTCCTTTGCCAACTTCGACACCCGGATTGTTGGTGAAATCCCGCATATCTGCCTTGGCTCGCAAATTAAAAACAGCACCCATAGCCAGCAAATTGTCGATACCATTGTGGGTGACTGCCTGGAAGCACTTGCTTTGTTCAAAAAAGTAGCGCGCAACCGGGATTATGAGGGAAAAGCTTATCTGGGCTACCACAACAAAAGACGTTTAGATCTGCTGCAGCAGTTTCTGGCCGGAGATTTGCTAAGCTAAACAAGCAGTAAAATCATTAAATTTCTAGACAACAAAAAACGCCTAAGGGCGTAATCTTGCAAAGAAATTACTTTGTGTATTTGTCGGCTACTTTTGTGGCGCCGTATGAATCAGGCTTGATGCAGGCTTGAAAACCGCTGCCAATCACCATCCCCACCACTTCACGGATAAGTTCCTTAGTATCTCCTTTTTCACCCACATCGAGATGGATTTCAATATTCAGCCGCGGATAGACGCCTTTGGCCAGTTTGGCTGTAACAAGCGTAGCTACTTCCAAGCTCAGGTACGTCTCATAATAGATGCGCTGACGAAGGCTTGACATGTAGTTATGCCGTTGACGCCGATAAAAATAGCGGGCACCTTTTCCTACACGATGGATAATTATTGCGGTAACAAAACAGACTTCGCGACGATGGTGTGGATGGGAATCGGTTCCGAAAATCAGTTTATACTGCTCTTTTGGATTTTCAGCAATATAGGCCATAATCTCAGCGTATGTCTCATCTAGAGTTAAATTACCGCGGGAAGGGCTGTGAAAGCACATGTCCATCTTGCACCTCCAAACGTTTTCTCAGATGCTACCTTCTCTAGTATAAAGCAAACGCGAAATTTTTGCAAACTCCTCCAAACTTAGCGTCTCTCCGCGCCGCGACATGTCGATACCTGTGGCAGCGCCGGCCTCAGCCAATTCTTCTTTTGAGAACGGCAGCGCGGCATGCAGAGTGTTGAACAAAGTTTTACGTCTCTGAGCAAATACGGCATCAACCAGCCTAAAAAAGAATCGCTCATCACCAACATCATAGCTGGGATTGGTTAGAGGTGTTATTCTCACTACCGCGGAAGAAACGTCCGGCCTGGGGAAAAACACTGTTCTTGGCACATTAAAAGCGATTTCACAGCGGCCTGCATACTGGCAAAGCACGGCAAGCGATCCGTACTCTTTCCCTCCGGGAGGCGCTACTATCCGCTGAGCCACTTCTTTTTGCACCATGCAAACAAAAAGTGAAAAGCAATCCCGATATTCTTTGAGCCAGCGGTAAAAAAGCGGCGTTGCCACATTATATGGCAAGTTGGCCACCAGTTTAACCGGTTGCTGCGCGCAGTGTGCTCTCCAGTCAAAATCCATGGCATCCTGGTGAACAAGTTCAACATTATCATAGTTCGCAAGTGTTGCCTTCAATACTGACAACAGCCGCGCATCAATTTCCACAGCCGTAACTGCTTTTACTTTTTCAGCCAGCTTCTGAGTAAGGGCGCCGATACCCGGCCCGATTTCCAGCACCGTATCTGTCTGCTCCAGATTGGCTGTGTAAACAATTTTCCGCAAGATATTTTCGTCTACTAAGAAGTTTTGTCCCCATTTTTTCTTCAAGCGTATGCCATGCTGCGCCAACAGCTTCGCAACATCTGTTGGAGTTGACAGTTTGACCATTATTTATGTCACCCCTTTTAACAACCCCACTAGCAGGGCAGGTTGCCGTCCATTGGTTGTACAACCCATACCCATTCTTCGTACATAGCGTTTCAATCCACGTAGCGGCCTGATTACTTCAAGCTCCATTTCTTATCCATGTGTTTTGTGACTTCGGCTTCAATGCGATCCAGCTTTTCCGAATTAAGCTTGTACCCGTCAACCAGCGCGCCAAATTTTTGACTGTGGTCATTCTCTATGCGGATAACAGTGGCTTTGACCGAAGCGAGTTCGTCTTTGGTCGCCATGTTTTGTTTGACGCCGGCCAGTTCTTTTTCATTGTTTTCAAACCGCTTATTAAAGTCGATATACATTTTCTCAAGCAAGGATAAGATTTTTTCATCGTTGTTCATGTTTGGTCCTCCCACAGTACAAGTTTATTACCCTGAAAATAGCGACTACCATCCCGACAAATTCCCCTCTCCCCCCGGGAGAGGGCTAGGGTGAGGGCAAATATACCTAGGGCAAGGCCAGAGTGAAGGATTATTTTCGTCCTTCCGTTGGTGACGCAGGCGGCATGGGGGTCTACCCTGAAAATAGCATCTACCATCTGCTTGGGCGGGCATGCAACCCGCCCCTACATGGTACGAGCGAGGGCATAAGTGTTCCCCGCTCCCATCCCAACGATTCCCGCTCCCATTAGTGTCTGTGAATCGGCTATTTCGCCTCTCAGATACAGTATCATCGCCCTCGTGATGTGCGGCAATGGTTTCGATGAAAGATAGGAATTTGCTTTCTCTTTAGTCATACAATATCATAGAAACCGGAGCTAGACAATTTTTTTAGCATAATATTCCAGAATGGGCGCTGTTACAATCTATTCATGTTTTTGGGCATAGCTATCCTGTTGTGATGAAAAACCAACGAAAGAGAATTAACCTGGCAGCATATTACGGCAAAAAGAAATGAGAAGTGGGGTCAGCATACTCTGTTGCCTGCGAGTAGTCCCCGGGCTTTATTCGAATAATAGCCGTAATACATGACCCGGGTCTTTGACACTTAATCAAATATAGAAATTCGGAAAAGCCTTGAAAACAGGGCTTTTTTTGTTATAAAAGTGTCAAATTTTAACCGATTAGCATTGCGTAATATTGCGCAATGTGATATAATATAAGGAATTGGAGGTGTCTACTGCTATGAGACTAAGTGTTTCCAAATCTAAAAATTCTACTTCGCTTTATGTCATACAATCTATCTATGACAAGGGCAAGCGTACCACTAGAGTTGTTGAAAAGTTAGGAACGGTTGCTGAGTTACAGCAAAAACTAAATGGACAGGATCCCATTGAGTGGGCTAAATCATACATCGAAGAGCTTAACAAAAGAGAGGAAGAGCAATCCAGAGAAGTGATCGTTAGATACTCACCATCTAAAGTGATCCCCAAGGATCAACAACACTCCTTCAACGGCGGCTATCTATTCCTGCAGCAGATTTATCACGAACTT
>Ga0208610_100208_pt1 | contig 24139 bp, 26 predicted proteins | sample SubbioR11Jul_8A2_FD_184815 | JGI IMG/M metagenome (GOLD analysis project Ga0208610, IMG submission 184815) | Serpentinite rock and fluid subsurface biosphere microbial communities from McLaughlin Reserve, California, USA - CR11Jul_8A2 (SPAdes) | ecosystem: Environmental > Terrestrial > Deep... | reverse complement strand
TGTCGCCACACGTTACGACAAGACTGCCGAAAGCTTCCTGGGCTTCATCGACATCACATCGATCCGCCTGTGGCTCCGCCATTTGTCAACATGACCTAGGTAACCAGCAAAGAGCGCAGGTTGCTCGCCCTTGTAAAGTGAAGTCTTGCCGACAAGTTCTGGGCTATTCGTGCGGTTAAACAGGACATCTCCAGGCTTGAGCGAATACTGTTCGATTTCGTCCGGGTCAGATGAATAGGCGAGGTTTCCCCAATCAATGCGCCCGCGCTGGAGATTGCCCATACGGATAACGGGAACTTCACCTGTATCGCTGGATTTCGCGGCTGTTCCATATTCAGGTCCTGATGAGCACCAGCCGAGATGTGCCCACAGCCATCCGAAGGGCGGTTCAGGCAATGCTATCTGAAGATCCTGCAGGTCGTCGGGGAAGTCGCTGGGCCTTTTGGGTCTCGTGGGCTTTTTGCCTTTCTCGCCATCGGACCGCCAAGTGGTGATTGCGTCTTGCCAAGTTTCGAGGGCGTCCTTGTAGTGGGCGTCACGTTCGGCTTGGATGCGGGCGAGGAGTGCTTTGGGCGCTTCAAGCTTGTCGGCGTTCCGCGCGCGCCAGTCAGCGGTAAGGCGTCCCTCAAAGGCGGACTTCAGCAACGACTGGCGATAGAGGCTCAGTGTGGCTCGGGCCGTTTGCAGGCTCTCGACCCCCTTGTCGATCTCGTCGAACAGTGCCTCGATCTTCTGCACGATGCGGCGTTGTTCATTGGTAGGGGCGATTGGAGCAGGAAGCACACCAAATGCCGCACCAGAAAGCTCTTTGAACGTTGTGCCAGTGGCGCGTTGCTCGGCCATCTGTTTTGAGGCCTTGAAGTAATGATAGAGGTATTCATTCAATATGCCGGTGTACGGCACCACAGATTTGAATCCCTGGTTGGTCGCCGCAGGCACAGCATTGATGGCGACGTATCCGACTGGAGCGCGGGATGAAAACATCACGCTTCCAGCGGGCATGAGCCGTGCAGATGAGTTCGCAAGCCCATCTTCAGTTAGCGTCTTTGCACCGCGTGCAATGAATTTCTGTTTATAGCCAGTAAGATCAGAAGGTGCGAACCAGATGACGTCGCCGTCCCAATACTCGCGTTGCTTCGTTGATGGAGTTGCGCCGGAAACGACGTCCCCAAGCTCCTTGATGACTGTCCATTCCCATGACGAAGGGACTTCCCACAGAATTTCCGTCATGCCGAGAGCGCCTCATTCATCTCGGTCATGACCCCGTCCATACCGTTCCCAAAGAGCGCATACATCTGCCCCATCCCACCCTTGCCGTCAAATGGGGCCGTTTCCAGGTCGTCGCGCTCGATGGTGAAGGAGGTGGCGAGGTGGTCGCGGATCATGCGCAGCCAATCCATCTGTTCCTCTGTAAACTTCGCACCCGCGCCCGAGTGACGGTTCAGCACCCAGTTCTGGAAGTTGCGCCGCACCCGCTCGGAATGGCGCGTCAGGGTCTGGTCGAGCCCGGTGACACGGCGGATGAGTGCCACAAGGGCAGTCAGATCGCTGGCCGGATTGCTGCCTTTGTAATCATCCAGATGCGCATAGGCACGCCAGACGGTGAGTGGGGCGAGGCGCGGGCGGTCATCGGTCAGCTTTTTCAGCACGTCCTTGACCATTGCATAAGTGACATGGCTCCGACGGGCGGGGGTGTTGAAGTAGATTGACAGTGCCTCGATTCGATCGCGGTTCTCGGTCAGGAACTCCTCGAACTCCTGTGCGATCTTTTTTGCGTTCTCGGCCACATCGCCAGCCCATTCGGCCCGGAGAAGCTTATCCAGATTGTCATGGTCGATGGTCTGTTCGTTGTCGCGGCGGATCGTGTCCATCAGGTTGATGAGCGGGCCAGTGAAGACATTGGCGGCCTGTTTGATCCGCTGCTCGCGCGCGGCCAGCATGGCGGCATCGTCCGGCTCGGCGTGGCCCGCTGCCTTGGCGTCGGCCTCCACCTTGTCGGGATCGATGGCATCGAAAAGGTCGCGCACGATAGCGGTAAGGGATGTCCCGGCTTCAGTCGCGATCTTCTCTCGATCCTCAGATCCCAGCTTGTTGTCGAGCCGCGAGAGGCGGGCAGCAAGAGAACTGACGGTTTCCTCGGACCGGTCGCCCAACATCAGCCCCATGGCGAGATCCTTGAAGGGGATCGAGGGCTTGGTGTCGAGCGGCTGGCTGGCCGTCTTGAGCGACTTGGTGACGCCGACGGCATCGACGATGACGTAATGGGTCTTGGCCTGGGCGGAAGGCGAGACCTTTTTCAGGTCGTCGGGTTTCAGGACGCGGGTGCCGCGCCCCTTCATCTGTTCGAAGTAGTTCTTCGACTTCACATCGCGCATGAAGATCAGGCATTCGAGCGGTTTGACGTCAGTGCCGGTGGCGATCATGTCCACGGTGACAGCGACGCGCGGATAGTAGTCGTTGCGGAAGGCCGACAGCGAGGATTTTGGGTTCTTCGCGCCGTTGGTGATCTTGCGGCAGAAGTCGTTTCCCTCGCCAAACTCCTGCCGGACGGTTTGGATAATGTCGTCGGCGTGGCTGTCGGTCTTGGCGAAGATTAGGGTTTTCGGTAATTCCTTGCGGCCGGGGAAGATCTCGGGCCACTTGTCGTGGAAGGTGCGGATCACCGTGCGGATCTGGTCGGGGTTGACGACGGAACGGTCAAGCTGAGTGGCGGCGTATGCCTGTTCCTCGTCCTGCGTCTCCCACCTGCGCGTGCGGGTCTCACGTTCGCGTTTCTCGACCAGTTGCTCGGCCTTTATCGTTTCACCGCCCTGCGTGATCTCGGTTTCGATCAGGTAGATTTCGTTGCCGACGTTGACCTTGTCGGCGACAGCCTTCTCGTGGGTGTATTCGCTGACGACGTTCTTTTGGAAAAAGCCGTAGGTGCGGTTGTCGGGCGTTGCCGTCAGGCCGATCAAGTAGGCGTCGAAATACTCGATGACCTGGCGCCAGAGGTTGTAGATCGAGCGGTGGCATTCGTCGATGATGACGACGTCGAAGTATTCCGGCGGCAACTTGGCGTTGTAGACGACCGGAAGCGGTTCCTTGCGGCGCCATTTCTGCTCGGCCGGGTTTTCATCTTCGGCACCTTCGTTGAGCTCCTCGCCCTTGAGCGTCGCATAAATGCGCTGGATCGTCGAGATGACGACCTGACTGTCATTCGCAATGGAGGGCGAGGTAAGGCGCTGGACGTTGTAAAGTTCGGTGAACTTGCGGTTGTCATCGTTGGGGATGAAGGCCATGAATTCCTGTTCGGCCTGCTCGCCGAGGTTCTTGGTGTCGACGAGGAACAGGATGCGGTGCGCGCCCGCGTGTTTGAGCAGGCGGTAGACTTGCGTGATCGCCGTGAAGGTCTTGCCCGATCCGGTTGCCATCTGGACGAGCGCGCGGGGCTTGTCGGCCTTGAGCGATGTCTCGAGGTTCGTGATCGCCTTGATCTGGCAGTCGCGCAGGCCATGCAGATTGAGATGGGGCAGCACTGCGATTCCCGCTCGCAGGCTCTGCGGTGCTTGTGCCCAAGCTTTTAGGGCTTCAGGGCGGTGGAACGTGAAGACCTCGCGCGATCGCGGATTTGGATCGCGAGCGTTGGTGAAACGTGTGACCATGCCGGTGCTTTCGTAAAGAAACGGCAACGGCTCAGCATTGGTGACCCATTTCAGCTTGGCGTTGGCGTATCCCTCAGACTGTTCCTCGACGGACGTCAGGCGGAGGCCCCAGTTGTCAGGTTTCGCCTCGACAACGCCGACAGCCTGCCTATCAACGAATAGGACATAGTCTGCGGGCCCGATGTCCGTCTGATATTCACGGACGGCCACACCCAAGCTAGCGTTGAAATCAAGGTCATTCTTGTCCTGAACATGCCAACCGGACGCCCGCAGGCGTTCATCGATCCGGTCCCGAGCGAACTGCTCAGGTGTTTGGTTGACATCAGGTGGCACCCATAAGGCCCGAAATTGTTTTTCTTTTTATAGCTATGCAGATCAGGCATCAGGAGCGCAATCGTTGATCACTTGGACCGCTGAAGAGTCGGCGCCTGGTTGAGCCGCCCTGGTTGATACTGCCACAGGCCCGGAAACGGTTGCAGCACCCGCGCCAATGTCACCTCAGGAGCCTGCTTCCCGTCGAGGATCGCCTCGACGATATCCGGCGCAAGCAGGGTAAGGCGCAGGACGCGGGTCACGTAGGAAGGTGCGATCCTCTCGCGGTCGGCAAGTTCGGCTATGGTGGCGAACTCACCCGAATCCAGCATTCGCTTCCACCGGAACGCCCGAGCCACTGCCTTTACGATCGTCGCATCAAGATTGCGCTGGACAGGCCTTTCAGAAGGCAAGACCATCTCCTTGCGCCCACCACGCCTCACGATACTGAATGGAACGTGTACAGTGACCGTTCCCTGTATCTGTCCTGCATAGGTCATGCTGCTCGTCCCACGTTCACTTGCATTTCAAGGGCCAACCCGGTCAGTCCGTCCATTCGCATCTGTAGGTTCAACCCTTCGGTGTTAATGTCGACCCGTTCAACCAGCAGCGCCACGATGCGTGCCTGCTCTGCGGGGAACAATTCGTCCCACAACGGATCAAGGCGGGTCAGCCCCTCTCGGGCGTCGGCCCCGGCGATGTCGCCGTCTCGAGCACGTGCTGCCTTCCAAGTTCCTGCCACGATTTCGGGTTGGCGGAACACGGCGCGCAACTGGTCGATGACGGCAGCTTCAATTTCACCCGCAGGTACTCGGCCCACGGGGCACGACCCCGCACCATGTTTCAGCACCGTCTGGCTGACGTAGTAGCGGTACAGCCGCCCGCCCTTTCGGGTGTGGGTTGGCGAAAACGCAGCGCCATCGGGGCCGTAGAGCAAACCCCGCAGCAGCGCGGGCGTGTCGGCGCGGGTGCGGGCGGCGCGCTTTCTCGGGCTCTCGGTCAGGATGGCATGGGCACCATCCCAAAGTTCGCGGTCAATGATCGCCGCATGCTCGCCGGGGTAGCTGGTCCCTTTGTGAACGGCCTCGCCGATGTAGACCCGGTTGTTCAGCATCCGGTAGATGAACTTCTTGTCGATGCGGTGGCCCCGGCTGGTGGTGACGCCCCGTTCGGCCAGTTCGCGCGCCAGCACCGTGCCCGATCCGATTTCGATGAACCGAGCGAAGACCCAGCGAACATGGGCGGCATCGCCGGGGTTTTCGATCAGTTTCCGGTCCTTGACCTCATAGCCCAACGGAGGACAGCCACCCATCCACATGCCTTTCATCCGGCTGGCACGGACCTTGTCGCGAATGCGTTCGGCCGTCACCTCGCGTTCGAACTGGGCGAAGGACAGCAGGATGTTCAGCGTCAGCCGCCCCATGGAAGTGGTGGTGTTGAACGACTGCGTCACCGAGACGAAGGTCACGCCGTTCCGGTCGAAAACCTCGACCAGCTTGGAAAAATCCATCAGCGAGCGGGACAGGCGGTCAATCTTGTAGACGACCACCACGTCAACCAGCCCATCCTCGATGTCGGCCAGCAGCCGCTTCAGGCCGGGGCGTTCCAGAGTGCCGCCCGAGATGCCGCCGTCATCATACTGGTCACGAACCAGCACCCAGCCTTCCGACCGCTGACTGGCGATATAGGCTTCGCAGGCCTCGCGCTGCGCGTGCAGACTGTTGAACTCCTGCTCAAGCCCTTCCTCGGAGGATTTGCGGGTATATACCGCGCAGCGCAGCTTGCGGACGACAGGTTTGTTCATGCCGTCCTCCGATGGTTTTTCAGCCCGAAAAAGACCCAGCCGTTCCAGCGCGTGCCGGTGATGGCGCGGGCGATGGCCGACAGCGACTGGTACGGTCGCCCCTGCCATTCGAACCCGTCGTGAGTAACGGTGACGATCTGCTCAACACCCTGCCATTCGCGGATCAGGCGCGTTCCCGCGATGGGCTTCAGATCAGCCCGGATGCGGCGCGTGGTGATATTGCCGCCGTCAAGCTGTTCGCCCAAGGCTTCCAGCCGATTGATCGTTTCGGGTTTCAGCCCGCCATAGGCCAGTTCCTGGATACGATAGGCCAAGCGGCTTTCGAGGTAACGGCGGTTGAACGGCGGCGGTTCGGTCTCGAAAAGGTCGCGCCATTGTGCCTTCAAGTCTGGCGTTGGCGTTGTCTTGAGCGCGGCCAAGCGCGCGGGGATGGGATCGGGTTTGGTCATGCAACTCTCCGGTGGGTTGGAGTTGCATGAAGGCATTGGTCGGGCGGACAGTGTAGGCAACTTTCTCCAGTCTGATCAGAGACTTCGCCCCGTTCAAGCATCCGCAGCCGGATCAGGCCAAGCGCCAGCAATCCGCACAGTTCGGCGCGGCGCTGAGCGGGGGTCATCTGATCAGGTGGCAGGGTGTTGGAGCGCTTCATCAGGATTGTCATGCATGATTGGTTGGATAGGAAAACGCTATGCGGTTTCCTGAAAATCACAATGAAAAACAGTGGCTTATCTGGGTTACGCGCAATCATTCGAAATGGTGCAAAGTTGCCATAGGCCCCGAGATCGCCTTTGGCGTGCATGATTTGACCTTAACAACGCTCATAAAGCGAATCATGATCCGTTGAAGGCGAGCGGTACGACGGGGTACTCTATGTTACGTGGCCGTCGATTGGCGGAAAATGGCGTTTCGTTGGTGGAGCTGAATGATGGTTGAAAGTTGAAACGATGGGCCATCAGCGACTTGGAAAATTGCCTGCCTATCGTCTCTTGCCTGAGATCATTCGGTATTTGGTGGATGGGGGCACACCAACAGAAGAAATTGCCGAACAAATCACCAAATTCGGACAAGAAGCCCTAAGTTTCGCTCTAAAGGACGATGTATTCATAGAAGCTCTTTGGCTTCTGATCCGTTTGCCCCAGGCCGCAGCTTGCAAAGATCCTGTGGTGGCGCTCGCCGAGTTGGGTATTAAGGGTTCCCAGTTATCTTCGATTGCCGAAATTCTCTTCCAATACGATCAGACAGTCGAGCGGACACAGCGCCGAATTCACCAAGGGACCACTGACCTCGGCGAGATCGCGCGCCGATCCGGACTGTCAGCCCTGGCCGAAGGGCTTCAATCGAACTTGCCATCCCTTTGGAGTCCTGGGCCAGCGGATGTGCAGGCGGCTCTCAAAGGACTGAATGGAACAGAGAAGTTCGCCGGGCTGGCACATGCCTTCTATGCTGGATTCGTCGACCGTGTAATCCGCTACTATGTCGACCGAAATCTGCACCGCATGGTGGGTCCCGACCGAGTCGCCCGGTCGATCCATGATCTTGAGACATTCAACGGCGCAATTCGGCGCCACTGCAATGAGTCAGCCTTGATCATGCGGACCTTTACAAGGGATTGGCTGGGCAAGAATCATTACAGGGACGGGAAGACCATATCTCCCTCAGATGTGCGTGCCTTTTCCTCGCATGCCGCGGAGAAAATCCGAAACGAACTTGCAATTCGAAAAGGCAAGCCATGAAACAGCACATCATCGAATGCGGGGTGGATGCGCCATCGTCAGAAGGCGCGATTGCCATGAACGTTCACGGCCCTTCAAAGAATGTGAACCTTCGCATCGACTACATCAGTCGGACGATGCTTGCCAATCTTCCCGATCTGCTGATCGATTTGCTCGAAATCGCTGCCTATGTTTATTGCGCCGATCAGAGATTGGACCGAGGAACTGATAAACTTTCGAACTTCGGTGAAAACTGGCGACGCAGCCTGACTTTCTCCATCCCGGTGCGCCAGTTGCAGGTCTGGCAAGACAGCGAGGTCCGGGACGCACTCATCGAAACGTTGGGCTTCCTGTCTGACGACACCTATTCGTTCAATTTCTGGCAGGCCACGGCTCCGGTCCAGGCCAAGGAGTTGTATTTCCACGATCTCATAGACCCAGAGGACGAGCACGACGGCGTCGCCCTGTTTTCGGGCGGGGTGGATTCCTTCGCAGGAGCGGTCACCGACTTGGTCGCCAATGGTCGGTCGCTCACCCTCGTCGGACATTTTTCATCGACCAAGGTCCGGAATGTCCAAGACCACCTGATTGCCGAGCTGAAGCGAAGGGGTCACGAAAAGCGTCTGTCGTTCATTCCGGTCTCAGTCAGCAACGAAAATGTCACGGCGCGGGAATACACGCAGCGGACGCGTTCGTTCCTTTTCGCCTGCCTTGGTCTGGTTGTCGCCAAGATGTCCGGAAAGGACACATTCAGTTTCTATGAGAACGGCGTGGTCAGCATCAATCTCCCGCTGGCCGGGGACGTGATCGGCGGCCGGGCGACAAGGACCACCCATCCGAAGGTGCTCCGCGGGCTGGAAGAGCTGTTCTCGCTCCTGCTGAGCCGCGAGATCCGGATTCAAACACCTCTTCAATGGATGACCAAGAAAGAAGTGACCCAATTGATCGATGCAGGGGGGATGGTCGATCTGTTGAGCAAGACAGCCAGCTGCACTCGGCCGCGAACATGGAACCGGAAGCAGAAGCATTGTGGGCTTTGTTCGCAGTGCATCGACCGCCGCTTCGGCATCCTAGCGGCTGGGCTTGGGGCATACGAGGCTCCAGACCTTTACATGAACGACCTGCTTCTTGCGAACCGCGATGATGGCGACGAACTGCGGATGGCGCTGGCCTATGTAACGCTGTTCAAGAAGGTAGGAGCGACGCCGAAGGAACGATTCCTCGTCGACTTTCCTGAGATCGTATCTGCAGTCGGCCATTTTCCAGACCTGTCGACGTCAGTAGCGGGCGATCGGCTATATGACCTTTTTCAGCGGCACGCCTCGGCAGTCGAAGACGTGATTTCTTCGGCAGTAAGGGAGCACAGCACAGCCCTCTACCGGAACGAAATTGCACCGGCGTCGCTTCTAGCCGCTTGTTACAGCACGAAGGTCGTCGAACTGGCTCCGCCTTCAAACTATGATGCGGAGGCGAAGGCATTCATGGATCGGCTTTCGACGCCGAGCCTGGAGTTCGCAATCGAACAGGACCAAAAACGCGTCCATTTCCGTGGCGGGCTAGCGATTGATGGGACCAATTACAAATTGGTCGGCGCTCTGATCGATTCCTTCAGGGTGGCAAAGGGAAACCGGTCTGAAGTACCGTACTTGCCAGCGCCGGATCTGGCGAGGGCGCTGAATATTTCTGAGCAGGCAATGCGCACACAGATCACGCGCCTGCGCAACGCGATCGAGCCGTTGGCGGTGTCGATGGGCATTCCGATGGGGCAGGACACGTTCATCGAAAACAAAGAGCGGTCCGGGTACCGAATCAATCCCAGCTGCCGCGAGATTTCGGTCGCTGACATTCTGGATCAGACGCCTCAGTAAGGCCGCGCCGAAGGGCGGTTGTCACAACCGGCCGAGCCCAATGTCACGTCTCCCTTCGTTCGGCCCCGGTTTTCCGGGGCTTCTTCTTGGCTGGATGTAACAAGAAAATCCAAGCCTGATTATATCAAGCCAAGCGCAACCCGTTGAAAATGCTCGTATGTCCAAGTGCCTCGGCGCTGCTGGACATACCCGGAGGCAATTCAACGGAGACCAGTATGTCACTCAGGCATCTGAACCAGATCAATCTCGCCGATCGCTGGAACATTTCGCACCGCACCCTCGAACGGTGGCGCTGGACCGGTGAAGGTCCGCGGTTCGTCAAACTGGGCGGCCGGGTCGTTTACCGACTCGAAGACGTCGAAGCGTTCGAACGCGATCAAGTGCGGGAAAGCACCGCCACCAAGCCCGAACTGAAGCTGGCGTGATGGGGGCGGACATGAATATCCCGAACCGCTTGAGCGCTTCTGATCTGCGCGGCATGCAGATCGGCGCGATCGCAGCTCTGTCGGGCGAAGAACTCGCCCCGCTTCGTTTGGAAGCCGAGGAGCAACTGCGCAACGCCAAGACCCTCTGCGACTGGATCGATGGGGCTATCGCTCTGAAGTACGGTGATCGGGCACAGGATGCCCGCATTGCCGATGGCAAAGACACCGGCACGATCCGCTTCGCCGATGGCGCAGTGACCGTGGTCGCTGAATTGCCCAAGCGGGTCGATTGGGACCAGGCGAAGCTCGCGTCCCTCGTCGAGCGCATCAAGGCGGATGGCGAGAACCCCACCGAGTACGTCGACATCTCCTTCGATGTTGCTGAGCGCAAGTACTCCGCCTGGCCCGAGCATATCCGCATGGCGTTCGAGGGCGCGCGCACAGTGCGGACCGGCAAGCAGCGCTTCCGCTTTTCCCTGAACGACGAGGTGACGAAATGATCGGCCAGAGCAAACTGGGCCAGCTGCGCGCGCGCCATTATGGCCTCGAGAAGCTGCCGGAAACTGTCCGGATCCCCGCGTTGGGCAACCGCCGCGAGGAGACGGTCAAGCCGATCGAAACCGCGACTGTGGACGATCTGGCCTTCGCGCTCATTGCATTGAACGAACGGTCCTCGGTCCTCTACCGCGAGATCGATGCTTTGCGAACCTTGCAGGACGAAGCGCGCAAAGTCGGCGCTCGGGGCGCAGACATCGCTGGCGATGCGTTGATCGCAGCGAAAGGGGGCAAGTGATGGCCCTCCCGATCATCAGCGCCGATGAACGGCTGGCACAGCGCAAGGGCATCAAGGGCTGCATCTTCGGCCGGTCTGGCATCGGCAAGACCAGCCTCCTGTGGACGCTGAATGCCCCGACCACCTTGTTCATGGATCTCGAAGCCGGGGATCTGGCGGTCGAGGGCTGGGATGGCGACACGCTGCGGCCCCGCACATGGAAGGAATGCCGCGATTTCGCGGTGTTCATCGGCGGGCCGAACCCGGCGCTGCGCGAGGACCAGCCCTACAGCCAGGCACATTTCGACGAGGTCTGCGGCCGGTTCGGCGATCCGGCCGTGGTGGATCGCTACGAGACGATCTTCATCGACAGCATCACCGTGGCGGGGCGGCTCTGTTTTCAGTGGTGCCGGGGTCAGTCCGAGGCATTCTCGGACAAAACCGGCAAACCGGACATCCGGGGTGCCTACGGGTTGCACGGCCGCGAGATGATCGGGTGGTTGACCCATCTGCAGCATGCACGCGGCAAGCATGTCTGGTTCGTGGGCATCCTCGACGAGAAGCTGGACGACTTCAATCGCAAGGTCTTCCAGCCGCAGATCGATGGCAGCAAGACAGGCTTGGAGCTGCCGGGGATCGTCGATCAGGTCATCACCATGGCCGACATTGCCGATGCGAATGGCCAGCCGCAGCGCACCTTCGTCTGCCAGACGCTGAACCCCTGGAACTACCCCGCCAAGGATCGTTCGGGGCGTTTGGCCATGGTCGAGGAACCCCACCTCGGGCGGCTGATGGCCAAGATCCAGAGCCCGATCCGACCGGCACTTGAACGCCTGAGCTATCCGGCCGTCGCCTCGGCCGCCCCTGCCGGATTGTCGGCAGAAATCACCCCTTCCACCAACTCGAACTGAAAGGATCCAAGCCATGTCCGGTATCTGGAACGACTTCAACTCCGCCCAATCCAACTCCAACGTCATCCCCAAGGGCACGCTGGCCAAAGTGCGCGTGACCATCCGCCCCGGCGGCTTCGATGATCCGTCGCAGGGTTGGACTGGCGGTTTCGCCAAGCGCGCCGCAACCGGTGCGGTCTATCTCGACGCCGAATACACGGTGGTCGACGGGCCCTATGCGCGCCGCAAGATCTGGTCGCTGATCGGCCTCTACAGCCCCAAGGGTCCGGATTGGGCCAACATGGGCCGCAGCCTGATCCGCGGCATCCTGAACTCGGCGCGCGGGATTTCCGACAAGGACAACTCGCCCGAAGCACAGGCGCGCAGACGCATCAACGGCTTCGGAGATCTGGACGGGCTGGAATTCGTGGCCCGGATCGACATCGGCCAGGACACCAACGGCGACGACAAGAACGAGGTGCGGGGCGCGGTCACCCCCGACCACCGCGACTATGCCGCCCTGATGGGGACGGCCGCCTTCCCGATCGGCAACTCCGCCCCGCAGGGTTATGCTCCGCAGCAGACTGCCGCCGCCACCCGTACCAGCCAGCCCGCCTCCGCCCCCGGCAATGCCGGTCGGCCGAGCTGGGCCCAGTAAGGGGGGATCGGCCATGCGTCTACGCCCACGGCAGAAGACCTTCGTCGAGCGCAGTGTGGCTGCGCTCGCCTCCCGCGGCAACACGCTGGGCGTGGCACCCACTGGCGCGGGCAAGACCATCATGCTGTCAGCGGTCACCGGCGAAATGATCGGCGACGGTGCCAAGGCCTGCGTGCTGGCCCACCGCGACGAACTGACCGCCCAGAACCGCGCCAAGTTCCAGCGGGTGGTGCCGGGGATTTCCACTTCGGTGATCGACGCCACCGAAAAGTCCTGGGGCGGTCAGGTCGCCTTCGCCATGGTGCCGACGTTGGCACGGACATCGAATCTCGCCGACATGCCGCGCCTTGACCTGCTGGTGATCGACGAGGCGCATCACGCGGTTGCCGACAGCTATCGCCGCATCATCGACCGGGTGCGCGAAGCCAATCCCGATGCCCGCATTTTCGGGGTTACCGCCACGCCGAACCGGGGTGACAAGAAGGGGCTGCGCGAGGTTTTCGACAACGTGGCCGACCAGGTGCGGCTGGGCGAGTTGATCGCCTCGGGCCATCTGGTGCCGCCCCGGACCTTCGTTATCGACGTAGGCGTGCAGGACGAATTGCGGTCGGTCCGCAAGACCCTGTCGGATTTCGACATGGCCGAAGTGGCGGGCATCATGGACCGTGCCCCCGTCACCGATGAGGTGATCCGCCACTGGAAGGAAAAGGCATGCGACCGCCAGACCGTCATCTTCTGCTCCACCGTCGCCCACGCCGAACACGTCACCGAAGCCTTCCGCGCGGCAGGGATCACGGCGGCGCTGATCCACGGCGATCTGGCGTCAGACACCCGCAAGGCCATCCTTGCCGACTATGCGGCGGGCAACATCCGCGTCATCGTCAATGTCGCGGTGCTGACTGAGGGCTGGGATCACCCGCCCACCTCCTGTGTCGTGTTGCTGCGCCCCAGTTCCTACAAGTCCACCATGATCCAGATGGTCGGGCGTGGCTTGCGCATCGTGGATCCGGAAGAACACCCCGGCATCGTGAAAACCGATTGCGTCGTGCTGGACTTCGGCACTTCCAGCCTGATCCACGGCACGCTGGAACAGGATGTCGATCTGGACGGCAAGACCGAGGCTGGTGCGGCCCCGACCAAGTCCTGCCCCGGTTGCGGCGCTGAAATCCCGCTGGCTGCAACCGAATGCCCGCTCTGTGGCGAGGTTTTCCCGCGGGAGGACGAAGACGGTGGAGACGGCGGTGGCACGGTCCCGCTGTCGGGTTTCATCATGACCGAGATCGACCTGCTGAAACGGTCCAGCTTCGCCTGGGTCGACCTTTTCGGCACCGACGACGCGATGATGGCCACCGGCTTCACGGCCTGGGGCGGCATCTTCTGGCTGGACGGGGTCTGGTACGCCGTGGGCGGCGGCAAGGGCGAACGCCCGCACCTGCTGGGTGTCGGCGAACGCACCGTCTGCCTCGCGCAGGCTGATGACTGGCTGAACACCCACGAAACCGACGAAAGCGCCTTCAAGACGCGTTCCTGGCTGCGCCAGCCGCCGACCGAGAAGCAGCTGCAATACTTGGCCCCCGAGTGCCGCCATGACTTCGGCCTGACGCGCTACCGCGCCTCCGCGCTGATGACCTTCGGCTTCAACAAGCGCGCCATCCGCCAGTTGATCGACAGCGCGGCCAGCCCCGAACGGAGGGCGGCATGACCCATGACATCCATCACCATCATCACGGCCGAGGACCGGCGGCGGCTTTGGCATCCGCGTGGAACGCTCTGTGCTGTCTGCCGGCAACCCAGCCGTGGCTTTGGCTGGTTCGATCCGCACCGCTCGAAGCGGCCCCGGCCATCGGTCTGGTTCTGCTCGATGTCCTGCCAAGGCTACTGGACGCGTTTGGCGCGGGAGCGTGTGGCCATGGTTGACCTGACCGATGAAGAGCGCGCGGCCATCGCCGCTACCATGAAGCGCGTCGCCTTGCTGATGGACGAGATCGGCTGGGCCACCCCTCTGGGTGGTCTGACCGAGGCGCAAGTGCGTGCCCTGATCGAGGAGTCCGTCGAGGGCTTCCGCGAGGCCATGTCCGACATCGCCAAAGCCAATGCGCCAGAGGTGCCGTTTTGACACTGGATTTCAACCACCGCCCCAGCTTCGCTGACCAGGTCAATGCCACCGTCGATCAGGCCCTGACCGCCGATCAGGCGACGCGCACACCCCGTGACTATCTTGGTGGATCCCGCCTCGGCCATGCCTGCGAGCGCGCCCTTCAGTTCGAGTTCACGGTGACGCAGAAGGACGAGGGCCAGGATTTCAGCGGCCAATCGCTGCGGATCTTCGCCATCGGCCACGCGCTCGAGGATCTGGCCGTTGCTTGGCTGCGCGGCGCCGGGTTCGATCTCTACACCCGCAAGGGCAACCGGCCCGATGGCGGCCAGTTCGGGTTCTCCGTCGCCGGCGGGCGCATCCGCGGTCATGTCGACGGCATCATCGCGGCCGGGCCCGAGGACTTCGGTCTGGCCGTTCCGGCCCTCTGGGAATGCAAGACGATGAACGCGAAGAACTGGCGCGCCTGCGTCAAGGACGGCGTCACGAAATCCAAACCCGTCTATGCCGCGCAAATCGCCGTTTATCAGGCCTACATGGAAGCCAGCGTACCCGGCATCAGCGCCGCGCCCGCCGTGTTCACTGCGATCAACAAGGACACGGCTGAGATGCACCACGAGCTGGTGCCCTTCGATGCCGATCTTGCGCAGCGCATGTCGGATCGCGGGGTGCGGATCCTGCAAGCGACCGATGCGGGCGAATTGCTCCCGCGCATTGCCGCCAGTGCCGATTTCTTCGAATGCCGCTTCTGCCCTTGGGCGGCACGTTGCTGGAGCCTCGCGCCTTGACCAGCGACATCGTGCACTTCAACCCTTGGACGGACTTCAACGACGGGCCGCCGACCGCTACCCCGTCCGGCTGTGATCCCGACCCGGATCAGATCGCCAACTTCCTCGATGTCGTCTTTAGCTGGTGCGAGGGGTTGATCCCACTGCGCGGCTTTGTCGACAAGGGTCAGGGCCGGGACGGCAAGCCCCACAACATCTGGATCGCGGCCGATGGTACCGCCCGCGAAAAGCTCGCGACCTTTGCCGCATGGGCGAACCGCGAGGGTGCCGCAGTCTATGTCATCCCCGGCACGGTCGCTGAACAAGGTCAGGCCCGCGCCGCCGAAGTGCTGCAGATGCAGGCCCTCGTGGTTGATCTGGATGCGGGCGACATCCCGGCCAAGCTGGATCACATCGTCAGCCACCTCGGCACGCCCACCCTGATCGTGGAAAGCGGCGGTCGCACGCCCGAGGGCGCTGCCAAGCTGCATGTCTGGTGGAAACTGACCGAACCCGCTGAGGGAGAGGATCTTGCCAGCCTCTGCCGATTGCGCGGCGATATCGCCATCAAGGTCGGCGGCGACACCCATTTCCGATCAGCACACCAGCCGATCCGTGTCGCTGGCACGGTCTATCACAAGCACGGCCATCAGCGGCTGGTGCAGATCCGCGACCAGAACCCGGTCGAAGTCGATCTCTCAGATTTCGCCGAACGGGTGGCCGACATGCCGCCTTTGCCGGGCGTTGGCATGACCAGCGCGCCGCTGTCCACCGTCAAACCGGGCGTCGATGCCGTGCTGACCACCCCAGTGCGCGAAGGCGCGGTGGATGACTGGTCGCGGTTTCAGGGGGCGAGCGCCGCCATCGGGCATTACATCCGCCTGGTCCACGATGGCCGCATTGACCCTGCCGAAGGCTGGGAGGCGATCTGCGGCTACAACGCTGCCATGCTGCGCCCCGAATGGCCGCTCGATCGGCTTCAGGCCGAGGCCGAACGCCTCTGGGCACTGCATGTGAAGCGCAACGGCCCGCCGCTCATTCGCGCGGCACGCATCAACGCCCCCGCCAGCCCGCTGCCAACCTTCAGTCTTGGCGCACTGCTCGATGATCGCAGCCCGATGCCCGATGACATCATCGCGCCGCGCGTCCTGACGCCGGGCGGGCTGCTGGTGTTGGGCGGAGCGCCCAAGGTCGGCAAGAGCGACTTCCTGATCTCGTGGCTTGTCAACATGGCCGCGGGGGTGCCGTTCCTCGGCTTCACACCACCCCGGCCGCTGCGCGTGTTCTATCTGCAGGCGGAGATCCAGTATCACTACCTGCGCGAGCGGATGCAGCAGATCAGCCTGTCACCCGGGGTGATCGCCGCCGCGCGCGACACCTTCATCGCCACCCCAAAGCTGAAACTGCTGCTGGATGCCGACGGTGTTACCCGCATCGTCGAGGCCATCCGGGCCGCATTCCCGGATGCACCGCCCGACGTCATCGTCATCGATCCGATCCGCAACCTCTTCGATGGCGGCCCGGATGGCGGCGGCGAAAACGACAACACCGCCATGATGTTCTTCCTGAAGGACCGGGTCGAGGTTCTGCGCGAAGCGGTCAATCCGGACGCGGGCGTCATCCTCGCCCACCACACACGCAAGGCCGCCAAACACCAGGTCAAGGACGACCCCTTCCTCGCCCTCTCCGGCGCCAGCGCGCTGCGGGGCTTTTACACCTCGGGTCTTCTCATGCACCGGCCCGACGAGGACAGCACCCAGCGCCGCTTGGAAATCGAGCTGCGCAACGGCCCCGCACTGCCGGGCAAGCTGATCGACAAGGTGGCGGGTCGCTGGGTCGAACTGAACCCAATGAACGAGCGGCTGGTTCGCAAGGAAGTCGGGGCCAAGTTCGACGCCGAACGACTGCGCAAGCACGATGTCATCCTTGGCATGCTCCTCGATGAGGCGGCGGGCGAACGGCTCTACACCGCCATGCAGTTCGCCGAGACCTTCGAGAACCGGGGTGGTCTGGGCAGCAAACACACCATTCGCGAGCGCCTCTCTGTGCTCGCCACCAAGGGCTTCGTGAAGTTCCTGCGCGACCCTTCGGGCTTTGGTTTCCCCGTTACCCGGTCACGGTTCGGCTATCTCTGCGTCGAAGGCATGCAGTTCGGTTTGCCGGTCGAGGAGGTCGATCCGGCCACTGGCGAGGTCACTACGGCCGCCCGTCCGGTCCTGCCCAGCCACTTCAAATGCCCCCAGTCCGGGCTCAGCCTTCAGGTCGAAAACCCTGCTGTCTGGGTCTACCAGGACGGGCCGGAAGACGACCTAACTCATATGAGTGAGGCCTGACTCATATGACAGCGCCAACTGTGCACTCAATGAAATCAACGGGTTACGCGCAAATAAGAGTTAGGTCCCCAACTCCTGCCCGAAGACTTCATGAAGTCATATTCCCCAACAAAATCAACGCGTTGACTCGGCTCGAACAGTTAGGTGCTGAACCCCCATACTACGTATGGGATGGCCCCACCCTCGGGTGGGCCACTCATCCCATGCGTAAGGGCCTGGCGCGCGGGCCGCCCTGTTGCGTTCCCCATCCCCGATCCGACGACGGCGGCCCGTACCGCCAAGCACATGACCGCCGTCGTCTTCCACCAGGACCAGCCCCCCCAAGACAGGAGACCATCATGGCTGCGACGACTCTGATCCCCAAATCCGACAGCGCAAGGTTTGAATTGCTGCCCGTCACCAGTTCAAGCCACCGCTGCATCCTCGCCCTCGATCTGGGCACCACGACCGGCTGGGCCCTGCGCGGCCACGACGGACTGATCACCAGCGGCACGGCGAGCTTCCGTCCCGGCCGCTTCGACGGGGGCGGCATGCGCTATCTGCGCTTTACCAACTGGCTGGGTGAACTGGACCGTCTGTCCGGTCCCATCGCCGCCATCTGGTTCGAAGAGGTTCGCCGCCACGCGGGCACCGACGCAAGCCACATCTACGGCGGGCTCATGGCCACGCTGACCGCTTGGGCCGAACTGCGGGGCGTACCTTACGAGGGTGTGCCTGTCGGGACCATCAAACGCCACGCGACCGGCAAGGGCAATGCCGACAAGGACGCGATGATCGCCGCTGCCCGCGCCCGTGGCTTCAACCCCGCCGACGACAACGAGGCTGATGCCCTCGCGCTTCTGCTCTGGGCCATCGCAACGAATGGGGGTGTCGCATGAGGTGGCATCCCCACGGCTACGGCGGCCAGCGTCGCGACCCCGATCAGGTCAAGCGCGAGGGCTGGCACGAACAGGGTGTGCTGGCGGTGTCGGCCGACGATCAGCGGCTGACCTGGCCGGAACGCGAACTGGTCCGTCAGCTTGGCGAGAAGCTCTACGGGCGTCGCCCGATGGGAAAGGAGGTCCGGCATGGCTGACCGCATCTGGACGGCGGAGTGCGTGGCCGATCATTTCGAGGAAGCATTCCGCACCCTGCGCAAACTGCCCCCGGTCAAGGCGCAGGGGTTCTTCAACGCCTGGCCACAGATCGTTCGCACCAGCCGCGAGATCGCCGCGATGGAGCCCGAGCCCATGCGGGTCTGGCCATCGGCCGCAGCCATCACCCGTCTGGAGCAGACATCGGACTGGGTGCTGTGGATCGAGGAGGCCGAACGCAAGCTGGTCTGGTCGCGCGCCGCCCGCGTGCCGTGGAAACAGATCAGCGGCGAGATGGGCTGCGACCGCACCACCGCATGGCGACGCTGGCAGCTGGCGCTGACCAAGATTGCGGCGCGACTGAATGCGTGAGCGACTCCAATGTGTTGCAACACTTTTCCCTTCGACATCTGCAACATGTTCGTGCTATTCCGAAGGCAAGATGGGGAGAGTGCGCCGAAAGGTTCGCTCTCCTCTTTGCTTTTGGGCGGATGCGGCTGGATTTCGGTTTGGTTTCCGGGGTCCAGGCGGGGTCCAATCGGCATCCTCCCCGCTAACCCACTGATTTCTGGTTCCTTCCTGGCTATATTCGTATGCTGGCGGGCGAAGCGCGGCACATCGTCAGCGACTGGCCTCGATTTTTGGGAAGCCACCCGCTCGGGAAGCCACGCGAAAACGGCTGAGATAGCACAATAAAACAGGCACTTGGCTGCTGGACTCCGGGGTGGATACCGCCGGACTCCTGCGGCCGGTGAAATCCGACGTGGATTCTACATCCGGAGTCCAGCCCGGAAGCCAGACCATCCTTCAACAGGACGCCCCATATGACCCTCAGCTTCGCCCCGGAGCGCATCGAGCAATGGCCGCTCGCGCGCTTGCAGCCTTATGCACGCAATGCGAAGGCGCATGGCGCAGACCAGGTCGCGAAGATCGCCGCCAGCATGGCCGAGTTCGGTTGGACCGTGCCTTGCCTCGTGGCCGAGGACGGTGAACTGATCGCTGGCCATGGGCGGGTGCTGGCCGCGACGCAGCTGGGGCTGCTTGAGGCGCCGGTGATAGTGCTGGGGCACCTGACCGAGGCGCAGCGCCGGGCCTATCGCATCGCCGACAATAAATTGACGGGATGAATGGGCCGTTCAACGAGCCCGATACATGACAGAAATCAAAGCCGCCTGATCACACCGTCACCAACTTTCGGGCATAGCTCATTGCGCGGCGGCTCGGGGATGGTCAGCGGCCGGGACGCGACACGCAGACCTTGGCGAATGGATATTTCTACTCGTGAACCAAAGCGCCCGCTTCTCCTTGGCGTCGTCCGTCACGACCAAAGAAGTGCAGGTGTTCTCGCATCGGCAATAGCCAGACCTCTGTCGAGGCGGGTAAAGACGTCGAGACGCGCACCCTCATTGGATTAGGACAGCTCTCGGTCTTGACGTAAAGGATCGATTCGGCACCCAGTGCCTCTACCCACTCAATTCGGCCTACAATTCCTCCACTTGAGGCTTCCGTGGTGATGGAGATGTGTTCTGGGCGAATGCCAACGGTCACTAGCCCGTCAGGTATGCTGACCTTCATACGTAGACGGGCCAGTGTGATCTGTCCTCTATGCACTTGTGTCGTGATCATGTTCATCGCCGGCGCTCCAATGAAGCCGGCCACAAATGCAGTGGCGGGGCTACTGTAGATTTCCATGGGAGCGCCCTCTTGCACGACGCGCCCTCCATCCAGCACGACGATCTTGTCGGCCAGTGTCATGGCTTCCACCTGGTCGTGCGTCACGTAGATCATCGTCGCGCCGATCTCGCGGTGCAGGCGTGCAATCTCCACGCGGATCTGCGCCCGCAGCGCAGCATCTAGGTTTGAAAGCGGCTCGTCGAACAGGAATACCGCCGGCGCTCGCACGATTGCCCTGCCCATAGCCACACGCTGTCTCTGACCGCCAGACAACTGGCGCGGATACCTTGCGAGATATGGGGTCAGTCCCAGCATGGCAGCAACCTGCGCCACCTGCCCCTCTCGTCTATGCGAGGGAATTCCCATCATCCGCAGCGGAAAGCCGATGTTCTCAGCGACGGTCATGTGCGGGTAGAGCGCATAGGTCTGAAATACCATTGCGATGTCGCGGTCGCGCGGAGGTACTCCGTTTACCACCTTGTCGCCGATCCTGATCAAGCCGGATGTAGGCTCGTCGAGCCCGGCAAGCATACGCAGGAGTGTGGACTTCCCGCAGCCGGAAGGCCCGGCGAAGACCACCAGGTGACCTTCAGGGATCTCAATTGATACGTCGTCGAGCACGAGGCTCCCGCCAAACCGCTTACCCACCCGCTCGAACGTGACGCCCGGCATCAACGCACACTCCCGGTAAGTGCGCCCTCGACGATCCAGCGCTGCATTAGCACAAAGATGACGATCACCGGTGCGGCAAAGACCAGCGCGGCCGCCATCTGCATTTCGTGCAGCGTGAAGTATTCTCCCCGGAACGAAACGATCCCGTTCGCGGCGGTCCAGCGTGACGGTGTATGAACCAGGGTGTGGGCGAACAAAAAGTCGTGCCAGGAGGTGACAAAGCCATAGATGAAGATCGCCGCCAGTCCGGGTGCCGCAAGCGGCAGGGCGACGTACCACCAGGCACTCAGCCTCGTGCAGCCGTCGATCCGGGCAGCTCCGTCTAGATCGGAGGGAATTCGGTCGAAAAAGCCCTTCGACATCCAGATGGCCAGGGGCAGAACGAGCGAAACATGCCCGATGACCATCCCCTGCATCGTATCGAGCAACCCGACTCGGGCGAAAAGGATGTAGAGCGGGACTATGATGCTGGTCGCGGGCATCATTTGCGTCACGAGCAGCAGGAGCATCAACGCGCCGGCGCCGCGGAACCGGATCCGGCTGAGAGCATATCCGCACGATGTGCCAACCAGAAGCGACAGCGCCGAGGTCAGCCCGGCCACGATCACCGAGTTGAGGATCCAGCGCGTCATCGGCCGTTCGGCGAAGATCCTTGTGAAGTTCTCTGTTGTGAACACGGTGGGCCAGATCCCGTCGAGGCTCCGGGAAAAGCCGGTGGGGGTCATAGCAATCACCAGCATCCAGTAGATCGGAAACAGCGCAAAGGTCGCGAGAAGCGCGATAGCCGCCCAGCGCAGGAATGTGCCGATTGCCGTCATGTAACCTCACGACCGTCATCGAGCCGCGCCACCAGCCTCAAATAGCCAGTGACCATCAGTGCGGAGACCACGAGAGCAAGAACTCCCAAGGTCGCCGCGTAGGCGAAATCGAGGTCGCGGAACGCAGTGGTAAACGTCAGAACCGTCAGCGTCTCGGTAGCGCGGTTTGGGCCTCCGCCCGTCAGCACGAAGATGATGGGAAAGGCCTTGAAGCCCATGATCATGCTCAGCACGACGGTGATCGCGAGGACAGGGCGAAGCTGCGGCAGGGTCACGAAGCGGAATTGCGACCAAGGGCCTGCACGGTCGATCCGTGCAGACTCGTAAAGCTCGGTCGGGATGGCCATCAGACCCGCCAGAAGAAACACGAAAGACATTGGAAACTCGTTCCAGACCTGTGCCGCAAGCAGGGCCCAGAGCGCCGTCCGGCGGTCGATCAGCCAGTTCGCGCCGGGCCCGAGACCGGCCGAGTCGAGCATGCGGTTCACCACCCCGAAGTTGCCGTCGTACATGACGCCCCAGACCAGCGCCGTGACCACCGCCGGAACCGTCCACGGGATGAGGAAGGTCAGCCGCACGAGCGCCTGACCGCGGGTGACCCGCCGGGTCAGCAGTGCCGCCGCTAAGGCAAGCCCAACTGATCCCGCGACCGATCCGGCCATGAATAGCGCCGACAGACCGAGCGCGTTCCATGCCCGCTGGTCGGCGAGCAGCCTCAGATAGTTGTGCAGCCCGGTTTCCCCGTTGTTCGCCGGTCGGCGCAGATTCAGGGTGTCGAAGCTCATCTCGATCGCGCGCAGGATCGGCAAGCCAATGACTAGCCCGAGCACGATCAGCGATGGGAAGAGCATCAGAAGCGGAAAGCCCGGGCCGTCCGCAAACCAGATCCAGCCGCGCCCGATCCTTCCGGGCGCGACCCAGCGGCGCGAACGCGGTGTGATCATCTGGTCAGTTCGCACAGCACGCAACTGCCTCGGATTGCGCCTGTGCGAGCGATTCCGCTGCCGGGACGCCGTCCACGAGCGTACGCGTCACGGCATCAACCACGATGGGCCAGAGTGCGTTGAAGTCGTCCTGATGGCCCGGAATGAAGATCGGGTGGGCGGTGCCGATCGACGCGAGGAAGGGTTCAAGATAGGGCTTGCTGGCCCGCTGCTCGTCTGTCAGCGCGTTCACGCCGTAGGGGATGTAGGCCGAGAAGTCGCTGAAGCGGCCCTGCATTTCGGGCGTCGCGGACATCGCGATGAAGGCGAACGCGGCTTCGGGGTCCGCGGCCTTTGCGTTCACGGCGAGCGCCATGTTGACGCCGCCGGTCGAGGGGCCGTCCCAGGGCACCGGAGCAGAGGCGAAACAGGCAAAGTTCTCGGGGTTGTTGGTTTGAATGAAGGGAAACTGCCAAGAGCCGTCGATCGTCATCGCCGCTCCGCCGGTTGCGAACAGCGCCCGCAGGTCGCTTTCCATCATGCCCTTCGCAACAGCGCCCGAGTCGTAGACTGCCCTCATGAACTCCAGCGCCTCGATCACCGGGGGGCTGTCGAAGGTGAAGTTGCTTTGCCCGTCGGAGAAACTTCCGCCGAAGGCGATCGACCACATTAGCAGCATTTCGTAGGTGGGATCCTCGTTGCCGCTGACCATGTTGGCCCCGAATCGAACGACACGCCCGTCATCGCCCACGACGACCAGACGCTGGGCGATGTCCAGAAACTCCTGGGGCGTCGTCGGCGGCGCTGCGATACCCGCCTCCTCGAACTGGCAGCGGTTGTAGAGCAGTTCAAGCGTCCGCCCGGTGATCGGAACCGCATAGGTCACGCCGTCGACCGTCAGGCGGTCGAAACCGCCGGGGACGATCCGGTCCCGAAGGCCGGCGGCGTCGATCATCGCGTCGAGCGGCATCAAGTGGCCTCCCGCCACCAATTCGAGAATGTTGTTGGGGTTCACCGTCAGCACGTCGGCCGCTGTACCCGAGGCGGTTTCCAGCACCAGCCGCTCGTAGTACTGCCGCGCCGAGACATTGCGCGGCTCGATGGCGACGCCGGTGGTGCTCTGGTAGGTCTCAACCAGAAGCTGCCACCACTGGCCCATGCCCGGTGCGTCGTAGTCCACAACCAGAAAGCTCAACTGCCCCTCCGCCCGCGCCGTGCCGGACGGGGCGAGCACAGCGGAGGAGGCGAGCAGCACTGCGGTCAAGAACGGGTGATTCATGGCAGTCATCCTCTTGGTCCGGCCCGCAGATATCGGGCACCTTTCGAAGCATCGCACTGCCGACGGCGGGCCACCTAACCACTTCTGGGAATTTCCGACACAACGCCGGTAATCACCGGTCGGCCTGCGCGCGCAGGGCAGCCACCTCCTCCATCAGCCACGCCCCGAACTGTCGCACCGTTGACGCTGCGCCGCGTCCCACCGACGGAACGTATCGAAGTGACAATCCTGTCGGGAGTCCGGCTCCGCCGAGTCGAACGAGCCGCCCGTCGGCGATCGGGCCGGAGGCGAGCGCTTCGGGGACGAGCGCGGCGCCGTGACCATGGATCGCCGCTTCCATGACTAGGGAAAGCCCCTCATGCGCGGAACCATCCGGACCGCCCTCGTCGCGTCGAGCCGCCGACCATCGCTGCCAGAGGT
>Ga0208610_100204_pt1 | contig 24215 bp, 24 predicted proteins | sample SubbioR11Jul_8A2_FD_184815 | JGI IMG/M metagenome (GOLD analysis project Ga0208610, IMG submission 184815) | Serpentinite rock and fluid subsurface biosphere microbial communities from McLaughlin Reserve, California, USA - CR11Jul_8A2 (SPAdes) | ecosystem: Environmental > Terrestrial > Deep... | reverse complement strand
TCGATCCGGCTCTGGCCAGGACGCTCTTCTGGTTTACCGGCCACCCCCTGGTCTACTTCTGGCTGCTGCCGGCCTATGTGGTCTGGTACACCATCGTGCCCAAGATCGCTGGCGGCAAGCTAATCAGCGACCCCTTGGCGCGGCTGGCCTTCTTGCTGTTTCTGCTCTTTTCCATTCCGGTCGGCTTCCATCACCAGTTTGCCGACCCGAGCATCCCGGCGGCTTGGAAGATGGTCCATACCGTGTTGACTCTGTTTGTGGCGGTGCCTAGCCTGCTGACGGCCTTTAGCGTGGCGGCGTCGCTCGAGCTCTCTGGGCGGATGCGCGGCGGCAAGGGCCTACTGGGCTGGATTATCGCCCTGCCCTGGCGCGACCCAGCCTTCGTGGCTCCGGCCCTGGCCATGATCAGCTTCATCTTTGGTGGGGCGGGCGGCATTGTGAATGCCAGCTTCAACCTCAACGCTATCATCCATAACACCGCCTGGGTGCCGGGGCACTTCCACCTCACGGTCGGTACGGCCGTTGCCCTGACCTTCATGGGGGCGGCCTACTGGCTGATCCCGCACCTAACCCAGCGCAGTCTGGTAGCGCCCGGTATCGCCCGGCTCTCGGCCTGGCTGTGGTTTTCGGGCATGATGGTCTTTGCTTTCGGCATGCACTGGCTCGGGCTGCTTGGAGTGCCGCGCCGCAGCCATGTGGCAGTGCTTGGTGACAATCTCGAGCAGACCTTTGTCGGGACCGGCATCCCGGCCTCGATCACCGGGCTGGGCGGGGCGATCCTGTTCGTGGCCGGCATCCTGTTCTTCTACGTGCTGATTGCCACGCTGGTCTCGGGGCGGCGGCTGATGCAGCAAGAGACGCCGGAGATCCCCTTTGCCGAAGTGGTCTCAGGCCCTGCTAAGCCCGTGGTCAAGTTGATGGATCGTATCGGCCTGTGGCTGCTGATTGCTGCGGCGCTCATCGTGGTGGCCTATGCGCCTACCCTGATCGACCAGATCCGCAACTACGTGCCGGTGCCGGGGATGCGCCTCTGGTAAGAGGCTCACAGATTCCAGCCGCCTGCCACCTCGAGCGTGATGCCGGTCACGTAGCGCGCCTCGGGCGAGAGCAGATAGAGAGCGGCGGCCGCTAACTCGTCGAGCGTGCCGGTGCGGCCCAGCGGGATCTCCAAAACCGGTTGACTAACGCTGTTTTCCAGCACGCCGGGGCTAAGCACGTTGACGGTGATGCCGTGCTTAGCTTCGCTCTTGGCCAGCGCCTTGCTATACAGGATCACCCCGGTCTTGGCGATAGCGTAGGCCACAATGCCTGGCCGTGCGATGAGGTGTTCGGCGCCGGCATAGCCCAGGTTGATGATCCGCCCATTACCCTGCGCGCGCATCAGCTTCACTGCGGCTTGGCAGGTATAAAAGGTGCTGTGCAGGTTGCTGGCGATCATCTCGTGCCAGAGTTCCGGCGTCAGAGCCTCAAGCGGCCCCTGGTGGTAGTTGCCGACGTTATTGATGAGCACATCGAGGCGCCCCAAGTGGCGGTGCGCGTCATGGACCAGCGCGGTAGCCTCAGTGACCTGAGTGACGTCGGCCTTTAGCGCCAGCGCTCGCACGCCGTAGCTTTGCGCTTCACTAACGACCTTGTCCGCTTCGGCGGCGCTTGAGCGGTAGTGAATAGCTACGTCGTAGCCGTGCCTGGCCAGCGCCAGCGCCAGATGGCGGCCTACTCCGCGCGCAGCGCCGGTAATCAGTGCGGCTGGCATACTAGCGGCTCGCCCGAAAAGCCGTGTTGCTGGTAGTAATGGAGCAGGTGGCGGGTAGGGGTATTAAGGGGATAGTCTAGCGCCTCGCTCACCGTCAACCAGGCAAAAGCGTCGGCCTCCTCGTTGAGAACTACCGCCTCGCTAGTGCAGCGCGCTACGAAGTTAAGCAGAATCATATGGCTCGGCCGGTAAAACTCGCTTGAATTCACCGCCTCTTGCACCGGTGCCCAGCGGATCTCCGCAATGCTTAGACCGGTCTCTTCTTGCACTTCACGTTCAAGCGCTGCCGCGATGGTTTCGCCATAGTCGATCTTGCCGCCCGGTACCCCCCACAGGCCACGCCACTTGTGAGTGTGAATCACGAGCACGTGCCCGGAAGGGTTAATTAACAGTGCGCCGACGGTGACTAACGGACGGGGAGGAGGTGTCATGGCAGCACGATAGCCGCTTAAGGCTCTGCTAGCCGTAGCCAATCCTACAGCTCGGTATACTGGAGCGTGTTTTTCTACTTTCTCTCGCTCGCCGTCCTGCTGATCTTGTGGCGCTTAGTCCTGTGGCGGCCACGGCCGCTGGTTGGCGTAACGCGCTCCGCCCCGCTGCTAATCGGTCACCGTGGCGTGCGCGGTACGCTGCCGGAAAACACCATAGCGGCCTTTGAGGCGGCCATCAAGGCCGGTCTTGACGGCCTGGAGTTTGACGTGCAGCGCAGCCGGGATGGCGCACTGGTGATATTTCACGACTTTACTACCCATGGCCATGAGGTAGCGGCGCTGACCCTGGCGGAGCTGCGGCAACTGCATCCTGAGGTGCCTACCGTGGACGAGCTAGCGGCGCTGGTTGGGCGCTATCCTAGAGCTTTTCTTAACTTAGAAATCAAGGCTAAGTCGCATGACACGCAGGGGCTCGAGCGCTCGGTAGTGGAAGCAGTACGCCGCCTGGGGCTGGCAGGGCGCACCTTGATCTCTAGCTTTAACCCCATAAGCCTGCTGCGGGTCAGGTTGCTGGCGCCTGAGCTGCGCACCGCCTTGCTGTTTGCCCCCGACCTGCCCCGATACGGCTGGCTCGCCGGGTGGCTGCACGTGGACGCCATCCACCCGCACTATAGTCAGGTGACGCCAACACTGATGGCGGCGGCGCGGCGGCGTAACCTGATGGTCAATACCTGGACGGTCAACGAGCTTCACGAAGTAAAACGGGTGCTAGGGCTAGGGGTAGACGCAGTTATGGCCGATGACCCCGGCGCTCTCAAGCAGGCGGCTGGTAGAGTGTAGTCAACTTGTGGAGGTAGCAATGTCCGTTAGGTTTAAAGTGATCAGCTCAAACAATCTGGAGCTGTTTGAAGAGCGCCTCAACCGCTTTATCGACTCGCTGTCGCTAGATGATGTGCTTGTCGATATCAAGTTTTCGACGGCGGCGTTTGATGGGGTTGTTGAGTACAGCGCGCTGATACACTACCAGCGGACCGAAAGTTGGAGCGAGCGCTCTAGCTGAGGCTGGAGCGGCTAGTCACCGGGGCGGCGCCGCGTTACAATGGCCTGTAATGGCACTAGTCCTAGCTGTTGACGATGACCTCGGTATCCTGAAGCTGATCGAGGTGAGCTTAAAGGGGGCCGGATTTGAAGTGCTTACCTTTGACAACCCCCGTGACGCCATCGATGAGCTTAACGAAGGGCTGCGCCCTGATGTGATGGTCTCGGATGTCTCGATGCCAGGGCTAGATGGCTTTGCTTTCTACGAACAGGTCCGGCTCATTCATGAGCTGCGGGCGGTCCCTTTTATCTTCCTGACCGCGCTCAGCGAGCGGCAGCAGATCCGCTACGGCATGTCGGTGGGGGCAGATGACTATATTACCAAGCCGTTTGAACGCGATGAGCTGGTGCAGGCTGTCAAGGTCAGGCTACAGCGTGTGGCAGAGCTACGTCGTCCGCTGGAAGGCTCGGTCAAGGTGGTAGGGTTTGGCCAGCCCTGGGTCGAGCGCGACGGTGCCCGGCTGGACTGGGAGTCGCTTAAGGCGATCGAGCTGTTGTTCTATCTGCTCGAGCACCGCTCTGGCGCCAGCACCTTTGAGGTGGCTGAGGCGCTGTGGCCCGGCAAGACCGAAGCCCGGGCCAGCAGCAGCTTCCACACCACCTTATATCGGCTGCGCAAGGCGATGGGTGGCGAGATGGTTGAGGTTGCTAACCGCCGCTACTACCTGCATGGCAAGTTCGAGATCGATTACGACGTGGATCGCTATCGCCAGCTCTGCGCCAAGGCTCGCGAAAGCAGCCGCCTGGACGATGTAGCGAAGGCGGCGGAGAGTTACCGGGGTGAGTTCCTGGCCGGATTTGACTCGGAGTGGATTACGGAGCGGCGCCTTAGTCTATACGCCGATCAGCTGTCGTTGCTGGCCGGGGCGGCGGATAAAGCCGAGCGGCAAGGGGAGCTGGGGCAGGCTGTCCGCTTCTATGAACTCCTTATCCAGCACGAACGTTACGAAGCAGAGGCGTGGGAAGGGCTGGCGCGGGTCTGGGAAGCGTCTGGCAACAGTGCCAAGGCCGCCGAGGTGCGCGCACAGTTAGCCCAGCTCGAGCTTGAGATCGAGTACCCCGACTGAAATTACCGCCACTGGAGGGTGAAGCATGTACGGTATTGACCTGACCGGAAAAAAAGCACTGGTGTTTGGCGTTACCAATCAGCGCTCGCTAGGCTGGGCTATCGCGGAGAAGTTGCACTTAGCCGGTGCCCGGATCGCCTTTAGCTATCAGGGGGAGCGCCTGCGCGACACCATGGAGGAGCTCACCGCCGACCTGCGTGAACCCTTGCTGATGCAGTGTGATGTGACCAATGACGATAAGCTAGACGGGGTATTCACACAGGTGGCTAAGACGTTTGGCCAACTCGACTATCTGGTGCATGCAGTGGCCTTTGCGCCCGCTAGCACCTTTGAAAAACCGTTCGTTAAAGTTACCCGCACGGAGTGGCAGATTACTATGGACGTCTCAGCTTACTCACTGGTCGCCGTGTCGCAGCGCGCTGCGCCGCTCATGGCCCAAGGGGGCAGCATCGTCACGCTGAGCTATCTAGCGGGCGAGCGAGTAGTGCCGCACTACAACATGATGGGGGTAGCCAAAGCGGCCCTAGAAGCCAGCGTCCGCTATCTCGCCTACGACTTAGGCCCCCAGGGTGTGCGAGTTAATGCTATCAGCGCCGGCCCGGCGCGCACCGTGGCGGCGCGCAGCATCGCCGGCTTCGGCGAGATGTACTCCAAAGCTGGCGCCATGTCGATGCTGAGGCGCAACATTACCCAAGAGGAGGTCGGCGACCTGGCCTTGGTGCTGCTGTCGGAGCTGGGCAGCGGTGTCACCGGCGAAACCATCTACGTCGATGCTGGCTACCACGCCATGGGGATGTTTTTAGTCGGGGAGGAGTAGGCTTAGGCTAGTAGCCGACTGCGCACCCCTACGCTTCAGCGGATCGCTGTAGAGCGACCGGAGGGACCAGAGATGTGGGGTGTCCCATGAGCATAGTTTGGTTGCTCTCCAGTGCCACGGAGAGCACTTGCCTACTAAGACTGGCAGATCGGCGTTTTGGGAACTTTTCTTCGCTGTCTACGAGAGCCTACCCCGACAGGGGCCGGGTAACCGCTCTGGCGCCGCCAGAGCGGTTGGTCTTTGCCCCGACCTTCCCCAATCCCCCGCAATCCTCGATTTAGGGTGCGAAGTCGGCGGGCAAACTGGTGCAGCAAATAGCATGAAGCCCAACCCTGGTGCCGCTCATGGCCAGTGTTGGGCCACTGACGTATGGTTACGATTAGTGCTCGGCTAGGTAGGTATCAAGCTCCCACTGGTGAACAGTAACGCGGTAGTGATCATACTCGATGGTTTTGGCTGCCAGGAAGTGCTCGTAGATGTGATCGCCCAGAGCCTCGCGCATCAGGCGGCTTTTGCGCAGCGTGCCCAGGGCCTCGCGCAGCGTGCCGGGCAGCTCTTTGATCTGGTGCTTGCGGCGCTCGCGCACCGACATGTGATAGATGTTGCGCTGAATGGGCGGTGGTGGCATGAGCTTCTTCTCGATACCATCAATTCCAGCGGCCAGCATGGCGGTTAGTGCCAGGTAGGGGTTGCAGGCCGGGTCGGGCATGCGCAGCTCGGCCCGGGTGCTGAGCCCCCGGCGCGCCGGGATGCGGATCATAGCGCTGCGGTTGGCGGCCGACCAGGCGATATTGGTCGGCGCCTCGTAGCCGGGGGTAAGGCGCTTATAGGAGTTGACGGTGGGGTTAGTGATGGCCGCCATGCTGCTGGCGTGCTCGAGCAAGCCAGCGATGAACTGCAGCGCAACCTCAGAGAGCTGGTACTGCGCACTCTCATCAAAGAAGGCGTTCTGGCCGCCCTTAAAAAGCGAGAGGTGGGTGTGCATGCCTGAGCCGTTGATGCCGGCGACCGGCTTAGGCATGAAAGTGGCGTGCAGGCCATGATTGAGCGCAATCCGCTTGATGACCAGTTTGAAGGTAGCCAGGTTATCGGCGGTAGTCAGCGCATCGGCGTACTTGAAGTCGATCTCGTGCTGGCCCGGTGCGACCTCGTGGTGGGCAGCCTCGATCTCGAAACCCATCGACACCAGGGCATTGACCATGTCGCGCCGTGCCTCCTCGCCCTTATCGACCGGAGCGAGATCAAAGTAGCCCGCAGCGTCGTGGCTAGTCGTGGTGGGCCGCCCTTCGGCATCGCGCAAGAATAAGAAAAACTCGGCTTCCGGGCCGGTGTAGGCGTTGTCAAAGCCTAGCGCCTTAAGCCGCTCGACCTGGCGCTTGAGCGCATAACGCGGGTCGCCCATGAAAGGAGTGTTATCGGGATGGCTGACGTCGCAAATCAGCCGGGCTACCCGGCCGCGGCCTGAGTTCTCTAACGCCGTGGGAAAGACCAGGAAGGTGTCGTAGTCGGGCTTTAAGAGCATATCCGACTCTTCGATGCGGGTGAACCCCTGAATCGACGAGCCGTCGAACATGATCTCACCGTCGAGCGCCTTCTCGAACTGTGAAGCGGGCACCTCGACGTTCTTGTTCATGCCCATGATGTCACTAAACTGCAACCGCAGGAACTTCACGTCCTCTTGCTTGAGCAGTTTTTTGATCTCGGCTTTGGTATAACTCATTGTACCCTCCTCTGTGGGACAACGGCTGATGCTATAGCGAAGGGTGTAAAATGTCAAGGGCTGTGGGACCAAACGATACATTTCTTGTTAACGCCAAGCACAATTTAGCCAACAAATCGACTAAAGCTTGAATAGATGCGCGACAGCACTGAGTCGACAAGTATGCATAATCATACGCGCCCTGGTCGAGTTGACGATGGCCAAGTTGACCATAGTATGATGCTATTAGAGCGGTGAGGCTGCCGCTCGCCAGATATGTTTAGGAGGGAACATGAAGAAACTTCTTACACTGCTCGCCGTGCTGCTGTTATCGGGGGCGTTGGCGCAACCCCAGGTCAGCAATGTCGGCGTACTTCTTGATTATACTGGCGCCCTGGCTGAGTTTGGCCCGGCCATGCGCAACAGCGCCGAATTAGCAGCGGCACAGATCAACGCCGCTGCCGAGGCGGTGTTTGGCGGCCCCATCATCCGGCTGATCCATGAAGACTCGGCCACCAGTGCGGCGGTCGGTGCCGACCGAGCGCGTAAGTTGATCGACGTTGACGGGGTAGTGGCTATCGTCGGATCGCTAGCCAGCAGCGTCACCGTCGCGGTGGCCGAAGCGGTCACGGCCCCGGCGCGGGTAGTGCAGATCTCCCCCGCCAGCACCTCGCCGCTGCTGACCTTCTTAAACGATAACGACTTCCTCTTCCGCACTACCGCTTCTGATGCTCTGCAAGGGGTGGTGGCGGGCCAGCTAGCGCGCGGTGAGATTGTTCCTGGCTACAGCTTTGACACCGCTGCTACCATTTTTGTGAATAACCCTTACGGCCAAGGGCTAAACGAGAACTTCGTGCGGTCCTTTGAGGCGCGTGGCGGGAGGGTCTTAGCCGCGGTGCCACACCCCGAAGAGCCGCAGCCGACCTATGCCGCCCAGCTCGAGCAGGCGCTAGCCGGCAACCCCGATGTGCTGGTGGCTATCAGTTACCCTGGCCAGGCCACGGTCTACCTGGCTGAGTCACGCGACCTCTTTGGCTTCACGAGCTGGCAGTTTGTTGACGGCACCAAGTCCATCAGGATTATCGAGGCGCTTGGCGCCGAGACCGTCGAGGGGTTGTTGGGCACGGCGCCGGGCGCCGACCCCGAGTGGGCCGGTAATGAACTGTTCTTGGCGGCGCATGAGGCGGCCTACGGTACCCGACCGGCGCTCCCCTTTAACGATACCGTCTACGATGCCGTAGCTGTGATCGGCCTGGCGATTGCTAAGGCCTATCTCGACGGGGTAGAGATTACCGGCGAAGCTGTCCGCGACCGTCTGCGCGAGGTGTCTAACGCCCCTGGTGAAGTGGTGGGTGTTGGCGCTTTCGAGGAGGCCTTCCGGCTGCTTCAGCGCGGTGTGGCGATCAACTACACCGGTGCGGCGGGCGAGGTCGATTTTGATCAGCACGGGGACGTCTTAACCCCGGTCGAGATCTGGCGCTACGCCGGAGGTGCTATCGAAGTGGTGGCTATTCGTCGAGCCGATGAGATTCCGCTGGAGTAGGTCTGGCGAACTTGAGGCGGAAGGCTAAGCCTTCCGCCTCCTCATAACCCATAGCTAGGGCCCCGAGCGGCCTGGCGCCGCTGCCAGCGAGACGGTCTTCTCTTCACCGAGTAGCCCTTTGGGGCGGTAAAGCAGGATCAGGATCAGCAGCACAGCAATGAATAATAGGCGCAGGTAAGGGCCGCGGGCCGGTAGCTCGGGGGAGATGGCCGCTAACACCGGCCTCAGCATGTCGATCACAAACGGCGTGCCAGACCAGATAGCCCAGATGACGAAGGCGCCCAGGATGGCGCCGCGATGATTGCCGCTGCCGCCCAGCATCAACATCACCCAGATGAGGAAGGTGGCATGCAGCGGATCGAAGTGGCTGAAATCGATAGAGATCATGTGGTGGGCGTAAAGTGCGCCGCCAATACCCATGATGACCGCACCGACTACAAAAGCCTGCATTCGGAAGGACGCTACATCCTTACCGCTCATGGCGGCGGAGTCCTCCTCCTCGCGAATGGCGCGTAGCACGCGGCCCCACGGTGAACGAATGGCGCGCTCGAGCGCCAGATAGATCACCACCACGAACAGGGTCACCACCAGCAGGTAGATGAAGGTGTAGTCTCGCGGGGCGAGCGGGCCGAAGAAGGCTTGCAGCGGGGCCGGTAACCAGGGGCAGACCGGCTCGCGCACCAGGCAGCTTAAGGGCTGTGGGATGCCGTGCATGGGTTGCGGGCCGTTGGCCAGCCAGCGCTCGTTTTGAAAGATGAGCCTGATTAGCTCGGCGATACCGATAGTGGCAATCGCCAGGTAGTCGCCGCGCAAGCGCAGCGTCGGGTAACCGACTAGTAATGCCACTACTCCTGCCACTGCGCCCGCTGCTAGCACGCCGACCAGAAACGGTGCGCCGAGGCCGAACCACTGTTGGGTAAAGGCGGCGATAGGGCCGGTAGGCATGGTGGTGGTAACGAGGGCGGTGGTAAAGGCACCGATGGCGAAAAAGCCGGCAATGCCGATGTTAAAGAGGCCGGTGTAGCCCCACTGGATGTTGAGGCCGAGCGCTAACACCGCGTAGATCGAGGCCATGATCGCGAATGAGACGAGGTAGGCCACGACACCGGGCGGGAGCCAGAGCGCAATAGCCAACGCCGCTAGCCCACCGACCAGCAGGCTTAGGGGCACCCGCGCCAAGGGTGGCCAAGCCGGTAAGAGCCGCCCGGCCAACAGTGCCAGGGGCAGTATCAGCAAAGTGCCTCTGACTAATTCGGGCGCCATCTTAAGCCTTTCCAAACAGCCCTTGCGGGCGGACTAGCAGCACCACAATCATCACTACAAAGGCGATACCGGGGCCGTAGGCGGGGTTTAGGAAAGCGGTCGACACCTGCCAGGCGACCGCGATAACCAGTGCGCCAGCCAGCGCCCCGTAAGGATTGCCGATGCCGCCCAGAATCACCGAGGCAAAGAGCGGCAGCAGCAAAAACCAACCCATCTCCGGACGGAGCTGTGTATCCAGGCCGTACATGACACCGCTGGCACCGGCCAGTGCGCCGCCAATGAGCCAGGTCCACAAGACGACCTGCTCGGTGTTGATGCCGCTGACCCGGGCTAACTCAGGGTTGTCGGCGGTAGCGCGCATCGCCTTGCCCATCTTGGTCTTTTCCAGCAGCAGATAGACCAGTATCACCAGAACTACCACCAGGCCGAGGATGAAGAGCTGGTCCGGCCGCACCCTGATCCCGGCAAACAGCTCAATAGCAGGGCGGGCGCGGCCGGTGTAGTAGAACAGAAAATCTGCGCCCCAGAAGAGATAGATCAAACTGCGCAGCAAGAAGGCTGAGCCGAGGGCCGCCATCGCAAAGATAACCGATTGACTCTTTTGGGCCCGTAAGCGGCGGAAAATCAGCCGGTCCAGGCCGTAGCCGAGCAGCCCGACCAGAGGCATGGCTAAGACGAGGGCGAGCAAGAACTCATAGCCGAATGAAAACGGCGCCAGCGGGCTGCCGAGCGGCACCAAGGCGATGAACAGCAGCGCTAGATAGGCTCCGGTGGTCATCAGGTCGCCGTGGGCGAAGTTGCCGAAGCGCAGCACGCCGAAGATGAGCGAGAGGCCGATGGCGCCCAGCGCCAGGATGCCGCCCAGCATCACCCCGCGCACCGTTAGCGACAGCAGGCGCTGGGCAGGGATGCCTTGAGCTTGGGCGATCAGCCAGAGGCCAGCCAGGATTAGAACGATCAGCGCCAACAGAGCCTCTCGGCTGCCTAGCAGGTGTTTTAGGCGCTCGAGCGGTCTCGGACCGAGATTGCTCTGCACTGTCTGGTTCATAGTTTAACCTCCGAGGTACAGCCGCCCCACTTCGGGGTCTTTAAGCAGGGTATCGCCCGGACCGTCGATCCGGTTTTGGCCGTTGGCAAGAACGTAAGCTCGGTGGGCCATGGCCAGCGATTTGCGCGCGTTCTGCTCAACCATCAAGATCGCTACCCCCATCCGGTTGATGTCCGTGACCCTTTCGAAGATCATGTCAACCAGAAACGGTGCCAGCCCGGCTGAGGGCTCGTCCAAGAGCAACAGCTTGGGGTCAAGCATGAGCGCTCGGCCCATCGCCACCATCTGCCGCTCACCTCCGGACATCTTGCCAGCGCGCTGGCGGCGCCGCTCAGCCAGGCGGGGGAAGAGCGCAAAAACACGCTCCTTACGCTCTTTTAAGGGGGTACTGAGCACGAACGCCCCCATCTCCAGATTCTCTTCAACGGTTAGCGAGGGGAAAACATTGTCTACCTGCGGCACGTAGCACATCCCCTTACGCACGATCTGGTCAGGCAACAGGCCGCCGATCTCCTCACCCTGGAAACGGATCGTGCCCTGCCAGGGCTTTAACAGGCCGAAGACCACCTTCATCGCGGTGGATTTGCCGGCACCGTTAGGGCCGATGATCGAGACAATTTCGCCCTCGCCAACGGTTAGCGAAACGTTGCGCAAGACCTCCATTTCGCCGTAGCCGGTGGTGACACTGTCAACCGTGAGCACTATACTGCCCTCCTAGATAAGCCTCGAGCACCTCAGGGTTGTTGCGCACGATCTCGGGCGGGCCCTCAGCCAGCTTGGACCCCTGGTTCATCACGATGACCGGATTGCACAGCCCCATCACTAGCGGCATATCGTGCTCGATGAGGAGGAAGGTGATGCCGCGCTCGTCACGGAGCTGCAGAATCTTTTCGCGCAGCTTGCCCATCAGGGTGGGGTTAACGCCGGCGGCGGGCTCGTCCAAGAGCACCAGTTCGGGATCGGCCATCAGCGTGCGGGCTAGCTCCAGCAGTTTCTTCTGCCCGCCTGAGAGGTTGGCAGCATATTCGTCCTTGAGGTGATCGAGCGTCACGAACTCGAGCACCTCTAGCGCCTTGTTGCGGATCTCCTGCTCTTGCTTGGCTACCGCTCGAGGCCGCAGCAGCGGGTTCCAGAAGCGCTCGCCGAGCTGCTTGGGTGGCACCAGCATCAGGTTTTCCAGGACCGTCATGCTCTTGTGTTCGCGCGGAATCTGGAAGGTGCGGCAGAGCCCTTGATGGAAGATCTGGTGGGGCGCTAAGCCGGTAATATCTTGACCCTTAAAGAGCACCCGCCCGGAGTCGGGGCGATGGAAGCCGGTAATGAGGCTAAAGAGCGTCGTCTTGCCGGCCCCATTGGGCCCGATCAGCCCGGTGATAGTGCCGCGCTTAACCGTTAGGGTGCAGTGGTTGATGGCACGCAACCCGCCAAAGTCTTTCACGAGGTTGTGAACGCTTAACAGCGCTTCACCGTTAGATCCAGGCACGGAAGGAGAGGTGGTATCAATCAAAGCGACTCCCTGAGGGCATGTTTATGCGCCTGACCCATGATTGAGCCTGGTGCCAGCCTGGGGCCAGTGTACAATAACATTGAGTATAAACCGCGCCTTGCGTCAAGCGGCCTGCTATCTTGCCAAGTGGGATAGTGTGCGGCTTTTGCCGTTATTACTGTATCGAATTGCAGAGGAGTTGCCCATGAACCGTCGTTCACGACCGTGGATCAAAACAGGGCTACTTGACTACTTGACTACTGATTTTTGGAGGAGGTTGGCAATGAAAGCATGGCGTTCGGCGTTGCTAGGGTTAACCATGGTAGGCGCAATGATGGCGTCGGCACAGACGCCGGTGCCGGTGGGGACGATTTTTCCCTATACCGGTGCCGGGAGCGAGTGGGGACCGGTGTTGCGCAACACCGTTGAGTTGTGCGTGGCTCAGGTCAACGAAGCTGCCACAGCCGTGTTCGGCGCACCGATCATGGCAGCGATCTTCGAGGACGACGCCACTGCGCCGGTAGTTGGCGTTGATCGGGCCCGTAAACTGGTGGAGATCGACGGCGTGCCGATTCTTATTGGCACCTGGTCGAGCGGGGTGACCGTGGCCGTGGCCGAGGCGGTGACCATGCCCGCACAGGTCTTGCACATCGTCCCTATCGCCACCTCGCCGCTGATTGCTATCCTGCCTGCCGATAACGCCGACCTGCTCTTTCGCACCATCGGCTCTGATGCACTGCAAGGGGTAGTGGCCGCTCAGTTGGCCAGGGGCGAGCTTGCTGCCGGGCATAGCTTTGAGACCGCTAGCGTCCTCTTTGTCAATAACGCCTACGGGCAGGGTCTGGCCGAGCAGTTCCGGAGGTCGTTTGAGGCCCGCGGCGGACGGGTGCTGGCGATGGTGCCGGTTCCCGAGGAGCCGCAGCCGACCTACGCAGCGCAGCTCGAGCGTGCCCTGGCTGGCGGTCCTGAGGTGCTGATCCCCGTCCTGTACCCCGGTCACGCGGTGGTCGCACTGGCCGAAGCCCGCGACCTTTTTGGCTACCTTAGCTTCCAATACCTCGACGCACTGCGCTCGCTGGACGTGTTGCAGGTGCTCGGTGAGGCCGTGGTGGGTCAGCTTGGCACCGTGCAAGGGGCTGATGGGGGGCGTCCGGGTTTTAGGCAGTTTGCCGCTGACTACCAGTCGCGCTTTGGCGAGCCGCCGCCCTTGGCCTTCATGGATACTACCTACGACGCTTGCGCCGTCGCCGGGCTGGCGATTGCCGGAGTAGTCGCAGCAGGGCTCGAGCCCACGCCCCTTAACCTGCGCGATCAGCTCCGGGCGGTAGCGGGCCCGCCTGGCGAGATCGTCAGCGTCGGCGAGTTCGCTAAAGCATTCGAACTGCTGGCTGCCGGGCTGGAGGTCGACTTTAGCGGGGCCGCCGGCGAGGTCGACTTCAACGAGTTGGGTGAGGTGGCTACCGCGATTGAGATCTGGCGCTTCATTGATGACGGCTTTGAGACGGTAATGCTGCGGCGTGCCGAGGAGATCCCTAGCAAGTAAAATGGCAACATGGGAGGTGGGAGCGTGCTAGCCGAAACTCAGAAGCTCGAGCAAATCTTCGATCAGGTCAAACAGCTATCCCCCGAGGATCGCTTGCGCCTGATACAGAAGACGATTGCGACGCTGGTTTCGCTCCCCCCTCAAGAACCAAGGCCTTTGCGCTTCGGAGAATTTAGGGGAGATGAAGCGGCTATGTCTACCTTAGAAGACTTCGCCGTTGCTGAGTGGCGTCCAACCGATAAGGAATTGGATGGCCCATAAGTATCTCCTCGATGCCCACGCCTTGGTCTGGTTCGTAGAAGGGAATAAGCGCCTCAGCCAGCGAGCAAAGGCGATTATTGCTGCTCCAACCAGCGAGATCGTTCTGCCTCTAATAGCCCTGGCAGAGGCTGCTGTGGTCATTGAGCGAGGGCGTACGACAATTCCTGATGTGGCGCGTTTTCTGTCCAGCGTTTATGCTGATCCTCGCCTTGAGATCTACCCTCTGACGCTAGAGGTGTTCGAGCGGAGCTTGACTCCTGAAGGCCTACGCATCCCCGAACTACACGACAGGTTCATTGTGAGTACCGGGCTCCATCTGCAGGGCTTGGGCCACACTGTTGCCATACTCACCAAAGACGAAACCATCACGAACGCTGCTGTCTTGCCCGTCATTTGGTGATTGGCGCCCCGGCGGGTCGCACCAGCGGGTTCTTCACGGTTGGCCTTTTTAGGCTCGAGCAACGCTATCGCGTCAAAGCCTAGGCGCATGGTAGAGAGGTTAACTTCAATATGCGCCGCAAGGCCATCACCGCGATCAAAGTATGGCGCTTTGCCAAAGACGGCTTTGGGACGGTAATGCTGCGGCGCGCCGAGGAGATCCCCGCGCAGTAGCGCTAGCGCACCCCTCGCCAAGCGCCCCGCACTAGCTGCGCGATCACCAGCGAGCGCGGCACAATTCCCAGGTGATCGCCTAGGTGGTAGTCGAAGACCGCCGTAGCGCCAACTACCGGCCCCATGGCGATCAAAGCGTCGCGCAGGGCAAAGCGGAAGGGCTGTAGCTGGGCTGGTGAAACCCCGTAGCCAAAGGCCTCTCTGAGAGCGGCCTGCAGGATTAGGGCAGCGTCCCAGGCGGCACCGCCGGCGGCAACCGCGCTGCCCCGTCCGTAACGCCCTTCAAAGAGCTGCAGGTAGCGGCGCGTCTCGGCGGCGGTGACGTGGCCTGGCGGGAGGCTGGCCGCTGCCGTGACCGCATCGACTGCGGTCAACACCCCCTCCAAGGCGGCGTTGTGGGCACTGCCCTGCGGGGTGACCACGGCGGGATTGACGTAGATCGGCCCGGTATAGCCCCGGCGCACCAGAGCATCTACCGCTACGCCGGTATCGCGTGCTGCCCCCCACACCAGCACCCCACTTGGCTGGCGGGTGGCGACCCACAGGGCCTCCGGTGTCAGAACGGTCACGTCAGGTGGGTAGCGCTCAGTGGCTACCAGGCGCAGGCTGCCTGGCTCGAGCAGCCGCGACAGCGCCGTGACTGCGACCTCGCCAAAACTGTTATCAAGCGCCATTAACGCCAGGCTCTGCGCTCCCTGGCCGGCCAGATCCAGCACCATGGCGCGGATGCGGGCGGTGTCGTTGGGCTTAGTGCCAAACAGCCAGAAGCGCTCGGCGGGCGGCCAGGTGATGGCTTCGGCGCTGGAGAGCGCTAGCGTGAGCACTCCGGCCTGCTCCACCAGATCGATAATGGCTAACGAGGCCGCATCGGTGGTGCAGCAGATTAGCGCGTGAGGGGTGTGAGCTTCAAGGAGCGCCCGCACCTGGCGGGTGGCGGTAAGCGGGCTGCTGCCGTCATCGAGGATAACGAAGTTGACCGGTGTGCCGTAGATGCCGTGCTCAGTGCGGAGTTGCGTTTCAAACAGCCGCAGGCTGCGCTCCTGAGCTACCCCTAAGGGGGCGGCAGGGCCGCTCAGCGACAAAACAGCGCCGATAGTGATGGTCTGGGCGTGCGCGAGAGAGGCCAGCAGAAGCAGTAGGGGGAGGAGGCGCCAAGCCATGGTGCTATTGTGACCCATTGAGAGCGGTTTTCACAAATACTGAGTCGCCTTAGCGCAGGTATCATCTCTGCAAAGGCGTCCTGCGAGTAAACCGCAGGATAGAGAACGATTCGCAGTCCTGCGAGCACCCGCAGGATCAAACCAGATGATACCTGCTATGAGACCTTAAAGCGATGAAAAGAGCCGGGCTTGAGCCACCGGGCGGAAGCTTACGCGGTGCCCAGGGCACGGCCCGTGCCGGGCTAGTGCGGCCAGGTGGCATGGGGTGCCGTACCCCTTATGCGCGGCGAAGCCGTACTCAGGATAGGCTTCGTCGAGCTTCCGCATAAGGCCATCGCGGTAGGTCTTGGCCAGGATGCTGGCAGCAGCCACTTGCAGGCTCTGTTGGTCGGCCTTGGCTACCGCCACCTGCGGGCCGGTAAAGTCGAGCCTTAAATAGTCGGTCACTAGCCCTTCTGGCGACGGGCTGATGGTGGAGAGTGCCCGTTGGGCGGCTAGCTGGGTAGCGTGCAGCACCCCTACGGCATCGACCTCGGCAGCGCTGGCATAGCCGATGGCCCAGCCAACAGCGTGCGCCGCGATCTCCTGTGCCAGGCGCTCGCGCTGCTTGGCGGTAAGCTGCTTGGAGTCGCGGTAGGCATAGGGCTGATGCGGCGTAAGCAACACCGCAGCCGCAACCACCGGACCGGCTAGCGCGCCGCGCCCCGCCTCGTCAACGCCGGCTACCCGGCTAAGCCCTGTCTGCCACAGGGGCTCTTCAAGCCACCAACCCAGCTCCCGCCCCAGACGCCGTCCTGAACGTAGTGAAGGAGATGGCGGGGTATTAAGAGAGGTGGCGCCAGCCTCACGCCACGGTTGCCGTGTCAAAGACCACCTCTTCTTCCGGCAACTGTATCTGTAGGCTGAGCGGGATGGTAAAGAAGAAGGTGCTACCGCGCCCGACCTTCGATTCGACCCAGATCTTGCCGCCGTGCTTCTCTACCGCTAGCTTGCAAAAGGTTAACCCCATGCCGGTGTCGAAGCGGTCGTGAATGGTGTGGCGTGACTGCTCGAAGGCGTTAAAGATGCGGTGGTGATCGGCTTCGGGGATCCCTTCGCCGTCGTCGCGAATCGATAGGACGATGGCGGTGTCTTGTTTCCAGGCGCGAAAGTCGATGTGACCACCCCGGCGGGTATGCTTGACCGCGTTGCCCAAGAGGTTAGCCAGGATGCGGCGCAACAGGTCGGCATCAGCCACGAACTGCTCCGCCTCGGGCCGCACCAGGAAGCTGAAATGCCGATCTTTGGGGGCGCTGCTGACATCTTGCAACGCAACCTTGGCCAGTTCGGTGAGGTTGTCGATCCAGACCGGATTAAACGGCATCTGCCCCTCTTTCATCCGCCGCACGTCGAGGATATTAGCTGCCAAGTGCAACAGGTGCTGCGATTCGGCTCTGGCTAGGGCCAGCAGCTCGGTAACGTTGTCCGGGCCTGAACTCTGGAGAGTCTCGAGGCTGTGATCGAGCAACCCCATCACGCTCGAGATAGGGCTTTTTAGGTCGTGTACCAACATGTGGATCAGGTCCTCTTTGACCCGCTCGGCCTCTTGGTAGTGCTGTTCGATATTGCGCATCTTGCCTAGCGCGTCGCGCAGCGAACCCTCGACCTGTTGGCGGGCGAGCAGCTGTTTGAGGTAGGCCCGGACGATGGGGGCACGGGTCGGCAGGGTGAGGTAAACGTCGGCGCCGGACTCTATCACCGCCACCTGACGTTCGGGGCGGTCAGGGCCGAGGCAGACCAGCGGCACTGAGGCGAGCGGCTTGCGGCGCCGCAGCAGGGTGATTAGATCGAGCTGAGGTACTTGAGCCAGTAGACTGTCCTCGAGAATGATGGCCGCCGGGATACTGGCGCGGGTTTGGTAGAGGAGCTGCTCGACCTCGGTTAGGACGAGCGGGTTAAGGCTGAGGTCGCGTGCCACTGTGCCGAAGCCGGCGCCGCGTTCCTCGCTAGTCATGGCGATTAGCAGGTACGGCGGCTTTACGGTCGGCGGGTCAGCCATGATCCCCAAGCTGCGTGGGCCTTCTCACTATCGCCACGGTTCCCTCTCCTCAATCTTAAGCATGGCATCTTTGACCCTGGTAGTGCAATCATCCAACGCCGGACAACATTTCGGGTTAGAGACAACTCTAGTGGGTCAAGACCTGATACGGTAGTGCCGTGACATTAAGGCTTCGCCCGACCATAAGGCTTCGCCCGACCATTCCGCTCTTCCCGCTTCCTGAGACGGTGATCTTCCCCGGCATGACCATCCCGCTCTATATCTTTGAAGAGCGCTACAAGCAGATGGTCAAGGACTGCCTAAACAACCAGCCACGGCTAGTCATCGTGTTGTCGCGGTCGCGTGCCCATCTTAGCGATGGCGCGGTGTCTACCCACGCGGTTGGGGCGTATGTTGATATCATCAAGGTGGCCGAGAACATGGACGGCACCTATCACATCCTGGTGCATGGCCAGGAGCGCTGCAAGGTCGAGGCTATCGATACTACCAGCCATCCGTACTACAGTATCGAGGATCGCCCTTATCCGCTGGTGCGTGGCGATCCCAACCTCGAGCAGGTAGCGGCCTGGGATGCCCTGGATACCTTTCGGCGGTATGCCCAGAGGTTCTTTGATGCCGGCGCCCAAGAGCAGCTGGAAGAGGCGATCCCTGACGACCTGGTCTACCAAGCCTCGTTTATTTGTGCCAACCTCCGCGTGCCGGCAGTAGCGCGGCAGGCGATGCTCGAGGCGCCTTCGCTCATCGCTCGTTTTCAGAGCGCCCAAAGGCTCATGCAGGAGCACCTTGAGACCGATGAGTCGGCTGTTAGCTGAACTGGAGGGGTTCCGCTTCCGCTGGTCGGATTTCCCGCCCTTAACTCACGACCTACCGGGGACCGGAGGGGTGGTGCGGGTGGCCCTTGAGGATTTTGTGGTTCGTGAGGTACCGCTCTACCTGCCTAGCGGCCAAGGCTCGCACAGCTATGCCCTGGTTGAAAAGCGGGGCCTCAGCACCCGTGACCTGGTGGTAGCGCTAATGAGGCTTGGCGTGGCGGAGGCCGAGATTGGGGTAGCAGGGCTTAAGGACAAGCACGCCCTGACCGAGCAGTGGCTGAGCGTGCCGAACCGCTACGCTCGGGTGTGGGAGGAGCTAGGCAAGCTGGACGGGGTGAGGGTGCTAGAGACCTCGCGGCATAGCAATAAGTTGGGGATTGGGCATCTACTGGGCAACCGCTTCACGGTGCGCATCCGCCAGACCAACCCCACGGCGCTGTCTCATGCCCAGGCCGTAGTCGCGGAGTTGCAAGCGCGCGGGGTTCCCAACTACTTCGGGCCGCAGCGCTTCGGGCGCTTCGGCAGCAACGCTATTGACGGCCTCCGGCTGATCCGGGGGGAGTTCGTGCCCGGCGGGCATCGCCTGGGGCTATTTTTCATCTCGGCGCTGCAATCGTTGCTGTTTAACCACCTGTTGCGGCTCAGGCTTAAGCGCGGCCTATATGACCGGGTGCTGGCCCGTGAACGCGCCAAGCGCCACGATAGCGGCGGGCTATTCGTGGTGGAAGATGCCCTGGAAAGCGAGCGCGTCAAGCGGCTGGAGATCAGCGCCGCTTTGCCGCTCTACGGCAAGAAGGTCAAGCTGAGTAGCGGCGAGGCGGGGGGGCTCGAGCAAGAGGTCTTGGACTCGCTCGGCCTGCGCTGGCTGGATTTTGTGCGGCGGCGCGGCGCCTACCGCAGCAGCCGGGTGTTGCTGCGCGAGGTAGAGCTAGCTCAAGACGACGGGCTGAGGGTAAGTTTTATGCTGCCCAAGGGGGCCTTTGCCACTAGCGTGTTGCGCGAGATCATGAAGGCCGACGTAGACAGTGGCGACAGCGATGATGACGAATAGCCTACCCAGCCAGCGGCCTAATTGGCCGCGGGTAAAATAGCCCAGCTAAGCGCCGCCATAACAGCTCGAGCACGAACAGGGCCAGCCCGGCCAGAGCCAGCACCCACCAGACCGGTGTGAGCAGGCTGCCTGCCGGAGGAGCATAGCGCCCCGGCACGGCGATGACCTCGCCGCCGGTCTGTCGGGCGATCTCCTGCAGCAGTAGCACCGCGCCCGTCTGATCGAACTCGGCGTTGGGCGGGCTAACCGCAGTACGGGCCACTACCTCAGAGCCGCTAATAATGAGCAGGTTACCGCCGCCGGGTGGCGCCTCAATGAGCGCTTCGTAACGGCCTGGGGCTACTTGCGTCAGTGTCTGGGTCAGGCCGGCATAGTGTACTTCAAGGTGCTGGCTATTGAGGTACTGGCCGTCCTTGACGGCGTCGACTGCGATGCGCAGCTGGTTGCCGATAGGAGTCACGGCGACTGAGTACTGCGCGGGTGAGGTTTTCAGCCAGCGCACCACCGTCCCCAGCAGGCCGGGTAGGTCCGGCCAGCGGCCAAAGGCGCCAGCCCAGCCGCTGAGGTCGGTAGTCAGCGCCGCGCTTCGGCCTAGCCCCTGCCGCCGCACTGCCAGGATCGGCTCACCGCTGTGCCCCTCCAGCAACACCTCGCCGTCCGGCTTGAGGCTGGTAGCGATGTAGGCGTCAATGGCTGGTGGCGCCTCAGCCAGCCCCAGCAGCAGCGGATGCCGCCTAGCCAGCGGCGCCAGCGTCCCCTCGCGCAGGAACAAGCGGGTAGCTGTCAGCACCTCACTGGTAAAGATTTGCGGCAAAGTGGCGGCGTCGAAGGCGGGGTAAAAGCGTCCGCCGCCGGCTCGAGCAATAGCCAGGAGCTGGCCTGCGCCGACCTCGCCGATGGCGATGGTGGTGGTAGTGATGCCTTGCGCCAAGGCCGCGGCGGCCATAGCGGCGAAATCGGGGGGCGTGCCACTGCGGGCAAAGGGGCCACGACCGTCGAAAAACTCGCCGTCCGAGAGCACGATGATGTGCTTAATGGCGGCGGTGGTCTCTGCCAGTGCGCTAATGGCCTCGCGATAAGCAGGCTCAAAGATGGTGCCGCCCTGCAGCTCAATGCCCAAAATCTTCGCTACCATCTCGCGCTTGCCCTGCTCAGTAGCTTGGCGCAACGGGAAGACCCACTCACTTTGATCGCTAAATACGATCAGCCCCAGCAGGTCTTCCTGGTAGGCTAGGTCAACCACGTCGATAGCCCCTTGTTGAGCCAGTGCTAGGCGGGTAGGCCGCCCGGCGGCCATCGACTGCGAACGGTCAATGACTAATACCATCGCCACCAGCGGAATCTCCACGTCGGTTCTGAGGTTGGAGTTGACCGGCAGCACCTCCTCGACCGGAGTGCGGTACCAGGCACCTAAACCGAAGCTCTCAGGGCCACCGGTCATCAGCAGGCCGCCGCCGTTGCTGACATAGTCTCTCAGCAGCACTAGCTGGCCGGGGGTAAACGCTTGTGCCCCCGCTCGCAAAACGATGGCGCTGTAGTTAAGGGGAGGGGTAAGGGCTGAAGGCCCACCTTCTTGGATAGTAAAGCCCTGTGCGGTCAGCAGCGCTGCCATGACTGGATCGCCGATGACCAGCACCGGCGGTTGCCGGTTGACTATAATCTCCACCTGCTTGCTGTCGTCCACGATCGGCTGGTTAAAGTCTACCTCCAGGCGGGCGGTGAGGCTAAGATCCTCGCCTCCTGCCACGAAGTTCAGCAGCAGGGGAGTGCGGCCCGCCGGGATCTGGCGGTGCAACTGTGTAGCTTGCTGGCCCAGGGTGATGTGCAGGGTTAGGTCAGCAGCTTGGCTGCTGTCGACTACCGCTACCACTTGCACCGTTTCGCCAGGGCTGGCCTGCTCCGGGGCCAACAGCGCCACTAGGCGCGCGTTGGGCCGGGGCGTCACCCGATAGGTATCGACCGGTATGTTGGGGAGCGCGCGCAGGGCGTCGCCTGCCGATTCGGCGCCGTCGCTTAATAACAGAATCCGCCGCACCCCCTCGGTGGCGGCGGCTACTTGCAGGGCTCTGGCTAGATCGGTTCGCTCCGGTTGCAGCAGTGCTCTGCGCTCTATCGGCATAGGGGCAGCCGCAGTGTCACCGGCGAAGTAAAAGTGTAGCGGCGACTGTGGCAGGTCGCTGAAATCAAAGCGCGCTAAGGCCGCTAGCGCCTCGTTACCGACCGAGTCCGACACATCGACCAGCACCGCCACTTCCCGGCTCGGCTGGCCTAGCTGCGGTTGCGCTAGTGCCACCACGAGCAGCGCTAGCGCCAGGTAGCGCCACGGCCAGCCGCGGCTGCGCGGCAATAGCAGGATGACCAGCAGCAACCAGAGCGCCCAGGGGAAGGCCAGGCTAACGCCCATGCTTCATGTTAGCAAGCTTAGCGCGGCTCTTGGGGTTTGCCGGAGACCATGAGTAGGCGTGACCTTAGTAAGTATTGTCAGCACGTAGCTGGAGTGAAAGGCGAGGGCGTATTGGTGCCGTGCGATCGCTCTCGAATTGACTTGTGGGCCAGTCTCGCGGTGCTGTTTGCGCTCAGCGTCCGCTGTTACGTCAGCGCGATATCGGCGATGATAGCCGTTAGCATCGCCACACCGATCCAGAGGTTGACGTTAAAGGCTTGGAGCGCCACCGCCACGCCGCGCTTAGCTACCAGCCGGTGCTGGTACATTAATAGCCCGGCCATAACTAACAGCCCCAGCCCATAGGGCCAGCTCGAGCCCGAGATGGGCAGCGCCAGGGCAAAGCTCAGCCAGGCTAAGAGATGGGTCAGCGCGGCGAGCTTAAGGGCGGGTTTTACGCCAAAGCGCGCCGGGAGGCTGTGGATGCCGTGCTTGATATCAAAGTCATAGTCCAACACGGCATAGATCACGTCAAAACCGGCGATCCATAGCCCGACTGCCAGCCATAAAGCGATAGCCACCGGGGCAAAGGCACCGGTTACAGCGATGTAACCGCCGGCCGTTGCCGCGCCGATAGCTAGCCCCAGCCAGGCGTGGCAGAGCCAGGTCAGGCGCTTGGTGTAGGGGTAGAGCGAGAGCACCGCTACCGCTACCGGCGCCAGCGCCAAGGTGAGCGGGTTGAGCTGCCAGGCCGACAGCAGTAGTACGCTAAAGCCGAGGATGGCCAGCAGCAGGCCGTCACGTTTGCTGAGGCGGCCGGTGGGGATTTCGCGTGCGGCGGTGCGCGGGTTCTTGGCGTCGATCTCGGCGTCGATCACGCGGTTAAGCGCCATGCTAGCAGTGCGGGCGCCGACCATGGCCAAGGTGATCCAGAGGAAGGTGACTAACCCCGGCCAGCTCCGCTCGGCCAGCAGCATTCCGCCGTAGGCGAAGGGGAGGGCAAAGAGCGTGTGCTCGAACTTGACCAATGAGAGGTAGGTCGCAAGCGACCGCTGGCGGAAGCTGGTCACGCCGTTACGCTATCACACCCGTGCGGGAGAGGGGCTCGAGCGCCAGCAAAGCCCGGTGCTCGGCCTCCATCTTAAAGCGCTCGGCTGCGGCGAGCGCCTCGCGCCACAGCGCGTCGTCCCAGGCTAGTTCCAGTCTGGCCCGCAGGATCTTGACCTCCAGCGGTCTGTGCGGGGCTTGGGCCGCTACTTGTCGCGCTGTGGTTAGCACGCTCAGGTCGCCGGTCGCCAGCCCCAGCGACAACAGCGCCCGGCTTTCGCCGACGCGGTCATTAACCAACTGGGCACGCTCCAACGCCTTGCGCGCCAGCCCTGCCCCTTTGCGCGGATTTTTCCAACCCAGATGAGCCTGGGCCAGTCCGGCCAAGGGGGCGACGCTCAGCCGCAGGTCGGTAGCTAGCTCGGTGAGCCCGAGGGCCTGTCCGAACCTTTCGACCGCTTCACGCGAGAGCGCTTGGTCGAGGGCCAACTCCCCCTGGGCGCATAAGGCGGCGATGGCCAGCGCGCCGTCGCCGCTGCTGCGGGCTCGGGTCAGCGCCGTAGCCAGCGCAGGGGTGGCCCCGGCAACGTTGCCAAGGTAGCGCAGCGCATTGCCGAGCTGGAGGTAAGCGTAACCATCATCGCTCTGTGCGGTGGCTTGTTGCAAGACCTCGACAGCGGTACGGAGCTGTCCTAGGCGGAGGCGAATGGCGCCGAGGCGGGTCAGCAGCCGGTGGTGGGCGGCGTCCTTGGCGTAGGGCAGGAGGCGGGCCAGGCGGTCGGCGGCCTCGTCGAGTTGGCCGCTGGCAACTAGCGCTACTACTGCCTGCTCTTGGCTTGAGAGGTCCATGCTAGAAGCGGAAGCGGTAGCTCATCAAGAGGCTGATGGGCGGCAGGTCGCTAGCGGGCGCTACCAGCAGGTGGAGGCTTAGCTCCCCCGGCCCGGCTGGGCCTTGCAGCAGCGCTGTAGCGCGGTAGGGGAGAGCGTCGGTGCGGTAGGGCTCCAGGGCTAGCTCGAGCCTCCCCTGCCAGCCCTCCTCCACGGGACCGCTGAGGTTAAGCCGCACCCCCGGCCACAGGCCCAGGCTGCCGTAACCCAGCCAC
>Ga0208610_100203_pt1 | contig 24218 bp, 22 predicted proteins | sample SubbioR11Jul_8A2_FD_184815 | JGI IMG/M metagenome (GOLD analysis project Ga0208610, IMG submission 184815) | Serpentinite rock and fluid subsurface biosphere microbial communities from McLaughlin Reserve, California, USA - CR11Jul_8A2 (SPAdes) | ecosystem: Environmental > Terrestrial > Deep... | reverse complement strand
GCCCGCTGGTCGCACCCGCCGCCGCCGCGCCCGCGCCACCCGCCGCCGCGGCGCCGGCACGGTGACTTCGGCTGGCGCCGATCGTCGCTGTGCGTCGCCTTCGGCCGCGACCGGTGCCCGGCGCCGCTCGCCGGTGCGGGCGCTGCGCCAGGTGGCGCCGCTGTCGATCAGCACGGCAGCGGCCGGCGTCGCCACCAAGCCGAGGTTGGCGTCCAGCTCCTCGTTGGCGACGCTGCGCGCACCGATGTCGCCGACATCGGCGTACATGTTCTCGGCCGCCGGCTCGAAACGGACCTCCATGGCCGCGGCCAAGGAAGTCCACAGCACGACGACGGTCGCCGTGAGCCGACGAGCCATCACGCACGATCCCCCTTCGACTCGCCAACCCGTCGCATCACAGCCTGCATCAGGGGCGCGATGCACGAAGGTGGAAACGGCGACACGCTGCTGACGTTGACCTCGCACAGCACGAAGCGTGGCGGCTCGCCCGGCGCGGCCTCGCCGAGCATGAAGTCGCAGTCCCACAGCAGCGGCAGCCGTTCCCGCGCCAGACCCACGCGCTCACGCAGCAGCGTGATCCAGTGGCGCTCCAACTGCTGGCGCAGACCCCGGAAGCCAGGCAGGTCGGGGCCGTGGTACAGGCGGGGACCGGGCTGAGCGGCCTCGGGATGCAGCGCGTTGATGGCCTGGTGGCCGAAGCCGGTGACACGGTCTTCGACCAGATAGGCCCGCACCATGCCCTCGGCCAAGCGCGGATGCCAGTCCTGGTCGATCATGTGGCCGCCCGCGGCGGTCTCGAAGTACGGCGCCAGCGTGGCCTGCAGCGTCGCCAGGTCCATGCGCTGCGGCGTGCTGCCGCGTTGGGCATGCTGCACCGTCAGTTCATCGTCGTCGGCAAGCTCGACGCGCCACACGCCGATGCCGCTGTGGCCGCGGTGCTGCTTGAGCACGCGGGCACCGTGCCGCAGCCGCTGCGGCAGGTCCGACGCAAGCTGCGCCAGGCTGTCGATGCGGTGCACGTCGCTGCCGAACGGCAGGTCGCGGGTCTCGAACAACACGTCCTTGGTGCCCAGGCGCTGAATGGCATCGGGATGCGCACTGACGAAGACACCGGCCTGCGCCACCTCGCGCAGCACGGCGTCGAGCCGGTCGCGTCGGCGCCCGTCCTCGATCGGGTTGCACCACACCAGCACGGCCTGCACCTGGCGCAGCTGGGCCACCACCTCGTCGGCGAAGTCGTCGTGCCAGATCGCCGGTTCGGCCGCACTACCGGCGGCGGCGAAGGCCTCGAACAGCGCTGCAAACCGGCTCGCCGCCGGGTCCGCGCGGTCGCGTGCAGCGCGGTCGCCCGGGTAGAGCAGTGCAACTCTCGGCGCTCGTCCCGTGCTCATGGTGTGGGCTTCCTCGGCTTGTCCACCAGCGGGCGGTCCGCGACTTGCCAACCATCAAGGCCACCGCGCAGGTAGCGTGCGTTGAGGCCGGCAGAGCGCAGCCGCATCGCGGTGGCGCGGCTGACTTCGTGACCGTAGACACAGTAGACGACGACGTCGCGGTCGACGGGCAGTTCAGCGGCCCAGCGATCCACCGCCGCCGGGTCGCACCAGCGGGCACTGGGCAGCATCGTCGACGCTTGCTCGAAGTCGCCGGCGCGGCGCACGTCGAGCAGCACCGCATCGGCGATCTCGTCTTGCGCTGCGCCGAAGGGCTCGCTCGCCGCGTGCACGGCCCGCTGGTAGCGCCCGTAGACCGCAGCCCAGTCGATGTTGCCCATGAACGCGTCGACGTAGGCACCCGCCGCGGCGCCGTAGTCCATGTGATAGGCGTGCTCGTACATGTCCAGCGCCAGGATGGGCACGCCGCCGGCCACCGCATGGGTGTGGTCGGCCGCCCACTGGTTGACCAGCGTGCCCTCGCGCGGCTGGAACACCAGCAGCACCCAGCCCGAGCCGCCGCCCAATGCCTTGCCCATGGCGACGAACTCCTCGCGCCATCGGTCGACGCTGCCGAAGCTGGCGTCCAGCGCCAGCTTCATCGTTGGCTCCATGGTCACGTCGTCCCCGCCGAGACTGCCGAAGTAGAGCTCGTGCAGGAGCATCGAGTTGGTGGCGATCAACTCTTCGCGCTTGAGGCCATTGAGCTGGAACCCGGGCGTCGTCGCGAACGCCGTCGACGACAGTTGGGCGCGGATCGCATTGAGCCTCTTGACCGCGCCGCCGTAGTTGTTCTGGTGGTGGCTGTTGATCAAGCCAGGCGACAGGCGGCTCAGCGCGGCAGGGTCGAACGGAAGGTCTTGGAGGCGTGCGTCCATGGGGGCTCCTTCAGGGCAGCAAGGGAACAAGCCAGGTGGCGATCAACCCCACGCCTGCACAGACAGCGAGCAGCGGCAGGACGCCGACCTTGAAACGGAACAGGGCCACCGCGGCGGCCACGGTGATGACGGCTGACGGTCCAGCGAAGCGCCCGCCGAAGCCCTGCGGCCAGACCACGTGATGGGCGAAGAACATGGCGAGGTTCACACCCCAACCACGGCTGCGGTGATGGCCGACAGCGGGGCTGTGAAGCCCAGCTTGCCGTGCGTGGCCTCGACCACCGGGCCGCCGGCCAGGATGCAAACGAAGAACGGCAGGAAGGTGAAGAAGGTGACGACAATGGCCGCCAGCGCGCCGCCGAGGAAGAGCGCGTCGGGCGCCAGCGCCTGCTTCAGCCAGCCGCCGACGAAGCCGACGAAAGCCACCGACACCTCGGCCGCCGGCGTGGAGACAGCGCTCATGCCGGTGTTGCAGGCGCGGCGTACAACGCGTCGAACACCGACGCAGCCGCCAGAGCAAGTGAGTCATCGTCGGCGTGCACCTCGCGCAGGCCGGACAGCACGGCCTCCAGCCCCGCCGCTTCCGGCACCGGGATGCCGCCGATGTCGAGGAAGTGCACAGCACGCGCGATGCGCTGCAGTCGCGAGTCGGCATCCAGCCCGAAGCTGGCCGCCAGCACTTCGAAGCTGACGCGCGAGCCGACGTGCGTGAAACGCGCGCCGTCGTAGTCGAAGCCCAGCGCGCCGCGCGGTGCGGGGGTCGATCCCGCCGGGTCGGCCAGCCAGATGAAGCGCGCCTCGGGATCGATGAAGCGGCGGATCAGCCAGGCGCAGGCAAGTCGATCGACCCAGGGCCGCGCACGGGTGGCCCAGCGCTTGCCCTGGAACTTGCGCTGGTCCAGGCGGGGGATGCCGTGCGGCGCCTGCGCCACCGGCTCACCGCGAGAAAAGCGCGCGTCGAGTGCCTGGCACAGCGCGTCGAGTTCGGCCTGCGCCTGCTCGGCGGCAGCGCCAGGGTAGTAGTCGATGCGCCTGAGCGTCTGCAGCGCCTCCGCGGTGCTGCGCCAGCGCCGCCTGGCCTCGGTCTCTTCCAGTGCAGGCAGCGCCGCAGCCAACGACTGCGCCTCCGTGCGCCACTGGCTGTAGGCCTCGGCGCGGTCGAAGAGTGCCAGCACCTCGGCACGCTGGACCTCGTCGCGTGTCGACAACTTGAGCACGCTGGCCTGGCCGCCGTGCGCCCGTACCTCGGACACGAGGGGGTCGAACAGAGCCGCATGGGAATAAGGCAAGACGTATGCACCGTCGCGCAAGGATCCGCAGCCCAGGGTCTTCAGCGCGCGCCAGATGCGCAGACGTACGGCGCTTGGTTGGGTCGGCAAGGTGAGGAAGAGCACGCTCCACATGGGTGAAGCATACGCCTTCAATTTGAATTAGATATTACAAGATTTGAATGAAGCATTCAGTGCAACTGCTGCATCCAGCGATCTGCCCAACGCGCGCCGCTTTCAGCAACCTGCAGGCTCGCCTTCTGCGTCCACGACGAGCCTCTCGTCCCGCAGCAACTCACAGGGTGGATTCTTGAAGTTCGTCGCAAACTGAAGCACGCTTCTGACATCAAAGGAAGGCGCTGTGTCGAGCCTCGCCCAGCGAGTCCTGACGCATGCCGCCGCGCTGCCGCAGGGTGCCAGCCTGTCCGCCAAGGCTCTGCTGCACCTGGGCAGTCGGGCGGCGGTGGATCAGGCGCTGTCGCGCCTGGCTCGCAGCGGCGAACTGCTACGCGCCGGCCTGGGCGTCTACGTCCTGCCGGTCAAAGGCAAGTTCGGCGCGCGCGCACCGAAGGTCGCCAAGGTGGTCGAGGAGTGGGCCAGCCAGCGCGGCGAAACCGTCGTCGGCCATGGCGCAGCAGCAGCCAATGCGTTGGGGCTGACGACCCAGGTGCCGGTGCGCCAGGTCTTCCTGACCTCGGGCCGCAGCCGCAAGCTCAAGCTCGGCGCGCAAACGGTCGAGTTGAAGCATGCTCCGCCGTGGCAACTGCTCTACCCCGGGCAAGCCGCGGGCGAAGTCATCCGGTCGCTGGCTTGGGTGGGGCCCTCGAGGTCAGCGGCGGCCCTCCGCCAACTCAGGCAAAGATTGCCGGCGTCGGAACTGCTGGCCGTCGCGAACGCACGCACGCGCCTGCCCACCTGGCTTGCCAGCCAGGTCAGCACCCTGGTGATCCATGCTTGAGTTCTTCGCCCTGTCGCGCGAGGATCAGCGCGAGGCGGTGCTCGTCGCGGCAGAGCGTTCGGGCCGCCCTCTGCACTTGCTCGAGAAGGACGTGTGGATCGTCTGAGCACTGCGCCACCTGTTCACCGGCCCGCACGCGAAGCGCATGGTCGAGGATGGACTGCTCTTGGTCGACGCCGAACCCTTCGCCGTCCTGATGCAGCGTTGCCAGGCGCTCGCGCTCACGGTGAATGCGGCGGTGCTGCGGGCCGCGTGACACCCCGCCTTGACATCCAAAGGCACGCGCCGACGACCGCTTGCCGGATGGCGACGACAGGTTGCGACCCGGTGGCGTCAACCGGGTTCGTAGCGAGACTGCCTGGGGGTATGCGTGGGAGTATCAATCAGAATTCCAGAAGTGCAATCCAATGAAAACAGCAACTCATGATTGCGTTGAAACTCGCCACCTGGAACGTCAACTCGCTGAAGGTGCGGCTGCCGCACCTGCTCGACTGGCTGCGGGCGCAGGCGCCCGACGTGGTCTGCCTGCAGGAGACCAAGCTCACCGACGATCGCTTTCCGCGCGCCGAGCTCGAAGCGGCCGGCTATCGCAGCGTGTACGCAGGGCAGAAGACTTACAACGGCATCGCGATCCTGCTGCGCGCCGCCGCCACCGCCGAACCGTCTGAGGTCCAGGTCAACCTGCCCGAGTTCGCCGACGACCAGAAGCGACTGCTGGCGCTGACCCTGCCGGCGGCGCCCGGCGGTGCGCTGCGCGTGGTCTGCGCCTACTTTCCCAACGGCCAGGCGGTCGGCTCCGACAAGTACGAGTACAAGCTGCGCTGGATCGCGGCGCTCGCCGCTTGGCTGCGCGGCGAACTCGCCCGACATCCGCGCCTGGCGCTCGCCGGCGACCTCAACATCGCGCCCGAGGAGCGCGACGTCCACGACCCCGCGGCCTGGGCCGGGCAGGTGCTGTTCTCCGAGCCCGAGCGCTCGGCGTTCCGTGCCCTGCTCGAGCTCGGACTGGCGGACGCCTTCCGCCTGTTCGAGCAGCCGCCGCGCAGCTACACGTGGTGGGACTACCGCAACCTCGCCTTCCGCCGCAAGATGGGGCTGCGCATCGACCACATCCTGCTCGCGCCACCGCTGGCCGCCTGCTGCACTGCCTGCACGATCGACCTCGAGCCGCGCCGCCGCGAGCAGCCGAGCGACCACGCGCCGGTGCTCGCCACGCTCGAGCTGCGCGACTAGCTCGCGGGTCGACGCGCCGCCTCAGCGCGGCGCGCGCGGCCGGTCGCGCGACGGCAGCCGGTACATCCAGACCGCCAGCGACAGCCCGAAGGCAGACAGCGCCAGCTTCAGCCAGACCGGCTCGACGAAGAACGCGATCGACACGCCGAGCGTGAGCGCCATCAGCGCGATCGCCGACAGCTTGGTTCGGTACGGAATCGAGCGGTGCAACTGCCACTCGTGGATCAGCGGGCCGAAGGTGCGATTGGCGAGCAGCCAGTCGTAGAACCGGCGCGAGCCCCGCGCATAGCAGGCGGCGGCCAGCAGCAGCAGCGGCGTGGTCGGCAGCAGCGGCAGGAACAGGCCGATCGCGCCCAGCACGACGAACAGCGAGCCGGCGATCAGGAACAGCAGCCGCACGGTGGCCGAACGGTGGATTCCGGGCAGCGTGCGCGCCGGCACGCCGGCCGCACGGTCTTCGGGGTCGCGCTCGGATTCGGTCATCACTCGCGCCTACGCCGGCGGCCACGCCTCAGCGCCGCAGACTCTGCCACACCTTCTGCAGTCGCTTGACGCTGACCGGCACCGGCGTGCGCAGCTCCTGCGCGAACAGCGACACGCGCAGTTCCTCCAGCAGCCAGCGAAACTCGCTCAGGCGCGGGTCGGCCACACCCTTGCGCGCCGCCAGCTCGCGCTGCAAGGGCAGGGCGAGTTGCGCCAATTCCGCCTGCCGCTGCGCATCGCGCGCCGGATCGCTGGCGAGCTTGTCCAGGCGCGCAGCGATCGCCTTCAGGTAGCGCGGATAGTGGGCCAGTTGCGCCGCCGGTGTCGCCACCAGGAAGCCGGGCGCGAACAACTGCCGCAGTTGCTGTTCGACGTCGGCCACCGCCGCGGCAAAGGCGCGCCGGCCGGCGAGCTTCTTCGCCGCCGCGGCCGCCTCCTGCACGATCGCCGCCGCCAGTCGCGCCACTTCCTGCGCGATCAGGCCGAGCCGGCCCTTGGCCTCGAGCCGGCGCGCGGCGAAGCTGGCGTCGTCGGCCGGCCACGGGTCAGCCAGACACACGCGGTCGATGGCGGCGGTCAGCACCTGCTCCTTGAGCACCTCGAAGTTCGGCAGCGCCTGCGCCAGTGCCGGCACCGTCGAGGCCTGCATCTGCACCGCTTGCAGGGTCGCGAGCTGGCGGTCGATGAATTTGACGTTCTCCTTCAATTGCAGCCGGAACAGGCGGCGCAGGCCGTCGCGGTGCCGCGCCAACGCCTGTTCGGGCGAGTCGAACACCTCGACCTCGCAATGCGTGCCGTGATCGACCAGCGCCGGGTAGCCGGTGAGCGCCTGACCGCCGCGGCGGATTTCGAGCAGTTCCGGCAGGGCGCCGAAGTCCCAGTCGACGATCTCCTCGTGCAGCTTGCCGGCGACCTGCGCGTCGCGCGCCGCCAGCGTCTGGAAGCTGCGCTGCGCCTGGCCGCCGAACTCGGCGCGCAACTGCGCCAGGCTGCGCCCCATGCCGAGCTGGCGGCCGTGCTCGTCGATGACCTTGAAGTTCATCGTCAGGTGCGCCGGCAGTTGCTCGAGCTTGAAGTCGCCCCTCTGGCAGATGACCGACAACTGCCGGCGCAGGTCGTCGATCAGGGCGTCGATCAGCGCCGTCTCGGGCCCGGCGAGCCGCTCGGCGTGGCGCTCGACGAAGCCGGCCGCATAGTCTGGCAGCGGCACGCAGTGCCGGCGCAGCTTCTGCGGCAGCGACTTCAGAGCCAGGTGCACCTTCTCCTTGAGCATGCCCGGCACCAGCCAGTCGCAGCGCACCGCGTCGACCTGGTTGAGCGCGTAGATCGGCACCGCGAGCGTGACGCCGTCGCGCGGGCTGCCCGGCTCGAAGTGATAGCTGAGCGCCATCTCGACGCCGCCCAGGTGCCACTTCTTCGGGAAGTAATCGGTGGTCGCCCCCGCGGCCTCGTGCCGCATCAGCTCATCGCGCGCCAGGAACAGCAGCTTCGGATCGGACTTCTCGGCCTCGCGCCGCCAGGCGTCGAACTGCGCCGCGCTGCACACCTCGGGCGCAACGATCTGGTCGTAGAAGCGGAAGATCAGTTCCTCGTCGACCAGCACGTCGGGCCGGCGGGTCCGGTGTTCCAGCTCGCGGATCTCGCGCACCAGACGCCGGTTGTGCAGGAAGAACGGCGCCTGCGAGTCGAGTTCGCCGTCGACCAGGGCGGCGCGGATGAACAGCTCGCGCGCCGCCTGCGGATCGCGCGCGCCGAAGGGCACGCGCCGCTGCGCATACACGGTCATGCCGTACAGCGCCGCGCGCTCGAACGCGATCACCTGCCCGGCGCCCTTCTCCCAGTGCGGCTGCGACCAGGACTTCTTCAGCAGATGTGCGCCGACGCGCTCGATCCAGGCGGCATCGACGGTGGCCACGCAGCGCGCGAACAGGCGCGAGGTCTCGATCAGCTCCGCCGCCATCAGCCACCGGCCCGCCTTCTTCGCCAACGGCGACCCGGGCCAGACGAAGAACTTGACGCCGCGCGCGCCGACATAGGGCGGCTCGCCGCGCTGACCCGACGCGCCGGCATCGAGCGTCTTGAAGCCGACGTTGCCGAGCAGCCCGGCGAGCAGCGACAGGTGCACCTGCTCGAAAGTGGCCGGCGCGGTGTCCACCCGCCAGCCCAGTTGCGCCACCTGCTGCAGCAACTGGGCGTGCACGTCCTGCCACTCGCGCACGCGCCGCGGCGAAATGAAGTGGCTGTGCAGGTCGGCGGTCAGCTTCCGGTTCGACTTCTTGTGCTCGATCCTGTCGTGCACGAAGTGCCACAGCTTGACGAGCGACAGGAAGTCGCTGCCGTCGTCGGCGAAGCGCCGGTGCGCCTGGTCGGCCGCCTGCTGCTGCTCGACCGGCCGCTGGCGCGGGTCCTGGACGCTGAGCGCGGCGGCGATGATCAGGACTTCGGCGAGCGCGTGCTGCTCGCGTGCCGCCAGCAGCATGCGGCCGACGCGCGGGTCGAGCGGCAGACGCGCCAGGTCGCGGCCCAGCGGCGTGAGCTCGTTGTCCTCGTCGACCGCGCCGAGTTCGGCCAGCAGGTCGTAGCCGTCGGCGATCGCGCGGCCCGGCGGCGGCTCGACGAACGGGAAGGCGCGCACGTCGCCCAGCGCCAGCGACTTCATGCGCAGGATCACGCCGGCCAGCGACGAGCGCAGGATCTCGGGGTCGGTGAACTTCGGCCGCCGGGCGAAGTCGGCCTCGTCGTACAGGCGGATGCAGACGCCGTCGGCGAGGCGGCCGCAGCGGCCGGCGCGCTGGCTGGCGGAAGCCTGCGAAATCGGCTCGACCTGCAGCATCTCGACCTTGTTGCGATACGAGTAGCGCTTGACGCGCGCCAGGCCGGTGTCGACGACGTAGCGGATGCCGGGCACCGTGAGCGAAGTCTCGGCGACGTTGGTCGCCAGCACGATCCGCCGCGCCCCGCCGGGCTTGAACACGCGCTCCTGCTCTTCGGCGCTCAGCCGCGCGTACAGCGGCAGCAGCTCGGTGCCCGGCGGATGGTGCTTGCGCAGCGCCTCGGCCGCTTCGCGGATCTCGCGCTCGCCGGGCAGGAACACGAGCACGTCGCCGCGGCCGGCGCGCGCGCACTCGTCGACCGCATCGACGATGCCGTCCATCAGCGTGCGGTCGTCGGCGTCGTCGGCGTCGCGCAACGGCCGCCAGCGGATCGCCACCGGATAGGTGCGGCCCGACACCGCGATCACCGGCGCCGGGCTGCCCTTGGCGCCGAAGTGCTGCGCGAAGCGCTCGGCGTCGAGCGTCGCCGAGGTGACGATCAGCTTGAGATCCGGCCGCCGCGGCAGCAACTGCCTGAGGTAGCCGAGCAGGAAGTCGATGTTGAGCGAACGCTCGTGCGCCTCGTCGACGATGATCGTGTCGTAGGCCGCCAGCACCGGATCGGACTGCGTCTCGGCCAGCAGGATGCCGTCGGTCATCAGCTTGATCGACGCCCCCGGCCGCGTGTGGTCGCCGAAGCGCACCTTGAAGCCGACCACCTCGCCCGGCGCTGTGCCGAGCTCGTGCGCGATGCGCCGCGCGACGCTGGCGGCGGCGATCCGGCGCGGCTGCGTGTGGCCGATCAGCCGCTTGCGTCCGCGGCCCAGCGCCAGGCAGATCTTCGGCAGTTGTGTCGTCTTGCCGGAGCCGGTCTCGCCGCTGACGATCACCACCTGGTGGGCGGCGATCGCGCGCGCGATCTCGTCGCGCCGGGCGCTGACCGGCAGTTCCTCCGGGAAGGCGATCGGCGGCAGCGCGCGCGGCGCAGGACGCTGGACGGCGGGCTCGGACATCGGCGCGGGCGGTGGTCGGGCGCGCGAGCATACGCGGCGGCGAAGGCTCGCACGGTCCCAGGGCCCCGTGTCGGTGCAGCGTGTCGCCGACCCGATCGGCGAGATCGCCGCCGCCACGCAGGAACAGAGCAACGGCATCGGCGAGGTCAACGTCGCCGTCAATCAGCTCGACCGGGCCACGCAGCAGAACGCGGCGCTGGTCGAGCCGGCGGCGGCTGCCGCCGGCTCGCTGCGCGACCAGTGCGCGCGCCAGCCGGCAGCGGTCAGCGTGTTTCGTCTCGAACCGGCCGCCGCCTGAACGGTGCGCCAGCGGCCGATGGTCGCCGGCCCTAGTACTGCGGCCCATAAGTTTCGAAACCTATGGGCCGCAGTACTAGCGCTCGCGCGCAGCGCTTGGCAGCGCGACGCTCCCTATAATCGGGCGCGATGGATGACCCGAACGCGACCGCCACCGCACCGCCATCGCCGGCGATGCTCGACTCGCCGGTGACCGATCCGGCGCAGTTCGTCGCCTGGCTGCGCGACGTCGCCCCCTACGTGCATGCGCACCGCGGCAGGACCTTCGTCGTCGCCTTCAACGGCGAACTGATCGAGGCCGGGCGCCTGACGACGCTGGTGCAGGATGTGTCGCTGCTGCACGCGATGGGCATCCGGATCGTGCTCGCACACGGCACGCGGCCGCAGGTGCAGGCGCAGATGGCACTGAAGGGTCTCGCCTCGCAGTTCGCGCGCGGCATCCGCGTCACCGATGCCGATGCCCTCGGCTGCGTCAAGGAAGCCGCCGGCGAGATCCGGCTCGACATCGAGGCCGCCTTCTCGCAGGGCCTGCCGAACACGCCGATGGCCAACGCCAAGGTGCGCGTGGTCAGCGGCAATTTCGTCACCGCGCGGCCGATGGGCGTGATCGACGGCGTCGACTACATGCACACCGGCGTGGTGCGCAAGGTCGACGCCGACGCGATCCGCTTCACGCTCGCCAACAACGGCCTGGTGCTGCTGTCGCCGCTGGGCTTCTCGCCGACCGGCGAGGCCTTCAACCTGATGCTCGAGGACGTCGCGGTCAGCGTCGCCGTGGCGATCGGCGCCGACAAGCTGATCCTGATCGGCGAGGAGGACGGCGTGCGCGACCGCGCCGGCGAACTGAAGCCCGAGTTGAGCGTGGCCGAGGCCGAGCGCATGATCGCCGCCGGCGACATCGACGCCGACGACGCCGACGACCTCGGCTACCTGATCAAGGCCTGCAAGGGCGGTGTGGCGCGCGGCCACCTGCTGCCGATCGGACTCGACGGCGCGCTGCTGATGGAGCTGTTCACGCACAGCGGCGTCGGCACCATGCTGGCGGCCGAGAAGCTCGAGTCGCTGCGCGAGGCCGGCGCCGACGACGTCGGCGGGATCCTGAAGCTGATCGAACCGCTCGAGGCCGACGGCACGCTGGTCAAGCGTCCGCGCGAGCTGATCGAGCGCGAGATCGAGCACTTCAGCGTGCTCGAGCACGACGGCCTGATCTTCGGCTGCGCCGCCCTGTATCCGTTCCCCGAAGCCGGCATGGGCGAGCTCGCCTGCCTGACCGTACACCCCGACTACCGCGAGTACGGCGACGGCGAGCGCCTGATGAAGCGCGTCGAGGCGCGCGCGCGCGCCCTCGGCCTGAGCCGGCTGTTCGTACTCACCACCCGCACCGGGCACTGGTTCCTCAAGCGCGGCTTCGCCGTCGCCGACGTCGAGCAGTTGCCGATGCAGCGGCAGAAGCTCTACAACTGGCAGCGCCGCTCGCAGGTCCTGCTCAAGGCGCTCTAAACACCGGCTCGCCGGCGGCGCGCGCGGCCCACCGGACGACACCATTTCAACCATCCAGCCCTGGAGCATGACGATGGCCCGCATGGTCAACTGCATCAAGCTCGGTCGCGAGGCCGAGGGACTCGACTTTCCGCCGGTTCCGGGCGAACTCGGCCGCAAGATCTGGGAGAGCGTGTCGCGCGAAGCCTGGCTCGCCTGGCAGAAGCACCAGACGATGCTGGTCAACGAAAACCGGCTGAACCTGGCCGATGCGCGCGCCCGCAAGTACCTGCAGACGCAGATGGAGCAGTACTTCTTCGGTGCCGGCGCCGACCAGCCGGCCGGCTACGTGCCGCCGGTCAAGCCCTGAGGCGCTCGCGACGCGCGGCGCCAGCGGCTGGCGGCGAAACGGCCCACCCGCGACGGTGGCGTGATCATGAAGTTCGGCATCGGCCAGGCGGTCACCCGGTTCGAGGACGATCGCCTGCTCGCGGGCAGCGGCCGCTTTGCCGACGACCTGGAACTGCCGGGAGCGCTGCACCTGCTGCTGCTGCGCTCGCCGCACGCGCACGCGCGGCTGCGGCAGGTCGCGGTTGACGAAGCACGTCGCGCCGACGGCGTCGCCGCCGTCTACACCGGCGCCGATCTCGGCGCCGCCGGCGTCGCGCCCTTCCCCGCCAGCCCCGGCTTCAAGCGCGCCGACGGCAGCGCGATGAGCACGCCGCCCTATCCGCCGCTGGCGATCGACGTCGTGCGCTTCGTCGGCCAGCCGGTGGCGGCGATCGTCGCCGGCACGCGCGCGCAGGCCGAGGCGGCTGCGGCGCTGATCGAAGTCGACTACGAGCCACTGCCGGCGGTGGTCGAGGTCGCCGAAGCGCTGCGACCGGACGCGGTGCAGGTCTGGCCGGGCGCGCCCGGCAACGTCGCCGCCAGCGCGCGCTGCGGCGACGCGGCCGCCTGCGCGGCCGGCTTTGCGCGCGCCGCGCGGGTGGCGAGCGTTCGCGTGCACAACCAGCGGGTGGCGCCGGTGACGCTCGAGCCGCGCGCAGGTGCCGCCGTGTTCGATGCCGCCAGCGGCCGCCTGACCCTGCACGCCAGCTCGCAGAACCCGGCCGGCTTGCAGAAGGCGCTGGCCACCGTGCTCGCCATGGACGCGGCTCAGGTTCGGGTTCTGGTCGGCGATGTCGGCGGCGGCTTCGGCATGAAGACCCTGCTGCAGGCCGAGGACGTGGCGGCCGCCTTCGCGGCGCGTGCGCTCGGCCGGCCGGTGCGCTGGCGCGCGACGCGGCTCGACGACTTCCAGACCGGCAGCCACGGCCGCGACCAGCTCGGCGAGGCGCAGCTCGCGCTCGACGGCGAGCACCGGATCCTGGCGCTGCGCGTGCGCCTGACCGGCGCGCTCGGCGCCTACGCGCACGGCGCCGGCGCCGCGATCCACCTGGCGCTCAGCCAGAAGGTGATCACCAGCGTCTACCAGGTGCCCGCGCTCGACCTCGAAGCGCACGCGGTGCTCACCCACACCAACGTCATCTCCGCCTACCGCGGCGCCGGCCGGCCGGAGGCGATCTACCTGATCGAGCGGCTGATCGACGAGGCGGCGGCGCAAGTCGGGCTCGATCCGGCCGAGCTGCGCCGGCGCAACCTGATCCGGCCCGAACAGATGCCCTACCGCAGCGCCAGCGGCGAGACCTACGACAGCGGCGACTTCCCGCGCCTCCTCGAGCGCGCACTGGCGGCGGCCGACTGGGCGGGCTTCGGGCAGCGGCAAGCACAGTCGCGCGCGCGCCGCCGGCTGCGCGGCCGCGCCGTCTCGACCTTCCTCGAGTGGACCGGCGTCGTCCACCAGGAGCGCGTGCGGCTGCAGGTCGAGGCCGACGGCCGCGTGCGCGCGTTCACCGCGATGCAGGCGATGGGCCAGGGCATCGAGACCAGCTATCTGCAGATCCTCGCCGAGTCGCTGCAGATCGATCCGGCGCGCATCGACATCGTCCAGGGCGACTCGGATGAGGCCCAGGGCATCGGCAGCATGGGCAGCCGCTCGCTCTACATCGGCGGCTCGGCGATGGCCAGCGCCGCCCGCGAGGTGATCGAGTGCGGCCGGCAACTGGCCGCCGGCGCGCTGGAAGCGCCGGCGGCCGACCTCGTCTACGCCGAGGGCCGGTTCGCGGTCGCCGGCACCGATCTGGCCGTCGACCTGTCGGCGCTCGCCGCCGGCCGGCCCGAGCGCCGGATCGTCGTCGACACGCTGCAGAAGGTCGACGGTCCGTCGTGGCCGAACGGCTGCCACGTCTGCGAAGTCGAGGTCGATCCGGACACCGGCGCCACCGAGATCGTCCGCTACACGACGGTCGACGACGTCGGCCGCGTGATCAATCCGCTGATCGTCGCCGGCCAGATCCACGGCGGCATCGCCCAGGCCGTGGGCCAGGCGCTGTTCGAGGCGGTGCGCTACGACCGCGACAGCGGCCAGTTGCTGACCGGCTCGTTCATGGACTACGCGCTGCCGCGCGCCGGCGACCTGCCGGCGATCACCACCATCACCGACGAGTCGCAGCCGTGCCGGATCAATCCCCTCGGCGCCAAGGGCGTCGGCGAACTCGGCACCGTCGGCGCGACGCCGACCGTGATCAACGCCGTCCTCGATGCGTTGCGGCCGCTGGGCGTGACCGATCTCGAGATGCCGGCCACGCCCGAGCGCGTCTGGCAGGCGTTGCGCGCGGCGGCCACGGCGACCAGGCCCTAGGCGCAGCGCGCGAGCGAGGCCGCGATGCGCGCGAGCGCGGCGTCGCGGCCGAACAGTTCCAGCACGGCGTCGATCGACGGCGTCTGCGTGCGGCCGGTCAGGGCCACGCGCAGCGGCACCGCCACCTGCGGCATCTTCAGCCGATGCTCGGCCACCAGCGCCTTGATCAAGGCGGCAATCGCCTCGCGCTGCCAGGTCACGGTCGCCGCGCGCGCGGCGAAGTCGCGCACCGCGGTCAGGCTCGCGCCGCTCAGGTGGCTGGCGAGCAGCGCCGGATCGGCGCCGTGCGGCCCGTAGAACAGCATCGCCTGCTCGGCGAGTTCGTTCAGCGTGCGCGCGCGCTCCTTGAGCAAGGCGCACACCGCCGGCAGCGGCGCGCCGCCGGCAAGCACCCCGTGCATGCGCTCGATGCGCGGCGCCACCAGCTCAGCCAGCCGCGCGTCGGCCGCCTCCTTCATGTACTCGCCGTTGAGCCACAGCAGCTTGTCGGGGTTGAACTGCGCCGGCGCCCGGTTGACCTGCGCCAGATCGAACCACTGGCGCAGTTGCGCACGCGTGAACTTCTCGTGGTCGCCGTGGCTCCAGCCCAGGCGCGCCAGATAGTTGAACATCGCCTCCGGCAGGAAGCCGTCCTGCTCGTACTGCATCAGGCTCACCGCACCGTGCCGCTTGGAGAGCTTCTGGCCGTCGGGGCCGAGGATCATCGGCAGATGTCCGAACTGCGGCAGGATCGCTCCCGGGCCCAGGATCGCCCGGTAGATGTTGATCTGGCGCGGCGTGTTGTTGACGTGATCGTCGCCGCGCAGCACGTGGCTGATGTGCATGTCGATGTCGTCGACCACCACCGCGAAGTTGTAGGTCGGCACGCCGTCGCCGCGCAGGATCACCAGGTCGTCGAGCTCGGCGTTGGCGATGCTGATCGGACCCTTGACCAGATCATTCCACGCCACCTCGCCGTGGTCCGGGTTGCGGAAGCGGATCACCGGCTGCACCCCCGGCGGCGGCGTGCGGCCGCCGGCGTTCTCGGGCCGCCAGCGGCCGTCGTAGCGGGGTTTGTCGCCGCGCGCCACCTGCGCCTGACGCAACTGCTCGAGTTCGTCCCTGCTCGCATAGCAGCGGTAGGCGCAGCCGCTCGCGAGCAACTGCTCGGCCACCTGCGCGTAGCGCGCCAGGCGGTCGCACTGGTGGATCGGTCCCTCGTCGTAATCGAGGTCGAGCCAGCGCATCGAGTCGAGGATCGCCTGCACAGCGGCCTCGGTGCTGCGGGCGCGGTCGGTGTCCTCGATGCGCAGGATGAACTGGCCGCCGTGGTGGCGGGCGAAGGCCCAGCAGAACAGCGCCGTGCGCGCCGTGCCCAGGTGCAGCATGCCGGTCGGACTGGGGGCGATGCGGGTGCGGACGGTCGCAGCGGTGGTCATCGCGAGCAAAGCGCGGGACGCAGCGCCGGGCGCTGCGACGCGAAAACGGCCCAGGATGCCCTGGGCCGTGCGTGATTGTGGTGGGCGGTACAGGGTTCGAACCTGTGACCCCTGCCGTGTGAAGGCAGTGCTCTACCGCTGAGCTAACCGCCCGCTTCGGCACCGATTCGCGCCGGCGACGGACGGCGGGCATCTTACCTCAGCGTGCTGCCAACTCGCGCGCGGCGCCGGCGCTGGCGGACGCGGCCAGCGGCGCCGCGGGCCACACCGGCGGCGCCTTGTTCGCCTGCTGCAAGCGGTCGAGCAGCGCCTCGTGCGCGGCGATCTCGTCGGCGCTGGCGGCGAGCACGACCAGGCGCGCGACGTCGATCGGTCCGCCTTCGTCCTGGACCCCGGCCGGCGTCAATTCCATCAGCAGCGTGTCCTGGCCGCGGGTCATCGCCAGATAGACCTCGGCCAGCAGGCGCGCATCGAGCAGTGCCCCGTGCAGGGTGCGGTGCGCGTTCGACACCTGGTAGCGCTCGCACAGCGCGTCGAGCGAGTTGCGCTTGCCCGGATGCAGTTCGCGCGCCAGCTTCAGGGTGTCGGTGATCGCGGCGCAATGGGCGGCGAACGGCGGTCGGCCGAGGCGCGCCAGTTCGGCGTCGAGGAACTCGAGGTCGAAGGCGGCGTTGTGGATGATGACCTCGGCGCCGGCGACGAAGGCGAGCAACTCGTCGGCGATCGCCGCGAAACGCGGCTTGTCGCTCAGGAACTCGTCGCTCAGGCCGTGCACGGCGAGCGCGCCGTCGTCGCTGGCACGCTCCGGGTTCAGGTAGTGGTGCAGGTTGCGCGCGGTGACGCGCCGGCTGACGATCTCGAGGGCGCCGATCTCGATGATCCGGTGCCCGTCCTTGACCGCCAGGCCGGTGGTCTCGGTGTCGAGGATCACCTGTCGCAACGCGGCACTCATTCGGCCGCCTTCGCCGCTTGCGCTGCGCTGCGGTCGGCGCCGCTCGGCACGCCGCGATCGAGCCACTCGCGCACGATCGTGTACATGGTCGGCACCACGTACAGCGTCAGCACGGTGCCGAAGCTCAGGCCGCCGACGATCACCCAGCCGATCTGCATCCGGCTCTCGGCGCCGGCGCCTTCGGCCAGCGCCAGCGGCGTCGCGCCGAGCACCATCGCGCCGGTGGTCATCAGGATCGGCCGCAGGCGCAGCACGCTGGCGTGGCGAACCGCGTCGTACAGGGCCTCGCCGCGGCCGCGCAACTGGTTGGCGAACTCGACGATCAGGATCCCGTGCTTGGTGATCAGGCCGACCAGCGTGATCAGGCCGATCTGACTGAAGATGTTCATCGTCCCGCCGGCCCACCACAGGGCGAGCAGGGCGCCGGTCAGCGACAGCGGCACCGACAGCATGATCACGAACGGATCGGCGAAGCTCTCGAACTGCGCCGCCAGCACCAGGTAGATGAACACCAGCGCCAGCACGAACACCAGGTAGATGCTGCCGCGCGCGTCGCGGAACTCGCGGCTCTGGCCGTTCAGGTCGGTGAGCGCCTCGGGCGGCAGCACGCGCGCGGCGGCATCGTCGAGCGCCGCCAGCGCCTGCCCGAGCGAGTAGCCGGGCGCCACCTGGCCGCTGACGGTCACCGCGCGCAGCCGCTGGAAGTGGTTGAGCGACTGCGGCGACACGCCCTCGCGCACGTCGACGACGTTGGCGAGCTGCACCATCGTGCCGTCGCGCGCGCGCACGTAGATGTCGCTGATGTCGTTCGGCTGGCTGCGGTCGCGCGAGGCCACCTGCACGATCACGTCGTACTGCTCGCCGTCGCGCTTGAAGCGCGTCACCTGCCGTCCGCCGAGCATCGTCTGCAGCGTGCGGCCGACGGTCTCGACCGAGACGCCGAGGTCGGCCAGCTTGTCGCGGTTGACCTCGACCCGCAGCTCGGGCGAGTTCAGGCGCAGGTCCGACTGCAGGTTCTGCACGCCCGGGAACTTGACCGCCTCGGCGATGAACTGCTGCACGATCCGGTCCAGTTCGGCATAGGGCACCTGCGCCATGATCACGTAGTCGATCGGCAGCGCCCGCGGCGACAGCCCGAGCGAGGGCGGATTGACGGCGAAGGCGATGACGCCCGGCAACTGCGCGAAGCGGGCGTTGAGCTCGCGCGCGATGTCCTGCTGCTTGCGGTCGCGTTCCTCCCAGGGTTTCAGGCGCAGGATCGCGTTGCCGTCGGCCACCGTCGGGAAGCCGGCGATCGCGTTGTACGCGCTCGCCTCGCCGATGGTCGCGTAGTAGCTCTCGATCGCCCGCAGGCTCTCCGAGGTGTAGTCGACGGTCGAGCCCTGCGGCGCCTGCACGCGGCCAAAGATCACGCCGCGGTCCTCGAGCGGTGCCAGCTCGGAGCGGATCATCGTGAACAGGCCGGCGCCGGCGGCGAACACCAGCGCCCAGCCGCCGAGCACCAGCCAGCGCCGCTGCAGGACCCAGGCGAGCGAGCGCGCGTAGCCCTGGGTCAGGCCGTCGAGCAGGCGGTCGATCGCGCGGTAGGCGGCGCCGTGCTTGCTCTCGTGGCGCAGCAGCTTGCTGCACATCATCGGCGACAGGGTGAGCGCGACGAAGCCCGACACCAGCACGGCGCCGGCCAGCGCCAGCGCGAACTCGACGAACAGGCGCCCGGTGCGGCCGGTGGCGAAGGCGAGCGGCGCGAACACCGCCACCAGGGTCAGGGTCATCGCGATCACCGCGAAGCCGATCTCGCGCGTGCCCTTGATCGCCGCCTGCACCCGGTCCATGCCGGCCTCGATGTTGCGGTAGATGTTCTCCAGCACGACGATCGCGTCGTCGACCACCAGGCCGATCGCCAGCACCATCGCCAGCAGGGTCAGCGTGTTGATCGTGAAGCCGAAGGCGTACATCAGCGCGAAGGCGCCGATCAGCGACACCGGGATCGTCACCAGCGGGATCAGGGTCGCGCGCAGGTTGCGCAGGAAGAAAAAGATCACCAGCACCACCAGGATCACCGCCTCGGCCACGGTGGTGAACACCGAGTCGATCGAGCGCTCGATGAACACCGAGGTGTCGTAGGAGATCGAGATCTTCATCCCCGGCGGCAAGGTCTCGTTGATCCGCGCCACTTCCGCGCGCACCGCCGCCGATAGCTCGAGCGGGTTGCCGGTGGCCTGCTTGACCACGCCCATGTTGATCGACGGCTCGCCGTTGAAGCGCGCGATCACGCGTTCGCTCTGAGCGCCGATGCGCACGCCGGCGACGTCGCGCAGGCGCACCGGATAGCCAGCGACGTGGGCGACGATCGCGTTTTCGAACTGGGCCACCGTCTGCAGGTCGGTGGCGGCGACGATGTTGAACTCGCGCGTGTGCGACTCGATCCGCCCCGAGGGCAGCTCGACGTTCTGCCGGCGCAGCGCCTCCTCGACGTCCTGCACCGTCAGCCGGTAGCCGGCCAGCCGGTCGCGGTCGATGTCGATGCGCATCGACACGCGCCGCTCGCCGAAGATCCAGACGTCGGCCGCGCCGGGCAGCACCGACAGCCTGGGTCGCACATAGCGCGCCAGATAGTCGGACACCTCGATCGGCGTGCGCGCGCCCTGCGACACCGCCATCCAGATCACCGGGAAAGCGTCGGCCTCGACCTTCGCCACCACCGGTTCGTCGACACCGTCGGGCAGCCGCGCGCGCACGCGCGCGACCTTGTCGCGCACGTCGGCGGCCGCCGAGTCGGGATCGCGCGCCAGCCGGAAGCGCACGTTGATGCTGCTGGTCTCGGCGCGCGAAAACGAGGTCATCAGCTCGACGCCCTCGATGCCGGCGAGCGATTCCTCGATGGTCTTGGTGATCTGCGACTCGATCACCTCGGCGGACGCGCCCGGGAAGCTGGTCTGCACGCTGATCACCGGCTCGTCGATGCGCGGGTACTCGCGCACGTCCAGGCGCGAGTAGGAGACCACGCCGACCACCACCACCAGCAGCGACAGCACGGTGGCCAGCACCGGGCGGCGGATGCAGACCTCGAACAGGCTCATTGGACGACCTCCGGCTCCAGGCGCCCGACCTACCTGACGCTGCCGCCGGCGGGCTGGCTCTGCGCCGTGGCCGGCGGCGCGGCGGCCGGCACCACGGCCAGCACCCGCACCGGCTGGCCGTCGCGCTGCACGCGCATGCCGGCAGTGACGATGCGATCGCCGGCACGGACATCGCCGATCAGCTCCACCAGACCTTCGCGGCGCACGCCGAGCGCGACCGGCAGCCGCTGCGCGCGGCCATCGACCACCCGGAACACGAAGAACTGGTCGCCCTGCGGCACCACCGCCGCCTCCGGCGCCAGCAGCGCCTCGGCACGGTCGCCGGCGATCACGCGCACGCGCACGAACATGCCCGGTCGCAGACTGCCGTGCCGGTTCGGCAGCTCGGCGCGCACCTCGAGCGAACGGCCACCGGCGTCGATGCGCGGATTGATCGCGTCGACGCGGCCGCGATGCACGGCGCCGGGCACGGCGTCGGCCGTCACTTCGATCGGCTGGCCGACCTGCAGGCGCGGGAACAGCCTCTCGGGCAGGCGAAAGTCGACCTTCAGCCGGCTCACGTCCTCGAGGTTGACCAGATCGGTGCCGTCCTTGACGACGTCGCCGATGCTGACCGCGCGCAGGCCGACGACGCCGTCGAAGGGCGCGACGATGCGCATCCGATCCAGGCGCGCCTGCGCCAGTTGCAGGCGGGCGGCGAGCACCGTCACGTTCGACTCGGCGCTGTCCTGGGCGCTCGAGCTGACGAAGTTCTGGCGCGCCAGATCGGCGGTGCGGCGCAGGTTCGCCTGCGCCAGCTCCAGTTCGGCGCGCACCTGCGCCGCCTCGGCCTCGAGCAGCGCCGCATCGAGGCCGATCAGCAACTGACCCTTGCGCACGTTCTGGCCGTCTCTAAAGCCGATGCTCGCCACCCGCCCGGTGACCTCGGGTCGCAGGATCACGCTCTGGTGGGCGCGCAGGGTTCCGACCGCGTTCAGCTCCTCGACCACGCGCTGCGGCACGAGCTCGATCACCTCGACCGGCGCCGGTGCCGCACCCTTGGCCGCCTTGGCCTCGGACTTGACCTCGCTGTGGGCGGTCGCGGCGGCCTTCGGGTCGCCGATCGGGTTCGAGGCGGGACGCTGCAGCAGGTAGGCGGCAACGACGGCAGCGGCGAGGCCGCCGATCGCCGCCACGGTGACGGTTCGCTTGGACTTCATAGGGTTATCGCGGGGTCGCGCGCACTCTAGCACCGGGCGCGCGGCGCCCGCGCGCAACCGTGTCTCAGCCGCCGTCGGCCGCACGCGCGAGCGCCAGCGCGACGCCGCGGTTGGCGAGCGCATCGGCGCGTTCATTGCCGTCGACGCCGGCGTGCCCCTTGACCCAGCGCCAGTCGACGTCGTGCTGCGCCTCGAGTTCGACCAGCCGCCGCCACAGGTCGGCGTTCTTCACCGGCTTGTTGTCGGCGGTGCGCCAGCCGCGCCGCTGCCAGTTGGCGATCCACTGCGTGATGCCGAGCTGCACGTACTGGCTGTCGGTGTGCAGCAGCACGCGCGAGCGCCGCTTCAGTGCCGCCAGCGCCTCGATCACCGCGGTCAGTTCCATGCGGTTGTTGGTCGTTAGCCGCGCGCCGCCGCACAGCTCCTTCTCGTGCGCGCCGGCGCGCAGCCACGCGCCCCAGCCACCCGGACCCGGGTTGCCCTTGCAGGCGCCGTCGGTCCAGATCTCGACCGTCTCCTCGGCCGCGGCGCGCGGCCGCGACTCGGCGCCGGCGGCCGGCTGCGGCGCCAGCTTGACGCGCCGGGCGTGCCTCATCGGATCGACCGCCGCGCCACGAGGCCGCGTGAGGTGGCCCTCATTGCGCCGCCTCGGCGGCCGGCAGCCCGTCGGCGCACCGTGCCTGGTGCTCGTTGGCGGCCTCGGCGGCGATGATGCGCGCGCTGATCGCCGCCGCCGTCTCCTCGACCTGCAGGCGGCCGACGCGCGAGGCCGCCGGCACCAGCACCGGCCGCAACGCCTCGGCTCGCGTCCGGCGCACGGCGCCCACCAGACGCATGCCGCGGACGCGCTTGACCGCGGTCAGCAGATAGACCGATCCGAGCACCGGCCACCAGCGGTCGCCGGCCTTGTCCATGAACTGCCAGCGCTGCAGCCAGCGCTCGGACCGGACCCACGGCAGGTAGCAGCCGCAGCGGCCGCGCTCGGTCTCGAACGACAGCAGCTTGAGCCAGTCCTTGATCCGCGCCAGCGAGATGAACTGTCCTTCGCTCGGCAGATAGGGCGACAGGCCGAGCCGGGTCAGGAACTGGCGCAGCCCCCAGAGACTGAAGGGGTTGAAGCCGGTGATCACCACGTGGCCCTCGGGCACCAGCACGCGCTCGACCTCGCGCAGCACCTGGTGCGGCTCGCTGGCGAACTCCAGAATGTGCGGCATCACCAGCAGGTCGATCGACTGGCTGGCGAAGGGCAGCTCCTCGAAGCGGCTCAGCACCGCGACCGGGCGCGCGCCGTCGAGGCGGTCCGACGCGCACAGGCGCAACGGCATGCGGTTCTCGCGCAGCGCATCGATCTCGGGCAGCCCCAGTTGCAGACCGTGATAGCCGAAGATGTCGACCACCGTGCAGTCGAGTTGGCGCTGCTCCCAGTCGAGCACGTAGCGACCCGCCGGCGTGCGCAGGAACTCCGACAGGCGCACGATCGGCTGCGCCGCAGGCGCCGGGCCGGGACCGGCCCCCGGGAACATCGGGGTGGTTTCCATCTCGCCTGTCGCCCTCGCCGCCTGTGCTGCGTCCGTGCCGCCGTCGTGCGATCCTGTGCCCGAGCTGTCCAGACCCTGGCGTCGCCCCGGGCCGGAGTCGTCGCCAACCGGCAGCGCCACCCCACCCGCACCGTCTACCGCATGCCCGACTCCGCCCGCGTCACGATCGAGCCGATTGCGGCCTTCGACGACAACTACATCTGGCTGCTTGCGCGCGGCCGGCGCGCGGCGCTCGTCGATCCGGGCTCGGCGGCGGCGGCGCAGGCGGCGCTCGACGCGCGCGGTCTTGCACTGGACTCGATTCTAGTCACTCATCATCACGGCGATCACACCGGCGGCATCGACGAACTGGTTGCGGCCAGCGGCGCGCGCGTGTTCGCGCCGGCGCGCGAGGCGATCGCCGACGGCGCCCGCCTGGTGCGCGACGGCGACCGCCTGCAGGTGCTCGACCTGACGCTGCAGGTGATCGACGTGCCCGGCCACACCGCCGGCCACGTCGCCTACCACGCGCCCGAGCTCGAAGCGCTGTTCTGCGGCGACACGCTGTTCGCCGCCGGCTGCGGCCGCCTGTTCGAGGGCACGGCCGAGCAGATGCTCGCCTCGCTGCGCAGGCTGGCGGCGCTGCCGGGCGGCACGCGCGTGTACTGCGCGCACGAATACACGCTCGCCAACCTGCACTTCGCGCTCGCCGCCGACCCGGACAATGCCGCCCTGCGCAGCCGCCTGCGCGAGTGCACGGCGCGGCGCGCACGCGGGCTGCCGACGCTGCCCTCGACCCTGGACCAGGAGCGCGCGACCAATCCCTTCCTGCGCGTGGCCGAGCCGGCGTTGCGCGCGGCGGCCGAGCGCCGCTCGCCGGGCGCAGGACGGTCGGACCTGAGCGCCTTCGCCGCCCTGCGCGCATGGAAGGACGTCTACCGCGCGCCCTGATCGGCGCCTTGCCCTAGCCGGAGTGCGCGCCGAGGAGCGCGAGCGCGCCTCTATACTCCGCGCGCTCGCCGAACGGCCGCAAGCGAACCGCCGATCGACCGCACGAGGTCGCGGTCGGGCGCGCGCTGCGGCGCGCGAGGTTCGCAGCCGATTCGCCCACCGACTCTGACCGCAACGGACATCGCCTTGCACCCAAGCCAGAGCCGATCGCCCTCGCCGATGCCCGGACCGAGCAGCCGAGTCGTCTGCGCCGCGTTGATCGCTCTGGTAGCTGCCGGCTGCTCGACGCTGCCGAGCGGCGATGCCGCGGCCAGCCGCAGCCCATCGCCGCTCGTGCAGGCGGCGCCGGCCGCACATCCGGCGCCGGCCGCGGCCGCGAGCACCGATCCGCTGGCGGCACTGATCGCCCTCGCCACCGCACCGGCGACGGCTGCACCCGCGCCGGCTGCCGAACCGGCAAGCGCAACGGCGCCGCAAGCTGGTGCGCCGGAGGCGGCCACCACCCC
>Ga0208610_100199_pt1 | contig 24593 bp, 26 predicted proteins | sample SubbioR11Jul_8A2_FD_184815 | JGI IMG/M metagenome (GOLD analysis project Ga0208610, IMG submission 184815) | Serpentinite rock and fluid subsurface biosphere microbial communities from McLaughlin Reserve, California, USA - CR11Jul_8A2 (SPAdes) | ecosystem: Environmental > Terrestrial > Deep... | reverse complement strand
CACTGCGGCTGGCACAGGCGCGCGTAGTGGGCGATGCGCTCGCGGCCGCCGCTGACCGCCAGCAGTTCGCCGTACAGGCGCTCGTCCCAGTGCCAGTCGAGCCCGGCCTCGGCGAAGGCGCGATTGAAGGCGACCCGGTGGCCGTCGCGCTCGGTCTCGGCGAGCGTGCCGTCGACGTCGAACAGGACCGCGTGCTGCGCGCCGGCGACCGCCGCGCTCAGCTCTTCCACTTGATCGAGCAGCCGATGCTCGGCGTCTGCTCGGCCGGGCCGCGGCCGCTGTCGGCGACGAGCAGCATCGCCGCCAGCAGCTCGCGCCGGGCGTCAGGCGCCGCCGGCTGCCGGCCCGAGGCGTCGAGGCGGCCGCGGTACTCGAGCTGCAGGTCGCGGTTGAAGCCGAAGAAATCCGGCGTGCACACGGCGCCGTAGGCGCGCGCCACCTGCTGCGTTTCGTCGTACAGGTAGGGAAAGCCGAAGCGGTGGCGGCGCGCGAACTCGCGCATGTTGTCGAACGAGTCCTCGGGGTAGGCGCGCGCGTCGTTGCTGCTGATCGCCACCACGCCGATGCCGGCGTCCTGCAGCTCGCGGGCGTCGCGCACGAAGCGGTCGATCACCGCCTGCACGTAGGGGCAGTGGTTGCAGATGAAGGCAACCAGCAGTCCGTGCGTGCCGACCACGGCGTCGCGCGTCCAGCGCTGGCCGTCGGTGCCGGGCAGGGTGAAGTCGGGCGCGAGTCGTCCGCGCTCGATCGGTTCGGCGGTGGCGGCCATGACGTCCTCCGTGGGCGGCGTTCAGGCGGCGATTGTCGAACGCGCCGAGCGCGCGCGCGCCACGCATTCGCGGGCGGCGGCGGCGACGCGCGCGGCGGTCAGGTCGAAGTGTTCGTAGAGCGCCGCCGCCGGCGCCGACTCGCCGAAGCGCGCCAGTCCGACGACCGCGCCGCCGTGTTCGTCCAGCCCGACGTACTTGCGCCAGAAGTCCGGATGCCCGGCCTCGACCGCGACCCGCGGCGCCCCCGGCGGCAGCACCTTGCGCCGCCAGTCGTCGGGCTGGCGGTCGAAGACGGCCGTGGCGGGCATCGACACCACGCGCGCGCGGATGCCCTCGGCGGCGAGCGCGGTTCTCGCCTGCAGCGCCAGCGCGACTTCGGAGCCGGTGGCGATCAGCACCACCTCGGGCGCGCCGTCGGCCTCGGCCAGCACGTAGCCGCCGCGCGCGATCGCCGCCTCGACCTGCGGCGCGCGCGCCTGCTGCGGCAGGTTCTGGCGCGACAGCAGCAGTGCGCTCGGCCCGTCGGCGCGCTCGATCGCCGCGCGCCAGGCGACCGCGGTCTCGACGCCGTCGCACGGGCGCCAGAGGTCCAGACCCGGGATCAGGCGCAGCGCGGCGGCGTGCTCGACCGGCTGGTGGGTGGGGCCGTCTTCGCCGAGCCCGATCGAGTCGTGGGTGAGCACGTAGCACAGGCGCAGGCGCATCAGCGCGCTCATGCGCAGCGCGTTGCGCGCGTAGTCGGAAAACACGGCGAAGGTGCCGCCGTAGGCGATGAAGCCGCCGTGCAGCGCCACGCCGTTCATGATCGCCGCCATGCCGAACTCGCGCACGCCGTAGTGGACGTAGTTGCCGCGGCCGTCGCCGTCGATCGCCTGCGAGGTCTTGCCGGCGGTCAGGTTCGACCAGGTGAGATCGGCCGAGCCGCCGAGCAGCTCGGGCAGCGCCGGCAGCAGCAGGTCGAGCGCCTGCTGCGAGGACTTGCGGGTGGCGGTGGCGGCGGTGGTGGCGCGCAACGCCTGCAGCATCTGCTCGGCGCTCGCGGGCCAGTGCGCCGGCAGTGCGCCGCGCCGGCGGCGCTCGAACTCGGTGGCCAGTTGCGGGTGTGTGCGCGCGTAGTCGGCGAAGCGCTCGCGCCAGGCGGCGTGCGCGCGGCTGCCGGCCTCGCGCCGGTGCCACTGCGCGCGCAGCGCCGGCGGGATCTCGAACGGCGCATGGCGCCAGCCGAGCGCGGCGCGCGTGGCGGCGGTCTCGTCGGCGCCGAGCGGCGCGCCGTGCACCTCGTGCGTGCCGGCCATCTTCGGTGCGCCCCAGCCGATCGTCGTGCGGCAGATGACGAGCGTCGGCCGCGCGGCTTCCTGCTTCGCGCCGGCGATCGCCGCCTCGATCGCGTGCACATCGTGGCCGTCGATCGCGCCGATCACGTTCCAGCCGTAGGCGCGGAAGCGGGCGGCGGTGTCGTCGCGGAACCAGCCGTCGACGTGGCCGTCGATCGAGATGCCGTTGTCGTCGTAGAAGCACACCAGCTTCGACAGACCCCAGACGCCGGCCAGCGAGGCCGCCTCGTGCGAGACGCCCTCCATCAGGCAGCCGTCGCCGAGGAACACCCAGGTGCGGTGATCGACGATCGCGTGGCCGGGGCGGTTGAACCGGGCGGCGGCGAGCTTCTCGGCGAGCGCCATGCCGACCGCATTGGCCAGACCCTGGCCGAGCGGTCCGGTGGTGGTCTCGACGCCGGGCGTCAGTCCGACTTCCGGATGGCCGGGCGTCAACGAGTGCAACTGGCGGAAGCGCTTGAGCTCGTGGAGCGGCAGGTCGTAGCCGGTCAGGTGCAGCGCCGCGTACAGCAGCATCGAGCCGTGGCCGTTGGACAGCACGAAGCGGTCGCGGTCCGGCCAGCGCGGGTCGGCCGGATCGTGCTTGAGGTGGCGCAGCCAAAGCGCCTCGGCCAGGTCGGCCATGCCCATCGGCATGCCGGGATGGCCGCTCTTGGCGGCGTTGACGGCGTCGATCGCGAGGAAGCGCAGCGCGTTGGCGCGCTCGCGCGCGGCGGCGGGATCGGTCATCTCAAGGCTCATGTCGGCCGCAGCGCCGGCGGCGCCTCGTTGGCCGCGGTCGCCGCCGGCGCGGCGAGCCGCCGGGAAGAAAAGACCCGCCTGCGGGGGAGGGGGAGGCGCACGTGCATCGGGAGGAGGGTCGGGCGCCAGCCGCAGGCGGGTGGGAAAAAGGGGCAATCAGCCGCGCCGCTTGAGATCCATCAGGCGCAGGATCATCGGCGTGAAGATCAGTTGCATCGCCAGGCCCATCTTGCCGCCCGGGCAGATGATGCTGTTCGGCCGCGTCATCCACGAGTCGTGCAGCATCGACAGCAGGTAGGGGAAGTCGATCCCCTTCGGGTTGGCGAAGCGGATGATCACCATGCTCTCGTCGGCGCTCGGAATGTCGCGGGCGATGAACGGATTGGAGGTGTCGACGGTCGGCACGCGCTGGAAGTTGACGTGCGTGACGCCGAACTGCGGCACGATGTGGTTGACGTAGTCGGGCATGCGCCGCAGGATCGTGTCGACCACCGCCTCCTGCGAGTAGCCGCGCATCTTCTTGTCGCGGTGCAGCTTCTGGATCCACTCGAGGTTGATGATCGGCACCACGCCGACCAGCAGGTCGACGTGGCGCGCGACGTTGATCTTGTCGTCGACGTAGCCGCCGTGCAGGCCCTCGTAGAACATCAGGTCGCTGCCCGGTTCGAGGTCCTGCCAGTCGGTGAAGTTGCCGGGCTCGACGCCGTGCTCGGCGGCTTCGGCGGCGTCGTGCACGTACTTGCGGATGCGGCCGCCGCCGTGCTCGCCGTAGCCGCGAAACAGCGACTCGAGTTCGGCGAGCAGGTTCGAGTAGGGGCCGAAGTGCGAGTAATGCTTGTTGCCGCTCACCTCGGCCGCCTTGATGTTGGCGCGCATCTCGAGCCGGTTGTAGCGGTGAAACGAGTCGCCCTCGACCACCTGCGCGCGGATGCCCTCGCGCCGGAAGATGTGCTGGAAGCTTTGCATCACCGTGGTGGTGCCGGCGCCGGAGGAGCCGGTGACGGCGATGATCGGGTGCTGGCGGGACATCGGGCTCTCTAGATCAGCGCTTCCGGCCGGTACAGCGAGCGCTCGTTGAACAGCGGCGACACGTAGGGCCGATCGGTGCCGGCGTCGCGCTCGGCGTGGTAGCGCTCGATGCGCTCGACCTCGGCTCGCGAGCCGAACACGAAGCCGATCCGCTGGTGCAGCGAGGTCGGCTGCTCGTCGAGCACGTTGCGGCGGCCGGTGCTGGCGCGGCCGCCGGCCTGCTCGATGATGAAGCCGATCGGATTGGCCTCGTACAACAGTCGCAGCCGGCCCGGCTTGGCCGGATCGCGGGTGTCCCGCGGATACAGGAACACGCCGCCGCGCATCAGGATCCGGTGCGCTTCGGCCACCAGGCTGGCGATCCAGCGCATGTTGAAGTCCTTGGCGCGCGGTCCGGTCTTGCCGGCCAGGCACTCGTCGACGTAGCGCTTGACCGGCGCTTCCCAGAAGCGGCTGTTGCTGGTGTTGATCGCGAACTCCTGGCTTTCCGCGGGAACCCGCAGTTCCGGATGGGTGAGCTTGAACTCACCGAGGTTGGGGTCGAGCGTGAAGCCGGCCACGCCGTTGCCGACCGTCAGCACCAGCATCGTCACCGGCCCGTAGATCGCGTAGCCGGCGGCCACCTGGGTGCTGCCCGGCTGCAGGAAGTCGGCCTCGGTCACGTCGCGCCCGGAGTCGATCGCAGACTGCGGCGCGCGCAGGACCGAGAAGATGCTGCCGACCGAGACGTTGACGTCGATGTTGCTGGAGCCGTCGAGCGGATCGAACACCAACAGGTACTTGCCGCGCGAGTGCGGCGCCGGGATCTGGTAGGGCGCCGCCATCTCCTCCGAGCCCATGCCGGCGAGGTGGCCCGACCACTCGGTGGTGCGCAGGAAAAGCTCGTTGCTGGCGACGTCGAGCGGCTGCTGCACTTCGCCCTGGACGTTGATTGCCGCCGCGGCGGTTGCCGCCGAGGCGCCGAGGCTGCCGAAGGCCACCGCGCGCGCGATCGCTTTGGCGGCCAGCGCCACGTCGAGGATCAGCGCGTTGAACTCGCCGCTGGCCTGCGGGAAGCGGCGCCGCTGCTCGATCAGGTACTGGGTCAGCGTGCGATGACTCGTGAACGGCATGGCGACTCCGATCCGATCTGTGTCCGGCCTGGCCTGCTCGCGACCGGCTCGGGGCCCGGTGCCTGACCGCCGCGATGGAAGCCGTGCGCCACGCCGGTCGAACCCGAACCCTAGGAGCGCGGTTCCTTAAGGTAAAGTCACATTTTGTTGAGTGTGATTTCAGAAAAACTGAACCTAGATCCACCCGGGTCATGAACGTCACCCTGCGCCAGCTCAGGATCTTCGCCAGCGTCGCCCAACTCGGCAGCCTCAGCCGCGCCGCCGAGGCCTTGCACCTGACGCCGGCGGCGGTGTCGATGCAGATGCGCGAACTCGAGCGCCAGGTCGGGCTGCCGGTGCTCGACCGCAGCGCGCGCAAGGTGACCCTGACGGTGGCCGGCGAATACGTGCTCGCCTATGCGCGCAAGGTGCTGGCGACGCTGAAGGAGGCCGAGGACCTTCTGGCGCGCTTTCGCGGCCTGACCGGCGGCCGACTCGCGGTCGGCATCCTGGGCACGGCGCAGCACTTCGCGTTGCGCCTGCTGGCGCAGTTCCAGCGCGAGCACCCGGGCATCGAAGTCAGCCCGATGATCGGCGCCCGCCGCGGCGAGGTGTTCGAGGCGCTGGCGCAGCACCGGATCGATCTGGCGATCGCCGGCCAGCCGCCGCGCGAGGTGGCGCTGCGCGCCGAGCCCTTCGCCCAGCATCCGCTGGTGCTGGTGACGCCGGCCGACCACGTGCTGGCGCGCGCCATGGGCTACGTGCCGGCGCTGGCGCTGGCGCAGTTCCATTTCGTCGCGCGCGAGTCGGGCAGCGGCACGCGCGAGGCGCTCGAGCGCTACTTCCGCGACCAGCACATCGAGCCGCGCATCGCCTTCGAGCTGCCGACCAACGAAGCGATCAAGCTGGCGGTGGCCGCCGGGCTGGGCGTGGCGCTGCTGTCGCTGCACACGGTGGGCGGGGAACTGCGGCGCGGCGAACTGGCCGCGCCCGAGGTCGAGGGCCTGCCGATCGTGCGCCGCTGGCACGTGGTCACGGCGATCGGCCGGCCGGCGGCACCGGCGGCCGAGGCGCTGCGCTACTTCATCCTCGAGCGCGGCGAGGCGCTGCTCGCCGAGCAGTTCGGCGATCTGGCCGGCAGCGGAACCGCCGGCCGCTGACCGACGCGGGCCGGCGACCCGCCTGCGGCCCAGCCCCCAGACGCCGGACGCTATGAGGCGCCTTCGACGGGTTTGCGTGGCAGCAGCGCGATCTCGGACACGAGCGCCTTGCGCGAGCACGACGCCATTGTGCAGGCCGCGCAACGCTTCGCTCCGGGATGATGCGCGCGGACTGCTGTCGGTGCCGAGGTCCGGAACCGAACGGGCTCGTGCGAGGATCGCGCGCACGCCGATCGCAGCGGCGTCGCGCACACGATTGGTGCGCGCCGCACCGCGGCCGTGCGCACGCGCGTCGGGTGCCTTTCGCCAGTGCAATTTTCCAGGTGAAAGGAGCGTCGCTGCGGGACTTGATGCAGGCACGATTCTTGTTGCTACCCGTTGCGGGGCGCCGCCATCCGGCGCGCACTGTCAAAGGGAGCACCCATGAGCATCGATCGCAGGCGGTTCATCCAGGCGGCGGGCGCCGCGGCGCTGTCCGCCGGTAGCTTCGAGGCATTCGGGCAGAGCAAGACGCCGATCAAGGTCGGCATCCTGCACTCGCTGTCGGGCACGATGGCGATCAGCGAGACGGCGCTCAAAGAGACCGCGCTGATGACGATCGCCGACATCAACGCCAAGGGCGGCGTGTTGGGCCGGCCGCTGGAACCGGTGGTGGTCGATCCGGCGTCGAACTGGCCGCTGTTCGCCGAGAAGGCACGCCAGCTCATCACGCAGGACAAGGTCGCGGTCGTGTTCGGCTGCTGGACCAGCGTGTCGCGCAAGAGCGTGCTGCCGGTGTTCAAGGAGCTGAACCACCTGTTGTTCTATCCGGTGCAGTACGAAGGCGAGGAACTGGAGAAGAACGTCTTTTACACCGGCGCGGCCCCCAACCAGCAGGCGATCCCGGCCACCGAGTACCTGATGAGCAAGGATGGGGGCGCGGCCAAGCGCTTCTTCCTGCTCGGCACCGACTACGTGTATCCGCGCACGACCAACAAGATCCTGCGCGCCTTCCTCAAGAGCAAGGGCGTGGCCGACAAGGACATCGAGGAGATCTACACGCCGTTCGGCCACAACGACTACCAGACGATCGTCGCCAACGTGAAGAGGTTCGCCGCCGGCGGCAAGACCTGCGTGATCTCCACCATCAACGGTGACTCCAACGTGCCTTTCTACAAGGAACTGGGCAATGCGGGCCTGAAGGCCAAGGACGTGCCGGTGGTGGCGTTCTCGGTCGGCGAGGAGGAACTGCGCGGCGTCGACACCAAGCCGCTGGTCGGCCATCTGGCGGCGTGGAACTACTTCATGTCGCTGAAGAACCCGCGCAACGACGCCTTCATCAAGCTGTACAAGGCCTGGGCGCTGAAGGCCCGGCTGCCGAACGCCGACAAGGCGGTCACCAACGATCCGATGGAAGCGACCTGGATCGGCCTGCACCTGTGGAAGCAAGGCGTGGAGAAGGCCAAGACCACCGACATCGATCCGGTGATCAAGGCGGTCGCGGGCCAGAGCATCGACGCGCCCTGCGGCTTCCGGGTCAAGATGGACGAGACCAATCACCATCTGCACCGGCCGGTGTTCATCGGCGAGGTGCGGGCCGACGGCCAGTTCAACGTCGTCTGGCGCACCAAGGGCACGGTCCGCGCGCAGCCGTGGAGCCCGTTCATTGCGGGCAACGAGAAGAAGCCGGATCGTCCGGCGTGATGCTTTTCGCTTCGCGCGTACGCGACCGCTGCGCGGTCGCACGTGCACGCGAAGCGGATTGACCAGGCGGCTGCGCTGCGGAGCGGCCGCGCGCTCCGCCGCAGTTCAACTGCAACGCGCCCCTCCCCGACCCTCCCCCGCTCGCGGGGGGAGGGGGTTCACAGATCACGACTCGTCCCAGGCTCTCCGTGTCGCTCTGCAAGGGTGTCATCCCCGCGAAAGCGGGGATCCAGTGTCTTTCGCGCGCGCTGGCTGCGCTGCGGTCGCTCGCGGCGACCGTCTGCTGCGCGCTCGCTTGGCTGATCGCGTTGCCGGCGCACGCCGCCCTCGACCCCGCCGTGCTGGTGCAGCTCGGCGCCGAGGACTCCGAGGCGCGGGTCGAGGCGATCCGCGCGCTGGTGGCCAGCGAGGATCCGCAGGCAGCGGTGGTGATGCAGGCGCTGGGCGACGAGGCGCTGGCGTTGATCGAGGACGGCAGGCGCGCAGTCATCGTCGCCGACGGACGTCTCACCGACGCCGCCACCGGTGGCGCGATCGGGCCGGCACCAGCCGATCTAGAGACGCTGATGGTCAACAACCGTCTGCGCGGCGAGATCGCCGCGGCGCTCGCGGCGCTGAAGCTCGTCAGTCCGGACCGCGCGGTGCGGCTGGCGGCCGCGAAGGAGCTGCAGGGATCGGACAACGAGGCCGCACTGCCGATGCTCGAACGCGCGCTGGCCAAGGAGTCCGACCGGCAGGTCAGGGCCATCCTGACGCTGGCCGCGGCCTCGCTCGCGCTGAAAAGCAGCGAGACCGACAGGCGGCTTCAGGCGGCCCGGGCTTTGGCCGACAGCGACGACCCGCAGGTGCGGCAACTGCTGGCAACCATGCTCACGCGCCAGAAGGACGGCAGCCATGTCGAGCCCGACGCGGGCGTGCGCGCCACGGCCGCGGCCTCGCTGCAGCAGATCAATGCGCGGCTGCGCACCACCGAGATCGCAATGTCGCTGTTCTCGGGCCTGAGCCTTGGCTCGATCCTGCTGCTGGCCGCGCTCGGGCTGGCCATCACCTACGGGCTGATGGGCATCATCAACATGGCCCACGGCGAGTTCCTGATGATCGGCGCCTACGCGACCTGGGTGGTGCAGGGCATCTTCCGCGCCCACTTCCCGGCCGCCTTCGACTGGTACATCGTGGCCGCGCTGCCGGTCGCCTTCCTGGCGACGGCGCTGATCGGCATGGCCCTCGAACGCAGCGTGCTGCGCTGGCTGTACGGCCGGCCGCTGGAAACCCTGCTGACCACCTGGGGCGTGAGCCTGCTGCTGATCCAGGCCTGCCGCACGATCTTCGGCGCACAGAACGTCGAGGTCGAGAACCCGGCCTGGCTGTCGGGCGGCATCGCGCTCGCGGGCGGCTACGTGATGCCGCTGAACCGGATCGTGATCGTCTTCTTCGCGGCTGCGGTGCTGGCCGCCGTGTGGCTGGTGATCAACCGGACGCGACTCGGACTGTTCGTCCGCGGCGTCACCCAGAACCGCGCGATGGCCAGTTGCACCGGGGTGCCGACGCAGCGGGTCGACATGCTGACCTTCGGCCTCGGCTGCGGCGTGGCAGGGCTCGGCGGCGTGGCGCTGTCGCAGATCGGCAATGTCGGCCCCGATCTCGGACAGGCCTACATCGTCGACAGCTTCATGGTGGTGGTGCTGGGCGGCGTCGGCCAGCTTGCCGGCACCGTGATCGCCGCGCTCGGGCTGGGCTCGATCGCCAAGCTGCTCGAACCGTGGACCGGCGCGGTGATGGCGAAGATCATGGTGCTGGTGTTCATCATCCTGTTCATACAAAAGCGGCCGCAGGGACTTTTCGCCCTGAAGGGGCGCAGTGCGGAGGCGTGATGGCTCGCGCCAAGCATCGCGCGCGCAGACGTCGTGTGAGCGCCACGGCATGACGAGACTGTTCAGCCTGCGTGCCTGGAGCGCGGTCTTCACCGTCACCGCGGTGCTGCTCGTCGTCCTACCGGTCCTGCACCTGGCGCTGCCGGCCGACCATCCGCTGCACGTGTCGAGCTTCTGGATCACGCTGCTGGGCAAGTTCATGTGCTACGCGGTGGTGGCGCTGGCGATGGACCTGATCTGGGGCTACACCGGCATCCTGTCGCTCGGCCAGGGCCTGTTCTTCGCGCTCGGCGGCTATGCGTTCGGCATGTACCTGATGCGCCAGATCGGGCGCGACGGCGTCTACGGCAGCCAGTTGCCCGACTTCATGGTGTTCCTCGACTGGAAGGAGCTTCCCTGGTACTGGACCGGCACCGACTCGCTGGCCTGGGCGCTGGTGCTGGTGGTGGCCGCACCCGGGCTGGTGGCCTTCGTGTTCGGCTACTTCGCGTTCCGCTCGCGCATCAAGGGCGTGTACTTCTCGATCATCACGCAGGCGCTGACCTTCGCCGCGATGCTGGCGTTCTTCCGCAACGACATGGGCTTCGGCGGCAACAACGGCTTCACCGACTTCAAGCGCATCGCCGGCTACCCGGTCACGGCGCCCGAGATGCGCACGCTGCTGTACGTGCTGTCGGGCCTGTATCTGCTTGCCGCGCTGGTCCTGGCGCGCTGGCTCGTGCACAGCAAGTTCGGCCGCGTGCTGACCGCCATCCGCGACCAGGAGTCGCGCCTGCTGTTCCTGGGCTACCGCACGCTGTGGTTCAAGCTGTCCATCTGGACCCTGGCCGCCATCATGAGCGGCATCGCAGGCGCGCTGTATGTGCCGCAGGTGGGCATCATCAACCCGAGCGAGATGGGCCCGGCCAACTCGATCGAGATCGCGATCTGGGCTGCAGTCGGCGGCCGCGGCACGCTGATCGGGCCGATCGCGGGCGCGTTCGCCGTCAATGGTGCGAAGAGCTGGTTCACGGTGGCCTATCCCGAGTACTGGCTGTTCTTCCTCGGAGCACTGTTCGTCGGCGTGACGCTACTGATGCCGCGCGGCCTGGTCGGGCTGTGGTCGCAGTTGCGCTCGCGCATCGGGCGGCCGGCCGCCGGCACGCTCGCCGCGCCGCCGGCCCGGCAGGAGCCCGGGTGATGGACGCGCCTGCCATCCACGGGCTCGGCGGATCGGCCAGCGTCGGCTACGGCCACCCGGTCGATCCCGACCAGGTCGACACCTCGCACGGCCCGATCCTGTACCTGGAGGACATCACGGTCAGCTTCGACGGCTTCCGCGCGCTGAACAAGCTCAACCTCACCATCGATCGCGGCGAGCTGCGCTGCGTGATCGGCCCCAACGGCGCCGGCAAGACGACCATGATGGATGTGATCACCGGCAAGACCCGGCCCGACGAAGGCAGCGCGTTCTTCGGCCAGACCTTCGACCTGCGCCGCCTGCCCGACACCGAGATCGCGCGGCTGGGCATCGGCCGCAAGTTCCAGAAGCCCACCGTGTTCGAAAGCCACACGGTGTTCGAGAACCTGGAACTGGCGATGAAGACCGACAAGCGCGTGCGGCCGACGCTGTGGGCCCGGCTTTCGCCCGCGCAGCGCGATCTGATCGAGCGCACGCTGGTGACCACCGGCCTCGACGGCAACCAGCAGCGCCTGGCCGGCGCGCTGTCGCACGGGCAGAAGCAGTGGCTCGAGATCGGCATGCTGCTGGTGCAGGAGCCGCAGCTCGTGCTGCTGGACGAGCCGGTGGCGGGCATGACCGATGCCGAGACCGAACGCACCGCCGAACTCATCCTCGAACTCGAAGGCTCGCACTCGATCATGGTGGTCGAGCACGACATGGACTTCGTGGCGAAGATCGCGCGCAAGGTGACGGTGCTGCACGAAGGGTCGGTGCTGGCGGAAGGCTCGCTGGCGCAGGTGCAGGGCAACGAACGCGTGATCGAGGTCTACCTGGGCCGCTAGCCGGACCGCGCATGCTGACGATCGAATCGCTCAACCAGTACTACGGCGGCAGCCACATCCTGCGCGATGTCTGCCTCAGCGTGCCGCAGGGCGCCTGCACGGTGCTGCTCGGCCGCAACGGCGTCGGCAAGACCACGCTGCTGAAGACCACGATGGGCCTGGTGCCGGCCCGCAGCGGCGCGATCCGGCTCGACGGCAGGGACATCACCCGGCTGGCGCCGCACGAGCGCGTCAAGCTCGGCATCGGCTACGTGCCGCAGGGGCGCGAGATCTTCAACCGGCTCAGCGTCGAGGACAACCTGCTGCTGGGCCTGGCGCCGCTCGGCGGCCGCGCGGCGCGCAAGATTCCCGAGCACATCCTGGAGACCTTTCCAGTGCTCAAGCAGATGCTCAGGCGCCGAGGCGGCGACCTGTCGGGCGGGCAGCAGCAGCAGCTTGCGATTGGTCGCGCGCTCGCGGCCAAGCCCAGGGTGCTGATCCTCGACGAGCCGACCGAGGGCATCCAGCCCTCGATCATCAAGGAGATCGGCGCACTGATCCGGCGCCTGGTATCGCAGGCCGATGCGTCCGGGAGCACAATGACCGTGCTGCTGGTCGAGCAGTACTACGACTTCGCCGAGTCGCTCGCCGACAGTTACGCGGTGATGGCGCGCGGCCAGATCACCCACGCGGGGCCGGGCGGCCAGATGAAGGACCGCAAGGTCCGCGGACTCATATCCATCTAGCGCACCCGTGTCCACCTGGCATGCCCACCTTGCTCTCGACTACCGGCACAGCGCGGGCCGGACCGTGCTCGCGCGCGAACACCGCGGGCCGCTGCAGGTGCAAAAGGCGCTGTATCCGGAAGGACCGCAACTTGCGCACACGCTGATCATCCATCCGCCGGGCGGCATCGCCGGCGGCGACGCGCTGGCCATCGAAGCCAGCGTGCAGCCGCAGGCACAGGCGCTGATCACCACGCCGGGCGCGAGCAAGTGGTACAAGGCCAACGGCCGCACGGCCTCGCAGCAGGTGTCGCTCGAGGTCGCCGGCGGACTCGAGTGGCTGCCGCAGGAGGCGATCGTGTTCGACCAGGCCGACGTGCGCTCGGCGATCGACATCCGCCTGCACGCCGAGGCCGCCATGCTCGGCTGGGACATGGTCGCCCTGGGCCGAAGCGCGGCCGGCGAGTCATTCACCGAGGGCTGCTACGCGCAGACGATCCGGCTGCACGAGGCCGGCCGCCTGCAATGGGTCGAGCGCACGCGGATCGAAGGCGGCGATGCGCTGCTCGACTCGCCGATCGGCCTGGCCGGCCACACTGTGTTCGGCTGCCTGTGGGCCGCCGGGCCGCGCTGGCTCGATGCCGACATCGAGTCGCTGCGCGAGCGGCTGTCGCCCGCGGACGCGCCGATCACGCGCGTGGCGCCGCGCCTGCTGGTGGCCCGCGCGCGGGCACACACGGTGCCCGCGCTGCGCGCGGCGCTGACCGCCGTCTGGCGCGAACTGCGTCCGCTCGTGTTCGGCGGGCGGCTCGCCCAGCCGCCGCGGATCTGGGCGACATGAGTCAGAGACCTGGCGCCGCCACATGAACGCATCGATCGACGAGACGCGCACCCGGGAGCCGCGATGGAACTGTCACCCCGCGAGAAGGACAAGCTGCTGATCTTCACCGCCGGCCTGGTGGCCGAGCGGCGCAGGTCGCGCGGCCTGAAGCTCAACTACCCGGAGGCGGTGGCCTTGATCAGCGCCGCGATCCTCGAGGGCGCGCGCGATGGGCGCACCGTGGCTGACCTGATGCACTTCGGCACCACGCTGCTTGCGCGCGCCGACGTGATGGACGGCGTGCCCGAGATGATCCCCGACATCCAGGTCGAGGCCACGTTCCCGGACGGCACCAAGCTGGTCACCGTCCACCACCCGATCACCTGAGCCATGAAACCGACCGACGAGCGTGTCAGTGCGGCACCGGTTCCGGGCGAGCTGTTGGTCGCGCCGGGCGAGATCGAATTGAACGCCGGCCGCAGCACGCTGCGGGTGACGGTGGCCAACACGGGCGACCGGCCGATCCAGGTCGGCTCGCACTTCCACTTCTTCGAGACCAACGAGGCGCTGCGCTTCGAGCGTGCGGTCACGCGCGGCTATCGGCTCAACATCGCCGCCGGCACCGCGGTGCGCTTCGAGCCGGGGCAGCAGCGCGAGGTCGAACTGGTCGCGCTCGACGGCGACCGGATCGTCTATGGGTTCAATGCCAAGGTGATGGGTCGGCTCGATGCCGGCGCGCGGCCCGCCCGCAAGTCCGGCAAGCCAGCCGCCAGGGGAGCGCGCAGATGACGCTGAAGATCGGCCGGCAGGCCTATGCCGAGATGTTCGGCCCCACCGTCGGCGATCGCGTGCGGCTGGCCGACACCGCGCTGATTGCGCAAGTGGAGCGTGACTTCACCGTCTACGGCGAGGAAGTGAAGTTCGGCGGCGGCAAGGTCATCCGCGACGGCATGGGCCAGAGCCAGCGCATGTCGAAGGACTGCGCCGACACGGTAATCACCAACGCGCTGATCATCGACCACTGGGGCATCGTCAAGGCCGACATCGCATTGAAGGGCGGGCGCATCAGCGGCATCGGCAAGGCCGGCAACCCGGACATCCAGCCGGCCGTGACGATCGTGATCGGTCCCGGCACCGAGATCATTGCCGGCGAGGGCATGATCGTCACCGCCGGCGGCATCGACACGCACATCCACTTCATCTGCCCGCAGCAGATCGACGATGCGCTGATGAGCGGGATCACGACCATGATCGGCGGCGGCACCGGGCCGGCCACCGGCACCTTCGCCACCACCGTCACGCCCGGCCCCTGGCACCTGGAGCGCATGCTGCAGGCCGCCGATGCGTTTGCGATGAACCTCGGCTTCCTCGGCAAGGGCAACGCCTCGCTGGTGGCGCCGCTGGTCGAGCAGATCGAGGCCGGCGCCATCGGCCTGAAGCTGCACGAGGACTGGGGCAGCACACCGGCGGCGATCGACGCCTGCCTGACCGCGGCCGACCGCACCGACACCCAGGTGGCGATCCACACCGACACGCTGAACGAGTCCGGCTTCGTCGAGGCCACGATCGCTGCCTTCAAGGGCCGTGTGATCCACACCTATCACACCGAAGGCGCCGGCGGCGGCCATGCGCCGGACATCATCAAGGTCTGTAGCGAGAGCAACGTGCTGCCTTCCTCGACCAACCCGACCCGGCCGTACACCGTCAATACGCTCGACGAGCACCTCGACATGCTGATGGTGTGCCACCACCTGGATGCCGCGATCGCCGAGGACATCGCCTTCGCCGAAAGCCGCATCCGCAAGGAGACCATCGCCGCCGAGGACATCCTGCACGACCTCGGCGCCTTCTCGATGATCAGCTCCGACTCGCAGGCGATGGGCCGGGTCGGCGAGGTCGTCACGCGCACCTGGCAGACCGCGCACAAGATGAAGGTGCAGCGCGGGTCATTGAGCGAGAAAGGCTTCAGCGACCCCACGGACCACGACAACGCGCGCATCAAGCGCTACGTCGCCAAGTACACGATCAACCCGGCGATCACGCACGGCATCGCGCACGAGGTGGGCTCGGTCGAAGTCGGCAAGTGGGCCGACCTGGTGCTGTGGAAGCCGGCCTTCTTCGGCGTCAAGCCGTTCCTGATCCTCAAGGGCGGCATGATCGCGGCCGCCGCGATGGGCGACCCCAACGCCTCGATCCCGACCCCGCAACCGGTGCACTACCGGCCGCAGTTCGGCGCCTTCGGCGGCGCCACGGCGAAGAGTTCACTGACCTTCGTCTCGCAGGCGGCGCTCAAGAAGCGTGTGCCCGAGAAGTACGGCCTCGCCAAGACGGTGGTCGCGGTCAAGGGCATCCGCACGCTGTCCAAGCGCGACATGATCCACAACGCGGCCACGCCCGAGGTGACGGTCGACCCGCAGACCTACCAGGTGCACGCCGACGGGGTGCTGCTCGACTGCGAGCCGGCGACCGAGTTGCCGATGGCGCAGCGCTACTTCCTGTTCTGATGATCCGTCTCACGCGCGTGATCGATCGCACGCTCGCCGCCGACGAGGCGGCGCGCGCCGTGCGACTGCGGCTGACCTACGACGAGCGCGTGAAGACGCGGCTGGCGACGATGAGCGTCGATGGCCAGGCGGTGGCGATCCTGCTCGCGGATGCCAAACGCGGCAGCGTGCTGCGCGATGGCGATGTGCTCGCCGGAGACGGTGATGTGCTGGCCATCGTCGAGGCCGCACCGCAGCCGGTGGCGCGCGTGACAGCGGACACGCCGCTCGCGCTGCTGCGCGCGACCTATCACCTCGCCAATCGCCACGTGCCGGCACAACTGTCCGCCGACGCCGTGCTGATCGAGCGCGACCCGGTGCTGGAGGCCATGCTGCGCGGGCTCGGCGCGCACGTCGCGCATGTCGAGGCGCCGTTCGATCCCGAAGGCGGCGCCTACGACGGCTCGCACCACCATCACGGCCCGTCGCATCGCGAGGAGGTGGACGAGGTCTCGGCGACCGTCGGCGAGCAATTGTCGATCGCCGCGCACGCACGCAGGCCCGCATGAAACCGGTCGACGCCGCACTCGACGCAGCGACCCGCCTGCGGCCGCTGCTGGCGCTGCTGCAACTGGCCAGCCCGGCGCTGCCGGTGGGCGGTTTCGCCTACTCGCAGGGGCTGGAGCGCGCGATCGAGGACGGCCTCGTTCATGACGCCGCCAGCAGCAAACGCTGGATCGCCGATCTGCTGACGCTGTCGCTGGCCCGGCTCGAAGCGCCGCTGTGGCTGCGCGCGTTCGACGCCGCGGCCCGCGCTGACGACGCCGACTTCGCGCGCTGGAACGACGAGCTGCTCGCCGCGCGCGAGACCGCCGAGCTGCGCGCCGAGACACTGCAGATGGGCGCCTCGATGGTGCGCGTGTTCGCGGCGCTCGGCATGCGTGCGCCGGCGGTCGAGCCGCTTGTCTACCCGGCCGCCTTCGCCGCCGCCTGCACGCAACTGGGCATCGACCGCGAGGCGGGCCTGGCCGCGTTTCTGTGGGCGTTTGTCGAGAACCAGGTGCTGGTCGCCGTCAAGCACGTGCCGATCGGCCAGCAGGCCGGGCAGGTGCTGCTGTTCGCGCTGCACGCACGGCTGGCAGCGGCCGTCGAGCAGGCCGCGCGGCTGCGCGACGATGAACTCGGCAGCGCCGCCCTCGGTTTTGCGCTGGCCAGCGCGCGCCACGAGACGCAGTACTCACGCCTGTTCCGCTCCTGAGCCCTGATCCACCTCGTCCATCGAAGCCCACCATGAGTTCCATCACCAGCCTGCGCGCCGACATCCCGCACCCGTCCGCGTCGCCGCCGCTGCGCGCCGAGGGTCCTGCAACGCCGCCGCTGCGCATCGGCGTGGGGGGCCCGGTCGGCTCCGGCAAGACGACGCTGGTCGAGGTGCTGTGCAAGCGGATGCGCGACCACTATCGCCTCGCGGTGGTGACCAACGACATCTACACCAAGGAGGACGAGCGCTTGCTGGTGGCGGCGCAGGCGCTGACGCCGGACCGCATCATGGGCGTGGAAACCGGCGGCTGCCCGCACACCGCGATCCGCGAGGACGCCAGCATCAACCTCGAAGCGGTGGACCGCATGTGCAAGCGCTTCCCCGACCTGGAGCTGATCTTCATCGAAAGCGGCGGCGACAACCTGGCCGCGACCTTCAGCCCGGAGCTATCCGACCTCACGCTCTACGTGATCGACGTTGCCGGCGGCGAGAAGATCCCGCGCAAGGGCGGCCCCGGCATCACCAAGAGCGACCTGCTGGTGATCAACAAGATCGATCTGGCGCCCCACGTCGGCGCCAACCTCGACGTGATGCGCCACGACACAGAGCGCATGCGCGGTGCGCGGCCCTACGTGATGACGAACCTGAAGACCGGCGAGGGGCTGGACCGCGTGATCGACTTCATCGTCACGCGCGGGCTGTTGCGGGCGGCGGCGTAGGTTCCAGTTCGAGACGATCAATGCGACGGCGGGTGCGCATCGAGCGCCGTGCTGGGCGCAGCGCATGACCCTGGCCGGTGCCGCAGACCGAACCGCAGTGGCGTCCTGCGCTATCGCCTGCCGTCCGGGAGTCAGTTGATGGTTACAAGGAAGGACACCGTGTGGCTGACCGAGCTCGACTCGGCGCTGCTTTTCCACCCGCGATTGCCAAGGCCGACTCCGCGGCGACAGTAGACTTCCCGGGGACTCCAACTCAGGGCCGAAATCGGGCTAAGGCCCGGCGTTCGGCTGCGATCTTTTGGAAGAGCATCTGCTGGCGTCACATCACAAAGCGATAGAGGACATTGAGTCCTCAGTCGCACTCCCCAAGCCGGGAGCGGTATGCGACCCCGATAATGAGGTAGCGTTTCTTGGACGGAGAGCGCCTTGTACCTAAAGAAGATTCGCCTAGAGAACCTGCGTGGCTTCCCTGATCTCTCCTTTGACTTCGAGAGGCCGGACCACGTGTTCGCTGGCTGGACAGTACTTGTGGGCGGCAATGCGTCAGGAAAGTCGACGGTGCTCAAAGCGATTGCCCTCGCCCTCATGGGACCTGACAACGGCAGGCAACTCATCGTGCCGGCTGGCTGGATCGGACCCAACTCCCAGAGGGCGGACGCCATTGTCGAAATCGTTTGGGACAAGACATACGACAGCTTCAAGACTGGCGGAAATGTTCCGGGGCGTACGTTTGAGGCTGGCGTTCGATGGTCACAGGACCAACCCAAACCCTCGGATTCTCACAGTGGAAGCAACGTCGAATTCCGTGGGTTGGAGTTTCGAAACGCGAAGGGAACTCGAATCTTGAGCGCCATCCGCGGCCCGTGGGACGCCAAGGCGGATGGCTGGTTTGCCGCGGGATACGGTCCAATGCGACGGCTCTCGGGAAGCTCGTCGGAGTCGATTCGTCTGAGTGTGGTCGGCGGTGGCCTAAGCCGGTTTGTTACGTTGTTTCGGGAGGATGCCGCGCTGAGCGAGAGTGAAGTGTGGTTGAAGCTCAACTACTCCCGCTGGCTAGAGTCGAAGGAATCGCAACTAGGCCTACTGCTTGATGGGGTTCAATCCCTGCTCGGCGATGGGTTGTTGCCACACGGCATGAAAGTCTCGCGTCTGTCGGTCGATCACGTCTTCGTGCGTGACGGTCGCGGTATTGAGCTACCAATGCGAGACATCAGTGATGGCTGTCGCAGCATCTACGCGACTGTGTTGGACCTCGTACACAACATGGCGGAGGTGTACGGCGCAGCGGGCCTGTTTGCGCCTGATGCTGAGGGGAGAACGGTCGTGTCGCGTCCTGGGGTCGTGCTTATCGATGAGATCGAGGCCCACTTGCATCCGAAGTGGCAGCGCGAGATCCCGGAGTGGCTAAAGATTCACTTCCCGCAGGTGCAATTCGTTGTGTCAACACATAGCCCGCTGATCGCTCAAGCAGCCGATGCAAATGGCGTGTTCGTCTTGCCTTCACCTGATGACGTCGGGCGTGAACCTCGGCAACTGGACGAGTACGAATATCGCCTGCTCAAGCTTCGTCGCGCTGAAAAGACGCTCTTGGGCACTGCATTTGGACTCAAGTCAACGCGGTCCAAGTGGGCCAATGACCAAATCTCACGCTGGCAGAAGCTGAATGCAAAGGCGAAGAGCGGCGTTGACCTCACCCCTGCAGAGCGTAACGACTTGGTGGCGCTGACTGAGCAAATGAAGATAGCGTTTGAACCGCCGGCGGCGGAAGCAAGCGAGATTGATCAGTGAGAAACGTTAGTCCGCGGCACACCCTTCCCCCTAACGTCAATGCCCGGCTGCGGTCCGAGACTGCAGCGATTGCAGCTTCTGCAGATCAAAAGGAAGGAGCTAAGGTTCGCTATGCGGCCGCTCGAAAGGCGACTTGGTTCAAGCGGGTGATCCAAACGCTCGGAATGATGTCTGGACTCGGTGGGAGGTGCATGTACTGCAGCGGCAGCGAAGCCGCGCAGGTCGAGCATTACCGTCCGAAGACGACTCATCCGCAGCAGGCACTTGCTTGGGCCAACTTGCTCTGGATCTGTGGCACCTGTAATCAGGCAAAGGTGAATCGATTCGAGGAAGAGAATCCGCCCATCAATCCTGTTGACGACGATGTCTGGAGTCACTTCTTCATAGACCAGTTTGGGAACCTCTCGCCGCGCTGGAACGTAGCTTTGGGCGCACTAGACCCAAGAGCGGTGCGCACCATCCAACTGCACAACCTCGATCGGCAGGCGCTCCAGGAGTGTCGGCAAGAGCGGCTCATCGATCTCCGCAACAAGATCGAAGACTCGCTGGCTCGGTTTGATGCCGGCCAGCTAACGCGCGACGATCTGGAGCTGCGAGTGCTTGGATGGTTTGAGCAGCCATTCCAACCGGACGTAGCCGACTATTTCCTCGCGGGACCAGGAGCAGCCGACGACAGCGAGCCATTTAAGCGGTTTCTTGAGGTCTTGAACGGCTAGAAGGCAGGTACCTGCCGTAGCCACGTAGACCCCGTTCTCGGCCAGCGTAAATGGCAGCATCGGTGAGCAAGCAGACGAGCGCAACCGTCTAGTGAGCGACCGCACGCAGGTTTGAGCAGGCGCCCAGCATGCGAACGGCAACGGCCGCTCATGGCCCAAGGCGGCGGTCGCCAGAGCGCTGGGAAGCGGACGTTAAGCAGCACCATCGGGCTTGCCAAATACTGCCGGCGCGGCAGGTCACAAGTTCACCGCACCCGCACTAAGTCCGCAACCCCCGCGCCCGCGCAAAGTCGACGAACCACGCGAGGCTCGCCGGGTTCGCCATCGCATCGGCACGCGCCACCTTCTCCAGCGGATGCCCCAGCAGCAGCCGCTTGATCGGCAGCTCCATCTTCTTGCCGCTCAGGGTGCGCGGCACCTCGGCGATCGCAACGATCCCGCTCGGCACGTGGCGCGCCGACAGCGCGTTGCGGATGCGCTCGACGCTGCGCGCCTTCAGCGCCTCGTCGAGTTCGACGCCCGGCCGCAGCACGACGAACAGCGGCATCCACGATTCGCGGCCCAAGTACTCGAGGTCCAGCAGCAGCGAGTCCAGCACCTCGGGCGGCGCCTCCACCGTGCGGTACAGCTCCGCGGTGCCGATGCGGATTCCGTGGCGGTTGATCGTCGCGTCCGAGCGGCCGTAGGTGATCGCGCCCACCGCCTCGGGCCGCTGAATCAACCGGATCCAGTCGCCGTGGCGCCACACGCCGGGCCACGGCTCGACGTAGCTCTCGCGGTAGCGCGCATCGTTCGGGTCGTTCCAGAAGTGGCAGCGACGGGAACGGCGTGGTGCACACCAGTTCGCCCACCTCGTCGGTCACCGGCCGGCCGTCGTCGTTCCAGGCTTCGACCTTCAGACCCAGCGCCCGGTACTGCATCTCGCCCTCGTACACCGGCAGCGTCGGCAGGCCGCTCGTGCCGGAGGAGTAGACGACCCACAGCGGTTGCTCGAAGGCGACCTGCTCGGTGCGCAGTACGGCGGACGGTGCGAGCAAGGTGTCGCACGCGAGCGTGCCGGGAAAGCGCGCGGCATCGACCGCGGGGTTCGGCATCGGCGCGATCACCGTGTGCGCGAGCGCGATGCAGCGCCGCGCGGCTCCAAGCGGCGACCGCCGGGCCGGCGCTCCCGGCAGGACGCCGGCACGCGCGCTCGGCGACAATCCACGCATGGCCGACTCGCCGCCGCCCGCCACGCTGTCCGGCAGTTGGACCATCGCCTGCCTGTGCGCGGCGTGGTGCCGCACCTGCGACGAGGTGCGGCCGCACTGCGAGGCACGCGCGGCGGCACTGCCCGCGATCGCGCATCGCTGGATCGACGTCGAGGACGAGGCCGATGCGCTCGGCGATCTCGATTGCAGGGCAAGCGGCGCGCAGGTCGACCTGCTGGCTCAGTTCGCGTTGCACATCGACTGCAACGGAAAACGCACCGCCGTCAGGGAAGCAGCAGCTTGACTTTCGCTCCTGCAGCCGCGGCGCACCGGGCCGTGACCGACGCGAACTTCGAGGCGTTGCGAGAGCGCCAGTCGAGGCATCGCACCTGGTCGGCGAGCACCACTCCTGCGACCTTGCCCGTCGAAGGGGCGACCTGCACTTCGAACGGATAGCCCTTGACCTGACTGGTGATCGGGCAGCAGAGCATCAGTCCGGCTTTGCGGTTGTACGCCGCCGGCGAGAGCACCAACGCCGGCCGGCGACCCGCCTGCTCGTGCCCCGCCTGTGGCGTGAAGTCCAGCCAGACGACGTCGCCCCGGTCAGGGACATAGGTGGTCGCTACCAAGCTTCGGCCCCCTTTGCAGGTCCCTCCAGGGCCAGCCCGTGCCGGTTCTCAGGGGTCATCTTGGCGAGCAGTTCATCAAGACTCTCGGCGGCGGGCTCGATAATCAGCCGGTCGCCCTCGACACGCAAGTCAAGACGCTGGCCGACTTTCATGCCCGCGTCCTTGAGTGCAGGCGCGGGCACTCGAACGGCGGCGCTGTTTCCCCACTTCTGAATTTCGACACGCATGACTGTGCCTCCCGTCGAATGTTGATACATTGTAGATACATCAGCGATAGGCTGCAAGTGCACCGAAGGGCGCGGTGGCGATGGGCGACCTGGTCCGATGGCGTGCGGCCAGACCCCAGACGCCGGACGCTAGGAGGCGCCTTCGACGGGCTTGCGCGGCAGGATCGCGATGTCCGAGACCAGCGCCTTGAGGCGGTAGCCGCCGCGCATCAGCGCGTCGAGGTCGTCGAGCACGCCTTCGAGACGGCGCTCGGAGAGGATCACGTAGATCAGCACGTTGGCGTCGGCGCCGAGCAGTCCCGAACGCAGGCCGGAGGCGCCGGCGCCGGTGGCCGGCACGATCGTGTAGCCGCCGACCTCGCGCGTCTTCAGCGCCTCGACGATCAGCCGCTGGAACTCGCGCGGCGCGATGATCGTCAGCAGTTTCTTGTGTTCCAGCGGTCGCATCGCCAGGGTCCCGGTCGGCGTGATGGGCGGGCGCCGGGCGCGCTCAGGCGCCGGCCCCGAGGACAGCCTGCAGGTGGAAGGTCACCGCGTACAGCAGCGGGATGCCGACGATCAGCATGAACGGCAGCGTAATGCCGACCGAGCTGGTGAGGTAGATGCTTGGGTTGGCCTCGGGGAAGGTCGCGCGCACGGCGGCCGGCGCGTCGATGTACGAGGCCGAGGCGGCGGCGCAGGCGAGCACGAAGGCCGAGCCGAGCGGCAGGCCGACGACACTGGCGAGCAGCGCCACCAGCGTGCCGTTGAGCAGCGGCACGAGCACGCCGAAGGCGAGCATGCGCGCGCCGACGCTCAGGAACTCGCGCAGCCGCGAGGCCGCCGCCATGCCCATCTCGAGCAGGAAGATGACCAGCACGCCGCGGAACAGATCGACGAAGAACGGCTCGATGCGCTCCATGTTCACCTCGCCGCTGGCGGCGCCGATCACCAGTCCGCCGACCAGCAGCACCAGGCTGCGACCGCGCAGGGTCTCGAGCAGGATCGCGCTGACCTTGCCGCGGCCGCTGCCGCTGACGCTGCCGGCGCGCGCCAGCGCCCAGCGGCCGTAGAACAGCGCCACCAGGATGCCCAGTTCCATCAACGCCACCAGGCCGGTGACGAAGCCGTCCATCGGTGTGCCGCGCGCCTCGGCGAAGCTGCGCGCGACGATGAAGGTGACCGACGACATCGAGCCGTACAGCGCGGCGACGCCGGCGGCGTTGCGGATGTCGAGCCCGACCAGGTGGCGCGCGATCAGGAACGCGATCAGCGGGATGAAGATCACGACCCCGGCGGTGACCGCGATCGCGCCCATGATCTCGCCCAGTTCGACCGCGGCCAGTTCGCGCCCGCCCTGCAGCCCGATCGAGAACAGCAGGAAGATCGAGATGATGCGGATCACCGGCTCCGGGATCTCCAGGTCGGAGCGGATCAGCGAGGCGATCATGCCGAGCACGAAGGCGAGCGTGATCGGCGAGATCAGGTTTTCCAGCAGGATCGAGAAGTCCATGGTTGACTCTCCCAGGGTGGCGGCCGGCGCGCCGGCGAACCGGGGCGCGAGCGGGCGGCGGCGGTCCGTCGAGGCAGGGCAGCCGGCGCGCTCAGGGTCCGGGCGGCAACGGCTTGCGCGGCAGGATGGCGATGTCCTGCACCAGGGCCTTGAGCCGGTAGCCGTTGCGCATCAGGGCATCGATGTCCTCGAGCACGGCGAGCAGGCGCGGCTCGGACAGGATCACGTAGATGACGATGCTGGAGTCGCCGTCGAGCAGGCCGGCGCGCACGCCGAAGGCGCCGGCGCCGGTGGCCGGCACGATGGTGTAGCCGCCGACCCCGCGCGCGCGCAGCGACTCGACGATCAGCCGCTTCAATTCGCGCGGGGTGATGATCGTCAGCAGCTTCTTGTACTCGAGCGCGCGCATGCGGTCGGCTCCTGCGGTCGGGTGGGCGGCAGCTCGCGCACTGCGGCCGGCAGCCGCAGCAACGGCGGCGGCCGCCGGATCACGGCACGCCTGCTGCGGCCGCCGCGCTGCCCGCGCCGAGCAGCGCGCCAGCGTTGACGGCGATGCCGGCCGCACCGTGCCGGCGCGCCGGCGCCAGGTCGGCGGCGCCGAGTCCGCCTTGCGCGTAGACCGGCAGCGGCGTGGCGGCGGCGATGTGCGCGAAATTGGCCCAGCCCAGCGCTGCCGCGCCCGGATGAGTGGCGCTGGCGCACACCGGCGAGACGATCACGAAGTCGGCGCCGAGCCGCTCGGCGCAGCGCAGGTCGTCGAGGTCGTGGCAGGAGGCGCTCCACAAGGCCACCGGCGGCCGCGCGCTCGAGGCGCGCAATTGCGCCGCCGTGCTGTGCTGGCCGTCGGCGGCGGCCTGCGAGCACTCGAGCGCGGTGCCGGC
>Ga0208610_100192_pt1 | contig 25504 bp, 25 predicted proteins | sample SubbioR11Jul_8A2_FD_184815 | JGI IMG/M metagenome (GOLD analysis project Ga0208610, IMG submission 184815) | Serpentinite rock and fluid subsurface biosphere microbial communities from McLaughlin Reserve, California, USA - CR11Jul_8A2 (SPAdes) | ecosystem: Environmental > Terrestrial > Deep... | reverse complement strand
CCGGGGCGCTCTTGCGCGCCTCCTCGAAGAGGTTGCGCACGCGGCTAGCACCTACGCCCACAAACATCTCCATGAACTCTGAAGCCGATACGGTTAAGAAGGGGACGTTAGCCTCGCCCGCCACGGCTCGAGCCAGCAAGGTCTTGCCGGTGCCTGGCGGGCCGACTAGCAAGACCCCCTTGGGTATCTCGGCACCGATGCGCAGGTACTTCTGCGGGCTCTTTAAGAAATCGACGATTTCTTTTAGCTCCTGCTTGGCCTCAACATGACCGGCCACATCCTCAAAGGTGGTCTTGACCTTGTTCTCCTTGCCGTAGGTTTTGGCCCGCGACTGCCCGAACTGCATCACCTGGCTGGGGCCACCCTGGGCGCGCATGAAGACGAACCAGAAAAAGGCGATCAGGATAGCGATCGGTAAGAGCGTGATCAGGAAGCCGAGCCACGGCGACTGCCGCTGGAACTGATAAGTGACCCCCTGCGCCTCTAACAGCTCGATCAGCGCCATGTCCGGAACGTTGGCGCTGGCCGCCGTGGTAGAGAAGCTCCGAACGGTCTGCAAGCTGCCGCCTAGCTCGAGCTGGATTTCGCGGGCGAATTCACCGGTGATGTTGTCGTTGCGAATTACGACATTGGCGACGTTACCGGCCTCGATCTGGCGCCTGAACTCCGAGTAAGGGATATCCCTATTGGGCGTGCCGGCGCCGAACTGGCTAAACAAGAATACGCCAATGATGATGACTGCTACCAGCAACCAAGGGTTAAACGAACGTCTCAAAGCGGTCCCTCCAAGTAGCCCGCCAGCCCGTCAGATAACCAGACGGGCCTCAGTAGGCTCAGGGTAGCACCTTTGCGTGAGAGCGCGCTGTAAGCTATCGGACCATGGCGGGTTGTAGGATGTGGGTGGTAGGATGTAGGCAGACGTCTTTCCCACAACCCACTGCCCACAGCCTAACTAAAACGATAGCCCTTCGGCACCACCACAATCCCCTCCTCGACCGTGAAGCCGCGCCTCCGGTCATCATCGAGGTTAACGCCGAGCTGCGTGCCCTCCGGGATGTCAACGTCTTTGTCGATAATGGCGTTTTTAATCACGCAGTGGCGTCTCACCCTGACCTCGTCAAAGAGCACTGAGCGTTCGACCAAGCTATAGCTATCGACCCGCACCCGGCGGGCTAAGACCGACTCGCGCACGGTGGCGCCGGAGATGATCACCCCGCCTGCCACCATGCTGTTAAGGGCCTGCCCGCGCCGGTCGCCGGCCTCGTGAACGAACTTGGCCGGAGGGGAGAACTCGGCGGAGGAGCGCAGCGGCCAATCGTAGTTATAAAGGTCAAACTCTGGCTCGACCGCTATGAGGTCCATGGTGGCCTCCCAGTAGCTCTTAATGGTGCCCACATCGCGCCAGTAGGTGTTAGCTCCGACCTGGCCGGGGATCGGGTTTTGCGCAAAGTCGTAGGCGAATAGCTGTAATCCCTCGTCAAGCGCCATCGGCAGCACATTCTTTCCAAAGTCGTGCTCGGACTCCTGGCGGGCTGCGTCGCGCTTGAGTAGGTCGATCAGCAGGTCGGCATTGAAGAGGTAGTTGCCCATCGAAGCCAGGGCATGGGTAGAGCGCTGCGGCATCGGTTTGGGGTGTTGCGGTTTCTCTTGAAACTCGGTGACCCGAAAATCGTTATCGACCTGCAAGATACCAAAGCGTGACGCCTCCGAAACCGGCACCGGATAGGCGGCAATACTGATGTCGGCCTGGTTGTCCAGGTGCGCCTCGACCAGGTGCGAAATGTCCATCTTATAGATGTGATCACCGCTGAAGATGGCGATAATATCAGCGGCATGATTCTCGATTAGGTGGATATTTTGGTAAATAGCGTCGGCAGTGCCGCGATACCACTCGGCGCCAAGCTCCTCGTAGAGGTACATCTGCGCCGGCGCCAAGGTAATGAAATAATCGCTCAAAAAGCCGCCGAAGCGCCAGTTGCGCTGGATATGCTCGGTTAAGGATTGCGCCTTGAACTGAGTCAACACATAGATACCGTAAATGCCGGAATTGATCATGTTATTAAGGGCGAAGTCGATGATCCGGTACTTGCCCCCAAAGGGGACGGCGGGCTTGGTGCGCCTCCAGGTGAGGGGGTGAAGCCGGGTCCCGCGACCACCTGCTAGAACCATGCCCACCAACTTAGCGCTGCGCAGTCCTTTGAGCTTCATCGCGTCCTCCCAACGAGCTATGTTGCTATCACTATAACTGAAAGTCATGAACCCCATGGCTGAAGCCAGGGCTTGTAAGTAACCCTGTCTAAGCGGTTCCCACGTGCGGCTGCATGACAACAGCCCGACGACCAATATTGATCGCCGCAATGCTATCAGCAGGGCCAGCGCAGCCACAGGACTGACAGCAAAAGTTATCTCTGGTGGGACGGTTTTTCTTGTCAATATGTCCACATTGCGGGCATGTCCGGGAAGTATTTTTTGGGTCAACCAAAATCACCGGGACACCGGCCAAGGCAGACTTGTATTGAATAAATTGCCGGAGTTGATAGAATGCCCAAGAATTATGTTGCCTGCGCTGAGGCTTTCTAACTGTTATCCGCTCGCGGATACCTTTTAGGTCCTCTAAAGCAATACCGCGATCGGTGCCTTTAGCCTTGGCAACGAGTTTTTTGGCAATACCATGATTGGTATCAGTAGTAAAGCGTCGTTCTTTCTTTGAACACTTCTTTAAAAGACGTTTGGCTGATTTAGTACCTTTCTTTTGGAGCTTGGCTCGAAGTTTAGCCTGGCGATTACGGATACCGTTAACCTTGTCACCGGAGAATATTTCACCTGCACTATCAACGGCAATATTTTTAATACCGAGATCAACACCAAGGAAGTCTTTGGTGGCACTTAGGGGGCCATCCGGCAACTCAATGACAACCAGGAGATAGAAGGTGCCATCAACCAAAACAAGATCAGCTTGACCGCGAATGCGTCGGCCCTCGATAACACCTTTTTGGTATTCTCCAAAAACCATAGGGGCAAGAATCCTGCCGGTCATTGTTAAGATGGAAGCGTACGCCAAGCCTTTAAAGGATAGTAGCCTTTGGTCATAGATGATAGCTCCGGTTGGTTTAAATGTGTGTAAGGCTTTCTTATTGGCCTTGTAACTTTCCGTTACCTTGCTAATGGCACGGATAACAAGTTGGGCGGACAGCTTAAATTTACTCCTTACTTCGTAATAGCATTCTTGCTGAAGCCTAACTTTATTAAACATCCTGTTCTTAAAAGCTAACAGGCTAATAAAGTTACATGCTTCATTAAAAACACGCATGGTTTCAAGAAGTTTGGAATGCTGTTCAGAATCAGTTAATAGTTTTATTTTTAGCGTCACAAGCATTGTGGTATTACCTCCTTACAGATAATTATACCACAGCGTCCTGCGAGTACCCGCAGGATCAAAGAATCAATTACCCTTTAAGAGAAAGGAGGGAGTTGCCCTTCCTCCCCATTCCTGCGGCTAGGATCGCAGGATGAAGCCAGGGGCTTCCGGGCAACGATTTCTGGTGAAAGGCGGTACGGAGGGCGCGCTATGTATGAGGCCCTCGAACCTGGGACAAGTTCTCATCGAGGGTGTTAGTATACTGCCGTTATGACGTTACGCACCCTTAGTTTCGCTTTGGTCACCCTCGCCGTTCTCGCCTTTGCTGGAAGCCGCCTCACCGCTCAGGAGCAGCCCACTCGAATAGTTTTCATCGACTCGCAGCGCTTAATCGCCGCCCATCCGGCCGGCCAGGAAGCGGCCCGCTTGCAGGAGCAGGCGCGGCAAGAGATCGACGCGCTGCGCGCCGATATCGAGCCGATCGTACAAAAGGCCCAGGCCGGGCTTGAGGTTACCCCTGACGAACGCGCCCTCTACGACACCTTGGTGCGGAGCCTAGAGGCGGTGCAGCAGCGCTGGTTAGAGGAGATCGCCGCGGCTTCGCAACCGGCCTTGCAGGCGGTCGATAACGCCATCCGCCAGTTGGCCACCGAACGCGGCTTTGCCATCGTGCTAGACGGGCGGGTAGCGGCCGAATCGGGCCTGGTGGTCTACGCGCAAGACAATCTGGATATCACCCAGCAGGTGCTCGAGCGTATTCGCTAATCTTTTAGCTTCGCCAGCAAGCGGCGCTGCGCTTCGCTCAGCGGCGCGTGTGCCAGCAGGTCGGGTCGCCGCGCCAACGTCCGCCGCAAGGCCTGCTCTTGCCGCCAGGCGGCAATCTGCGCATGGTGCCCGCTCAGCAGCACCTCAGGGACGCTGGCGCCCTCAAAGACTGGCGGGCGGGTGTACTCTGGGTAGTCCAGTAGTCCGGTGCTAAACGAGTCCTGGGCATGGCTTTCGGCATCTCCTAAGACCCCGGGGAGGAGCCGCGCGGTGGCCTCGATCAGCGCTAGCGCGGCTACTTCCCCTCCCATCAGCACGTAATCGCCCAGGCTGATTTCACGGCTAACATAGCGCTCGAGCCGGGCATCGAAGCCCTCGTAGCGGCCACACAGCAACACTAGGTGCTGCTTGCTAGCTAGCTCCGCAGCTATTTGTTGCGTAAACGGCTCACCGGCGGGGGTCAGCAGGATGACCTCAGCGGGCTCTGGTGTGTCGGCTTTGGCCTCGGCAATGGCTTTAGCGGCGATATCGACCTGGATGATCATCCCTGCCCCGCCACCGTAAGGGGCGTCGTCAACACTGCGGTGCCGGTCGGTAGAGTAGGCGCGCAGATCGCGCAGCGCGAAGGAGATCAGCCCTTGCTTGACGGCCCGGCCCAGCAGCCCTTCTTCGGCCCAGGGCTTGAGCAGTTGGGGAAATAAGCTCAGGACGGTGTACTTCATGCCGGCTCGAAGAGCCCCTCGGGGGGGTTGCGGATGTCGATTGCGTCGCCCACAATTACATAAGGCGCGGCCAGCGGCACTAGGTGTTTAGCCCCTTGGGCGCTGACTACCAGCAGTCGCTGGCCACCGGCCTCGAGCAGGTCACGGACGATCCCGAACGGCTGACCGTCGCGCAGCACCGGCCTGCCGATTAATGCCTCAATATAACCGTAAGCTTCGCCCGGCAAGGCGGTACGTGGAGCATAGACCGGCTCATTGACCAGCCGCTTGGCGGCCTCGATGCTCAGCACGCCCGCCAGATAGAGCACCGTCTGCTGGGGCATCACCTCGACCCGCTTGAGCGTGACCACCCCCAAAGGCGGCACAAAGACCTGCTTTAACTCCACAATCGCAGCCTGCTCGGCCTGGCCCAAGCCGTAAAAGCGTAGGCCCCCCTCGAGCTTGAAAGTTTTGCCTAGCGTGCCGATCTTGCTATACCCCTCGGGCACAGGGTGGCTTAACGGCGCCATCAGCGCTGAGGGCTTAATTGTCGGGCGAAGCCTGGTCGCTGACGAGCTCGACGTCGACACGCTCGCGCCCGTCAGCCGCCGCTCGAGCCAGGGTGCGGATGCTGTTGATCACCCGCCCGCCCCGGCCGATGATCCGCCCGGCATCCTCCTTGCCACAACGGATCTCAATGCGGATATCGTATCCGCGCCGCTCAGCCTGCACCTTGAGCGCGTCCGGGTCGGCCACCAGATTTTGAGTGATGAAGGTGACGAGCTCGAGCGGCATCTAGGCCTGGCCTTCACCGACGGCTAGGTGCCTGGCGCGCTTGGCCAGCACCTTGCCGACTGTAACCCCGGCCTGCTTCAGCAGCGGCACCGTACTTTCAGATGGCTGAGCGCCCACGCCGAGCCAGTACTGAGCCCGCTCGACGTCGATTTTCAGCGGGGTCGCCACGGTCTGGCGCGGGTCGTAGTAGCCAAGGGACTCGAGATAGTCGCCGCCGCGCTTCTTGCGAGTATCGACCACTACCACGCGATAATGAGGGTTCTTCTTGGCGCCTAGGCGCATCAGGCGGATTCTAACCATGTCATGCCTCCAGCGGTGCGAAGCGCACCAAAACATACTACTATAGCAGGTCTGGGCAGTTACCGCCTCATAATTGACCTTGGGAGGAGCGTGCCCAGAACCCGCCGGGGGCGAACAGCTCTTCGACGCATTCGGCCAACAGCCCGGTTTCGGCCACCAGATCGAGCACGGTGTAGCGGCTGCGGATAGTCCGCGCCAGGTCGTAGCTCGCTCTCAGCTGCGGCCAGCTTACGCCGATCCCGGTCGGATCGGTCGGGCAGCCGGCGGCCTGGAGCAGGCTTTGGAGCTGATCCGCTGGCAGGAGCTGCGCTTGGAGCTGCTCACGCAGCGCGGGCCAGCGCTGTTGCAGCAGGAGCAGGCGCTGGCGCAATCGACTGGCGTCGATGTACTTAGCCAGGCTTTCGGCTACGGCTTGTTCGGCTAGTTGGGGGTGGTCGTGCCCTTGCCGGACCGCCCGTTCAACTTCGGTGCGTGACGGCCAAGCGCGGCAGCACTTAGCAATATCAAGCCGCGTTAGATCGCGGGCTAGCAGCCGTTCATAAAGCGCGGCGGCGGCGATGGTGCCGACGCCGACCTTGAAGCCGTGCAGGGCTGCGGCAGGGCCCATCTGCATCTCCCAGAGGTGGCTGAAGCGGTGCTCGCTGCCTGAGGCCGGTCGTGAGGAGGCGCTGAGCTGCATCGCCAGGCCGGTCAGGGTCAAACCTGCAAAGAGGTCGCTGAGAGCCTGCGGGTCGCCGTCGCGCAGCCGGTGAGGGTGAGCGGTCCAGGCGCGCAGCGACTCCTGCACCAGCGACCAGGCGCGCTTATCGATCGGCTCGAGCTCGAGCGCGTCGGCCAGGAGCCAGTCAGCGCCGGCAGTGACTTTACCCAGCAGATCCGCATAGCCGCTGGCTTTTAACTCGGGTGGAGCCTGCGCCAGCACGTCCAGGTCGGCTATCACCGCCCGGGGCGCCGGACAGGCCATGGTCTGCTTGAAACCGGCCTTGGTGATAGCGGAGCCAAAGGCGGTGTAGCCGTCCATCGAGGCGGCGGTAGCGACGCACAGGTACTGCCGGCCCGTGCGATAGGCGGCTAGCTTAGTAAGGTCGTTAAGCGTGCCCGAGCCGACTACGACAGGGATAGCGTCGCAAGTTCGGAACGCCTCCTCCAGAACCAGCACCTTGTCAAAGTCAGCGTAGGGCGTCGGGGTGCCGGGGAAGATGATCGGCGCTGCAACTGCGTGTCCAGCAGCTTGCAACTGCTCATAGACTAACTTGCCTGCGGCGGCAAAGGTGTTTTCGTCAGCAACGACCACCGCCGAGCGCTGGTCAAAGTACTGCGACAGCACCTCGGTGACCGAGGCCAGCACGCCGGTGCCGATCCGCAGGCACCGGGTATCGCTGACCTGGCGCAACGCGGCGTCGATACGGGTAGTCATGTATTCATGGCCTCAAGCTAGCCGCGCAGGCCCTGCGCCAGGGCGTAATAAAGGTCGTTAAGGCGGAGTTCGTTCTTAAAGCTGCGCAGCCTGGTGTCTTGGTCGATAACGACTAGTTCCACCCCGGCGATCTCGGCAAAGTCTGCCAAGTGTTCGGCCTTGAGATCATAACTGTAGCCGGTATGGTGGGCGCCACCGGCATAGAGCCAAGCGGCACAGGCCGTTTTGAAGTCGGGCTTACACTCCCAGACGGCCCTAGCGACCGGGAGCCGGGGGAGTTCAGGGTGCGCTACCGCCTCGACCTCGTTCAAGATCAGGCGGAAGCGGTTGCCTAGGTCGATCAGCGAGACGTTGATGGCGGGGCCGGTTCGGGCGTTAAAGACTAGGCGCACCGGGTCTTCCTTGCCGCCGATACCTAAGGGGTGAAGCTCGAGCGTCGGCTTAGCGGCGGCGATACTCGGGTCTAGCTCGAGCATATGCGAACCTAATACCTGATGCCCTTGTGGACTTAGGTGATAGGTGTAGTCCTCCATAAACGACGTGCCGCCAGGCAGCCCTTGCCCCATCACCTTCAGCGCCCTTAGCAAGGCGGCGGTCTTCCAGTCGCCTTCGGCCCCAAAACCGTAGCCGTCGGCCATCAGGCGCTGCACCGCCAGGCCGGGGAGCTGCCTTAAGCCGTGGAGGTCCTCAAAGGTGGTGGTAAAGCCTTTGAACCCTCCTGTCTCAAGAAAAGCGCGCAGGCCTAGCTCGAGCCGCGCCCCGTACCGTAGCGACTCGTGGCGCTCGCCGCGCCTACGCAGTTCCCTGGCCACCTCGTAGCGCTTCTCATACTCGACGATAAGTTCATCGATCGCTCTCTCCGGCACGGAGTCGACCTTGGCAACGAGATCGCCTACACCGTAGCCGCTCACCGAGAAGCCAAAGCGCAGCTCGGCGGCCACCTTGTCCCCCTCGGTGACGGCCACATAGCGCATGTTGTCGCCGAAGCGGGCGAACTTGGCGCCTTGCAGGTCGTGCCAGGCATGGGCCGCGCGCGCCCACACGCCCAAGCGCTCGTGAACCTCGGGGTCCGACCAGTGCCCGACCACTATCTTGCGCCCCAGGCGCAGGCGGCTGTGGAGGAAGCCGGCCTCGCGGTCGCCGTGGGCAGCCTGGTGGAGGTTCATGAAGTCCATGTCGATGGTCGCCCAGGGCAGCTCGCGGTTAAACTGGGTATGCAGATGACAGAACGGTTTTTTCAAACTGGAGAGGCCGCCGATCCACATCTTGGCAGGCGAGAAGGTGTGCATCCATAGGATTAGCCCGGCGCAGTTGGGGTCGCTGTTGGCCGCTAGGCAGGTCCGGCTGATCTCCTCGGGGGTGGTGAGGAGGGCCTTGAAGCGCACCGGGAGCGGGATACTGCTAGAGCCGTCGAGGGCCTTAGCGACCTCCTGGGCGTTGGCTTTGACCTCTTCAAGCGGGCCGGGGCCGTAGAGGTGTTGCGAGCCGCAGACGAACCAGATGTCGGGGGTAGCGAGCTGTTTCATGGCGTTCCTGCTTTCTGAGGGGGGCTAGAAACAAGTATTCAAGTATTCAAGTATTCAAGTATTCAAGTATTTCGAGTAGGGGAGAGCCTCGCAACACCCTGGCCCCGTGAGGTTCATGGGTAACTCCTACTGGCCGTATTGCGTAGTGTAGCGCTGGTATAGTTTATCGATAGCGTCTGGATCGATCGCCAAGGGTTGTCCCAGTTGATGCGCCAAGAATACCGTGCGGGCAACGTCCTCGCACATCACCGCGGCCTTTACCGCGTCCTGGGGTGTTTTGCCGATGGTAAAGACCCCGTGATTTTGCAGGATAATTGCGGGTGAGCGGTGCCCCGTCAGCACGCGCACCACCTCGCGGCCGATCTCTTCGCCGCCGATCAGGGCAAAACCGCCGCACGGGATGGGGCCGCCGAACTCGTCCGCCATCGCCGTTAGGATGCAGGGGATGTCGCGCCCGACCGCCGCCCAGGCTGTCGCGTAGGGGCTATGCGTATGGACGATGCCGCCCACTTCGGGCATCTCCCGGTAGATGTAAGCATGGGTGGCCGTGTCCGATGAGACCTTGTAAGCGCTGCGGTTCTCCAGCGTGTGGATATCGACCTCGCACATACTCTCAGGCGTGAGATCCTCAAACAGCACGCCGCTCGGCTTGATGATCATGGCGGCGTTCCCCGGCAAGCGCCCGCTGATATTGCCGCTGGTCCAGGCGACGAGCTTATTAGCCGGCAGCAGGGCGTGAAGGTCGCATACCGCCCGCTTCAGGTCCTCAAGTGTTGTGCTCATGCGCCCACTCCCGCTTGGAGTGCTTTTGTGCGCAGCTCGCGCAGACGCTTCATCACACCCCCTGGCTCGCCTTTGCGGCTGCGGCCAAACAGGTCGTGAAGGTAGCGGTAGTCCTGATACAGCGCCTCATAGAGATGAGCATGTTCAGGGATGGGCCGATAAACCTTGTCACTCAGCCCGCCCATCTGCTTGGCGGCTGCGGCGATATCGGGATATGCGCCTGCCGCCACAGCGGCGTGCATCGCCGCGCCCAAGGCCGGACCCTGCTCACTCTTGATTAAGTTGATCTCCCGGTTGCAGACATCGGCGTAGAGCTGCATCAATTGCGGATTCTTGCTAGGCAACCCGCCCGCCGCGACCAATCTGTTGACCGGCAGGCCGCTTTGTTCGAAAGCCTCGACAATAACCCGCGTGCCGTAGGCGGTAGACTCCAAAAGTGCGCGGTAGATCTCGGGTGCGGTAGTGGCAAGGGTCATGCCGACGATCAGGCCGCTCAGCTCGGCATCGACCAGCACGCTGCGGTTGCCGTTGAACCAGTCGAGGGCCAAGAGGCCGTGTTCGCCCGGACGCTGCTGGGCCGCCTCCTGGGCCAGATAGCTGTGCAGGTCAAGACCCTGAGCTTTGGCGCGCTGGTGGTAGGCGGGCGGCACCCCGTTCTCGACGAACCAGGCGAAGATGTCGCCAACGCCGCTCTGGCCGGCCTCGTAACCGTAGAACCCAGGCACGATGCCGCCCATTACCACCCCGCACATTCCCTCTACCTCGCGCAAGGCGTCGCCAACCAGCATATGACAGGTTGAGGTGCCCATGATCATCACCAGCGTGCCGGGTCCGACATGACCTGTCGCCGGCACGGTTACGTGTGCGTCAACGTTGGCAACCGCTACCGGCGTACCCGCTTTAAGCCCTGTCCAGCGCGCCGCCTCTTCGCTCAGCCCACCGGCCTTGTCGCCCAACGCCAGCAGCTTAAGCGACATCTTTTTGTCCACCACGTCAGCAAAGTCGGGGTGGAGGGCAGCGAAGAAAGCTCGCGATGGAAACGCGCCATCCTGATAGATGGCCTTGTAGCCAGCGGTGCAGGCGTTGCGGGTCTCCACGCCGGTGAGCTGCCAGACCACCCAGTCGGTGGCCTCGATGAGCCGGTCGGCCTGCTGGTAGAGCTCCGGGGCCTCGGCCAGGATCTGTAACGCCTTGCTAAAAAACCACTCCGAGGAGATCTTGCCGCCATAGCGCGCCAACCAGGGTTCACCTAGCCTGCGGGCCATCTCGTTGATCTGATCGGCTTGCGGCTGCGCTGCGTGGTGCTTCCAGAGCTTGACCCAGGCGTGCGGGTTATCGCGATACTGGGGCAGGCGGCAGAGCGGCGTGCCGTCTTTTAGTACCGGCAGCATGGTGCAGGAGGTGAAGTCGATGCCGATGCCGATCACCTCGTCAGGGCTAACGCCAGCCTGCTGTAGCACCGCCGGTATGGTCTTCTGCAAGACCGCAAGGTAGTCATCGGGATTCTGTAGCGCCCAGTCGGGCGGTAAGGGCTGGTCGCTGCCGGGCAGCCGCTCGTCGATGACGCCGTCAGCGTAAGGGTGGACCGCGGTGGCGATCTCCACCCCGTCGCTGACGCGCACTAACAGTGCCCGGCCCGATTCCGTGCCGTAGTCGATGCCGATGGTGTACATGTTCACCCCTTCAATGGTTTGCCGTCACCCTCACACAGTTTAAGTGATCGAGCGACGGCATAGGTCCGTGGTCAATCAGAGCGCGATAGGCTATCAGGCAAGGTCAAACACCAGCGCGGTGAACGAGTGCGGCTCCAGTGTGATGGTAAACGACTGACCAGCAGCAATCAGCGTCTGCTCGCGAACCCCGACCTGATCGGGGGTAGCAAAGGTGTTCTGGGCCTTAATGTCGGATCCGTTGACGATAAAGGCTTTGGCCGGGCCGGCAAAGCGTCCACGGGTTAGCTCAACGCTGGTTTCGCTGGCCTTGGTTTCGGTCCGATTGACCAGATACACTGCCAGTCTCTTGGCTGGCGCGTCCAGGGTAGCGGATACATCCAGCGTCCTTAAGCCGGTAAACTCGGGTGTCGAGAAGGTATCTCCTGACCAGTGTACGTCAAGCGCTGCGCTGCCGCAGGTCTGGCGGTAGATTTCGAAGGGGTAGAAGGTGGTTTGCAGCACTAGCCCGTCAGGACGGGTATAGATCGGCGCAATGACGTTGACGATCTGGGCGATGTTGGCCATCTTGACCGTCTTGGCATGACGGATAAAGGCATTAAAGTGCATCGCCACAACTAGCGCGTCCTCAAGGTTGTAGATCTCTTCCAACTTGCCTTCGTTACCGACGCGATACCAGACGTTCCACTCATCGACAGCAATAGGAATGTCGTGTTTGAGCCTAAGCGCTGTGGACATTGCCCGGATGATGCCTTCGGTAGCGCTTAGGAGGTTTTCGAATCGCTCAGAGATCGCCATGTAGCTGGCAAAGTCGTTGTCGGCAAAGCCGCGCTCGCGGTTGTTACCGACATACCAGTGAATGGCGATGTAATCGATCAAGTTTTGCCGGGTGAACGGGGTCGTGTAAGCGGCGTGCTCCATGAGAAGCTGCACGCGCTCCACGAAGGATTTATCCCATAATGACACGGCTGCAGCCAGCAGTTTGATGCTGGGATCGGTCCACTTCATCACCTTGGCGTACTCGGTATAGGCTCGAGCGTACTCCTCGGGCGTTTTGAAGCCGATCTGCCAGGGACCGTCGACCTCGTTGCCGATGCCCCAGTACTTGACACCGTGCGGCGCCTGGTAGCCGTGTTGCTTGCGCAGCTTGACCAGCGCGGTATCTTTGGTGCCGTTGCAGTACTCGAGCCAGTCACGGGCTTCGCGCATATCGCCATCGCCGCAGTTGACGGCCAAATACGGTTCGCTCCCCAACTTGCGGCAGAAGCCAACAAACTCGTTGGTGCCAAAGGTGTTGGGCTCGAGGTCGTGCCAGGCCAAGTCCATGCGGGCTTGGCGCTCCTCGCTCGGACCTACCCCGTCTCGCCAGCGGTAGCCGGAGACGAAGTTGCCGCCAGGGTAGCGGATCACCGGCAGACCAAGGCGCTTAAGGGCCTTGAGCACGTCGCGGCGCAGACCGTCTTCATCGGCGTGAGGCGAACTAGGCTCATAGATGCCACCGTAGATGCAGCGGCCTAAATGTTCGGCAAACCCGCCGAAGAGGTTGTGGTCGATAGGGGCCAGGATGCGTTCTGGGTCGATGGTTACCAGATTGGACATAGGAGTGCTCCTTGAGGTGAAGTGCGAGACGCGAAAAGGATTTTGCGGCAACCACCATAATCTTCAAAGTCATTTGCCTATCGAGCCAAGCGAGATGCCGCGCATCAGGTATCTATGCCCCAGCACGAAAATGATTAAAGTCGGCAAGACGGCAATGACCGCTCCGGCCATGGTAGGCCCGATGCCCCTGAAAGGATCGGCCCAGCCGGCCGTAAAGCGCACTAGTCCCAGAGGCATCGTGAAGTTGTCTGGGGTGCTTAGCACCAACAAGGGCCACAGGAAGCTTGTCCAGGAGCCCAAGAACGTCATCAATGCCAAAACCCCAAGGGCAGGTCTAATTAGCGGGACTACAATGAATATCAAGAACCGCAACCGCGAACAGCCGTCGACCCAAGCCGCATCTTCAAGTTCACGAGGGATGCCGAGCATGTACTGCCGCAGCAGGAATACCCCAAACGTTGCTCCCAAGCCGGGTAGAATGAGGGCCCAGAGGTTATTCATAAGCCCCATCTCCTTTTACTCAACCTCCCTTTGTCAGTCAAGACCTCACACCGTTATTGCCCATGTAGCCAAGGTAATGCGCAGACTTCAAGGCATCAGGTACTCCAGCCTCCCCGTGTGGTACGACCATCGGCGGGAGCCCGCCGATGGTCGCGTTTATCTGCTACCGCCGCCAGAACCGGCTGTTCTCAGCTGTGATTACCACGACCCCGGTATCGACGATGGGTGGCAGTGGACTGATGCCGGCGGCCTTCCAGTCGGCGATGCTACGGATCTGATCATTGGCGATGGCGTACAGGAACTTGAGCCCCCAGTAACCCATCTGCCAGGTGCTCTGCGCCAGAGTGGCGTCGATGAGCCCCTCGTCGATCATGTCTAGGGTTCCTTCATCGAAGTCGAACGACACGATGGTGACCTGCTCGGAAAGACCGGCTTCGCGGGTAGCCTGCGCCACGCCGACTCCACCACTGGCGTTGGTGGCAAAGATGCCCACAACGTCGGGGTTGGCCATCAAGACGGCAGCCATCTCGCGGGCGGCCACAGCGCTGTCGGTGCGGTCATCGGTGATAGCGACAACGGTCAAGCCGGGGCACTCGTTTTCGAGCGTATCAATAAAGCCCTGGCGCCGCTCGACATGGTTGTGCTGGGCAGGCACGCTGCTGATGGCGACCTCGCCAGATGAGACCTGCGAGCACAAATAGCGAGCCGCGACGGCACCTGCTTGGTAATTGCCGGTGCCTAAGAAGGCGTAGCGATTGCTCAGTGGGCTGTCGGCGTCAAAAGTGACGATGGGTATACCCTGGGCGATGCCCCGATTGATCGAGTCTTTCAGGGCTTCAGGGTTCATCACGGTGAGCAAGATGCCTGCGGGCTGCATAGCGATTACCTGCTCGAGCACCGTGATCTGCTCGCTGATGTCGTACCGGACAGCGCCGGTGTAGAGGGTGCGGACGCCCAGCACCTGTGCGGCGTCTTCCATACCCCGGTAAGCGTCGCGCCAGTACTCGAGCCCGCTGATGAAGGTGACCATCACGTACTCGTCAGATTGAGCAAAGCTACTTGACAAACTAGCAAAGAGCAGCAAGCTGGCCATAAAGTAGGTTGCGTGGCGGATTAGGTTCATCGGTTCCCCTTTCGAAGTGCCCATTGGCGGGAGGGTTGCTCGGTAACTAGATCTTGTTCTTAGTAGATTGTTTGATCACCCCCTTCTGGCGGGTTCGCAGGCGCTGGGTGATAGTGTCAAAGCCCACTGCCAGAAGCAGGATTAACCCGCTCACCAGCTGCTGCCAGTACACCGGCACCCGCAACAGCACCATGCCGTTATTGGCTAGGCTGACCAACAAAACGCCCAGGAGCGCACCGAAAACAGTCCCTTGGCCGCCCGCTAGGCTGGCCCCGCCGATTACTGCTGCCGAGATGGCCATGAGCTCAAAGCCGAGCCCTTCCGACGGTGAGGCCACCGCGAAGCGCGAGACCGAGATGACGCCTGAAAAAGCCGCGAAGGTGCCGCTGAGCATGTAGACCCCAATTTTTAAGCGGTCCACCGAGATACCGGATAAGCGTGCGGCGGTCTCGTTGCCACCAACATAGTAAATATTGCGCATAAGGGCGGCGCGGCGCATCAGAAAGTCCATCACCACAATAACCACTAGGGCGATCAGCACCGGATTGGGTATGCCCAGGGTGCTGCCCTGCCCGATAGCTCGAAAGCTTTCCGGCAACCCTCCTACCGGTGAGCCTTGGGTAATGACAAACGTTGCCCCCCTGGCTACTCCCATCATGCCGAGCGTAGTAATCAGCGGGTTGATACCTACCTTGGTAATGATAAGGCCGTTGATCAGTCCGACCAGCGTGCCTGTCAGCACCCCGGCCAACAGCGCCACCAGAGGGTCGGCCCCACCCCTGGCAACTAGTGCCCCCACCACCCCACCTAGCGCAAAGACCGAGCCGACCGAGAGATCAAAGCCGCCCGAGACGAGGGCTACCGTCATGCCGGTAGCGATGATGGCGATGCTGCTAAGGCCCAAGAGTAGCGCTCTTAAGTTGCCGGTGCGGGCAAAGCTCTCGGTATAGACGCTAAGGAATAGGGCGATAGCGGCAATCAGCAGAACTAGCACGGTCTCACGGGCCTTAAAGAGCTGGCCTAATGAGGCAAACAGCGAAGGGCCTTGGCGCCCTGTCGATGGCTTGGTGGTCATGATGCTCCTTTGACAGCCGGGCTGGTATTGGTATGAAGCGCGCCACGGCCACTGGCGTAACTCAGTAGCAGCTCCTCGCTAGCGTCTTGGCGTGCAACCTCGGCGACGATCCGGCCACCGTACATGACCAGGATGCGATCGCTCATGCCGATAATTTCGGGCAGTTCGGACGAGATCATAATGACGCCGATCCCGCTTCGGACTAGATCACGCAATAAGTTGTGGATTTCGGCTTTGGCGCCCACGTCGATGCCGCGGGTAGGCTCATCGACGATGAGAACCTTGGGGTTTACCGCTAGCCATTTGCCCAGCAAGACCTTTTGCTGATTGCCGCCGCTAAGGGTTCTTACTACTTGTTCTGGGCCAGTGGAGCGAACGTTCAGTCGCTGCATCTGCTCCAAGGCTAGGTTGCGCTCGAGCGCCCCATCGACGAAACCGGCTCGGGTTACCTGGTCAAGCATGGCGGCCACGACGTTCCTTTGGATGGAAAAGTCGAGATATAGGCCCGCCGTCTTGCGATCCTCTGGGAGGTAGCCGATTCCCGATCTCACGGCATCGTGTGGACTGCGGATATTAAGCTTGCTGCCGTGCAGTGCCACGCTGCCTTGCAGCCACCCATCCACCCCAAAAATAGCGCTGGCTAGTTCGGTCCGGCCCGCGCCGACTAACCCCGAGATTCCAAGAATCTCGCCCTTGAATAGACTAAACGAGCACGGCCCCACTTTGTCGGTTTCAAGGTTTGTGACCTGCAAAACCACCTCTGGCTCAGCGGCTCCCTGCGGCGGATAGAGGTTGCTCAGCGCACGGCCCACCATCAGCCGCGCTGCCTCATCTTCATCAAGCTCGTTGGTGGGATAACTGCCGACTAGCGAGCCGTCTCGCAGCACAGTGATTCGGGAGGTTAGCATAAACACTTCGCTGAGCTTGTGGCTGATATAGAGGATGCTGACCCCTTGGGCTTTTAGGCTCCTCACTAGCTCAAAAAGAATCTGAGATTCGTGCTCGGTCAGCGAGGAGGTGGGCTCATCGAGAATGAGCAGTTTGCAGTTAAGTGAAACCGCTTTGGCGATCTCCACCATCTGACGGTAGGCCAGGCTGATGTCACCAACAAGCGTGTTAGGATCAAGTGGGAGTCGGAGCCGGTCAAGAATCTCTCTGGCCTGCTGATGTAGAACCTTCCGTTTAACCAAGCCAAGTTTATTGACTGGCAACCGGCCAACAAAGATATTCTCGGCCACTGACAGCTCGGAAACCAAGCTCAGCTCCTGATGCACCATGCCGATTCCCAGGCTTTGTGCCCGGTATGGAGAATCGATGGTGACCGGGGCGCCTTCAAAGATTATCTCGCCCTCGTCCGGAAGGTAATTGCCGTTAAGGATTTTCATTAGGGTGGACTTCCCGGCGCCATTCTCACCCAAAAGTCCGTGTATCTCGCCTTTACGAACGACGAGTTCAACCCTGTCTAGCGCTCGAGTGCCGGGGAAGTCCTTAATAATCCCCTTGGCATGAAGCAAGGTATCAGCCATAAGCTAACGGGAGCTGGCGGTGTCGCATAACCCACCCTTCACAGGGCCTGGAGAGATAGGCAAGCGATACACGTGCTCCTCCTACCGATAGTGAGTGTCCGTTAAGAGACTTCGCGTACCGAGGTACATCCACGCGCGTTTACCACGGGCCTCTCGCGTCAACCAGATGTGCGGACCAGGCGATGCCATGTGCTCCTCCAGGACTAATTCCTAATAAGCAGATCCTTGATGCCAAGGATACTGTTGTGAGCGATCACATAATACAATACGCTCCAGCAGCTTGTCAAGCGCGATAAGGCACAAAGGCGCACCTACAACCCCCAGCCAGAACTTGGGGGGTGCCGCATGCTAGAACGTGCCCCGACGTGACTACATGAGCCCGCAAAGGAGCCCACAAAGGAGGCCGTATGGCGAGCAAAAACCGGGGTACGGAACGGATCAGCGAAGCGCCGAGGGTTCACCCCGAAGGGCGAAGCCGTACACGTCTCCTTAATACCATCCGCGACGCAGCCGTAGCCGGCTACGGGGGGCGGCTCGTCAGCCTCGCCGTCTTCGGTTCGTACGCGCGGGGCACGGATGGCCCTAGCTCGGACATCGACCTGCTGGCCGTTGTGGACCAGCTACCGGCCCGGCGGTGGGACCGCTGGGCCGAGTGGGATGCGGTGGAAGCCGAGATCCCCACGCGGCTCAATGGGGCCGTTCCACTCCCTCTGGCGGCAATTATCACCTCGCCGGAGGCCATTGCGCTCACAGATGTGTAATATGTGTGAGGGCGGTGCGGTATAAAACCTAAGGAAACCTTTGCGATGATCGAAACAAAAAAGGCTACCCTCAACGATGTGGCGATGCGCTCGGGAGTCTCCTACCAGACGGTATCGCGGGTTATTAATAACCACCCCAGCGTGGCCGCGGCGACTCGCAAGCGCGTCTTGCAGGTTATTGCAGAGCTTGACTATCGCCCTAACCGCGCGGCCAGAAGCTTGGTGACGCGCCGCTCACAGACAATTGGTATCATCAGCTATGGCATCGAATACTACGGCCCCGCCCAGATGGTCATGAATATCGAAGCGGCCGTTAGGCGCCGGGGGTACGGCCTAGCCTTGACGACTGTTGAGGAGCTTTCGCTTCCGGAACTGAGCCGGGCCATCAGCGACCTCGTTAGTCAAAATGTTGATGGGATCGTGATGATCACGCCCATTGCCAGCATCGACCTCAAGGTAATCATCGCTCTCTGCGCGGCGACCCCTTTGGTCATGGTTGACATCGACCCCAGTGAGCGTATCCCTTCAGTTGCTATTGATCAGCGCCACGGTGCCCAGCTCGCTACCCAGCATCTGATCGATTTGGGCCACCGGAGTATCTGTGAAATCAGCGGTCCGCTTAACTGGTACGACGCCAGATTGCGCCACGAGGGGTGGCTCGCCACACTGCACGAGTCGGGGCTAACCCCTGGCCTGAGCTGTGAAGGGGACTGGACGGCGGCAGGGGGTTACGCCGCTATGCGACAACTGCTCGATAAAGGGCAGGAGTTCTCAGCGGTCTTCGTCGGTAACGATCAGATGGCGCTGGGCGCTATCCGCGCCCTGCGTGAAGCGGGGCTAAGGGTTCCGCACGATGTCTCCATGGTGGGCTTTGACGACGTGCCGGAAGCAGCCTATTTTGATCCGCCGCTAACCACGGTAAAGCAAGATTTTCGTGCGCTCGGTCAGCAGAGCATCGAGTATCTGATGAGGCTCATTGGCAGAGCGACTACCTCGCCCAACCAATGCGTGCTTTACCCTCACCTGGTGGTGCGCCTTAGCACCATGAGCGCCTTAGGCTAGCGCTCGAGCTCGATGAGGGTGAAGTTGTAGGCGTTAATTACCCGCACCCCCGACTCGGTTAGGTACTCGCGGGGAGCGTTGGCGCCGCTCAGATGGACGTGGCCGTGGATGTGCAGTTTGGGCCGCCAGCGCCGATGAAAGCGGTTAAAGGCCGGGATGCCGCGATGCGGGTAGTCGTCCCCTTCGTGCGGCCCCTTGGGCGGCGCGTGGGTAAGCAGGATATCGACTGCCCGCCCGTACCTGTGCCGATTCCATAACAGTCGCGGCGTGAGCTTTTCGGCCAGCCAGGCCATCTGGCGCTCGCTGTACTGGTGGGGACCGGGCCGGTAGCGAGCGCTCCCCTCGAGCCCGGCAATCAGCACACCGTTGACTTCAACAATGCGGCCATGGGCGTTGATGCAGCCGCCGGGCAGCCGATCGGACTCCGTACCGGCGGGGTCGCGCAGGTAGCCGAAGTGATTGCCGAGCACATAGACCGGTGGCGTTTGCAGTTTGGTAGCTAGAAACTCCAGCACATAGGCCGGCATGTCGCCGGCGCTCAGCACCAGATCAAAGGGGGCCAAATTCTTCGGAAAGTTCTCCGAATAGACAATCGGCGACACCACATCGGCAATAGCCAGAAGTTTCATTGGCGCTAGTGTAACAAGCCGCTTCAGATTACTCCTTGGCGCGCCTGCCACTCCAGGCCTGACCACATCAACTCCTCCAGGTCACCGTCAAGGATGCTGTCAGGGTCATGTCGCATGAGCCCGGTACGATGGTCTTTGACGTACTGCTTATCGAGCACATAGCTGCGGATCTGACTGCCCCACTCGATGGCCTTCTGCTCGCCACGCGCCTTAAGTTGCTCTGCCAGCCGCTGGCGCTCCTCGCGTTCCCACAATCGGCTACGCAGCACCATGAGGGCTTTTTCGCGGTTTTTTATCTGCGACTTGCCATCTTGGCAGGAAACCACGATCTCGTCGGGAGTACCCCCTTTGTAGACTACCCGCACCGCTGAGTCAGTGGTGTTGACCGACTGGCCGCCCGGTCCCGAGGAGCGGAAGACATCCACGCGGAGGTCTTTGGGATCGATTTCGATGTCGATCTCGTCGTCGATTTCAGGCATCACCTCGAGTGAAGCGAAGCTGGTGTGACGGCGGTTATTGGAGTCAAACGGGCTGACGCGCACCAGGCGATGCACTCCCCCCTCTACCCGCAATAGACCGTAGGCTCGGTCACCGCGCACAATGAGCTGGGCGTAGTCGATCCCGGCCGGTGCGGCGTCGTTATGGACTACGTCGAGCAGTTCGACGGTAAAGCCCTGCCGCTCAGCGAAGCGCCGGTACATGCGCAACAGCATGCCGGCCCAATCCGACGACTCGGTGCCACCAGCACCTGGCTTGAGGGTCAAGATGGCGGCACGGTGGTCGTGTGGCCCAGCGAATAGCGTTTCGCGATAGAGCCGTTGCAGGGTTGCGGCAACGGCTGCTCGTTCGTCCTCAAGCTCGGCCTGCTCGTCTTGACTGCTCATGGCGTACAGCTCAGCCAAACCCTCGATATCATTTTCCAGCCGCAGGAAGGTATCTACCACCCGCCGCAGGCGCGCCGCCTCCTGGCTGAGCTTACGGGCTTCTGCGGGGTTATGCCAGAGCTGCGGATCGGCCAGCTTGGGCTCTATGGCCGCTAGTCGGCGTTGCTTGCCCGCAACGTCAAAGATACTCCCGGAGGGTAGCGAGTTGGGTTTTGAGTTCGATCACGATTTGCTCTCCGATCAGCAGCCTACCGCATGGGTCGAGTCGGCTGAGTCAGAGTTTACCTTAAGCCTTGTGCTATGGTGAGGGTATGTGACCGGGGAGGTTTTAGCTAGGTGCTAGCGAGCACGATTCGCGATTCAATCGATATCATCATCATCGCGGTGATAGTCTACCAGCTCTATAACCTGCTGATCGGCTCGCGTGCCTGGAACGTGCTGCGCGGCCTGATCGCGCTGGCGGGGCTGTGGTTTTTGGCAACGCAGTTTCAGCTTAGGGCTACCCAGTGGCTCTTTGACGTGGCTGCTCCGGTCTTTTTTATCGCCGTGGTGGTGATTTTTCAGCCTGAGCTGCGGGCGGTGCTCGAGCGGGTCGGTCGAGGCAGGACGAGTCGCAGTTCCGGCAGCGACCCGGTGCAGGAGATCATGGCGGCCATCCGTGAGTTGGCTACCCAGCGTCAGGGGGCCATCATCGCCATCGAGCGGAACACCCCGCTGGCCGAATACGGCCGAGTCGGCACCAGCCTGGGCGCGCCGGTCAGCTCGGCCCTGTTACAGACGTTATTCGCCTCTAAGGGGCCGCTGCATGATGGTGGAGTGATCGTCAAGGGCGAGCTCGTCACCCATGCCGGGGCGATCTTCCCGCTTTCGGACAAGCACGACGGCTGGTCGGTCAAGCATGGCACCCGTCACCGCGCGGCGCTGGGTCTGTCCGAGGCCTCTGATGCGCTGGTCGTGGTGGTCAGCGAGGAGCGCGGTACGGTCAGCCTGGCGCAAGCCGGTGAGCTGCGCAGCGACGTCGCTCCGTCAGACGTGCTGGCGGCACTGCGCGAGGTTTATCAATGATCCGGCGCCTGACTAACCACTGGCCCCGCAAACTCGGCGCGCTGGTGCTAGCCGTGATGGTCTGGTTTTTCGTGGCCACCGACGAGGCCGCTATTACCCAGCGCACCCTGCTCGTGCCGGTCAGCGTGGAGGGGTTGGGGCCGAACCAGGTGGCTGTCGGCGTGCCGGAGCTGGTAGAGGTCACCGTTAGCGGGCAAGCGGTCCGGATTGAGGCGCTTCGTGCCGAGGGCCTCTACGCCTTTTTGGACTTGCGCGGGGTGGGAGGCGCCTTTGATCGACCGGTGCGGGTGTTGCCGCCGCAGGGCGTGAGTCTGGTGCGGGTGATGCCTAACGAGGTGATCGGCTTCGTGGAGGCCATGGTGAGCAAGAGCGTGCCGGTGCGCATTGCGCTGTTTGCCGACGTCCCTGCTGACGCGGTGTTTAGCGTGCAGGTCGAGCCTAGCACGGTGACAGTGAAGGGCCAGTCGCAGCAGGTGGCGCAGGTAATAGCGGCCAGCGGACTGGACGAAGGGCGGGCCGGGAGTCGGGTGGTGCGGCTGTATCCCGCTGACGCCCTCGGGCAACCGGTCGGCGGTGTGGCGCTTGAGCCTAGCGAGGCGACTGTCACCATAGTCGAGGAGTCGGTGCTGCATAGCAGGGTAGTGCGCCTGGCGGTAGCGCTTCCCGAAGTGTCGCCGTTCGTCGTGGAGAGTAGCAGCCTCAGCCATGAGCAGATCACGGTGATCGGGTCGCGCCATGCGGTGCTTGGTCTGACTGCGCTGGAAGGAGTGGTAGACGTACCTACGGCGCTTCAGCCCGGTACCCTGTATACTTTAAGAGTCAGGCCGCTGCTGCCCGACGGTGTAGAGACTAGCGATGAGGTGTTTTTGTCGTTACAAGTCTCCGCTACCGCGCCGGAGTAGCCTGTGGAGGTTGGGGTGATCTTGCCGATCCGCTATTACGGCGATCCGGTGTTGCGCCAGATAGCGCGCCCCGTGAGCCGCTTTGATGAAACCTTAAAAGTGTTGGCTCAGGACATGATCGAGACCATGTACGACGCCAACGGCGTGGGCCTAGCGGCGCCGCAGGTGGGGGTGTCGCAGAGGCTCTTTATTGCGCTCGAGCTACGACCGCCAGAGGAGCCGGAGGAGGCTGGGGCCGAGGTTCTGACTACCGATCCGAGCGAAGCGAGAATGACTTTAGCACAGAAGAAGCGCCGCTGGGGGGTAGTAGCCGAGCACGTCCTGGTAAACCCGCTAGTAACCGCTCGTAGCGGCGAGCAGTACGGCCAGGACGGCTGTCTGAGCGTGCCAGGGCTCTATGTTGCGGCGCTTAGGCGCGACCTGCAAGTTACGGTGCAGTATCAGGATCTCAATGGCGGGACGCGCGAACTGACCGCCGAGGGGCACTTTGCCCACGTTATTCAGCACGAGCTAGACCACCTTAACGGCAGCTTGTTTTTCGACCGCTTGCCAACCGCCGAAAAGCAGACCTTTTTAGAGGAACACCGCCAGGTGCTAGCCGACTTGCAGCGTGAGGCCAAGGCCTTCTTAAAGCACCAAGGCGTTCGGGTTACCTAGTGCGCGTCGCCCTGTTCGGCTCACCCGCCTTTGCACTGCCCGTTCTGGAGGCTCTAATTCGCCACCATCAGCTGGTGTTGGTGGTGGCCCAGCCGGATAAGGCGGCGGGGCGCGGCCTGAAGATGGCGCCTCCGGCGGTGGCGCAGCGGGCCAAAGAGCTTGGCCTCCCGCTTGAGCAGCCAGCCACTCTTAAGCGCAATGAGGCCCTGGTGGCGCTGCTGAAGTCACTTAAGCTCGAGGTGGCGGTGACTGCTGCTTATGGCAAAATCCTTCCCCAGAGCCTGCTGGAGATCCCGCGGCACGGCTTCTTGAACGTCCATGCCAGCCTGCTGCCCAAGTATCGCGGCGCCGCCCCTATCCAGTGGGCGCTAATCAACGGTGAGACTGAGACCGGCCTCAGCATCATGCAGACTGCCGCCGGGCTCGATACCGGCCCGGTGCGGCTAGCGCGGCGCTTAGGCATTGCTCCTGACGATACTGCGCCGGCGCTGGCCGCCAAGCTGGCCGAGTTGGGGGCGGAGGCGCTGCTGGAAGCGCTGGCGCTGCTGGAGGCGGGGTCGCTGCCCAGTACCCCACAGGACGATTCGCTAGCGACCCTGGCGCCACTGCTGCAAAAGGAGGACGGGCGTATCCGCTGGGAGGATCCGGCTAACGCCATCGTCAACCGCTTCCGTGGCGTCTTTGGCTGGCCGGGCTCCTGGACGCGCCAGCAAGGGCGGCTCCTGAAAGTCCACGCCCTGGCGCCGGTAGTGGCCGAGGGCGAGGCGGGTACGGTACTGAGTGTGGACTCCGGCGGGGTAACGGTAGCGGCGGGCCAGGGTGCGGTGTTGCTAAGTGAAGTGCAGCCCGAAGGGAAGGCCCGCATGGTGGCCGCCGCTTGGGCTCACGGCTATGGGGTAAAGAGGGGGGTGCGCCTTGGCTAAGGTGGCCATCGTCGGGCGCCCAAATGTCGGCAAATCGACGCTCTTTAACCGCCTGGTGGGGCGGCGCGAGGCGATTGTGGCCGATCAGCCGGGCGTTACCCGCGATGTCAAAGAGGCCCGCGTTAGCGAGGATGAGCGCAGCTTTACGCTGCTCGATACCGGCGGGCTGTGGTCGGGCGACCGCTGGGAGGCCGCCATCAAGGCTCGGATTGAGGATGCCCTGAGGGATGTGGCGCTGGTGCTCTTTTGCGTGGAGGGCCGCCATGGATTAACCGCCGCCGATTTCGAGATCGCCCAGTGGCTCCGCACGCAGGGTAAAGAGGTGCTGCTAGTAGCCACTAAGCTCGACGACCCGCGCCATGAGGCGCAAGCGCTCAACCTCTACGCGCTAGGTTTTGGCGAGCCGCTTTATACTTCGGCGGAGCACGCTCGAGGCACCGGCGAGCTGCTCGAAGCTATCCTGACGCGCCTGCCCCACGACGATGAGGAAGAGGACGCCGAGCCGGTTAAGGTCGCCATTATCGGGCGGCCTAATGTCGGCAAGTCGAGCCTCCTTAACGCCCTGATCGGCGATGAGCGGGTGATCGTGGCCGATCAACCCGGCACCACCCGCGACGCTATCGACGTGCGCTTTGATTTTGGTGGACGCCCGTTCGTGCTGATCGATACTGCCGGGCTCCGCCGCAAACCCGAGAACCTGGAGTACTACGCCAAGCTCCGCTCCGAGGAGGCGCTTAATCGCGCCGACGTGGCGGTGCTAGTGATCGACCCTTTCGAGCTAGGCGACCATGAGCTGCGAATCACCAATCTAGCGCTCACTGCCGGCAAGCCGGTAGTTATCGCTGCCAACAAGTGGGATCTGGTCCCTGACGAGACTTTAGCCGAGACCGAACGGGCGCTGAGACAACAGCTTAATCCGGTTGGCTTTGCGCCCCTGGTTTTTACCAGCGCCCTTAACAGTTACGGCCTGCACGACCTGTTAGCTACAGTCGTCCGCCTCTACGACATGGCGCGCTACCGCGTAGCTACCAGCGAGCTAAACGGCTGGCTTACGCAGTGGGCGATGCGCCAGCCGCCGCCTAACTTCAAGGGGCGACCCTTGAAGCTGCTTTATGCTACCCAGGTTGAGATTGCGCCGCCGACTTTTATGATCTTTGTCAATAGCGAGCGGTTCGTGACCCGTGCCTACGAGCAGTACCTGCTAAACCGCATCCGCGAGGATCTGGGTTTTAAGGAAGTGCCGGCGCGCCTCATCTTCAAGGCTCGTCAAGGTGGCAAGCGGGTCCGGCTCTAGCGTTCGACCAACAGTTCAACCTTGAGGTTGCCGCGCCGCGTTTCGCCGGTAACCGAGAGCAGCCGAAAACGCCCTAAGCCCTCGGCAAAGATCTCGTCACCAGCGCTAACCACACTGGCCTTATGGGTTGGCTGGCCGTTGATGCTGACCTTACCCCCGGCGATCCCCTTGCTGAAATAAGCGCGCGA
>Ga0208610_100186_pt1 | contig 26006 bp, 27 predicted proteins | sample SubbioR11Jul_8A2_FD_184815 | JGI IMG/M metagenome (GOLD analysis project Ga0208610, IMG submission 184815) | Serpentinite rock and fluid subsurface biosphere microbial communities from McLaughlin Reserve, California, USA - CR11Jul_8A2 (SPAdes) | ecosystem: Environmental > Terrestrial > Deep... | reverse complement strand
GGAGCCACTGGCGGCTGGGGTTCGATGCCGACACGCTGCTGAGCACGCGCCGCTTCGGCTTCGATCTCGGAGTACGAGTCAGCTACCAGTTGGCGCCGAACCTGGCACTGGTCGGCGGCTATCGGATCGACGCCGGCGACGGCGACGAGGCGGCCGGCTTCTCCAGCAGCGCCAACTTCGGCGTGCGCCTGCGCTTCTAGCGGCGCGCCGCGGCCCGCGCGTTCTAGTGCTCCGACCCACTGGTTTCGAAACGACGTTCGCCATGGCCACCGATGCAGCGCGCAACGATGACGAAATCGGCGCCAGGCGCGAAGCTGCGCGGCGCCTGGTTGGGAACCGGGCGAGCACGGCGACAAAGCATGGCGCCGATTCTCGCCACTGTTGCTTCGAAACTTGTGAGTCGGAGCACTAGGCTTCGGCGTCAGCCGACGCCGGCCAGCGGGCTCACTTGCCAGCGACCGTCGCGCACCGCCAGGTAGCCGCCGCGCGCCGGCTGCGCGTCGAGATCCCAGTCCGGCAGCACCCAGCGCTCGGCCGGCGCGCCGTCGAGCAGGAAGCGATGGATCGCCGGTCGATGGGTGTGGCCGTGGATCAGCCGGGTGACGCCGGCACGACGCAGCGCCGCCGCCACCTCGGCGGGCGTGACATCCATGATCTCCAGCGACTTCATCGCCTTGCCGGCTTCGCTCGCGGCACGCGCCTGGTCGAGCAGTGCGCGGCGCGCCGCCAGCGGCTGGGCGAGGAACTGCTCCTGCACCGCCGGCTGCCGCGCCCGTGCGCGAAAGCGCATGTACTCGAGGTCCTGCGTGCACCAGGCATCGCCGTGGGCGAGCAGGACCGCGTCGCCGCCGATCGTGGCCACGCTCGGATCGGCGAGCAGGGTGGCGCCGGCCGCGGCGCAGAACTCGCGGCCGAGCAGCAGGTCGCGGTTGCCGTGCATGACGAACACGCGCCGGCCGCCATCGGCCAGCGCGCGCAGCGCGCGAGCGACCTCGCGGCCGACGACGTCGTCGTCGTCGTCGCCGGCCCAGTACTCGAACAGGTCGCCCAGGATCAGCAGCTCGGCGAACTGCGGCGCGACCTCGCGCAGGAAGTGATCGAAGGCGGCGCGCGTGGCCGGCTGCGCGCCGTTCAGGTGCAGGTCGGAGATGAACACCGGCGCCACGAGCTGCACGCAGTCGGCGTGCGCCGCGGTCGCCGGCACCGGCGGCGAACCGTTCACTCGACGACTTCGGCGCGGACGATCACGACGTCGGTGGTCGGCACGTCCTGGTGCATGCCGTGGCGGCCGGTCGCCACCGCCTTGATCGCATCGACGACGTCGCGGCCCTCGACCACCTTGCCGAACACGCAGTAGCCCCAGCCCTGCGCCGTCGGCGCGCTGTGGTTGAGGAAGCCGTTGTCGGCGACGTTGATGAAGAACTGCGCGCTGGCCGAGTGCGGATCGGAGGTGCGCGCCATGGCGATCGTGTAGTGATCGTTGGCCAGGCCGTTGCCGGCCTCGTTGCGGATCGGCGCCTGGGTCGGCTTGTGCTTCATTCCCGGCTCGAAGCCGCCGCCCTGGATCATGAAGCCGTTGATCACGCGATGGAACAGCGTGTTGTCGTAGTGCCCGCGGCGCACGTAAGCGATGAAGTTCTCGACGGTCTGCGGCGCGCGCTCGGCGTCGAGCTCGAGCGCGATGGTGCCGTGGTTGGTGTGCAGGCGGATCATTTTTTCTCCGTAGTGGATGGCACCGCCGCGCGGGCCAGGCGCGCGCTGCGGATCAGCACCGGCTGCGCCGGGACGTTCTGATGCGCGCCGACGGTGGTGGTCGGCACGGCGCGGATCCGGTCGACCACCTCGATGCCGGCCACCACGCGGCCGAACACCGCGTAGCCATGGCCGTCGAAGCTCGGGAAGTCCAGGCGCGGATTGTCGACCACGTTGATAAAGAACTGCGAGGTGGCGGAGTTCGGATCGGCGCTGCGCGCCATCGCCACCGCGCCGCGCAGGTTGCGCAGGCCATTGCGGCTTTCGATCGCGATCGGCGGCCGGGTCGGCTTCTGGCGCAGGTCCTCGGTGAAACCGCCGCCCTGGATCATGAAGTCGGCGATCACGCGATGGAACAGCGTGCCGTCGTAGTGGCCGGCGTGCACGTAGGCGAGGAAGTTGGCGACCGTCACCGGCGCCCGCTCGGCGTCGAGCTCCAGCGTGATCTCGCCCAGACTGGTGACGAGCACGACGCGCGGCGCCGGCTCGGTCTTGCCGGCGGCAGCCGCCGCCAGCGGCACCAGCAGCGCCGCGGCACACAGGCTCAGGACAGTGCGTCGGATCGGCATCGGCTCTCCGAGGAAAAGTGAGTTCGCGGATCTCAACGCCCGGCACGCAGGCCGATGGCCGCCTCGCGCGCCCGCTGCGCCTTGCGCGCCAGCTCGGCGTTGCCCGGGTCGAGCGCCAGCGCGCGCGCATAGACGTCGGCCGCCATGGCCAGGTACAAGTCGCCGAGATTCTCCCGGGCGGTCACGTAATTGGGCGCGACATCGATCGCCCGCAGCAGCAGCGCGCGTGCCACTTCATGGCGACCGGCGGCGGCATGGATCACCGCCAGGTTGTTGTAGGGCTCGGGCAACTCCGGGAACTCCTGGGTCATCGCCTCGAAAGCGGCGGCGGCCTCGTCAGTGCGCGCCGCCTCGCCGAGCAGCACGGCGCGCAGGAAGCGCGCCTGCACGTTGCGCGGCGAGCGCTCGAGCAGCGCATCGAGCCGGCGCAGCGCTTCGTCCAGGCGCTGTTCGCGCGCCAGTCGATCGATCTGCTGGATCTCGGCCGCCGCCGAGGCGGCGGCATCGGCCTGCGTCTGGCCGACGGCCGGCAGCGCGAGCGCAGCGACGAGCAGCGCAACGGCAAAGGCGACGGAGCGTGAGCGCGAAGGCACGAGGCAGGCGGAGCGGACGACCGCGCGCAGTGCGCGGATATACTGGTCGCCGATTCTACCGACCGCGACCCGCCGCCCCGATGCCCGCCGCCACGCTGCGCCAACGCTGTTGATTGCGCCGTTGCCAGTCGTTGGCCCGCATCGCCCACGACGCTGTCGATGCAGCGCCGTGTCACCACTTCCACGGGTCTCTCGTCAATGACGCTGTCGATCTACAACACGCTCACGCGCCGGCAGGAGCCGCTGCAACCGATCGTGCCCGGCAAGGTCGGCATGTACGTGTGCGGGATGACGGTCTACGACTACTGCCACCTCGGCCACGCACGGCTGATGCTCGCCTTCGACGTCGTGCAGCGCTGGCTGCGCGCCAGCGGCTACCAGGTCACCTACGTGCGCAACATCACCGATGTCGACGACAAGATCATCCGGCGCGCAGCGGACAACGGCGAGACGCCGGCGGAGCTCACCGAGCGCTGCATCCGCTATATGCACGAGGATCTGGCCGCACTGGGCGTGCAGGCACCGGATTTCGAACCGCGCGCCACGCAGTTCATCCCGCAGATGCTCGGCATCATCGAGCTGCTTGAGAGAAGCGGCCTGGCCTACGCCGCCGAAGACGGCGACGTCAACTTTGCGGTCCGCAAGTTCGCGGGCTACGGCAAGTTGAGCGGCAAGTCGCTCGACGACCTGCGCGCCGGCAGCCGCGTGGCGGTGGCCGACTCCAAGCACGACCCGCTCGACTTCGTTCTGTGGAAGCGCGCCCGACCGAGCGAGCCGCAGTGGCCGTCGCGCTGGGGCGCCGGTCGCCCGGGCTGGCACATCGAGTGCTCGGCGATGGCCAGCGAGACGCTCGGCCGCAACTTCGACATTCATGGCGGCGGGCCGGACCTGATCTTCCCGCACCATGAAAACGAGATCGCGCAGAGCGAGGGCGCGTTCAAGCAGCCCTTCGCCAACCTGTGGATGCACTGCGGGGCGCTGCGCGTCGGCGCCGACAAGATGTCGAAGTCGCTCGGCAACTTCAAGACGATCCGCGAGGCGCTGCGCGAGCACGACCCTGAGGTGCTGCGCTTGTTCCTGATCCGCAGCCACTATCGCAGCCAGGTGAGCTTCACGCCGGACATGATCGACGAGGCCCGCGCCGCACTCACGCGCCTGTATCGTGCGCTCGCCGAAGTGCCGCCGGCGCCGGGCGGCGTCGATTGGAACGAGCCGCATGGCGAGCGCTTCCGGGCGGCGATGGACGACGACTTCAACACCGCACTGGCGGTGAGCGTGCTGTTCGATCTCGCTGCCGAGGTCAACCGCAGCGGCTCGGCGCAGGCGGCGCGCCAGTTGCGGTCGCTCGGCGCGGTGCTGGGGCTGCTGCAGCGGCCGGCGCAGGACTTCCTGCAGGGGCGCGCAACCGCAATCGCCGGCGACCAGCGGTCCGGCGACGAGGAGGCGCCGGCGGCACACGCGGTCACGCGCATCGGCGAGGCGCAGATCGAAGTGCAGATCGACGCCCGCGCCGCCGCCAAGCGCGCGAAGGACTTCGCCGAAGCCGACCGCATCCGCAACGAGCTTCTCGCGCAAGGCATCGTGCTCGAGGACAAACCGGGCGGCGTCACCGTCTGGCGCCGGCAGTAGCGCCGCATCGCCCGCGCGCATGACCCGTCCCGCCTACTGGCCCAAGGCCAAGCGCGCGCTCGCTGCAGCCGACCCGGTGCTGGGCGGCATCATCCGCCGCTATCCGCGCATCGCACTTGTCTCGCGCGGCGACCCGTTTGCCACGCTCGCGCGCTCGATCGTCGGCCAGCAGATCTCGGTCAAGGCGGCCGACGCGGTGTGGGCGCGACTGCTCGCCGTCTGCCCGCAACCGACCCCACGGGCGGTGCTGCGCAAGCGTGCCACCACCCTGAGAAATTGCGGGCTGTCGCAACGCAAGGTCGAGTACCTGGTCGATCTCGCCCGCCACTTCGAGCGCGACCGTATCGATCTGCCGACGCTGCAGGCAGCCGGCAACGAGGAAGTGATCGAACTTCTGACCGCGGTGCGCGGCATCGGCCGCTGGACCGCGGAGATGTTCCTGATTTTCAACCTGCAGCGGCCGGACGTGCTGCCGCTCGACGACCTCGGCCTGCTCAAGGCGATCAGCCGGCACTATCTGGGCGGCCAGCCGACCGAGGAGCTGCTGCGCCGGGCCGGACGCGCGCGCGTGATCGAGCTCGCCTCGGCCTGGGCTCCCTGGCGCAGCGTCGCCACGTGGTACCTTTGGCGCAGCCTCGACCCCGTTGCCGTCGAGTACTGAGCACGGCAACGCCGCCGGCGACCCCCGAGGCTGGCCTGGGCAGCCGGCCGGCACGCCGGATCTCCAGAGCGGATCGCGATGACCAAACCGACCTTCCTCGATTTCGAGCAGCCGATCGCCGAACTGGAGTCGAAGATCGAGGAACTGCGCTTCGTCCAGGACGACTCCGCGGTCGACATCTCCGAGGAGATCGAGCGCCTGCAGAAGAAGAGCCAACTGCTGCTCAAGGAGATCTACGCGCGCCTGACGCCGTGGCAGGTGTCGCAGTTGGCGCGCCATCCGCAGCGGCCGTACACGCTCGACTACATCGGCGACATCTTCACCGACTTCCACGAACTGCACGGCGATCGCGCCTTCGCCGACGATCTGTCGATCGTCGGCGGGCTGGCGCGCTTCAACGGCGTGCCGGTGATGGTGCTCGGCCACCAGAAGGGCCGCGACACCAAGGAGCGCACGCTGCGCAACTTCGGCATGTGCAAGCCGGAGGGCTACCGCAAGGCGCTGCGCCTGATGCGCCTGGCGGAGAAGTTCTCGCTGCCGGTGTTCACGTTCATCGACACGCCGGGCGCCTACCCCGGCGTCGACGCCGAGGAGCGCGGCCAGTCGGAGGCGATCGGCCACAACCTGTACGAGATGTCGCGCCTCGAGGTGCCGGTGATCGCCACCGTCATCGGCGAGGGTGGCTCCGGCGGCGCACTGGCGATCGCGGTGGCCGACCACGTGCTGATGCTGCAGTACGCGACCTACGCGGTGATTTCGCCCGAGGGTTGCGCCTCGATCCTGTGGAAAAGCGCCGCCAAGGCGCCGGAAGCGGCCGAGGCGCTCGGCCTGACCGCGCAGCGCCTGAAGGCGCTCGGCCTGATCGACCGCATCGTCTCGGAGCCGCTCGGCGCCGCGCATCGCGATCCCAAGCAGATGGCGGCGCTGCTCAAGCGCGCGCTCGGCGACAGCCTGCGCCAGTTCCAGTCGATGAAGACCAGGGACTTGCTGGCCGCTCGCCATGCCCGGCTGATGGGCTATGGCAGGTTCAAGGAAGTCGCGCCCGACGCCTGAGGCCGACGCGGCGGTTGCGATCAGGGCCGCGCTGCGAGCCGCGGTCGAGGAAGCCCGCGCGACCGACGGCGAGCCGGAACCGACAGCGCTCGCGCGCCGGCGGCGCACCCGGCGCTGCCCGCTGATCGTCGCCTTCAGCGGCGGCCGCGACTCCACCGTCCTGCTGCACGCCTGCTGCGCGCTGCGCGCTGCGCGCGCGGCCGGGTTTCGCGAACTGCTCGCGGTGCACGTCGACCACGGCCTGCACGCCGGCTCTGCCGCCTGGGGCGAGCATTGCCGCGCCGTGTGCAGCCAGTGGCAGGTGCCGCTCGAGGTGATACGGGTCGAGGTGCGACGGGGCGGGCGCGGACTGGAGGCGGCGGCGCGCGAGGCACGCTATGCGGCGCTCGCCGAGGTGGCGCTGGCACGCGGCGCGCGCCTCGTGCTCGCCGCGCATCACCGCGACGACCGCATCGAGACCTTCCTGATCCAGTGGCTGCGCGGCGCCGGCGCCGACGGCCTGGCGGCGATGCCGGCCGCACGCTCCTTCGCCGACGGCGCGCTGACCCTGGTGCGGCCGCTGCTGCAGATCGGACGCGCGCAGATCGACGCCTATCTTCAACAGCACGACCTGCCGCACGTCGACGATCCGTCCAACAACGACACCGCGATCCTGCGCAACGCGATCCGCAGCCGCGTGCTGCCCGAGCTGGAGGCGGCGCGGCCGGGATTCGCAGCCGCCGCCGCGCGCAGCATCGATCTCGTGGCCGATGCGGCGCAGGTTCTGCGCGCGCTCGCCGCCGAGGACCTGGCCGCCTGTCGCGCCGGCGTCGCCGCCGGCGCGCTGCGGCTCGACCGTCTGGTGGCGCTGGCGCCTGAACGGCAGCGGCATGCGGTGCGCGCCTGGCTGGCGGCCGACGGCCTGGAAGCGCCGTCGCGCGCGCGCCTGAACGAAGTCCTGCGCCAGGCGCTGGCGGCGCGCGGCGATGCGCGCCTGCTGGTACGGCTGGCCGGCGGCGTCGACGTGCGCCGCCATCGCGGCCTGCTGGTGCTGCACAAGGCGGCATCCGCGACGCGCAGCGGCCACACGATCCGCTGGCAGGGGCAAGACGAGATCGTGCTGCCCGAGTGGCGCGGCGCGCTGCGCTTCGTCGTCACCGACGGCCAAGGCTTCGACCCCGACTGGCTGCGCGCGGCGCCGCTCGAGGTGCGTGCGCGCGCCGGCGGCGAGCGCTTCAAGCCGCACCCGACGCGTCCGTCGAAGACGCTCAAGCGCCTGTATCAGGACGCCGGCATCGCCGAGTTCGAGCGCGCCGCACTGCCGCTCGTCTGGCGCGCAGACCGGCTGATCTTCGTCGCCGGCCTCGGCGCCGATGCGCGCCTGATCGACCGCGACGGCGCGCGCGTGACCCTGCACTGGCAGCCGGCCGCCGACCTGATCGGCCGCGCCTGATCCGGCGCAAGCACCGCACGCAAGCACGCTGCCTATAATTTGCGCCCTTTGCATGGGCGCGGCCAGCGGTTGGGCGCGCCACCGGTGACGGTCGCGCCGCCGGCGAACTCAAGGGAGGTTGCCAGCATGGCGCTCATCGTTCACAAGTACGGCGGCACCTCGGTCGGCAGCGCCGAACGCATCCGCAGCGTCGCGCGCCGGGTCGCGAAGTGGAACCGCGCCGGGCACCAGGTCGTGGTGGTGGTCTCGGCGATGAGCGGCGAGACCAATCGGCTGATCGCGCTCGCGCGCGAGATCCAGGCCAACCCCGACCCGCGCGAGCTCGACGTCGTCGCCTCCACCGGCGAGCAGGTGACGATCGGCCTGCTGGCGATGGCGCTCAAGGAGCTCGGCCTGCAGGCCAGGAGCTACACCGGGCCGCAGGTCCACGTGCTCACCGACAGCTCTTTCACCAAGGCGCGAATCCTCGAGATCGACGAAAGGAAGATCCGCGCCGATCTCGCGCAGGGCACGGTGGTCGTGGTCGCCGGGTTCCAGGGCGTCGACGAACTCGGCAACATCACTACGCTCGGGCGCGGCGGCTCCGACACCTCGGCGGTGGCGCTGGCCGCGGCGCTGAAGGCCGACGAGTGCCTGATCTACACCGACGTCGACGGCGTCTACACCACCGACCCGCGCATCGTGCCCGAGGCGCGCCGCCTGCATACGGTGACCTTCGAGGAGATGCTGGAAATGGCCAGCCTCGGCTCCAAGGTGCTGCAGATCCGCTCGGTCGAGTTCGCCGGCAAGTACCAGGTCAAGCTGCGCGTGCTGTCGAGCCTGACCGACCCCGACCTGCCGCTCGAGCAGGAGGCGCACTCCGGCACGCTGATCACTTTCGAGGAAGACCCCCAGATGGAAAAGGCCGTCATCTCCGGCATCGCCTTCTCGCGCGACGAAGCCAAGATCACGCTCACGCGCGTACCCGACCGCCCGGGCATCGCCTACCAGATCCTCGGCCCGATCGCGCAGGCCGACATCGACGTCGACATGATCGTGCAGAACATCAGCGTCGACGGCACCACCGACTTCAGCTTCACCGTCCATCGCAACGAGTATCAGAAGGCGCTGGCGGTGCTCGACAGTCAGGTCAAGGACCACATCGGCGCGCGCCAGATTGTCGGCGATCCGAAGATCTGCAAGGTGAGCGTGGTCGGCATCGGCATGCGCTCGCACGTCGGCATCGCCAGCCTGATGTTCCGCACGCTGGCCGAGGAAGGCATCAACATCCAGATGATCGCCACCAGCGAGATCAAGATCTCGGTCGTGGTCGACGACAAGTACATGGAACTGGCGGTGCGTGCCCTGCACAAGGCCTTCGACCTCGACCAGGCCGCCGCCTAGAGCTTTTTTTGCGCGCAGCACAGCGGCTACACTGCGTGACCCGCCGGGCCTCGCCCCGGCGCCACTGGAGACGTGGCCGAGAGGTCGAAGGCACTCCCCTGCTAAGGGAGCATGCGCGCAAAAACGTGCATCGAGGGTTCGAATCCCTCCGTCTCCGCCAGAATCTGCCGACACTGGCGCGCGCCGCCGCCCGCAATCGATCTTGCGGCAGCGCACCGTTCGAGAGTAGAGTGCGCCTGTGAGCGCATAAGCCAAGCGGTCTGCCTTGCCGAGCCCATGAACCCGATCAGCCGTTTCGATCGCTTCTTCTTCTACTTTTTCCGGCCACTGGCGGGACGAAGTTGATCGGCGCGCGCAGACCCTAGGCAGACCGAAGCAACCGAACCGCCAGGCCACGAACCTGGCGGTTTTTTTTCGCCGGGCGGGCCGAGCACCGATCAGCCGCGCAAACTGGAGCAACCGCGATGCGATACATGACCGACGACCTGCGGATCAAGGAGATCAAGGAACTGACGCCGCCCGCCCACCTGATCCGGGAGTTCCCCTGCGACGAGGTCGCCAGCCGCACGGTGCACGAAGCGCGGCTGGCCGCGCACCGCATCCTGCACGGCATGGACGACCGGCTGCTGGTGGTGATCGGTCCGTGCTCGATTCACGACCCGAAGGCGGCACTCGAGTACGCGCAGCGACTGAAGGCCGAGCGCGAGCGCCTGGCCGCCGACCTCGAGATCACCATGCGCGTGTACTTCGAGAAGCCGCGCACCACGGTCGGCTGGAAGGGCCTGATCAACGACCCGGATCTGGACGGCAGCTTCCGCATCAACCACGGCCTGCGGGTGGCGCGCGAGCTGCTGATGCAGATCAACGCAGCCGGCGTGCCCGCCGGCTGCGAGTACCTCGACATGATCACGCCACAGTACATCGCCGACCTGGTCTCCTGGGGCGCGATCGGCGCCCGCACCACCGAGAGCCAGGTGCACCGCGAACTGGCGAGCGGACTGTCGTGCCCGGTGGGCTTCAAGAACGGCACCGACGGCAGCGTGCGCATCGCCGCCGAGGCGATCCGCGCCGCGCAGCAGCCGCATCACTTCCTGTCGGTGACCAAGGGCGGCCATTCGGCGATCGTCTCGACCCGCGGCAACGAGGACTGCCACATCATCCTGCGCGGCGGCAGCAAGAGCACGAACTTCGACGCCGTCAGCGTCGAGGCCGCCTGCCAGGAGCTGGCCAAGAACGGTCTGGCGCAGCGGCTGATGATCGACGCCAGCCATGCCAACAGCCAGAAGCGGCACGACAACCAGCTGGCGGTCGCCGACTGCATCGCCCAGCAGCTCGAATCCGGCGAAGCGCGCGTCGTCGGCGCGATGGCCGAGAGCCATCTGCTGGCGGGTCGCCAGGATCTGGTGCCCGGCGCCCCGCTCACCTACGGCCAGTCGGTCACCGACGCCTGTCTCGGCTGGGACGACAGCGTGCGCCTGCTCGAGCGACTGGCGGCGGGCGTGCGGGCGCGCCGGCGGCGGGCGGAAAGCTGCGCCGGCAAGTAGGCGCTGCCGCCGATCGCCTTTGGCCGGCGGCAGGCGATCCGGGGCAGGGCCTTGCCGACCCCGACGCCCACTCGACTTTCATCAGCCAGCCGGGCAGGCAGTCTCGACAAGCGGCCGGGATTCGGGTAGCTTGCAGCCCGCTAGTCGCTTAAGTCTCGTCAGTCCTTCGGTCACCCTGGCCGGCTCGCAGCAAGCATGCCGTCCGCCTGCAGGTTCCCCCAGGTTGCGTCGCTTGATCGCCGGCACGTGTGGCGCACATGGCGTCCACAGCGTTTTTCACTCTTTCAACTTGATCAGGAATTACCTCACATGGCACAGGGCACCGTGAAGTGGTTCAACGAAGCGAAGGGCTACGGCTTCATCACCCCCGATGGCGGCGGCAGCGACCTGTTCGCACACTTCTCCGAGATCCAGGCAAGCGGCTTTCGCACGCTGCAGGAAAACCAGCGCGTCGAGTTCACCGTCACCCAGGGCAAGAAGGGTCCGCAGGCCAGTCAGATCAAGCCGATCTGATCGCCGCACCGGCCGACGGCCGGCCGTTCTGCGGCCACTGTGCCTTCGGTCCGACCTCGTCAGGCCGCAGCCTCGGGCTGCGGCCTTTCGTTTTGGGGGTACGCTCGACCCGTCATCGGCTCACGGAACCGTCATGCCCAAGCCCAACTATTCGTTCGAGAAGCGGCAGCGCGAACTGGCGAAGAAGAAGAAGCAGGAGGAAAAGCGGTCGCGCAAGGCGACCCACAAGGCCGGTGCCGAAGGCGCCCAAGCCGGCGAAGCGGCCGGACCAGCGGCCGGCACCGAGCGCAAGGACGATCGCAACCAGGGCGGGCGCTGACTTCGCTGCGCTCCGAAGCCGACCGAGCGCATCGCCGATGACCGACCGATTCGACGTCGCCATCATCGGCGCGGGCATCGTCGGCGCCAGCGTCGCCTACCACCTGCGCGCGGGCACGCGCGCGCTGGTGCTGGAGGGCGAGCGCGCGGCCGGCTACCACAGTACCGGGCGCTCGGCGGCGCTGTTCGCCGCCTCCTACGGACCGCCGGCCGTGCGCGCGCTCACCCGTGCCAGTCTGCCGTTCTTCCAGGCGCCGGCCGCGGGCTTCGCCGAGCAGCCCTTGCTGGCGGCACGCGGCATCCTGCTGCCGGCGCGCGATGAGCAGATGGCCGCCGCACGCCGCCTGGTCGATGCGCTGCGTGCCGAAGGCGCGCCGCTGCGGCTGCTGGCGAGGAGCGCGGCGCTGGCCGCGGTGCCGGTGCTGAAGGCGGAGGCCTGCGCGGCGGCCGTGTATGACCCGCAGGCCTTCGATATCGATGTCGACGCGCTGCTGCAAGGTTTTCTGCGCGGCGCGAAGTCGCGCGGCATTCGAGTCGAACTGGCGGCGGCGGTGGCGGCGATCGAACCGGCGCCGACCGGATGGCGCATCGCGCTTGGCGACGGCCGCACGTGTCAGGCGCAAGTCGTCGTCAACGCCGCCGGCGCCTGGGCCGACGAGGTGGCGCGCCTGGCCGGCGTCGGCCCGATCGGGCTCGAACCGCGGCGGCGCTCGGCGTTCCTGTTCGACGCGCCCGCCGGAGTCGACTGCCGACACTGGCCGGCAGTGATCGCGCTCGACGAGAGCTGGTACTTCAAGCCGGACGCCGGCGCGCTGCTCGGTTCGCCGGCCAACGCCGACCCGGTGCCGCCGCACGACGTGGTGCCGGAGGAACTCGACATCGCGCAAGGCATCTTCGACATCGAGCAGGCGACCACGCTTCGCATCCGGCGACCGAAGCGCACCTGGGCCGGATTGCGCAGCTTCGTCGCCGACGGCGAACCGGTGTGCGGCTTCGATCCGATGGCGCCCGGCTTCTTCTGGGCGGCGGCGCTCGGCGGCTACGGAATCCAGAGCGCGCCCGCCTTCGGTCGCCTTTGTGCCAGCCTGTTGCACGGCGACGGCGTGCCGGCGGAGTTGGGCGCCGCGGGCTTAAGCGCAGGGGCACTGGCGCCGCGCCGGGCCGATCCGGTGGCAGCGCCGCAGCCGGCGACGGCAACGCCGTAGACTCGGGCGTCCGTTCCTTCGCCGCCGCCTGCACGCGGCCGCCGTCCGCCGCCATGGACACGCTCGACGCCCAACGCAGTGTCGTCCGCGCCCGCATCGCCTGCCTGCGTGCGGCGATCGGCAAAGCCGGGCTCGCCGCCTGGATCGTTCCCTCGTCCGATCCGCACCTGTCCGAGTATCTGCCGGATCACTGGCAGGGCCGCCAGTGGCTCAGCGGCTTTACCGGTTCGGTCGGCACGCTGATCGTCACCGCGCAGACCACCGGCCTGTGGGTCGACAGCCGCTATTGGGTGATGGCGCAGGAGCAACTGGCCGGCACCGGCATCGCGTTGATGAAGGTGCCGGGTGCGGCCAGCAGCGCCCACGTCGACTGGTTGTGCCAGACGCTGCCCGCCGGCGCCGCGGTCGGCGTCGATGGCGCCGTGCTGTCGATGACCGCGGCACGCATGCTGCAGTCTTCGCTCGCGGCCGGCGCGATCCGCCTCGACACTTCGCGCGACCTGCTCGACGAGGTCTGGACCGACCGACCGCCGTTGCCCTCGGCACCGCTGTACGAACACGTCGCCCCCTACGCGGTCACGCCGCGCGCCGACAAGCTGGCGCTGGTGCGCGCCGAGATGAGCAAGGCCGGCGCCACGCACCATCTGCTGTCGACGCTCGACGATCTCGCCTGGCTGCTGAACCTGCGCGGCGGCGACGTTCCCTACAACCCGGTGTTCCTGGCGCACGCGCTGCTCGACGCCGACCGGGCGCGACTGTTCGTCGCCGACGGCAAGGTGGCGCCGGTGCTGGCGCACAGGCTCGCGCGCGACGGCGTCGACCTCGAACCCTACCCGCGCGTCGCCGAGGCGTTGCGCTCGCTGCCGGCGGCAGCCACGCTGCTGGTCGATCCGCGCCGCGTCACCTGCGGCCTGCGAGCGGCGGTCGCCGAGCACGTGCGGGTGGTCGAGGCGATCAACCCGAGCACGCTCGCCAAGAGCCGCAAGAGCGCCGCCGAGATCGAGCACGTGCGGCGCACGATGGCGCACGACGGCGCCGCGCTGGCTGAATTCTTCGCCTGGTTCGAGGCGGCGGTCGACGCCGGCGAGCGCATCACCGAACTGACGATCGACGAGCAGATCACCGCCGCGCGCGCGCGCCAGCCGGGCTATGTCAGCCCGAGCTTCCCGACGATCGCCGGCTGGCGCGCCAACGGCGCGATGCCGCACTATCGCGCCAGCGAGGCGTCGCACGCGCTGATCCGAGACGCGACGCACCGCCAAGGCGGCCTGCTGCTGATCGACAGCGGCGGCCAGTACCTCGGCGGCACCACCGACATCACGCGCGTGGTTGCGGTCGGCACGCCGAGCGAAGCCGAGCGCGCCGACTTCACGCGCGTGCTCAAGGGCATGATCGCGCTGTCGCGCACGGTCTTCCCGCGCGGCACCCGCTCGCCGGCGCTCGACGCGATCGCACGCGCGCCGATCTGGGCCGCCGGCATCGACTACGGCCACGGCACCGGTCACGGCGTCGGCTACTTCCTCAACGTCCACGAAGGCCCGCACGGCATCAGCCCGCATCTGCCGCCCGAGCCGCACACGGCGATGGAACCCGGCATGATCACCTCCAACGAGCCCGGCATCTACCGGCCCGGAAGATGGGGCGTGCGCATCGAGAACCTGGTGCTGAGCGTGCCGGCCGACACCGGCGACGAAGCGAAGTCCTTCGGTGAGTTCCTGCGCTTCGAAACCCTGACGCTGTGCCCGATCGACACGCGCTGCCTCGAGCGAGCGATGCTGAGCCAGGAGGAACTGGACTGGCTCAACGCCTATCACGCCGAGGTGCGCGCGCGCCTGTCGCCGCTGGTGAGCGGCGCCGCGCGCGACTGGCTGCAGCAGCGCACGCAGCCGCTTGCCTGAGCCTGTGGCGGATCCGGGGCGCGGGGCGGTAGCGCCGCGATCGGCACGGTCGCTGCCTGGCCGCCACGGCGACGAACGCTGACGTAGGCGCAAGTGCGCGGCGGATGCCGGACAGTTCAAGCGATCGACGGCGAGCCGCTGGCCGAGATCCTGATACACTGCCGCCATGCGGTGAACGACCAGCGGCATCGATCCCATCGATTCCCTTCACCGCCGTCAATTTTGACGCGGGCCTTGCGTGCCAGTCACGGTGCGCCCAGCCCTCAGCCCAATCCTCGCTCTGCAGTCGGCTGGTCGATGAACGTGTCGCGTGACGTTTCGCGTCCGCATGGCACGGCAGGCCGAACACCCAACAAGGGTTTCACATGTCTTTCGCAAGTCTCGGCTTGACCGATGCGCTCGTGCGCGCGGTCGCTGACGTCGGCTACACCGAGCCGACCCCGATCCAGATACAGGCCATCCCGGCGGTGCTCGAAGGCCGCGACCTTCTGGCCGGCGCGCAGACCGGCACCGGCAAGACCGCCGGCTTCGTGCTGCCGATCCTGCAGCGGCTGACGCAGTCGCCGATCCAGGGCAAGCGCGCAATCCGCGTGCTGATCCTGGCACCGACGCGCGAACTCGCGGCGCAGGTCGAGGAGAGCGTTCGCACCTACGGCAAGTATGTCGATGTCAAGTCGGCGTCGATCTTCGGCGGCGTCTCGATCAACCCGCAGATCGCGGCGCTCAGGCAAGGCGTGGACATCGTCGTCGCCACGCCGGGCCGGCTGCTCGACCACCACGGCCAGAGAACGATCGATCTTTCGAAGGTCGAGGTGCTGGTGCTCGACGAGGCCGATCGCATGCTCGACATGGGCTTCCTCCCCGACATCAAGCGCGTGCTCAAGACCCTGCCGGCCGAGCGCCAGAACCTGCTGTTCTCGGCCACATTCTCCGACGAGATCCGCGATCTCGCCAACGGACTGCTCAACAGCCCGCAGCACATCCAGGCGACACCGCGCAACACCACGGTCGAGGCGATCTCGCAAAAGGCGCTGGTGGTCGATGCCAAGCGCAAGGCGGAGTTGCTGATCCACCTGATCAAGGAACACAACTGGTTCCAGGTGCTGGTGTTCACGCGCACCAAGCACGGCGCCAACAAGCTCGCCGCGCAACTGGTCAAGCACGACATCACCGCGCTGCCGATCCACGGCAACAAGAGCCAGAACGCACGGACCCGTGCGCTGGCGGAGTTCAAGAACAGTAAATTGCAGGTGCTGGTGGCCACCGACATTGCGGCGCGCGGCATCGACATCGACGAGTTGCCGCACGTCGTCAACTTCGACGTGCCCAACGTGCCCGAGGACTACGTGCATCGGATCGGCCGCACCGGCCGCGCCGGCGCCACCGGCGAGGCGCTGTCGCTGGTCGCCCCCGACGAGATGGGCTTGCTGCGCGACATCGAGCGGCTGATCAAGCGCGCACTGCCGCGCGAGGTGCTGCCGGGCTTCGAGCACGGCACGCCTTCGAAGCTGCCGGCGCCGACGCACGAGGTCGAACGCACGCCGCACGGCCACTCGCGCCGCGAGGCGCACCACAACGCACCGCGCCGCGCTCCGCAGCCGAAACGCGACGCGCGCCGGAGCGAGTCGCGCAGCGCCAGCGAAGGCCAGCGGCACGGACCGACGGCGGGCAGCGCGCGCCCGCAGCCGCCGCGGCCCGCGGACCGACCCGAGGACCGGCGCCGCGGTGGCGAGCGCAGCGACGAGCGCATCCTGGCCGATCCGAACGCCTACCTGAACGCGGCGCCGTTCCCGGGGCGGTCGGGCGAAGGCAAACACGGCAATCGCGGCACGGCGCGCAGCAACCAGCCGGCAGCGGCTGGCCCGCGGCGCGATGCAGGCGATCGCGGTCGCCGTGGTCGCGACGGACGGCCGGAGGAAGGCGGCGTGCGCGCCAACCTGCCCCCCGGATGGGGTGGCGGCAGCGGCCGGCGCTGAGGACAGTTCCCGCCGGCGCCTGCGGGCCGCGGTCGTGCGCCGCCCGGCAGTGGCTTTCGCTAGGGATTGAGGTCGATGACGCGCACCCGCACGCGGCGCTCCTCGCGCCCGCGCAGAACGGTCAGTTCGGCCGTGTTGTTGATGCCGACCCGGTCGAGTTCCGACGAGAAGCGCGAGACGTTGTCGACCCGGCGCCCGTCGACGGCGACGATCACGTCGCCCAGGTGGCGCGTGCGCGGATCGGCTGGCCGCAATCCGGCCGCCGCCGCCGGCGAACCCGGGGTCACGCCGCGGATCACCACGCCGCGGATGCCGGCGCGGGCGACCGACTCCGGCGGAAACGGATCGATGCCGATGCCAGGCAGCGGCGCGCGCCCGCGCTCGATCAGGCTTGGCACGATCCGGTTGACGAGATCGACCGGGATCGCGAAGCCGAGGCCAACCCAGGCGCCGGCCGGCGCGCGGATCGCCGTGTTCACGCCGATCAGCCGCCCGGCCGTGTCGACCAGCGGCCCGCCCGAATTGCCGGGATTGATCGCGGCGTCGGTCTGGATCACGCCCGCCACCTCGCGAAAACCGGCGGTCGGCAGATCGCGATCGAGGGCGCTGATGATCCCCTGGGTGAGCGTGCGTTCGAGGCCGAAGGGGTTGCCGATCGCCATCACGATCTGACCGATGCGCAGGTCGGCCGAGGTGCCGATCGGAATCGGCCGCAGGTCTCGCGGCGGCCGCACCAGGCGCACGACCGCAAGATCGTAGTGCGGCGCGAAGCCGACCGGCTCGGCCTCGATCGGCTCGCCCTCGTCCAGGCGCACGAACACCCGTCTGGCGCCGGCCACGACGTGATTGTTGGTGACCACGTGGCCGCGCGCATCCCAGACGAAGCCGCTGCCGGCGCCGACCGCGACATCGCCGGTGAACACGCCGGTGGCGCGCACCCGCTCGGTCGTGATATAGGCGACCGACGGCGCCGTGGCCTCGAAGGTCGCCACCAGGTGCTGCTCGAATGCCAGCAGCGGCCCGCGCGGCGCCACCGCGCGCGGCTCTGCCCGGGTCGAGCTGTGCACGACCGAGACCACCCCGGCGACACCGGCCAGGAGCGCAGCCAGCAGCGTGCCGGCCAACAGCAGACGATTGCGGGCAAGTGTGCGCATGTCTCGATCCTCCCTCGGAACTGTGGCTGCCGGCGACGGCAAGCGCTGGCACGAGCCGGCCGACACCGCTGTGTCGATGGCCGGCAGCTAGAGCAATGTCGAGGCGGATCCCGTACCCTCAAGGCTTCGACGCGGCATCCGCCGCCGGCTGCTAGCCTCGCGCCATGAGCAGCGCCGCCGGCGAATACCCGGTCATCACGCACAACCTCGAGGCGTCCCGCTTCGAGACGCGCGTCCAAGGCTGGCTGTGCCGCTGCGACTATCGGCTGGTCGACGGCGTCATGCATCTGGTCCACACCGAGGTCGCCCCGGCAATCGAGGGCCGCGGCATCGCGGCGCGCCTGGTGCAGGCGGCACTCGACCACGCGACCGCCACCGGTCTGAAGGTGCAGCCGCGCTGCTCGTATGTTCGCGTCTACATGCGGCGCCACCCGCAGACGCAGTCGCTGCTCGCCTGAGCGCACGAAGCTCGCGCAACCGCCGCCAGCACGGCCGCGACTCAGCGACAGGATCGCAGCGCGCGCAACCTCTGGCGGCACTCCCAGGGCGCCATCGGCGCCTCGTCGCTCCAGAGTCCGCGCCGCGCCTCGCGCGCCTGCGCCTCGGCGGCCGCATAGGCGGCGCGATCGCCAGCGTCCTGCTCGCCGGCGTAGGCGCGGTAGTGCCAGGCCAGGCCACGCTGCAGAAGCGCCCGCTCGAGGTCGGATTCGACACCGGCGCCCGCGGCGACGGCCACGCGGCAGACCGCCCGAGCGCGCGCATCTCGCTTGTAGCAGGACACCGTGAGCCGGCGCCCGCCGATGAGCTCGGCGAGGGCGGCACGAGAAGCAGCGGCGTGGCGCTGGCTGCGTTCGGGCGCATCGATCGCGTGTAGTCGAACCGTGAACCGGCGCACTTCACCGGCTATCGGTTCGCCCGGCTCGAACTCGAAGCTGTCTGCGTCCGCAAACGACAGCGCGCGACCTTCGACCGTGAACGGAAACGCCTCGTCGGTGAGTGCCTGCGTCGGACGCCACTGCAGCCAGCTTGCGACCGCAACCAGCGCCGCGGCGACGACCAGCAGCAGCGCGGGACGAGACCGGCCCGCGACTGAACGTGTGGCGGCTGTCAAGACAGGCGCACCAGCGCGCAGGCGACGCCACCGATCCTCCAGAGCGCCAGACCCGACTTTGACAGCAGTTGGATACGAGGAAGCGATTTGTGCTGGCGCGACAATGATATGGGCGTTGTCGCCGAGAGGGTTGGCCCGGCAGCTTCGGTAGGCGTGCTCCAATACATCGGCCCGATACACCTTGTCGTACAGCAGATAGAACCGATACCCGGGTTCTCCCTTCGCTTTGGCATGCAACGCGCTCTGCAGCTTCTGAACACTTGCCGGAGTTGCCAGGTTTCCCAATCTCCTCTCCTCGCCGCTTCCCGCGTCCGTCTTGAACCAGGGCGCCTTTCCTCCACCGGCGTTACCCGGCTTCGTCGGTCTTACGCGCCCCTCCGTCACCCCGCGAGGCCCGGCTCGATTCCTCGCGGAATGCCGGTCGACCGTGCGCACGGCCGCTTCACGGGGCTTCCCGTGTTGCCACTGCCTGCCTCTTTCGTGCCTGCCGTCGTCACTACCCCGGCGCAACCGGCGGGTGTATACTTCGCTCTTTTCCCCGTCGATGTCAGCCTTCCCCGAATTCCAGCCGGGTCGGCTTGCGCGTTACCCTTTTCGAGGCCTGCTCAACGTTCACTCGCGTTACGGCCGGCACGCTCGCCAAATCCCTTGAAGGACCCTCTGCACCGAAGGCTTCAATCGCCTCGTCTCCCCCACGATTGCTCCGATTGCTTCCGGCTGGAGCGACAGTTGCCGGGTGGGATTCGCACCCACTGGAAGACAGCGCCTTTTCACGGCGCACTGAAATTTCCGGGCTAATGCTTCACGGGCCTCTGACTCGGCGCCTGGCCGCTGCGCCCCGTTCGTGACGGCGCGCCGAGGCGTCGTCGCGCAAGCTTGTCCGCGGCCGCACCGTACGGTAGGTTGCCGTGCGCCACCCGCGTTGCCGCGCCGCGATGACCGCGCATTGCAAAAGGCAATCCGAACTGGCCTCGGGCGGCCGATGATTGCAATTGGCTCATTTCCAGTTAGCTGATGATGCACTCACGCCGTGACCGCCATAGCCAGCCACTGAGCGGATTTCGCGTCGGTGGCAGGCGACCGCTCGATGGTGCGGAACCAGCCCAAGTAGCTATCGAGATACTTGGTGGCCACCCCCTTGAACCGGCGCATCCAGTCTTTCAATCTGCTGTGATAGCTGTTGGCGTTCTGAACGTGATAGACGCCGGCGACGACGCGGATGCCGGCGGACAGGTTAACCGGCCGGTGGGCAACACCCAAGGCGCGAGCGGCGGCGGCCATGGCCTTGGCTGCGTCGGTGCAGAGGATGGCGTCCTTGGCCAGGATGGGATCGAGGGCGGCGCTGATATGGGCCGCGTCATCGGCCGGGAGGATGAAGTCGGGCGGCGCTGCCAGCGCGGTCGCGGGCCACCAGCACCGGCACCTGTTCGCGGGACAGGCCGCGCTTTGCGGCTTTGCCGCCACGATGCCGCGCCTTGCGGCCCAAGCCCTGGCGCTGCCCCTTGCACGAGCGCAGGAAGTAGGTCTCGTCGGCCTCGGCGATGCCCGCCAAGGCTCGCGCCTGAACGGTCTTGGGCAGCGCGAGGAAGCGGTGGCGCCAGAGGAAAGCCGTCTTGGCATTGACGCTCAGGCGCCCGGCCGCCTCGCTGGAATCGTCAGCCCGTCGCGGATCGCCTCGGCTTGAGTCAGCCACTTGCCCTTCATCCGCAGCCGGGCCAGCGGCGTGCTGGTCAGGGCGTTGAAGGTCTTGCTGCAACTGCGGCACTTGAACCGTTGCAGGCCGTCGGCCCGGCCGTTTCTCACCACGTGCGCTCCTTTGCAGTGCGGGCTGCACGCCCAGCGCCGCCTGCGCGTTGCTCGATCACTTCGACCGCCGCCGCCTGGCCGTCAGCCGCCTTCAATTCCGCCATCACCTGCTGCCGCTGCACGCCGCGTCAGCTCGCAAAGCTTTCCGATCAGCCTCACCAGTTCCCGCTGCCTCATGACCCTTCTCCTGTCGTCGGTGCCCATGCGCCATGCCACCAGCAGTATAGAGAGCCGCAGGCTCAGGACGTGAGCCCGTCACTAGCTAACTGGAAATGAGCCTTGCAATTCCGGCGCGCGACCAGCGAGTGGACCGGGATCTGGCTGGCACGCATCGTGCTGGAAGGGGAGTGGTCATGGCAGGTCCGAGGGTGGCGATGAAGGGCTTGGGCTGGTGGTCGAGACTGCGACGTCCCGACCCTCCCGCACCGCAGCCGGCATGTGCCGCGGTCGACCTGCCGAGCTGGGGGCTCACGCCGATTGCGCAGGCAGTCGATTGCGTGGGGGCGATGTGTCCGCGTCCGCAGTTGCTGGTGATGAAGGTGCTGGGAAAGCTCGAAGACGGTGAGGTGATCGAGGTGCGCTGCGACAACGCGCCGGCGGTGGAGAGCTTTCCGGCGCTGGCCTTGTCGCTGGGCAGCACCCATCTGGCGACGCTGCGCCACGGCAGCGGTTGGCGGGTCTATCTGCGCAAGGGAATCTGGCATGCATGAACCGGGCGTCACGCGCAGCCTCTGCCGGCAGGAGGGGCGGCGATGAGCACGACGACAGCGGTGCGGCCGGGCACGGCCCCGGCCTGGCATGCGGGGTCGACGAAGGCGCTGGGCCTGTTCGGGGCCGGTGTGCTGCTGTCGATCTGGGTGGCAGCGACCGACGTGCGGCTGGCCTACATCCTCGTCTATGCGTGGTTCGGCGTCGGCTACGGCTTGCTGCTGCAGTATGGGCGCTTCTGCATGGCGGCGGCGGTGCGAGACCTGTTCGCGGTGCGCGTTCCGCGCATGGCGGTCGGGATGATGATCGCCGTCGGGCTGTTTGCGCTCGTGTCGGCCATCGTCACGCTGGCCGGCTTCAGCGGCGTCCACCCCTCCCCGATAGGCTGGCACGTGCTGATCGGGGCGGCGATCTTCGGCTTCGGCATCGTCTTTACCGGCGGCTGCGCGACGGGCTCGCTGTACAAGGCCGGCGAGGGCAACGTCGGCGCGATGCTGGTCGTGGTGGCGATCTCGTTCTCGCAGGCCGTCGTCGTCAGCGCCGGCGGCTGGCTGGACCGGCTGGTGCCGGCGTCGTGGACGGCGTCGGCCGAGGCCAAGGACATGCCGGCCGAGCTCAGCGTCACGCAGGGCTGGTTCGACCAGTTCATCGCCGGCTATGTCTGGGACCTGCAGGCCGCGACGCTGGCCGAGCGCCTGGGCGGCACCGGCTCGGCGACGACGGCGGTGCTGGTCAACACGCTGGCGGTGGCGATCGTGCCGGTGCTCGTCATCCTGGGGCTGCTGTACTGGGTGTACTTCCGCCCGGGCTACATGCGGCGCGCCAAGATCGCCGCGCCGACGCTGGGCCAGCACCTGGCGGGCGTGTGGGCGATGTGCACGGCGTCGCGCAACACGGCGCTGGCCGGCGCCGGGCTGGGCGTGCTCGCCGGCGCCCATGTCTGGGCCACGGGCGCGATGCGCGCGCACTTCGAGGTCGACAACTTCGGCGAGCTGCTGGCGGCGATGAACCACCAGGCCGGGCTGTCGATGCAGGACACCGTCTTCGACCCGGGGTACTGGTACATCACGACGCAGGAGGCGCAGTGGGGCGCCTGGGTGATCGAGCGCCTGGGCGTGCCGATGCGCGACAACCTCTTCTTCGGCCTGGACAACGGCGTGCCCAGCCCGCTGCTCAACGCGCCCGGCCTGATGTCGATCGGGATCATCGCCGGCGCGGCGATGATGGCGCTGGCGCGGCGCGAGTTCAAGTGGAAGCTGCCGAACATGGAGGCGGCGCTGTTCGCGATCATCGGCGGCACGCTGATGGGCATCGGCGCGCGCATCGCGATGGGCTGCAACATCGGCGCCTTCTTCGCCACCGTCACCAACGGCGACCCCAGCGGCTGGGTGTTCCTGCTCGGCATGGCGTTGGGCGCCTTCGCGGGCGTGAAGGTCTTTGCCTGGTGGGTCGACTGGCAGGCAGCTCGGCGGGGTGACGACCTGGCGCTGTAGCGCCGAGCGCGCGCAAGCCGTCCGGACTCACGAGACGATCGATTCAGGAGGATTCAGACCATGGCCGTGACCTTCAACCAGACCGGCGACGGCAAGTGGACGCTCGACGTGTGCGGCTACGCCTGCCCGCACCCGCAGATGTACACGAAGAAGGCGCTGGAGAAGATGGCCGGCGGCGACCAGCTGACGCTGGTGTTCGACAACCCGTCGTCGGGCGAGTCGATCATGGCGATGTGCGACGCCGACGGCCACGAGATCGTTGACCGCATCGAGGGCGGCGGGTCCTTCACCTGGACGATCCGCAAGGCCTGAGCGCGATGCACTTCGGCCTCGTCGTCACCGACAGCGCCTACGCGGCGCACGCCACCGCGTTGCTGGCCGGCGCCGCCGCGCGCGGCTGGGACGTGCGCTGCTTCCTGACCGACACCGGCGTGCTGCTGCTGCGCGACGAGGGTTTCGCGGCGCACGCGCGCGCACGCCCGGGCAGCGTCGCGTCGTGCAAGCACAGCATGGACCACCACGCACCCGAGGGCATGGACCTGTCGGCGCTGCAGGGTGCGGTCGTGATCGGCGGCCAGTACCAGGGCGCCAAGCTCGCCGGCGCGGCCGACGTCGTGCTGGTGCTGTAGCGCTGCGCCGCGGGAGCCGAACGATGAGCACACCCAAACGCATGCTGGTCGTCGCGATGGCCAACCGCATCGAGGGCCTGCGCGTGGCCGTGGGCCTGACGATGGCCAACGCCCCACTGCAGGTGGCGGTGTGGGGCGAGCTGCCCACCGACGAGGCGGCGACGCCGCAGCTCGAGGCGCTGGAGTTCGGCGACGTGCCGGTGCGGGCGCTGCCGGCCGGCGACGCGGCCTCGTGGGATGCGCTGGCGCGCCAGATCGTCGACAGCGACATTGTCTACTGCCTTTGAACATGCCTCGACGCATCCTGTTGATCGAACCGCTCGCCGCAGCCGGCCCCGCGCCGGCGCTGGCGCAGGCGCTGCGTGGCGCCGGGGCCGAGGTGCGGCAGCTCGCGCTGCCGGGTCAGGCCGACGCCGTGCTCGATGCCATCGAGCAGGGCTGGTTGCCGATCGCGCTGAAGTCGCCCGCGGGCGCCGACGGCGCGCTCGGGCATGGCAAGGACGCAAAGCCGGGGCAGGCCAGAGGCCACGGCGGCGCGCTGGATTCGCAACGTCTGGAGGACACACAATGAAGATGCTGAAGATGGGATTCAAGCTGGCCAAGCTGGCGGCAGGTTGTGCAGCCGTGGCGCTCGTGCTGACCGGCTGCGGCGGCGGCCTCGACGACGATACGGCGTCGCCCGCGAGCCTGATCCGGGTCAACTCGGCCGCTGCGCTGGCGCAGACCTCGGCCGACGACTACGACGCCAACGTCAACGGCGTCATCAGCGGCGCGACGCTCAAGCGCTGGATCTCCGACTGGCCCAACCACCGCCCGGCCGGGATCACCGGCAAGCTCGTCATCCTGCAGGTCAGCGCGGGGCCCGCTGGCGCCGCGTACGTCAAGCCCAACGGCAGCAACGTCTTCACCTACCTGTCGCCGGGCAGCGAGTGGATGCAAACGCGCAGCAACGGCGTCATCGAGACCGTCAGCATGGTGCCCGACGGCACGGCGATGGATGCGCTGTTCAAGAAGTACGCGATCGACCCGACGCGCGACATGATCGTCGCCGCGATGGGCACCGGCAGCCTGGGCAATGCGATGACCCAGGGCCGGATCTGGTACGCGCTGCGCTACTGGGGCGTGGAGCGCGAGCACCTGGCGATCCTCAACGGCGGCAACCAGTGGCTCAACGGCAATGGCCTGACGGCGGATGACTTCCAGGCCACGGCCAGCACGGCCCCCGGCAACGGCACGTTCTCGGTCAAGCAACTGCTGGTCGACAACACCGCGCTGCAGGCAACGTTGGAGGACATGCTGGCCATCCTGCCGCCGGTGAACGCCAACGTCAAGGACGACGGCATCCTGATCTGGGATGCGCGCCACGCGGCGCAGTACAGCGCCGGCCAGATCGTCGAGCGCGGCCACCAGGGCTGTGAGAGCGCGTACTGTGCTCCGATCGATATCAACAACTACGCGTGGACCTTCCAGAACCACGCCTCGCGCCAGGGGCACCCCTTCGGCGCGCTGCAGCTCGACTTCAGCCACATGCTCGACGCCAGCAAGGGCTTTGCCTACAAGCCCAAGTCGGTGCTGGCGGCCTACCTGAACGGCAACGTCGACGCCACCGGCATCGGGCTGATCGACGCCAGCTACAGGACGGTGGGCGCCGGCAACGGCTACCAGGCGGGCGACACCGTCTACGTCTACTGCGAGACGACCTTCCGGGCCATGATCACCGGCGTCGTCAGCGCCGTGATCCTGGGCAAGCCGACGCGCTTCTACGACGGTGCGACGGTCGAGTGGAACTCCCTGTCGCACATCGCCGACCGCACGGGCACGCCGATCCTGCCGGTCAACTCGCCGTGGCGTACCGATCTGCGGTCGTTCTTCCGCCCGGCGATGCGCACCGCTGATGTCGCCACGCGAACGATCACCGACCCCTACGCCTGGGGCGCGAATGCCATCGTCGAGGCCGACCGCGGCTACAAGACCGGCGAGAGCACTGGGGGCGGTGGTGGCGGCGGGCTGCCGCCCAACCCCTGCGGCTGACGATGCCGCTGCCGGCGGGGCCGGAATGCGCAGCAGGAACGCTCAGGTGCAGCTCGTCGTGGCGAAGATGGCGGGCGCGCGCGCTGGCGCCGATGCTGCTGGCGCTGGCGCTGCTCGGCCTGGCCGCGTGCAGCCGGCCGCAGGAGCCGCCGCCCCAGCCGTCGGTGCAGGACTTCCTGGCTCGCCACTGGGCCGATCCCATCGCGCCGCAGGGGGCGCCGCCGGACGGGTACTCGCCGCTCGAGGCCTCGCTGTCGCCGGCGGCCTGCGGGCGGTGCCACCCGACGCAGCGCGACGACTGGCAGCGCAGCCTTCACGCCACGGCGATGGGCCCGGGCATCCGCTGGCAGCTTCTGCTGATGGACCAGGCCGGCGCCAACAGCTGCCTGCGCTGCCATGCACCGCTCGCCGAGCAGAAGGCGCTGCTGGCTATCGAGCATGGCTGGCCGGCGGCGCCGTCGCAGCCGCCACCGGCCTACGTCGAGCCCGCGCTGGCGCACGAGGGGCTGGTGTGCGCGGCCTGCCACGTGCGCGCGCATCGGCGCTAC
>Ga0208610_100183_pt1 | contig 26406 bp, 24 predicted proteins | sample SubbioR11Jul_8A2_FD_184815 | JGI IMG/M metagenome (GOLD analysis project Ga0208610, IMG submission 184815) | Serpentinite rock and fluid subsurface biosphere microbial communities from McLaughlin Reserve, California, USA - CR11Jul_8A2 (SPAdes) | ecosystem: Environmental > Terrestrial > Deep... | reverse complement strand
CGCCGGGCAGCGCGCGCTTCAGGCCCGCAGGTCCAGTACGACTCGGCCCTGGATCTGACCCTTGTGCATGCGCGCGAACACGTCGTTGATGTGCTCGAGCTTTTCGGTGCTGACGGTGGCCTTGACCTGACCGCGCGCAGCGAAGTCGAGGGCTTCCTGCAGGTCCAGCCGGGTGCCGACGACCGATCCGCGCACCGTGATGCCGCGCAACACCATGTCGAAGATCGGCAGTGGAAAGGCACCCGGCGGCAAGCCGTTGAGCGAAACTGTGCCTCCGCGACGCACCATCGCCAGCGCCTGCTCGAAGGCCTGGGTCGACACGGCCGTGACCAGCGCGGCGTGCGCCCCGCCGATTTCCTTCTGCAGGTAGGGGCCAGGGTCGGTCTGGGTCGCGTCGACCGTGACGCTGGCGCCCAGGGCGCGGGCCAGTCGTAGCTTGTCTTCGGCGACATCGACCGCGGCGACGTTGAAGCCCATTGCCTTCGCGTACTGCACGGCCATGTGGCCCAGGCCGCCGATGCCGCTGATCACCACCCAGTTACCCGGCCGGGCGTTGGCGACCTTCAGCCCTTTGTAGACCGTGACCCCGGCGCACAGCACCGGCGCCAACTCGACGAAGCCCAGGTCAGCGGGCAGGTGGCCGACGTAATTGGGGTTGGCCAGCGCGTACTCGGCAAAACCGCCGTTGACCGAGTAGCCGGTGTTGCTTTGCGACTCGCACAAGGTCTCCCAGCCGCCCACGCAGTGGGCACAGCAGCCACAGGCCGAGTGCAGCCAGGGGATGCCGACGCGGTCACCCTCCTTGACGCGCTTGACGTTGCGGCCCAGCGCCGCGACGAAGCCCACGCCCTCATGGCCGGGAATGAACGGCGGCGTGGGCTTGATGGGCCAGTCGCCGTCCGCGGCGTGCAAGTCGGTGTGGCAGACACCCGAGGCCTCGATCTTGACCAGGATCTGGTCGTCGGCGGGCTCGGGTACCGGCACCTCGTCGATCGTCAGGGGCTGGCCGAAGGCCCGCACGACCGCAGCTTTCATCGTCTTCATGAGCACACTCCTCGGTGGTCGAGACAGCGGGCGCGTTCGCCGCGGCGGCCCGCCATGCCGGCGCACCCCAGGGCCCGCGCTGCGCCGCAGCGTACCGCTGCGCGGGGCCGCGCGACCCGAAGACCGGCTGCGCCACTCGGAATTGCGGCAGACGCCTCAACCGCCGGCGTCGTCGCCGCGGGCCAGGCGCTCGCTGCGCCAGTAGACGTCGTCGCCGCCCAGGCCGTCGAGGTTGGCGCGGTTGAGCACCCGCGCGAGCACGAACAGCAGGTCGCTGAGCCGGTTGAGGTACTGCTGCGGCGCCGTGCGCAGCGCCTCCTGCGCGGCCAGCGCGACGACCGCGCGTTCGGCGCGGCGCGCCACCGTGCGCGCCACATGCGCCAGCGCCGCGCTGCGCGTGCCGCCGGGCAGGATGAACTCGCGCAGCGGCGGCAGCGCCGCGTTGTGGTGCTCGAGCGCGGCGTCGAGCCGCGCAAGGGCCGCGTCGGGCAGCAGCGCCTGCCCGGGCATCGACAGCTCGCCGCCGAGGCTGAACAGCTCGTGCTGCACGCCCAGCAGCAGCTCGCGCAGGGCGGCTGGCAGCGGCTCGGCCAGCAGCACGCCCAGCGCGCTGTTGAGCTCGTCGACCTCGCCCATGGCCTGCACGCGCAGGTGGTTCTTGGCCACCCGGCTGCCGTCGCCCAGGCCGGTGCTGCCGTCGTCGCCGGTGCGCGTCGCGATGCGGGTCAGGCGGTGTCCCATCGGCCGATGCTAGCAGCGCGCCGGGCGGGGCCACCGCGCCGGGCCCGACGTCCCTAGAATCGGCCTCTCGCGCCGGGGGCGTACACCACAGCTAGGAGGCCAGCCTATGAATGCGCCATTGCCGGCCGCCATGCTGCCCGCCGGCGTGCGCCGGGTGCCGCCGCCGGCCATGCTGGCAGCGCTGCGCGAGCGCCTGGGCGAGCGCTGCAGCACCGCCGCGGCGGTGCGCGAGCAGCATGGCCGCGACGAGAGCCCTTACCCGGTGACGCCGCCCGACGCGGTGGTCTATGCCGAGTCGACCGCGGAGGTCGCGTTCGCGGTGGCCTGCGCCGCCGCGCATGGCGTGCCGGTGATCCCGTTCGGCGTCGGCTCGTCGCTCGAGGGCCACCTGCTGGCCGTCGAGGGCGGGCTCAGCATCGACCTCTCGCGCATGAGCCGCATCCTGCGCGTGCAGCCCGAGGACCTGACCGTCACCGTCGAGGCCGGTGTCACTCGCGAGCAGCTCAACCGCGAGATCCGCCACAGCGGGCTGTTCTTCCCGATCGACCCCGGCGCCGACGCCAGCCTGGGCGGCATGGCCGCCACCCGGGCCAGCGGCACCAACGCCGTGCGCTACGGCACGATGCGCGAGAACGTGCTGGGCCTGAGCGTCGTCACCGCCGACGGCGAGGTCGTGCACACCGGCACCCGGGCGCGCAAGTCCAGCGCCGGCTACGACCTGACCCGGCTGTTCGTCGGCAGCGAGGGCACGCTGGGCGTGATGACCGAGCTCACGCTGCGGCTGTACCCGCTGCCCGAGGCAGTCAGCGCGGCGATCTGCCACTTCCCCGGCATCGCCGAGGCGGTCGACACGACCATCGAGATCATCCAGACCGGCGTGCCGATCGCGCGCTGCGAGCTGCTCGACGCCAACACCGTGCGTGCGGTCAACCGCCACGACGGTCTGCACCTGCGCGAGCAGACCCTGCTGCTGATGGAGTTCCATGGCAGCGCCGCCGGCGTGCGCGAGCAGGCCCAGACCGTGCAGGCGATCGCCCGCGAGCATGGCGGCGAGGACTTCCAGTGGGCGACCACACCCGAGGAGCGCAGCCGGCTGTGGACGGCGCGCCACCGCGCCTACTTCGCCGCGCTGCAGACCCGGCCCGGCTGCCGCTGCGTGACCACCGACACCTGCGTGCCGATCTCGCGCCTGGCCGAGCACATCGTCCAGAGCCAGCAGGAGGCCGAGGGCGCCGGCCTGCCCTACTTCATCGTCGGGCATGTCGGCGACGGCAACTTCCACCTCGGCTACCTGATCGACCCGCAGCAGCCGGCCGAGCGCGAGCGCGCCGAGCGGCTGAACCAGCAGATGGTGCTGCGCGCCCAGCGCCTCGAAGGCACCTGCAGCGGCGAGCATGGCGTGGGCCTGCACAAGATGGACTTCCTCGCCGGCGAGGCCGGCGCGGGCAGCGTGGCGCTGATGCGCCGAATCAAGCATGCGCTCGACCCGCACAACATCATGAACCCGGGGAAGATCTTTGCATTCTGACCGTGGCGCGGCGCACGACGCCGACGAAGACCGCCCCCGCCTGAAGCTCAAGCGCACCCGGCCGTGGCGCGTGGCCCGGCTGGGCGCGCGCGTGACCGCGCGCCACACCCGGCGCGCCGGCGCCTTCGTCGTGCGCGCGCTGGCCCGCCCGGCGCTGGTCGGCGCGGTCGTGCCCTCGTCGCGCTGGCTGGCCAACGCGATGGCCGAGGCCGCCGCCGGCGCGCAGTGGCTGGTCGAGCTCGGCGCGGGCACCGGCGCCGTCACCGACGCGCTGCGCCGGCGCCACCCCGCGCTGCCGCTGGTCGCCGTCGAGATCGACGCGCAGTGGGCCCAGCACCTGCAGCGGCGCCACCCGCGCGTCGACGTCCACAGCGCACCGGCGCACGAGGTGCTGGCCGCGCTGGAGGGCCGCGACGGCGACGCGGTGATCGTCTCGTCGCTGCCGTTTCGCTCGCTGCCCCCGTCCTGGCACGAAGTCACCCGCCGCGCGATCGAGCAGTTCCTGTGCGCCGACCTGCGCCGCCGCCTCGTGCAGTACACCTACCAGCCGCGCGCACCGTTCGCGGTCGACCCGCGCGGCAGCCTCGCCTGGCAGTGCCTGGGCATCGTCTGGGGCAACCTGCCGCCGGCCTGGATCTGGGAACTCGCGGCGCGGCCGCAGCGTTGAGGCAGCCGGCCCCGCCGCCGCCGGCTGCCGGCTGTCGGCCGCTGCCGCCCAGGGGCGGGGTGGGGCCGCCACGGGTTTACCTAGAATGCGTTACAAGCAGCTACGCCGTCACGCAGGCCCCCCGTTTCATGAAACTCATCGGTTCCCTGACCAGCCCCTATGTGCGCAAGGTGCGCGTGGTGATGGCCGAGAAGCGGCTGGACTACCAGTTCGTCGTCGAGGACCCGTGGCACGGCGAGGCGGTGCTGCGCGCCAACCCGCTGGGCAAGGTGCCCTGCCTGGTGCTCGAGGGCGGCGAGGCGATCTTCGATTCGCGCGTCATCGTCGAGCACCTCGACACCCTGTCGCCGGTGGGCAAGCTGATCCCGCCGTCGGGGCGCGAGCGCGTCGAGGTGCGCACCTGGGAGGCGCTGGCCGACGGCCTGCTCGACGCGGCGGTGGCCGCGCGGCTCGAGCAGACCTGGTCGGGCCGGCGCGAGCACGAGCGCAGCGCGGCCTGGGTCGAGCGCCAGCTGAGCCGCGTGCACAGCTCGCTCGCGGCGATGGGCCAGGGCCTGGCCGACAAGCCCTGGTGCAACGGCAACCACCACACGCTGGCCGACATCGCCGTCGGTGTCGCGCTGGGCTACCTCGACTTCCGCTTCCCGCAGATCGACTGGCGCAGCGCGCACCCCAACCTGCAGCGCCTGCACGACAAGCTCGCCGCACGGCCGAGCTTCGCCGACAGCGCGCCGCCGGCCGCCTGAGCGGGCGCTGCGCCCGCGCGCGCCGCGCCTGAATCAGCCTTCGTCGGCGGGCGCCGGCGCCTGCGCGTTGCCGCGCAGGGCCAGGGCCTGCGCGTAGACCGCGTTGCGCGGCGCGCCGCTGGCCTGCGCGGCCAGCGCCACCGCCTGCCGCAGCGGCAGCGCGGCCAGCAGCGCGGGCAGCCAGCGCTGCGCCTCGGCCAGCGCGGGCGAGGGGGCCTCGGCGGCGGTGGGCGCCGGCGCGCGCGCGTGCAGCACCAGCACGAACTCGCCGCGGCAGCGGTCGGCGTCGGCGGCCAGCCAGCCCGGCAGTTGGCCGGCGCTCAGCGTGACGATGGTCTCGAACTGCTTGGTCAGCTCGCGGCACAGCGTCAGCGCGCGCGCGGCGTCGAGCCGGGCGAGCGCCGCGGCCAGCGCGGCGATGCGGTGCGGCGCCTCGAACAGCACCAGGCAGCCGGCGTCGGCCTGCAGGGCCTCGAGCCAGCGCTCGCGCTGCGCGCCGCGCGCCGGCGCGTAGCCGGCGAAGCGAAAGCCCTCGGCCTGGGCGTCGCCGGCCGCGCTGAGCGCGGTGACCACGCTGCTCGCCCCGGGCAGCGGCAGCACGCGGTGGCCGGCCGCGTGCACCGCGGCGACCAGCCTGGCGCCAGGGTCGCTGACCGCGGGCGTGCCGGCGTCGCTGACCAGCGCGACGCGCTCGCCGCGCGCCAGCCGCTGCAGGACGGCGGCGCTGGCGGCCAGTTCGTTGTGCTGGTGCAGCGCGAGCAACGGCCGGTCGATGCCGAGGTGGCGCAGCAGCCCGCCGCCGACGCGGGTGTCCTCGCAGGCCACGGCGTCGACCAGGCCGAGCAGGTGCACCGCGCGCAGCGTCAGGTCGGCGAGGTTGCCGATCGGCGTGGCGACCACGTACAGCGCCGGCGCAGGATACTGCTGGCCTGCGGCGGCCGCAGCGGCCGCGCGCTTCAGGGTGTCGGCGATGCTCAAGCGGGGGGGTGGCGGTGGGACAGACGCAGGCGACGGGCGAGGCGGCCGAGGCGCGGGCGCTGGCGCACCTGCAGGGCCAGGGGCTGAGCCTGGTGGCGCGCCATTATCGAGTCGGCGGCGGGCCGCGCGTGCCCGCCGCCGAGGTCGACCTGATCGTGCGCGAGCGCGACGGCACCCTGGTCTTCGTCGAGGTGCGTGCGCGCCGCAGCAGCGCGCACGGCGGCGCCGCGGCCAGCGTCGGTGCTGCCAAGCAGCGGCGCATCGTGCGCGCCGCACGGCAATACCTCGCGCGCCTGCCCAGCCCGCCGCCGTGCCGCTTCGACGTCGTCGCGATCGACGGCGAGCGCCTCGACTGGCTGCGCGCGGCCTTCGACGCCAGCGCCTGAGGCGCGGCGCACCTGGCGGCGCACCCGGCGGCGTACAGTCAGCGCCCAGGAGGGACCGCCCCCGGCAGCCAAGCCGGCTGCGGCGGGCGGCCCGGCATACCAGGAGGTGCAGGCCATGCCCACCGGCAAGATCCTCGTCGCCCAGGGCGGCGGCCCGACCGCGGTCGTCAACCAGTCGCTCGCCGGCGTCGTGCTCGAGGCGCGACGCCACCACGGCGTGGCCCGCGTCTACGGCGCGCGCCACGGCGTGCGCGGCATCGTCGACGAGGACTTCGTCGACCTGACGCAGGAGACCAGCCACAACCTCGAGCTGGTGGCCCACACGCCGGCCTCGGCGCTGGGCTCGACGCGCGACAAGCCCGACCTGAAGTACTGCCAGGAGATCTTCAAGGTCCTGCAGGCGCACCAGATCGCGCACTTCTTCTACATCGGCGGCAACGACAGCGCCGACACCGTTCGCATCGTCGCCGACGAGGCGCGCGCCGCCGGCTACCCGCTGCGCAGCATCCACATCCCGAAGACGATCGACAACGACCTCGTCGGCAACGACCACACGCCGGGGTTCCCGAGCGCGGCGCGCTTCGTCGCGCAGGCCTTCGCCGGCGCCAACCTCGACAACGCGGCCCTGCCCGGGGTCTACGTCGGCGTCGTGATGGGCCGCCACGCCGGCTTCCTGACCGCGGCCTCGGCGCTGGGCAAGAAGTTCGACGACGACGGCCCGCACCTGATCTACCTGCCCGAGCGGCCCTTCGTGCTCGAGCGCTTCCTCGCCGAGGTCAAGGCCACCCACGAGCGGCTCGGGCGCTGCTTGGTCGCCGTCAGCGAGGGCATCCACGACGGCTCGGGCACGCCGATCGCCGCGCAGCTCGCCCGCGCCCTCGAACACGACGCGCATGGCAACGTGCAGCTCTCGGGCAGCGGCGCGCTGGCCGACCTGCTGTGCGAGGAAGTGCGCACGAAGCTCAAGATCAAGCGCGTGCGCGGCGACACCTTCGGCTACCTGCAGCGCAGCTTCGTCGGCTGCGTCAGCGACGTCGACCAGCGCGAGGCGCGCGAAGTCGGCGAGAAGGCGGTCCAGTACGCGCTCTGGGGCGAGCGCGACGGCAGCGTCGCGATCGAGCGCACCGGCTTCTACTCGGTCGACTACCGGCTGCGGCCGCTGGCCGAGGTGGCCGGGCGCACGCGCACGATGGACGCGGCCTTCGTCAGCGCCAGCGGCACCGACGTCACCGACGCCTTCCGGCTGTACCTGCGCCCGCTGCTGGGCTCGGGCATGCCCGATGCCTACCGGCTGCGGCCGGCGCCGGTGCCGCGCGTGCTGCGGCCGTAGGCCGCTACCGCCAGCCGGCGGTGGCCGGCCTCAGGCGTCCAGGCTGAGCAGCAGCCGGCGCGTCGGCTCGATGCCGAGCTGCAGCAGCTCGGCGATGTCGCGGATGTCGTCGGGCAACGCGGGGTCGTCCCAGCCGCGCGCGCTGTGGCGCGCGAGCCGCTGGGCCAGCAGCACGCAGCGCACGGCGGGCAGCTCGGCCTGATGGTCGTCGTCGAGCCGCACGAGCAGCGGCGGCAGCCGCCAGGCCTGCATCAGCGCGTGGCGCAGCTCGACCAGCTCGATGCCGAGCACGGCGCGCTGGGCCAGCGCCGAGCGCAGCGTCGGCTCGGCGGCCTGCCGGCGCGCGATCTCGGCCATCAGCGCCGGCGCGTGGCACCACAGCAGCAGCTCGGCGAAGTCGCGCAGGTGCGCCGCCTCGTGGATGACCTGGGCATCGGGGTCGGCGCGGTGCACCGCGAAGGCCAGCGCGAAGGTCGACGCCCGGCGCGAGCGCTGCAGGACGCGGCGCAGGCCCTCGAGCGCCTGCGGCTCGCCGGCCAGCCGCTGCTCGACGCTGGGCAGCCCGGCGAAGGCCCGAAAGAACGGCCCGATGCCCAGCAGCACCAGGGCGGCGGTCGCGGTCTCGACCTGGCTGCCGTCGCGCTCGCCCGCGCGCCCGCGCTGCAGCGTGGCCACATGCGCGAGCAGGCGCAGCGTGGCCAGCGGGTCGGCGGCAAAGACCTCGAACAGCATGCGCGCGTCGACCGCGTCCTCGTGGTCGACCAGCTCGTCGATCGCCGCCGCGGTCTGCGCCAGCACCGGGATCGGCGCCTGCTGCAGCCACGCGACCCAGGCGTCGAGGTCGCGCAACGGGCGCTCGAGCGGCGGGGGCAGGGTGGCGGCAGCGTTCACGGCAGGCCTGAAGTCTGCCTCGGATATCGGCCGCCAGCGCGCGGGCTTGAGGCGCGGCGCGGCGGCGGGCGGCACTCGAGATGGGCGCCCCGGGCGTCAACCCCGCCCGCCGGCGCGGTACCACAGCCTGGCGGCCAGCTCGCGCAGGGCGATGTGCGAGACGCGCAGCGCCTGGCCGTCGGGCAGCAGGTGCAGCGCTTCGAAACCGCCGCCGGCGTAGCCCATGAAGCCGGTCGGTGCCGGCACCACCTGCAGCCCCTGCTGCTCGAAGCTGCGTTGCGCGCGCGCCATGTGGAAGGCGCTGGTGACCAGCAGCACGCGCTGCACGCCGTCGGCGCGCAGCAGCGCGGCGGCGTGGCGGGCGTTGTCGGCGGTGTGGCGGGCCTGGCCGTCGAACCAGCGCACGCCGACGCCCAGCTCCTGCTGCAGCAGCGCGCGCATCAGCTCGGCCTCGCCGGCGCGGCCCAGGCTCGGCGCGGCGCCGGTGACCAGCACCGGCAGCCCGGTGACGCGCGCCAGGTGCGCGCCGTAGCGCAGGCGCAGCAGGGTGTGGCCGCCGACGGTGTCGCCGCCCCATTCGACGGCGCCGCGGGCGACGCCGCCGCCCAGGATCACGACCGCGCCGGCGCCGTGCGCGGCGCGCGGGTCGGGCGGCGGCGGGCCTTCGAGCGCGGTCATCAGCGCGAACGCGACCACCGGCAGGCTCAGCAGCAGCAGCGCGAGCAGGCTGGCCGCGGCCAGCGCGGTGCCGGCCCGGCGCCGCCGGCGCGCCAGGCCCAGGCCGGCGAGGGCCAGCAGCAGCAGCGAGACCGGCGGCACGACGACGCCGGCAGCGAGGTAGGTCAGGGTAAGGGCGGCGTCCATGCGCCGCAGTGTCGCGCAGCGCCGCTGCCCGGGGGGCTCAGCCGCCGCAACCGGGGGGCTTCAGCCGCCGCTGAGGGCCTGCACGATGGCCACCTCGTCGCCGGCGGCGATCGGCTGGGCCAGCTCGTGCACCGCGCGCCCGTTGACGAAGACGCGCATGTGCGGGCGCAGGCGGTCCTGCTCGTCGACCATGCGAAAGCGCAGCCCGGGGTGGCGGCGGTCGAGGTCGGCGAGCAGCTCGGCCAGCGTTTGGCCCTCGGCCTGGACGCGCGCGGCCTGGGTGTACGAGCGCAGCGCGCTGGGGATCAGGACCTGCATCGCGGCGGCCGCCGGGCAGTCAGAGCAGCGCGGCCTCGACCGCGTAGATCTCGGGCAGGTGGCGTGCGATGCAGCGCCAGCGCTGGCCCTCGTCGCGGCTGGCCCACAGCTCGCCGCCGGTGTTGCCGACGTAGAGCCCGACCGGGTCGGCGGCGTCGGCGGTCATCGCCTGGCGCTTGACCGTCCACCAGGCCTGCTCGGCCGGGAAGCCCGCGGCCAGCCGCTGCCAGCGGCGGCCGCCGTCGCGGGTGGCGTAGACCGCCGGCTGGCCGCCGGGGGCGGTGCGCGGCCAGACGTCGGCGGCGTCCATCGGGAACACCCAGCAGCAATCGGCATCGCGCGGGTGCACGACGAGCGGGAAGCCGACGTCGCCGATCTTCTTGGGCATCCGGCGGCCGATCCGCGTCCACCGGGTGCCCGGGCGGTCGAGGCGGTAGATGCCGCAGTGGTTCTGCTGGTAGAGGCGGTCGGGCTGGCTCGGGCACAGGCGGATGCAGTGCGGGTCGTGGAAGGTCGGCAGCGCGGCGTCGAAGCCTTCGACGACCTCGAGCCCGTCGAGCAGCCGCGACCAGCTCTGCCCGCCGTCGCGCGACTCGTGCACGCCGCCGCCCGACATGCCCAGCAGCAGGTGCGCCGGGTCGCGCGGGTCGACGACGATCGAGTGCAGCTTGGGGCCGTCGGGGGTGCCGTCCTGCACGGTGCCCATCCACTCGCGCCACTGCGGGTCGTCGTTGACCGCGGGCAGCCCGGACCAGCTGCGGCCGCCGTCCTCGGAGCGAAACAGCCCCTGCGGCGAGGTCCCGGCCCACCAGGTGTCGCGCTCGCTGGCGTGGCCCGGGCTCAGCCAGAAGGTGTGGTCGACCACGCGTGCGCCCGGGCCGGCCGCCGCCTGCGCCGGGTCCACCTTCGCAAACGCCGGCGGCCGCTCGGCCTCGTGCCAGCGGCGGCCGCAGTCGGTCGAGCGAAACACCGTCGGCCCCAGATGCCCGGTGCGGGCCGCGGCCAGCAGGGTGCGGCCGTCGCGCGGGTCGAGCTGCAGGTGGTGCACGACATGGCCGTGGAAATGCGGGCCGTCGAGCCGCCACTCGCGCCGGCGGGTGTCGCCGTGCAGCAGCCAGGCGCCCTTGCGCGTGGCGACCATCAGCAGCAGCCGCTGCACCGGCCTGGCGGCCGCGGCCTGGCGCCGGGCCGTGCCCGTGCCCTTGCTCTTGCTCGTGCCCATCGTGCCCTCCCTCCATTGGCCTGCCGTCGAACGCGCGCGGGTGTGGCCCGCGTCGGCGTGTTCAGTCGTCGTCGCGCAGCCCGGACTGCGCCACCAGTTGCTGCTGCACCGGCAGCGGCACCGGCTCGTAGTGGCTGAAGGCGATCGCGTAGCGGCCCTGGCCGGCGGTCAGCGCATTCAGCCGCGACTGGTAGCCGGCCAGCTCCGACAGCGGCGCCCGGGCCTCGATCACCATCGTGCCGGGGCTGCCGTTGCGCGTGCCGCTGACCTGGCCGCGGCGCGCCGACAAGTCGCCGGCGATGTCGCCGATCGCCGCATCGGGCGCGGCGATCTCGACGCTCACCACCGGCTCGAGCACGATCGGGCGGGCCTCGCGCACCGCGGCCATGAAGGCCTTGCGGCCGGCGGTGACGAAGGCGATCTCCTTGCTGTCGACGCTGTGGTGCTTGCCGTCGTAGACCGTGACCCGGACGTCGACCACCGGGTAGCCGGCGACCGCACCGCTGGCCAGCACCTCGCGCACGCCCTTCTCGACCGCCGGGATGAACTGGCTCGGGATCACGCCGCCCTTGACCGCGTCGACGAACTCGAAGCCCCCGCCGCGCGCCAGCGGCTCGACGCGCAGATGGACCTCGCCGAACTGGCCGGCGCCGCCGGTCTGCTTCTTGTGCCGGTGGTGGCCCTCGGCGGCCGCGGTCACGGTCTCGCGGTAGGCGATGCGCGGCGGCCGCGTCTCGACCTCGAAGCGGTAGACCTCGCGCAGCCGCTCGAGCAGCACGCGCAGGTGCAGCTCGCCCAGACCGTAGACCACGGTCTCGTTGGTGCTGGCCACATGCTCGACGCGCAGGCAGGGGTCCTCGTCGACGAGCTTGCCCAGGATCTCCCACATGCGCTGCTCGTCGCCGTGGCGCTTCGGGGTGATCGCCAGCCCGTGCACCGGGCGCGGGAAGGCCAGCGGCCGCAGGTGGATGTGCTCGTTCTCGGCGGCGTCGTGCAGCACGGCGTCGAAGGCGATCTCGTCGACCTTGGCCACCGCCGCGATGTCGCCCGGCAGGGCCTGCCGCACCTCGACATGCTCCTTGCCCTGCAGCATGAACAGGTGGCCGACCTTGAACGGCTTGCGGCCGTCGCCGACGTAGAGCAGCGAGTTGGGCGTGACCGTACCCTGCCAGACGCGAAAGACGCCCAGCTTGCCGACGTAGGGGTCCTGCGTGACCTTGAAGACATGGGCCAGCACATGCCGGCTGGGGTCGGGCTCGGCGCGCACCGGCCGCGCTTGGGCGCCCTCGCCTTCGAGGAAGTCGGGCGGGTTGGCCTCGCTCGGGTTGGGCAGCAGCCTGACGATGAGGTCGAGCAGCTCGGCGACGCCGGCGCCGCTGCGCGCGCTGACGAAGCACACCGGGATCAGGTGGCCCTCGCGCAGCGCCTGCTCGAGCGGCATGTGCAGCTCGCTGGCGTCGACGTCGCCCTCGTCGAGGTAGCGCTCGAAGAAGCCGGCGTCGACCTCGACGACCTGCTCGACGAGCGCGCGGTGGGCCTCGGCGACGCTGCCGAAGTCGCTGTCCCCGCTGCGGGCCCAGAAGCAGTCGACGACACGCGCGCCGCCGGCGGCGGGCAGGTTGACCGGCAGGCATTGCTTGCCGAAGGTGGCCTGGATCTGCGCCAGCAGCGCGGGCAGGTCGACACCCTGGGCGTCGATCTTGTTGACCACGATCAGCCGGTCGAGCTGGCGCTCGGCGGCCTGGGCCATCATGCGCAGCGCCGCCGGCTCGAGGCCGGCGGCGGCGTTGACGACGATCGCCGCAGTCTCGACCGCCTCGAGCGCCGGCAGCGCCTGGCCGGCGAAGTCGCTCGCCCCCGGCGTGTCGATCAGGTGCACCCGGCAGCCCTCGTGCAGCAGGTGCAGCACCGCGCTGTTGAGCGAGTGCTGCATGCGTCGCTCGAGCGGGTCGAAGTCGCTGGCGGTGCTGCCGCGCTCGAGGCTGCCGGGCGCGCCGAGCATGCCGGCGCGGTGCAGCAGGGCCTCGGCGAGGCTGGTCTTGCCGGCGCCCTGCGCACCGACCAGGGCCAGCGTGCGGATCGCCGCGATGCCGGCGACGCCGGCGGGGTCTGCGGGGGGCATCGAATTCTCCTCGGGTGGGCGGGGTGCGGGCGGCTGCCGCGCGCGGCGCGGCCCGGCCTTGCGCCCAGCGTACGGTATCGCCCGCAGCGGCACAAGCTCGGGCTGCGCCGGGGCGGGGCGCGCCGCCGGGCGGCGGGCTTACCATCGGCGCCGGTCCGGCCGCGCGGTGCGGCCTGCCGCAGCCGAGGAGGCCCCCATGACAGCACTCCATCGCCAGGCCCTGCGCCTGGTCACCGCCGGCCTGGCCGCGCTGGGTCTGGCGAGCCTGGGCGCCGGCGCCGCGGCGCAGCCGCTGGGCCTGGGGCCGCCGCCGGCCTGCCAGTGTTCGGTGCCGACGCCGGTGCCGGCGCTCTCGGTCACGCTCGTGCACTGCCTGTGCGGCGGCCTGGCCTGCGTGGTCGCACAGCACGCGCTGCTCGGCGGCGCGGCCCCGGTGTCGACGCAGTTGCAGTGCGTGCGCTGAACGCCGCGCGCGCCGCGCCGCTGCTGACCGTGCTGGTGCTCGCCGCGCTGCTGCTGGCCGGCTGCGCGACCGACGGCGTGCCCGCGGGCCCGGCCACGGCCGCGCCCGACGAGGCCCAGCCCTACGGCGCGCCCGTGGCGCCGGCCGAGCCGGCGCGCTTCGGCGAGGGCCTGGTGACCCCGCTGCACGACCTCAACCTGGTGCGCGCCGAGATCCCGCCGCTGCTGCTGGCCGCGCGCCGCGCGCCATACGCGCGCCCGGCGGACCTGTCGTGCGCGGCGCTCGCCGCCGAGGTCGTCGCACTCGACGCGCTGCTCGGCGTCGACCTCGACACCCCGGCGGCCACGCCCGACGACGCGCTGGTCGATCGCGGTGCCGACCTCGTCGTCGACACCGTCGAGGGCACGCTGCAGGGCGCGCTGGCCGGGCTGGTGCCCTTCCGGCGCTGGGTGCGCCAGCTCAGCGGGGCCGAGCGCTACGCGCGCGAGGTGGCCGCGGCGATCACCGCCGGCTCGCTGCGCCGGGCCTACCTCAAGGGCCTGGGCGACGCCGGCGGCTGCGCGCCGCCGGCCGCGCCACGGCGCTAGAGCGCCGCGCCGGCCCCAGCGCCACACGCGGCGAGGGGCGAGAATGCGCGCCCTATGCAGCATGGCGCCGTCACCGAAGTCGCGACCCTGGCCAACGGCGTGCGCATCGCGCTGCTGCCGCTGCCGCACCTGGCCACCGCCTGCGCCAGCGTCTTCGTGCGCAGCGGCAGCGCGCACGAGCCGCGCGCGCTCGCCGGCATCGGCCATGTCATCGAGCACATGGCCTTCAAGGGCACCGCCACGCGCGACGCGCACCGCATCAACCTCGACGCCGAGCGCCTGGGCGCCGAGGTCCTCGCGCACACCGACAAGGACCACACCGCATTCCAGATGCGCGGGCTGGCCGGGCATGCGCCGGACTTCGTCGCGATGCTCGCCGACATCGTGCGCACGCCGACCTTCCCCGCCGACGAGCTCGAGCGCGAGCGCCAGGTCCTGCTGCACGAGTTTGCCGAGGTCGAGGACGACCCGATGGACGCGGCCTACCGGCTGTTCGACCACGCCTGCTTCGGCCTGCACCCGGCGGCGCAGCCGGTGATCGGCACCCGCGCCTGCATCGAGCGCATCAGCCGCGCCGACCTGCTCGACTTCGTGCGCCGCCAGTACAGCGGCGCCAACGTGGTGGTTGGCGTGGCCGGCGCGGTCGACGCCGACGCGGTGCTGCGCGCGGCCGAGGCCGGCTTCGGCGACATGCCTGCCGGCAGCGCGCACCGGCTGGCCGCGCCGGTCTACCGCGGCGACGTGCGGGCCCAGGCCCTGGCCGGCAGCAGCCAGGCGCATGTGCTGGTCGGCGGCGCGCTGCCGCCGCTGGCCGCCGGCGACGACACCGGCAGCCTGGCCGCCGCCGTGCTCGGCGAGGGCATGAGCTCGCCGCTGCTGCAGCGCCTGCGCGAGCAGCGCCCGCTGGCCTACCACGCCACCTGCGCCGCCGACGTGCTCGACATCAGCGGCCAGTTGGTCATCGAGGCCTCGACCGCGCCGGCCATGCTCGAGGACTGCGTGCGCGAGATCGCCCTGCTGCTGCAGCGCCTGGCCGCGCGCGTCGACGCGGTCGACCTCGACCGCGCCCGCCACCAGTTGCGCGTCAAGCGGCTGCGCGCGCTCGAGTCGCCGCTGCAGCGGCTCGAGGAAGTCGCGCTCGACCTGTACGCGCTCGGCCGCGTGCGCGAGCTGCCCGAGCGGATCGAGGGCCTCGACGCCATCGACGCCGCGGCCGTGCGCGCGACCTTCGAGCGCCTGCTCGCCGCCGGGCCGAGCGCGGTTGCGGTCGGCAGCGTCGGCCGCGCCGCCGGCGAGCGGCTGCGCCGGGCGTTGGCTGGCCACAGCGGCCACGGCGGCCGCAGCAGCCGCAGCAGCCGCGCGTGAAGCCCGCCGCCGCTGCGGCCGCCGCCGAAACCGCGGCGCTGCGCGCGGCGCTGGTCGTCATCGCCGCCGGCGTCGCCGCCGCGCTGCACGTGGGCAAGCTGCCGCCGGCGATCGCCGCGCTGCAGGCCGCGCTCGGGCTGACCCTGGTCCAGGCCGGCTTCCTGCTGTCGCTGGTCCAGCTCGCCGGCATGGCCCTGGGGCTGGCCTTCGGCGCGCTGGCCGACGCGCTGGGCCTCGTGCGCAGCATGCTGCTGGGCCTGGCGCTGCTGGCCGTGGCCAGTGCGGTCGGTGGCTTCGCCGACGGCGTGGCCGCCCTGATGCTGCTGCGCGCACTCGAAGGCCTGGGCTTCCTGCTGGTCGTGCTGCCGGCGCCCGCGCTGCTGCGCCGGCTGGTGCCGGCGGCGCGCGTGAGCACGATGCTCGGCGTCTGGGGCGGCTACATGCCGGCGGCCACCGCGCTGGCCCTGCTGACGGGCCCGCTGGCGATCGCCGGGCTCGGCTGGCGCGGCTGGTGGTGGCTGCTGGCGGGCCTGAGCGCGCTCGCCGCGCTGCTCGTCTGGCGCCTGGTGCCGCAGCCGGCGGCTGCGGCGGTCACCGGCGGTGCGGGTTTTGCTGGTGGTGGCAGCGGCAGCGGTCTAGCCGCCGCGCCGGGCTGGACGCAGCGCCTGGTGCACACGCTGCGCGCGCCCGGGCCCTGGCTGGTCGCTGCCGCCTTCGCGATGTACTCGGGGCAGTGGCTGGCGGTCATCGGCTTCCTGCCGACGATCTACGCCGCGGCCGGCATCGCCGGCTGGGCCGTCGCCGTGCTGACCGCGCTGGCGGCGGCGGTCAACATCGTCGGCAACGTCGCCGCCGGCCGCCTGCTGCAGCGCGGCGTGCCGCCGCCGGTGCTGCTGGCCGGCGGCTACCTGGCGATGGCGCTGACCGCTGTCGTGGCCTACGCCGGCGCGGGCGGCGACGGCGACGGCGACGGCGGCGGCGGTGCGCCGCCCGCGCTGCGCTATGCCGCGGTGCTCGCCTTCTCGCTGCTCGGCGGCATGATCCCGGCCACCCTGTTCGCGCTGGCGCTGCGCCTGGCCCCGGGCGAGCACACGCACTCGACGACCATCGGCTGGGTCCAGCAATGGTCCTCGCTGGGCCAGTTTGCCGGCCCGCCGCTGGTGGCCTGGGTCGCCAGCGCCGCCGGCGGCTGGCACTGGACCTGGGTCGCCACCGGCGCCTGCTCGCTCGCCGGGCTGGCCCTGACCGCGGCGATCGCGCGTGCGTTGCGCCGCTGAGCGGCGGCGCCCAGACTCGGCTGGCTGCGGTGCGGAAGGCGGCCCACGCTTCGTGGGTTGCCCGGCGGGCAAGGAAGGCGCGGCGCGCCGCAGCCGCGGCGCGGCCGCGCGCCGGCCTCAGGTGGCCGGCCTCCACCAGCCCCCGATGTCGCGGTCGGTGCCCAGCGCCCAGAGCGCCAGCGCCGCGACCACGACGCCGACCACCACCGCGTTCCACAGCGCCGCGGCGATCGCCGCGAAGCCGAGGGCCCATGGGGATGCGACGAGCCAGAGCCCGAGCACCGCGTTGGCCCATTCCTGCCAGGCCTGGGCCTTGAAGAGCGTGGACAGCGCGATCGCGGCGACGACGACGCCGACCACCACCGCGTTCCACATGGGGGCCGCCTCGCCCGCGAACTGGAAGATCCAGGGCGTGGCGACCAACCACAGGCCGAGGACCAGGTTCACCAGGTCCTGCCAGTGTTTGACATTCATTGCCATGTCGTGTCTCACCTCCTCTCCGGACGACGCCGCGCGACCCGAAGGCAGAACGCCGGCTGCCGGCCGGCGCTACGGGCGATGAGCCGCCGTACGCCGGCCGGTGGCACAGCCCCTCTTGACCATTCGTGGCCGCCGGGCTGATCTCCGGCGCCTAGGACCGGCGCCCTGCGTCGCAGGTTCCCGCCGCGTTCGGCCGCGCCCGCGTCGCTGGCCTCTACTGGCGCTGCGTGGCTGGGGAAGGGCCGCGCCAGCGGCAGCGCGCGGGCCGGGCCGCGCCGGGGCCCACCCAGATCTGCAGGCATGACCAGACCTTGCACGCCGCGGCAAGCGCTCAACTGCCGGATCCAGGCTCAGGCGCGCTTCCAGTCCACCGCCTGCTCGAAGGCGGCGGCGGCCCGGTACAGCGTCGCCTCGTCGAAGTGCCTGCCGATCAGCATCATCCCGACCGGCAGCCCGTCGCTGACGCCGCAGGGCAGCTGCAGCGCGGGGTGGCCGGTGACGTCGGTCGGGCAGGTGTTGGCCAGCATCTCGAAGGCGCGCTGCACGTAGAGCGCGCGCGGCGCATCCGGCGGCGGCAGCGGCGTGGCCTTGACCGGCAGGGTCGGCATCAGCAGCACGTCGTACCGCGACAGCGCGGCGTCGTAAGCGGCGCGCAACTGGCGGGCCAGGTTCTGCGCCTTGGCGTAGTACCGGCCGCGCCCGCTCTGGATGAACCACTCGCCGACCAGCATGGTCAGCTTGAGCGTGTCGGACAGCTCGTCGGCGCGGTGCCGCCAGGCCGAGTGCGCGTCGACCAGGCTGGTGACGTACAGCCCCTTCCAGTTGAAGCCGTGGCCGTTGTCCTTCATCATCTGCTGGGTCGCGCCCTCGCAGGCGATCGGCGTCCAGATCGCGGGCCCGACCAGGTGCATCGGCAGCGAGACCTCCTCCACCGTGGCGCCCAGCCGGCGCAACTGCGCGGCGGCTGCCCGCACCTTGTCGTCGACGTCCGCCTCGCTGTTGGGCAGCCCGAAGCCCTCCTGGACCACGCCGACGCGCAGGCCGCCGGCGCCCTGGCCCAGGGTCGCCGTATAGCTGGGCAGGGTCGCGGGCAGGCCACCCTGGCGCGGGTCCAGCCCGTCGATGCCGGCCATCACTTCCAGCATCAGCGCGTTGTCGGCCACGTTGGCGGTCATGGGGCCGGCGTGGTCCAGGGTCAGCTCGATCGGCATGATCCCGCTGTAAGGCACCAGGCCCCAGGTGGGCTTCATGCCGACGATGCCGCAATAGGCCGCCGGCATGCGGATCGAGCCGCCCTGGTCGCCGCCGATCGCCATGTCGACCTCGCCCGCGGCCACCAGCGCCGCGCTGCCCGACGACGAGCCGCCCGCCGAATAGCCCCTGCGGTGCGGGTTGTGCACCGGGCCGGCGGCGCTGGTGTGCGAGCCGCCCGAGAAGCAGTAGTACTCGCAGTGCGCCTTGCCGGCGATGGTGGCGCCGGCATCGAGCAGCCGCGTGACGACGGTGGCGTCGACGTCCGGGGTGTAGCCCTCGAGGATCGAGGCGCCGTTCATCATCGGTACGCCGGCCACGCAGACGTTGTCCTTGACGGCGACCGTCTTGCCGGCGAGCTTGCCGCCCGGCGCGCCCTGGATGGTGGCCTTGACGTACCAGGCGTTGTAGCGGTTCTCGTCGCCCGCGGGCCGGTAGCCGGGCGTGCGCGGGTACTTCACCAGCGGCAGGTTGTCCGGCATCGCGTCGACCGCGGCGTAGGCCGCCAGGCTGCCCGCCATCAGCGAGCGGTAGGACTCGAGCTCGGTGTCCGACATGTCGAAGCCGAGCCTGCGCGCGACCGCGCGCAACTGAAAGACCTGCGGCGCCTTGATCGTCATGAGAGTCGCCCTCGTCGTCGCGCGGTGCACGGCCTGCGCCAGCGAAGCGCGGCCGCGCGGCGCGGAAAGAGCGATGCTGCTGCGGCATCGCCATCGCAGTCGAGTATCGGCAGCGATGCCTTGCCGTGTCAAGCCAGCGCACCGCCTGGCTCTGCAGTGGCCCCGGCGCGTGCGCTGCGCCGCCGAGCGGGCGCGAGCGCCCCTATGATCGGGGCTGCCCGCACGCACGACAGCGCCGGCTGGCGGCGCGGCCGGGGAAGCGCCAACGATGAAACGCGACGAGTGGCAACGCTACCGCCGGCAGGCGGCACACACGCTGGCGTCGGCACACGACGACGCCGCGCGCGGCGCTTACGACTGGGCCTGCTTCAAGGCCCATCAGGCGGGCGAACTGGCGCTCGAAGGCTATGTGCGTGCGACCTCGCACTACGCCACGGGTCACTCGGTGGTCAAGCTGCTGGGCGAATGCGGCGCGCAAGCTGCCGAGGCGTTGCTCGATTGCGCGAAGGCGCTCGACAAGGTCTATATCCCGGCACGCTACCCCGACGCCTACGACAGCGGTGCGCCGATGGACTACTACACCGCTGCCGACGCCGCGGCGGCGATCGCCTGCGCGCAGCGGCTGCTGGCCTGGGCCGACGGCCTCGCCGGCGAATGAGAATGATCTCGCGCCTGCGCAACCCGCGCGACCGCGCCGAGCGGCTCGCACGGGCGCGCCACTACATCGCCGCTCTGGGCCTCGACCGCTGGCGCGCGATCGTCTTCGGCTCCGTCGGCCGCGGCGACTTCACCGCCGAGAGCGACACCGACTTGCTGATCGTCAGCGACGGGCTGCCGGCCGAGCTGCGCGCACGCCTCGACCTGCTGTTCGGTGCGCGCGACCTCGCGCCCGAAGTCGAGCCCATAGGCTGGCGTGAAGCCGAGTGGCAGCGCCGCGCCGACGACGGCGACCCGTTCATCGCCGTGCTCGAGCGCGAGGGGCTGGTGCTCGGGCCTTGAGCGCAGGACTGCACACGTCGCCCTTGCCCGCGCGCAGCGCGTTGCTCTCGATGAGTTCGCGCGGCGCCGGCCAAAGCCGCGAAATCCGTCGCCTCCAGTCGGCGAATCCGGGTCTGTCCCATGCGCGCCGTGGCACAATCGATTTGCCGGGGATGGCGCCGACCCCGCAGCAGTACGCAGTCGGCCGCTCGTGCGGGTTGCACGGGGCTCACCCTTACTGTGCAGGCCGAGCCCCTCGCGGGCGCCTCGACAGCGTTGTCAAGCTGTCGCCGTTGTAGTACAAACAAACAAGACAACCGACCGTCACTCGACCTTGGGAGTTCCACTCATGAAGCTCAAGCAAACCCTGGCAGCTCTTGCCGCGGCAGCCATGCTGCTGGCCTCGTCGGGGGCCTTTGCGCAAGCGCCGGCTCCCGCCGGTGGCGCGGCAGCGACGGGCGCAGCCGTCGGTGGCCTCAGCGTCGGTGCAATCGTCGTCGGCGTCGTCGTCGCGGCCGTGGTGATCAGCGCGATCACCGACGACGAGCCCCAGGCCGCCGTCGGAACCTGAGCTTTCCCCGGCGCCGAAGTTCGGCACCAGCGCTCGTACACCTCACCCACCGCCTGTGGCGTGCAGACGGTGGTGCGCGTCTGTCTGATCGTCCTGCTGGCAGCGGCGGTAGCCGGTTGTGCCGCGCCCACTCCGGCGACGCAGGCCCTGCTGCAACTGGCCTGGCCAGGCGCGGGCGAGGCCGCGGTGGTTCAGGCCCGTGCCGCGCGCCTGAACCCGGCCTTCACCCACCTCTACCTCAGACAGCCGGGGCAGGACCCGGCGTTCCTGGTGCTCGGCTACATCGAGCCCGGTGAGCCGCCGACCCTGGTCTGGTTCTCGGCCGACCGGGAGGTGGTGCGCACCCGCGGCGGGCACCTGGCCGGGGTCACCGGCTTGCCCGAAGGCAAGGCCGGCATGCGCTACTACCCCGGCCTGCCCGCATGGCCCGCGCTCGTCGACCCGGCCCACGACGGCGCCGCCCTGGCCTTCGCGCGCGTCTGGGACGTCCCCGGCCAATACCGCTTCGGTCTGCGCGACACCGTCACCCTCGGCCCGGTCTCGCCGCAGCGGCTGCCCGCCGCCATCACGCGCCACCTGCGCCATGCGCTGGGCCAGACGGCCTACCCGCAGTGGCGCTGGTTCGAGGCCACCTCGACCCTGCTGCCGACGGCCTGGTACGCCGTCGCCCCCGTGCGCGGCCAGCCGCAAGTGGTGTACTCCTTCCAGTGCCTGAGCGCCGAGCGCTGCGTGCACCTGGCGCCCTGGCCGGTGGGCGGGGTGGCGCTGCCGTGACGCCCGAGCCGCGCTCGCCCCTGAGGCTCACCTGGGCCGCGGCGGTCTGCGCCGGCTCGCTCGTCGTTGGCGCGCCAGCCTGGGCAGCGCCGCCGCCGCCCGCGGGCGAGCGCCTCAGCGCCTGGCTGCTGCGCACCTACGGGCCGCAGGCCGACACCACCGCCTTGCACTGGCGCAACAGCAGCGAGCAACTGCCCCAGTTGCAGTTGCGCCAGGCGGTGCTGGCCGCCATCGAGTCCAGCCCGTCGATGGCGCTGTCGCGTGCGCAGCGCCAGCCGCTGGCCGACTGGGTGGCCCGGCTGCCGCTCACCGGGCGCCTGACGCTGGCCACGCACGACCCGCGCGCGCTCGAAGTCATGCCCGAGGCCGACCCGATCCGCGGCAGCGCCGACGAGTTCGTCCGCTTTCCTCGCCCGACCCGCGTGCTGGTCGTCGACGAGGCCGGTCTGCCCTGCCTGGTCGAGCATGTCGCCGGCGCCCTGGTGCGCGACTACCTGCACGCCTGCGCCAGCGAGCGCGCGCCGCCTGCGCGAGTCGACCGGGCCTGGATCGCGCAGCCCGACGGCCGGGTGCAGTCGGTCGGCCTGGCGGCCTGGAACCAGACCCTCCAGCACCAGCCCGGCCCGGGGGCCTGGATCTGGGCGCCCAGCCGCAGCGCCCGGGTGCCGCACGAGCTGTCGGACAACCTGGCGCGCCTGCTGGCCACCCAACCCCCGCCCGAAGCCCACCCGCTGCTGGCCGGCGCGGCCGTGCAGCCCGGCCCCGTGCTGGACGCCGGCCGCCACGAGCCCACCGGCGCGACCCTGACCGGCAACGACTGGGGCGAGCTGGGCTTCATGCAGACGCCCAGCGCGCGCATGGCCGGTGCCGGCACCGTGCGCAGCACGATCAGCCACGTCCACCCCTACACCCGCCTGAGCGTCAAGCTGCAGCCGCTGGACTGGTTCGAATTCGGCTTCCGCTACACCGACATCGCGCTGGCCGGGGACCAGTCCTACAGGGACAAGTCGTTCGACCTCAAGATCCGCCTGCGCGCCGAGGATGCCCGCTGGCCGGAGGTCGCGGTCGGCCTGCGCGACCTCGGCGGCACCGGCCTGTTCGCCAGCGAATACCTGGTGGCCAGCAAGCGCTGGGGCAACTGGGACGCCTCGCTCGGCCTGGGCTGGGGCAACCTGGGCAGCCGCGGCAACGTCGCCAACCCGCTGCGGCTGCTGGGCAGTCGCTTCGAGCGGCGGGCCGTGGCCGATGTCGGCTTCGGCGGCAGGCCCAACCTCGACAAGATCTTCACCGGCCCGGCGGCGCTGTTCGGCGGGCTGCAGTGGGCTTCGCCCGCCGGCGCCTGGGTCTTCAAGGCCGAGCTCGACGGCAACAGCTACCAGGCCGAGCCGCTGGACAACCCGCAGCCGGTCGACTCGCCGTTCAACTTCGGGCTGGTCTATCGCCACAGCCCCGGGCTGGCGCTGAACTTGTCTTGGCAGCGTGGCAACCGGCTGGCCTTCGGTCTGACGCTGCAGACCGGGCTCGACCAGCTCCACTCGCCCAAGCTGCTCGACCCGGCGCCGCCCCCGCTGCGCGCCCAGGCCCCGGCCAGCCTGCCCGCGGCCGGCTGGGCCGGCGTGGCCGGCGAGATCAACCGCCACACCGGCTGGGAGGTGCAGTCGGTGCGGCAGGTGCACACCGAGGCCGTCATCGTCGCCGAGGTCGACCAGGCCCTGTACCTGGAGCAGCGCGTCGAGCGCGTCGCGCGGCTGCTGCACGCGCTGGCCCCGGCCGAAGTGCGCGGCTTCCGCCTCCAGCTCACCCGCCGCGCTTTGCCCCTGTCCGAGCTGCACATCGACCGCGCCGAGTGGCTGCTGCAGCGAGCGCAGGCCGTGCCGCCGTCGCAGGCGCTGGTGGCCACGCGCCAGCACGGCCTGGCCCTTGCGCCCGCGGCGGTCGAGCCGCCGCACTGGCAGGCCCGGCGGGCCACCTGGGGCGCGCACTGGTCGCCGACCTTCAGCAAGGTCATCGGCGGGCCCGACGGCTTCTTGCTCTACGAACTCGGCGTGGCGGCCAGCGCCGAGTGGCGCCCGACGCCGCGCACCTGGCTCACCGGCGTGGCCAACCTGCGCCTGCTCGACAACTACGAACGCTTCGACTTCACCGGCCTTAGCGACTTGCCGCGGGTGCGCACCTACCTTCGCGAATACGTCGTCTCCAGCCGGCTCACCCTGCCGCGGCTGGACCTCACCCACGCCCGGCACCTGGGCGGCAACCATTACGCCAGCGTCTACGCCGGCCTGCTCGAGCCGATGTTCGGCGGCGTCGGCGCCGAGTGGCTGTACCGGCCCTTCGGGCGCTCGTGGGCCTTCGGGGTCGACGTCAACCATGTCTGGCAGCGCGGCTTCCGCCAGAACTTCTCGTTTCGCGACTACCACGTCACCACCGGCCACGCCACCCTGCACTGGGACACCGGCTGGAACGACGTGCACGCCAAGGTGCAAGTCGGGCGCTACCTGGCCGGCGACGAAGGCCTCACGCTCGACCTCAGCCGCACCTTCCGCAACGGCACCGCCATCGGCGCCTGGGCGACCTTCACCAACGTGCCGTTCGAGGTCTTCGGCGAAGGCAGTTTCGACAAGGGCATCTACGTGCGCATCCCCTTCGACGCCATGCTGCCACTGTCGTCACCCGCCGTGGCCGACCTGCGCTGGACGCCGCTGACGCGCGACGGCGGCGCACGCCTGAACCGCCCGACCTCGCTGTTCGACCTCACCCAGGCGCGCGGCGCGCGGGCCCTGCACTGGCGCGCCGCCACCCCGGCGCCGCCCCGCTCGGCCGAGCGCACCACCGGCGTGCTGCACGAGCCGCCAGCGCTGCCCTTCGACGACCCCTTCGGCGGCCTGGCCCGGCTGCTCGGGCAGGTCGGCGACATTCCCGCTGCCACCTGGTGGTGGGCCGGTGGCGCGCTGCTGGGCAGCGCGCTGCTCGACGACAGCGCCGACCGCTGGGCGGCGCGCCACCAGGGCGGCCGCTGGGAGCGCCTGGGCAACGCCGCCAGCGCGGCGCCCTTGCTGATGGCCGCCGGCTCGGCCCTGCTGGCCAGCGGCGTGGCCGGCCAGCCCGCCGCCAGCACCGCCCAGACCTCGCTGCTGGCCGGCGCTGGCGCCCTGGGCGCCAGCCTGGCCGTGCGCGCGCTGGCCGGCCGCAGCCGCCCCTTGCAGGGGCAGGGCAGCGGCCATTTCAGCGGCCCCGGCCCGGGCTCGATCCGCTCGGCGTTCCCCTCCAACCACAGCGCGCTGGCGTTCGCCCTGGCCACGCCGTTCGCGCGTCAGCACCAGATGCCCTGGCTGTACGGGGTGGCTGCCGCCACCGCGCTGGGCCGGGTGCAGCAGCGCGAGCACTGGTTGTCCGACACGGTGGCCGGCGCCCTGCTGGGCTTCGGCATCGGCAGCCTGCTGTCGATGCAGCACGAAGCCGGCGGCGGCGGCCCGCACATCCGGTTCACCGGTCAATCCATACAGGCCGATTGGCGGTTCTGACGACGCCCCGCGCAGGCCGACCCGCGACATTTCGTTCCTCGCGCCCCCGAACCCCTGCCAGAATTTGCCCATGACCCACTTGAACCGTGCCCGCCACTACTGGAGCCTGAGATGGGTCTGTGTGGCGGCGCTCGGCGCTGCGATGGGCCCGCTTGCGGCGCAGGTGCTGGGCGCCCCGGCAGCGCCCGGCGGTTTCGGGCCGGCCACGGCGGCGCCGGCATTGCCGGGCCTGCAAGCCTTGCCGGGCTTGCAGGGCCAGCCCGGCCTGCAGGGGCTGCCGGGCCTGCCAGGGTTGCCGCCCGGGCGAGGCGCCGCTGCCGGCCAGGCCCCGGCGCCCGCGGCGCCGGCCGGCCCGGGCCCCGCCGAAGCCCCCGATGCCGATGCCCAGGCCCCGGCGCCACAGCGCGCCACGCCGATGGTGGTCGCGCCCTCGCAGTTCCAGGCCTTCGTGCAGCAGGCCACGGGCCAGTGGCTGCCGATCTACGGCGCCAACCTGTTCGAGCAGCCGCAGACCTTCGCGCCGGTGGCCCACATCGCCGCGCCCGGCAGCTACGTGCTCGGCCCGGGCGACGTCGTCCAGCTCCACGTCTGGGGCGTGACCGACATCGCCGTCATGCTGCCCATCGACCGCAACGGCCAGGTCCAGGTGCCGCGCGTGGGCGCGCTCACGCTGGCCGGCGTGCGCGTCGAGCAGCTCGAGGGCGTGCTGCGCAGCCACGTCGGGCGCGTGTTCACCCACTTCGAGCTGGCCGCCACGCTGGCGCAGTTGCGCACCATCCAGGTCTACGTGGTCGGGCAGGCGCGCCAGCCGGGCACCTACACCCTGTCGAGCCTGAGCACGCTCGTCAACGCGCTGTTTGCCAGCGGCGGCCCGAGCGCGCACGGCTCGATGCGCGCCATCGAGCTGCGCCGCGGCGGGCGCACCCTCACCACGCTCGACCTCTACCGCTTCATCGCGCGCGGCGACCAGTCGTCAGACGTGCCGCTGCAGCCCGGCGACGTCATCGTCATCCCGCCGGTCGGGCCGCAGGTGGCCGTCACCGGGGCGTTCGACCAGGCCGCGATATACGAACTCAAGCCCGGCGAGACGATTGCCGACGTCCTCGCGCTCGGGGGCGGGGTGCCGGTGCTGGCCACCAGCCAGGTGGCGCTGCTCGAGCGCATCGAGCCGCAGGCCCAGCCGGCGCGGCAGGTGGCCCAGCTCGCGCTCGACGCCGCCGGCCTGCGCACCGAGCTGCGCGATGGCGACATCCTCACCCTGCTGCCGATCAGCCCCGAGTTTGCCAACGCCGTCACGCTGCAAGGGGCGGTGGCGGCGCCGCTGCGCCACCCCTGGACGCCGGGCATGCGGCTGTCGCAGCTCATCCCGCACCCCGACGCCCTGATCACCGCCAACTTCTTCCAGCGCCAGAACCAGTTGGTGCAGTTGCTCGGCGGGCCCCAGGGCGGCGCGCAGGCGCTGCAGCGGCACATGCAGATCAACGCCGAGTCGATCAACTGGGATTACGCCGTCATCGAGCGGCTCGACCGCCAGACCCTGCAGCGCCAGCTCCTGGCCTTCAGCCCCGGGCGCCTGGTGCTGCAGCGCGACGCCAGCCAGGACCTCGAACTCCTGCCCGGCGACATCGTCACCATCTTCACCCAGGCCGACCTGCGCGTGCCCCTGCAGCGCCAGGAGCGGG
>Ga0208610_100181_pt1 | contig 26481 bp, 19 predicted proteins | sample SubbioR11Jul_8A2_FD_184815 | JGI IMG/M metagenome (GOLD analysis project Ga0208610, IMG submission 184815) | Serpentinite rock and fluid subsurface biosphere microbial communities from McLaughlin Reserve, California, USA - CR11Jul_8A2 (SPAdes) | ecosystem: Environmental > Terrestrial > Deep... | reverse complement strand
AGCCAGGCGGAGGCTCGAGCCTGCCTGGGCCTGCCGGAGCGCTTTACCTGCTTGGTATCCCTGGGCGGCGAGGGGGTGGGAGCCAACGCTGTAGCGGTGGTGCGGACGCTGTTGGCGCTGCCGCAAACCCCGCAAGTAGTGGTTATTGCCGGGCGCAACGAGGCTTTAGCAGGGACGCTACGAGCCTTCGCGTCGTCGCAGCTGGCGGTGCGCGGCTTTGTTGACAACATGGCCGACTATCTGGCGGCTTGTGATCTGGTCATCGGCAAGGCCGGGCCGGCCTCGGTGATGGAGGCGCTGGCGGTGGGCCGCCCGCTGTTGGTAACAGGCTATGCCGGCCTCAACGAAGTTAAGCTGCTGCGGTTTCTAGTCACGCGGGGCCTGGGGCACGAGGTGCGCGACCTGGCTAGTTTGTCCGCCCTGGTGCGCGGCTACCAGGCCTCTCCGCACCGGTTGGAAGCGGTAGCGGCTAGCTGCCGCCAGTTGGAGCTTGCTGGGATGACCGCACGCCTAGCGAGCTATCTCCAGCAGGCAGCTACTCGTGGCTTTCCGGCGGAGCGCTCTCGGCAAGGTGGCCTGGCGTGAAGCGCCTCGTGGCAATGGTGCTGCTCAGCTTCACACTGGGCTTTGTGGGTCTCTACCTGGTCAGCCGGGAGGCGCTGCTCGACCCTGCCTCGTACCTTCCCGTCGATCTGGGCACCAGCCCGGTAGCGCTCGGCCTTTTGAGTTTTGGCTTGATGTGGATAATCCCCTACCGGCGACTACAGCTCTTAGCCCAGCAGCACCACTACCGCCTGAGTCCTTACACCGCCTGGCTGGCGCATATCGCCATGGTCTTTGGCGCCGCGCTGACCCCAGGCGGCTCAGGTGGGGCCCCGACGCTGGTCGCAGCCTTGACCCGCTTGGGTGTGCCGTGGGGAACGGGGATCGGCATGGCTGTGCAGATTTTCATTCTCGACCTGGTGGTATTCGCCTGGCTGATCCCCTTGGGTCTCTTTTACGCTATCTTCAGCGAGACGCTGGTGCTGCCAGGCAAGCTCGAGCTGCTCAGCCTGATCGCCGCCTTAGTAGCGCTTGCTGGTGCGCTCATGCTAGGCCGCTACCCCCGCCCCGTAGTGCGCCTGATGCTCTCTTTAGCCCGGCAGCGATCCTTGCGGCGCTGGGCGACGCGCCTGCGCCAGGCCGCCCGCAGCTACTACCGCAGCGCGCGAGCCTTTGCCGCCATGCGCCTCAGGGAGTGGGTGTGGTTGCAGCTCGTCACCTTGCTGGGCTGGCTGGCTAACTTCACGCTGTTCTGGGCGCTCCTGACGATATACGGCAGCCAGGTGCGGCTGCTCGACATCATCGTGTTGCTCAGCGTTATTACCCTAGTCTCGTTTGTGGTGCCGACGCCGGGGGCAGCCGGCTTCATGGAGTTCGTAGTCGGTCTGGCTGCTGGCGGTCACCTAGCGCAACCGATCGCAGCGCCCATCTTATTCTGGCGCTTGGGTGGCTTTTATCTCACCTTTGTGCTGGGCCCGCTGGCCGGCTGGCTGCTGCTGCTGCATAAACCGCCGCACTGGCTGCAGCGCTGGTGGCAGAGGCGGCGCCGGGCCGGCGATTAACGAGGGTTTTTAGTTTTTGGCTTAAGCCCCGCAGCGCGTCTGAAATAAGCGTCCTTGAGCGAGTCGGGAAGCGCTGCCAGCAGGCGGGTCGGGATAGCGTCCAAGGTGCCGTAACGGCGCGCTTTGAGGCGCCTCCCTAGCGCATACTTGACGATCCGCCCGGCTACCGCCTCGACCGGGGTAGCGGTAGCGGTGCCCCACAGCGAGCTGTTCAAGAAGCCTGCCAGATAACCCTGCCAGTCCGGGCCGGAGCGGCCGATCTCCTGGCGCAGCGCAGCCTTGGCGCTCTCAGCAAAGGGGGTCTTCATGGCGCCGGGCTGCACTACTCCGACCTCTAACCCCCAGGGTGCGAGCTCGAGCCGCAGCGCGTCGGAGAACGCCTCCAGGGCAAACTTAGAGGCCGAGTAGGCACCGGTAAAGGGTGTAACTAAAAAGCCGTTGGTGGAGCTGACATTAATAATCCGCCCGAAGCCGCGACGGCGCATGCCGGGCGCTAGCGCTTTTGCCAAGCGGAGCGGACCTAAAGTGTTGACCGCCAACTGCTGCTCGATCTCGCTCATAGCCTGCGCCTCGAGCGCGCCCGGCCTGAGAATGCCGGCGGTGTTGATCAGCAGGTCAACCTGGGCTTGATCCTCATTAAGCCTTGCCATAGCCCGTTCGATACTTTCTGCCGAGGTTACATCGAGCGCCAGTACCCGTACTTGCGGCTCAAGCGGAGCCAGTGCTGCTATATCGATGTCCGAGGCGTAGACAACTAGCCCGCGCTCGGCTAGCTGGCGCGCTACGGCCTGACCCAGGCCGCTGGCCGCGCCCGTCACTAGCGCCACGCGCGGGCGGCGCAGCAGACCGGCCTGATGCAGCCAGGCTTCGGTCCGGCGCATGCCTTCAGCCAGATCCACTTGCGGCACATAGCCAAGTAGTCGGCGGGCCTTATCATGAGGAAAGGTGGCGCGGCTGGTCATCACCCCGAGCATTTCGGGGATCACCACCGGACGGCCCAACAGCGGGCGCGTCAGCGCCGCCGCGGCGCGCGCTCCTGACCAGGCTAACGGCGCCGGAACGCGGCGCAACTTAGCCCCCGCCATCTTGGCGTAAGCACCCATAAAGTCGTTCCAGGTAACTGCCGCGCCGCTGATATTGAAGCTCTCGCCGGCTGCCTCTGGGACTCGCCCGGCCAATACCAAGGCGTTGGCTACGTCATCGACATAGACCGCGTCGAGCAGGTCGTTACCGTCGCCGATGATGATCGGCAGCCCGCGCTGGATCGTCTCAAAAGGTAGAACCGTCCACGACGGCGAGGCCGGGCCGTAGATCATGGTCGGGCGCAAGATGACTAGCTCGAGCCCGAGCCCATCAGCCTCGTCGCGCGCGACCCGCTCGCCTTGCCCCTTGCTGTCGCCATAAAGGTCGCCTACCGGCCAGGGAGCGCGCTCCTCAGTGATGACCCCGTCGCGCACTGGCCCGTAGACAGCGATGCTGCTAGCTAGCACCACCCGCTTAACCTGTGCAGCAGCCGCCGCCTGAACGACCTGCCGGGTCCCTTCGACGTTGATGGCGTGGGCCAGTTCGCCCTTGGCCGGTTTGCCCATCCAGGCCGCCAGGTGAAAGACCACCTGGGCACCGGACATTAATCGTGCCAGGCTCGAAGTGTCGCGCAGGTCGCCCATAACGGGCGTCGCCTTAAGCTGCCGCAGCGCTTCAGCGTCACGCTCGCGGCGCACCAGCCCAGCCACCGACCAGCCTTCGGCTACGAGCTGCGCCACTAACGCCCGCCCCAGCGAGCCGCCCGCGCCGGTGACGGCGGCATGTCTGTCCATCACGGCTCCACAGGCCGCTGGGCAGCGGCACCGTAGCGCCGCCCTTTCCAGCGCACCCCGTTGCCTAGGGTATGGCGATAGGCCGAGTTGAGCAGAATGCCGATCAGCACCAGCCCACCCAGGGGAAAACTAACTAGGTATCCCAGCGGGAGGTTAATCAGCGGGCGCAGGAGGCGGCCGGCAGCAGCTAGCAGCAGCCATGAGACCGCCGCCAGTCCCAGGCCCATCACAGCAGTAGCACTTGGGTCGAGGCTCAGCTCGAGCACCGCCCATAAGCTCAAAGCTAGCGGCCCGCAGCAGACCAGCGCCACCACCGCAGTAGCGCCAAAGGTCTCGAGCGGGCCGTTACGCATGCCGAGAAAAGTGTTCTTCGACCACCCCTGCCAGATCTCGCCGAGCGAGGCGTACATCCTGACCTGGGCCAGCCTGGCGCCGTTTAGGGTAATAGTGTTGTGTCCCTGCTGGCGCAGGCGGTAAGACAGCTCATAATCTTCAAGCACGCTATCGCGCACAGCCCGGTGTCCGCCCACTTCATCGTAGGCCCGGCGAGAGATCAAGATGAACTGGCCGTTAGCCGGCCCAGCGGTTAGGTTCCAGGGCCTCCTGATACGCTGGAACATCTCGGCGAAGTAGTGCATAGCAAGAATTACCGACTGCACAGCACGCTCCCAGAAGCCGTGCAGGTCGTGGCTGGGCCACAAGGAGAAAAGCGCCGCTTTATGTTTTCGCGCACCCTGGTAAGCCGCGCTAAGAGCGCCCGGCGCCAAGCTCACATCGGCATCGACAAACAGCAGCCAGTCACCGCGCGCTACTTGAGCCCCCTGAAAGACCGCGAAGTTCTTGCCCGTCCAACCCTCAGCCAACGTCTCGCCTTGCACGATGCGCAGGCGCGGGTCACGCGCGGCAGCCTGAGCCAGGAGGATGGGGGTGGCATCGGTTGAGTTATCATCGATAGCAATGACTTCGAAGTTGGGGTAGTCCTGCCCGAGCAGCGCCGCTAAGGTAACTTTGAGATTGCGCTCCTCGTTGCGAGCTGGCACGATGACCGAGATCAGCGGCGCTCGGGACGGCGGGGGGGCCTGCTTAAGCAAGGGCGAGCGCTTAAAGAGCACGTAGAGTGAAATAACATAGCTTGCTAAGACTATGAAGACTACCAGGCCAAGAATGAGCATCAAGGGAGTCTAACTTAACCTAGGCGGCATAACAAGATGCCCCGGTGATTCTGCATCTTAGCCTGTCAGTAACCTCGTAGGGTGCGCTTGCGCACCGCTTTGGCCCGCGCCCCCTGGGCTGTGACCGCGAGCGCCCCTGGCGGGATCGCCTCGGCGGCCTACGGCCTCCTCGCGATGACAGGATGGGGGGGGCCAAGGGATTTTTCGAATGCCCTCTAGGGCAGGAGGTCATCGAGGGAGAGCGTTAGCGCTGGCCAAGCGGTAGGGGTAAGGCGGTCGCCGGAGCGCTTGGTTTGAACGCTTTGGTAGCCTTGAGGCGAAGGGTTGCTGAAGGTCGTTATCTGCCGCTGGAGCAGGTCAACGAGCCAGACTTCAACAACACCGGCACGGGCGTAGATGGGCATCTTAATGTTACGGTCGTACAGGAGCGAGGTGTCCGCGACCTCGATCACTAGCAAGGTGTCAGACGGCCCTGGGGGGCTTTCGGCGTAGAAATCCTGGCGCGGCTTGAGTATGGCGACGTCGGGTTCCGGTTCGCTCTGGTCGCTGAGCCGGAGGGGATCTTGAATGCTAATAATCACCTCGTCTCCAAGGCGTTGGGAGAAGAGGCGATTGAGCTTCTTGACGCAGGCCAGATGCCGGCTGCCGATAGGCGTCAGGTTGACGATCTCCCCTTCAATCAGCTCGACGCGGTCGTCCTCGTGGAGGATGCCTGCTTCGGCCATCTTGTAGTATTCGCCAACGGTAAAGGTACGCCGGGCTACCGCCATGCCGACCTCCTAGCCTCAGTATAGCCAGGCGCGCTATGCGGTGCTAAGGGCGTGCTAACGCTTTAGCTCCGGTGAGGCTCGAGCACCCACCGAATCCGCTCCGCCTCCGGCAACAGCTCGCCGCTTGAGGGGTCCACGCTCACTCGCCGGCCGTCTACCACCCGGGTGCGAATTGCGCCCCGCGCGTAAGCATTACCGTACAGGTGCGGCGCGTCAAACAGGCCGACCTTCACCGCTTGCTCCAGGGTCGCCGCGTCGGTCCAGGGATCACTAGCACCGGGCGCCGCTAGCTCGCGGACGGCCTCCAGAATGAGCCGCGCCTCGGCCACCAGCTCGTCCCGGCGCTGGCGCACCGCCGGGTCAGCGGCCATCTCCGGCAGCCCTTGGAGGGTGCTCCGAATGACGCCGTGGGCGATCTTACAGGCCTCGATGATCTCTGCGTCGTTGGCGGCGTGGTGGGCCTCAGAAAAGCACACCACATGCACGATGTCGGGCTGCAGCGCCATCTGGAGCATGATCGAGGCCGCCAGTTGCCCCTTGGCTAAATCGGGATCAGGCACGAAAAAGTGCAGCCCGGCCCGGGTCTCGGTGTAGCTGGTAAAGTCCGGGCCCTCCAGCGACCGGATGAGGTCACGCTTGGCCAGCATCTTGGCCAGGTCCATGCGGAAGTGCGTGTCCCGGGGGTTGTTGAACATGTACTGGGCAACATAATGCCGGACCCCGCAGGCTCGAGCGTTATATGCCCCCAGAAATGCTGCCGCCACGGCGACCGCGTCGGGAGCGTCGCGGAGGCTCCAGTGGTGGCTCTCATTCATCTCCACCGGCACACCCAGCCGGGCGTGATAGCGCATCAGCTCCTGAGCTTCGGGGATCGATTGGGTGAGCGGCCGCTGCGACCGTCCGTCCAAGCGGCTGTACCAGAAGAGCGGCACCGCACACCAGGCGTTGTTAATGGTCTCTACCAGCATCCGGCCCCACTGGAGCACGTCCTGCGTCCCTGAGTAGCAGCGCAGCAGCGGGTGGTTGCCGCGCCGGGCGGCGTCGCGGATGCGGCGCAGGTCGTCGGGGGTGCGCAGCGGCACGCCGCCGGCGCCGTCCTCCTGGGGGTCCATCTGGTGCGGCCGGAAGAAGAACTCCTGGGCGTTCTGGTCCGGGCCTAGCGAGATCACGTCCAGCACCCGCGCCTCGGCCAGCCGGGCGACGCCCGCAACGGTCGCCGCCACGGTAGGCTGGCCGTAGTGGTGGCGCAAAAGCGGATAAGGCCGCTGCTCGGCGATCCGCTCCACCAGCGTCTGGGCCAGCGACGCAGGGGCCGGGAGATACGGCCGGCCCTCCAGCCAGGCGGTGGTGGCCTCCGGCGGGCTCTCCTGGCTGAAGACCGCCTCGAAGAGGCCGATGGCCGCGGCCTCCCGGCAGACGGGCGGCGTCCCGCCAAAGATATAGCGCCGCCCTGCCAGCAGGCCCTCGGCCTCTAGCGACCGGCGGAGCTGCTCCAGCACCTGGCGCCCTGCCTCGGGCGTCAGCCGGTAGCTCACGGCCACGATGTCCGGATTCTCCGCCCTTACTGCCAGGATTAAGTCCTCTACCGAAATGGCCGGTCCCAGCATCCGGCAGCGGTAACCGTAAGCCTCCGCCTGATGCAAGAAGTTGACGATGCCACCGACGTGGACGCACTCCCCGAGGGCAGCGCCCAGTATGAAAGGTTTGGGACTGCTAGACCCCGACGATTGCTGCCGACTCCCGGGCACTGGCCATCCCCCCCTTCTCGACTAGGGCGCGGATGGCATCGGGTTCCAACCCGGCGAGACCGAGGCGCTCTACCGTCCGGCCATCGGCCCAATAGTCCACCGCGTGAACAGTGGAGGCCAGGGTGATGATGGCGTCCATGGTGGGCGTCAAGATGCCCAGGTGCCGCCCCAGCGACGCCATTGGGACCAGCCCGGCGGGCACATCCTCCGACAGATACCGCGTCTCCATCGAGGCTGGCGCCCGGATGCCGGCGTACCCCGCGTTGTCCAGCACCGCCTCCCACAGGTTCTGCCCGGTCGCGCCGTAAGCCATTTCTAACCACTCATGGGCGGTCATGACCTCGATACCCAGCGCCTGCCCAACCGCGACGCGCTCGGCATCCAGCGCCTCCATAACCCGCGCCACCGACGGGGTGATGCCGCCGTGGTAGTACTCGAACGCCCCATGGGTGTCTTCAATGCGGCCCGCGTTCAGGATGGTCGGCGCGGGGTGGAAGATGGCGCCCACATTGTCCAGGCCGGTTTTAAGCACGTTCGGTGCCGCCACGAACTGCGGAAACGCCACCACGACGCGCTCCAGGCAACTAGCGGTGTCGCCGGCCGGTAGGGCCGCGATGGGCACAGCGTTCTTGATGCGGAAGATGCGGGACATAGCCGGCCCCACGCTCCGGCTGGCAAAGATGAAGGTCTGGGCTTCGGCGACAATGGCCCGGCCTTGGCACCCGGCCTGCTCCAACACATGGGCGAACTCCAGCGCGCCACCGGTGCGGCCCGGATTCAAGAGCACCACCTGGCCGGAAGCTAAATGCGGCGCCATGGCGCGGGCGACCGCAGCATGGGCAAAGGCCGGAACGACCACCATGATAACGTCGGCGCCATCGATAGCCTTTCTCAGGTCGGTAGTGGCTTGCTCCAGCCGGGCAAAGCCCCGGACCTCGCCGTCCAGCTCGATGCCACCCCGAACACGGATGGGATAAAGCCGGTGGGCCCGGCGATTGTACAGCCGGGTGCGAAAGCCCTGGAGCGCCAAGTGGGCGGCCATGGCCTGGCCACCGTGGCCGGCGCCAACGACGGCGAATACCGTCCCGTGGCTGGTGCTCACGATGCTCTCCCTTCTCTTGAAAATCGGTATTCAAGTATACAAGTATTCGAGTATCCGAGTAGGGGGTCTCCCAGGCCCAACGACCCGGTTGGAGCATTACCGCTCACGGGCAGGCAACGGGCGCTCGTGCCGTACCTCACGCTGCCAGGCGACAGGGTCGGTGATGGCGGCAAACGCCCCTCGGCTGGCCAGGGCAGCAAGGGCTTCGGCCATAACTCGCCCCCGTTCGCGCGCTGCTAGAGGGGTTTCCGCCAGCAGCGTAATGTGGACGGGCACCGGCTGGGTTTGTTCAGGAGGCCGGTCCAGCCACTCCACGTGGTCGCCGTGCAGGATCGCTTTATAGGTGCGTAACATGCCCACTCCTCCATCCCAGGTGCCAAGGCTTCCCCCGGCATTGTACCCGGTCGATACCCCAGAATCTACCTGGCACCTAAAGATTCAGCAACTGGCCACCCTACCGCCACGGCTGAAGCCTACGGCCTGTCCGCCAAGACCAGTCTCACAAAGGCCAGCAGGCGGGGGAAGCGGCGCCAGCGCTTAGGATCAAGCCCTACCCGCCAGGCCCACTCCAGCCCTAAGCGGCGCGTCCAGCGCGGGGTGCGCTTAACCGTGCCAGAAAGCACATCCAGGGTGCCACCCACCCCGATCATCAGTGGCACGCCGAGCGCCCGGCGGTGCTGGTGCAAAAACAGCTCCTGCCCTTCGCCCAGGCCCGCCAGCAAGAGCTGAGCGCCACTTTCGGCAATGCGCCCGATCACTGTCGGTGTCTCGTCAGGGCCAAAGTAGCCGTGTTGGGTTCCGGCAATCCGCGTGCCGAAACGCTTCTGAACGACTGCCGCCGCCCTTTGAGCGACGCCGGGTTTAGCGCCCAGGAAATAGACGCTGAGCGCGCCGCCTCCTAGCTCGAGCACGCGCGTCACTACCTCGACACCGGGCACGCGCTCGGGCAGGGAGCACCCCCAGCGCCGCGCGGCCCACACCACACCCACGCCGTCAGCTACGGTTAGCTCCGCTTGGAGCAGAGCCTCTTTGAGGTCGGGGTTGGCCTCGGCCTGGACAATTAGCTCTGGATTGGTGGTAACCAAGAGCTTAGGCCTGGGGTCGTGAACTGCTTGCAGACACCACTGTGCGGCCTCTTCGAGCGTGACGGCGGCCACCCGGTAGCCAAGCAGCGGGACAACCGGGGGGTCGGCAGGGGCGTGGGACATCGCTTACAGCTTACAGCAGCCGGCTCAGCGGGGTTAGAGAACCTTTGGGGCGATCCAGGCGCCGGTTCTGGCCCCGTCATAGAGCGCCTCCATCACAGCGTTGCGATAGGCGGCCTCACGGGGGGTCACGAGCGGCACCGCGCTACCGGCCAGCGCGTCGAGAAATAGCTCAAAGGCATGCGGCTGCGGCTCAGGGAGAGCTTCCCAGGGCGTCTTACCGTCTGCCCCTGCAACGTGCTGGCTCTGGAAGTAGAGTTTGCCGTCTACCACGTGGGCATGACCTTCAGTGCCGCTCACTAACACCTTCACGGGATCGGCCAAGTCCACCCAGCCGGCCGCCAGGGTAGCGACAGCGCCGCCCTTGAACCGCAGCAGCCCCTCACCGGACTCGTCACAGCCTTCGTAGCGGCCCGTTACCACCTTGATCGAGGCCGTCACCGCCTCAACCTCGCCCAAGAGCCAGAGCAGGATATCCAGCGAGTGGGTGCCGAGGTCGCCAAAAGCGCCACAGCCAGCGACTTTAGGATCGGCCATCCAGCGCCACTCATGGTCGAACCAACCCCGCAGCGACCCGGCGTGGCAATTCGAGTGGCGAACGCGGGTGAGCTGACCGAAGTGCCCCTTGCTTAGCTGCTCTTTAAGGAAGCGGTGCGCGGGTTGACCGCGCATGAAGTAGCCGGTCTGAAACAGCACCCCGGCCTGCTCGATGGCTCGAGCCATGCGGTAGGCGTCCGCAGCAGCGTAGCCCAAGGGCTTCTCCACAAACAGGTGTTTCTTCGCCGCGGCGGCGGGTAGCACTAACTCTTCATGCCGGTCGGTTTCGGAGCAGACTACTACCGCCACCACCTCGGCGTCCGACCAGATATCGGCCAGCTCCACCACTTGGGCCGACAATTTTTCAGCCGCCCGGGCCGCTCGAGCCCGGTCGTGATCCCAGACGTACTTGACTTTGACTTCAGCCCGCCGCGACAGCCGGTTGATAAAGTCCGGGGTGTGGATATGAGCGGCCCCCACGAGCGCCAGGCTGATCATGGTCTCCCCTGCGGACGTTTAGCTGCGTAGGGTTCCCAGCCGGCGGCGCTGTCGGTGGCCCGCAGGATGAGCGCAAGCACCTCGCGGCTCTCCTCAACCGAGTGCAGCGGACGCTGACCGGCTAGCACGCAGTCGGCAAAGTAAGCCAGCTGCTCAGTAAAGGTCCGCACCGCTGGCAGCTCGATCCGCTCCGGTTCGGACGCGCCGAGCGGCAGGTAATAAAGCACATTGTTGGTGCCGAACAGTTCGCCCTGGTCGCCGATAAGGTGAATAGCATGAGTACCATGCGGCTTGGCGAAGGCCCAGCTAGTCAGAATCTCGCCGATGACCCCGTTCTCAAACAGCACCTGCACACTGGCGGTATCTTCCCCTTCGATCGCCTGGCGGTAGCGCCCAAAGGTAGCGCGCACCTGCGCCACCGGCGCGGCGGCAAAGTACATCAGGTTATAAGCGGCATGATAACCGGTATCGATCAGCTCCCCGCCGCCCTGGAGCTGCGATTTGCCGCGCCACGCCTCGGCAAAGTCGGCCTGGTTGATAAAGCAGTCCTGCGAGCGCAACCAGCGGAGTTGCCCAATGGCGCCGCTGACTAAGCGCTGCTTGATCTCACGCACCATGGGGGCAAAGAGCTGGTTGTGGCCGGGCATGAACACCAGCCCGGTGCCGCGGAGGGCGTTAACGATGGCGTCAGCCTGCTCTAAGCTGGTGCAGAGCGGTTTTTCGCAGAGAATGTGCTTGTTGGCGGCAACGGCGTCCAGTACCGCCACACCGTGCAGGTGATGAGGCAAGGCAATAATCACCGCATCGATCTCCCGGTAGTCAGCCAGCATCCTGCGCCAGTCGTGAAACAGCGCCGGGTTGTGGCCGAGCTGCTCGCTGCGCTGCTTAAGCTGCTCGTCCGAGACATCGCACAGGGCCGTGCAGACGAGCCTATCCGGGTGCGCCAGGATTCCTGCCGCATGGGCTTGCGAGATCCCGCCGGTACCGATGATGGCGAGCCGCAGTGGGGGGGTTGGTGTCATGCTTGCCTCCGAGAATCAGTAGTCAAGTATTCGAGTATTCGAGTAGGGGCGACCCCACGTGGTCGCCCGTTTTCATCCCTGGTGGTGAGCGATAGTTCATGGGCAATGCCTCCTATAGCCGATGGCGGACTTGCAGCTTAATCACGGCTGCCCGCCGGGCTGCCAGCTCACAACTGACGCGCCCGCTGTGCAGCTCGAGCGCTGCCTGGGGCCTACCGAGCAGATCGCAGCGCGTGGCGCCGGTCAGCTCGAGCCACCCCGAGCCGATGACTGCCCTCTGGGGCGCATCTGAGGCGTTCAGCAGCCGCACCGACAGGAACCACTCTTGCTGAGAGGTCTGACCCGCCGGACCAAACTCAAGGTGGAGCGTCTGAACCGGCTCCTCTGGCAGCGACAGCAGCGCCCCCTGGCTGGGCAGCACGGTCGAGTCGGCAGGCTCGCCGAGGTGTTGGACCAGAAGTTCTGCTTGTGCCGCCTCACGGCCCACGCGGTGCGCGTCCGCTTCGTTAAAAGGCCCGGCGTGCGGGCAGAGGCGGTAGCGGGCCACCACCTGTCCCGGCTGGTGCGCGCGGAAGTTGGTCTCCCAGTAGTTGTTGGTGACCCAGCCGAACAGGTATGGGCGGCCCAGGACGAACTCGCGCTGGTAATGCCCGAAGTGAAAATCGCCTAGCTGCACCATCGGGTTCTCGGGCATGGCGATGGTGATACCTTGCTGGTCGTTAGAGAAGTCCACCCAGTTTTGCACCGTGAAGTAGTCCCGGCAGACCCCAGGGAGCTGATCCACCTCGGGGATGATGGCCTGCGCGCCCACATCGATACGCGCAGTGGCCCCGGGCAGCTCGAACGGAAAGACGAGATAGGTGGCCTCGGGATGGTCGCTGAGGCCCAGTTGCCAGCGCGACACACATTCGATGTAGTCGCCATCAGCAGGCAGGCTAACCTCTTGCGTCAGCGGACCGGCGCAGCCGGGAGCCTCTATGGTCTGCACCACCGTAATCCCCAGCGGCGTGCTTCTCACCTGGTGGGCAAGGAGTCGGCTGGGAGCGCTGCGGCGCGCCCGCCAGCCCGGCCGCCAGCCCGACGGGATCTCCGCTAGCGGGGCCTCCCATGCCTGGTCGAACAAGAGCCGGCGCGGCCAGTCGTGAGCGGTATCCGCTACTTGCTCCTGCACGTACTGATGCAGGCGATACGGCGCGTTAGTATCCACCCACTCATGCTTAAGCCGCTTATCGTAAAGCGAGGCAATGCCCCCCCGCTCGCGATCAAAGGTGAGGCGGTAGCGGTGATTCTCTACCGTCGCATCCTCGCTAAGCCAGGCCGTAAGCTCGACTAGCGAGCGCCGCGGGACCACGGCGTAACCGAACCCCTCCACCGTAGTAGGCGGCAGCGCCCACTGGCTGGCCAGTTCGCGATCCTGATGGTGGCGGCCCGCCGTGGTATCGCTCGCCAGCCCGCGAGGATTGAGGGTAAAAGCCGGCACCGGGCCGCTCAGCATGCGCCGCCAGGGCATGGGGTTAAAGACTAACAGGTCGTCAGACTGCTTGGCGGTCGCTGTAGCGAGCCTATCGCGCTCCACCAGCTGCGCGAAGTCCGCCAGAGCGTCGCGCTGCAACAACCGGCTCAGGCTGCGGGCGGTATAGGCATAACTGGCCTTGTGGTACCACTGGCTGCGGGTGTCCTCGCTTTCCGGCTGCCGGATGGAGACGTCAGCCCCCCAGGTGTGCTCATCCCAGAGGTGCAGATTCCAGTAGGCAGCGTCGCGGTGCCGGGTGAAGGACTGCCGCGCCCAACGGCCCGCGCCGCCGAGAGCGGCAAAGAGGGCATCGGCGTGGCGCAGCGCCTCGCGGCTCCGGCGGTTGATGGCCACTTCGCGGGCCGAGCTAGCACAGCCAAAGTTCCAGAAGTCGGTCCAGTCGCCACGGAAGGTTCTAAGCTCGCTCAGGTAGGGCTTAACGGCCTCCCACCAGATGCGGGGCGTCGCCATGACCAGGCGCGGCTGCTTGCCCTGAGCGTTCCAAGTCTCGATAAACGGCGTAAAGTCGAAGACCGAGCCATTATCGCCATACGGGTGAATGCTCTGCAAGAGCAGGATCGGCAGCGGGTAGCCGATCTCCTGGAGGTAGGCTTGCAGGCGGGGCCAGCGCACGGCCTCAAACTCCTCAGCATTCCGGCCGATCCCTTCGCGCCAGCCTTTGTCGTACGGCCAGCCGTTGAAAACCGGCAGGCTGCGCCCGGACGGCCCCTGCCACCAGAACGGGTAGGGCCGGGGAGTCACGGGCCCGCCGAAGTGCGAGTTAATGGCCATCGTGAACCCCTCGATGCCGCAATCTAGCAGAACATCGACAAAGGGCCAGTTTACGCCGTTCACATCGCAGTGCATGGCGTGCTTGACGGTAAAGCCGTAATCGTCTCGCAGCGTGCGCACGAACTGCATCGACTCGATTAGCTGATCGGTGTCCACCAGTGGGGTCAGGTGCGCCAACATCCCAGTGATCTCGATCCGCCCAGCGCGCTCGAGCGCTTGCAGGCGCGCAATATCGCGGTCTGAGGCGTAGCGCAGCCAGGCTTGCAGCGTCGCCGTCGTCTCGACGGTCCAGCGGAAGGCCCCATCCCCCTCATGATCGGCATACCTGTCGGCTAGCCTTAGCGCCTCGTCGATAAAGCGGGTGGCTAGGTCCCAGAGGGTGGGCTGATCGACGGTGTAGCCGATATCGGTATGGCTGTGGTGGATCAGGTAGATGGTCTGGATCTCCGGCATACCGACTCCCGCGCCACCCCAAGTTCCTGCGACTCGCGCACCGGTCGTTCCTGCGACTCGCGCACCGGTCGTTCCTGCGACTCGCGCACGGTAGCGCTTAAGTCGCTAGACAACTGGACTAGTCCAATTTATACTGGCCTTATCCGCCTTGTCAACAAGGCCAACCATGCTCTGGCGCCGCACCACTCAGCCCATCCTGCCACCTCGCCACAGTCCGGCTCCCGCGGGGCGCTACGACCTGTACCCGGCCTATCCCCTGCCGGAGCGCAGTCATTCTGAAAGGCACCTGCAGCAGATCGGGCGCGGCTTTGCTGCGCTGGCCGAATGCTTGGCCGGGCACCCGCGGATCGTCATTGACGGCTATGGCGGCGTGCTCTGGCCGGTGTTTCGCGAGCGGCTGGAGCGAGCGTTGGTGGCATTAGAAGTAAAAGCTAGCTGGCTGACAGTTGACCAAGCCCTTAAGCCGGAAGCGGAGATAGCACGGTTAGTAGCGCCGTTCTTGGGCGATGACCCACTTTTCGGCACGCGCTTCACCGGGTCGCTCAAGGACTTCTTCGATCAGGCTAAGCTTAAGGCATTGCGTCCCGGCTCGGGGGTGAGCATCCTCTACGGCACCGGCGCCGCGCTGGCCGGTTGGAGTGAGGCGCTCCTGTTATACCTCGACGTGCCCAAGAACGAGATTCAGTACCGAGCACGCGCCGGTAGCATCGCTAACCTGGGCCGCAGCTCGGCAGACGACCCCAAAGTAATGTACAAACAGTGCTACTTTGTGGACTGGGTCGTGCTCAATCGACACAAAGCCGAGCTGCTGCCCCACCTCGACCTGATTGTTGACGCGCAGAACCCCGACGACCCCGCCTTTATGACCGGTGAGAGGCTACGCGCTGGGCTCGAGCGTATGGCGCACACCTTCTTCCGGGCGCGCCCCTGGTTTGAACCCGGCCCCTGGGGCGGTCAGTGGCTCAAAAAGACTATCCCTGCCCTAGCGCAAGACGCCCCCAACTACGCCTGGTCGTTCGAGCTGATCACCCCCGAAAACGGCCTGATTTTCGAGAGCGCGAGCCAAAGGCTGGAGGTCTCCTTTGATCTCCTGATGTATCAGAACCACCGCGCCGTCCTGGGTGATAGCGCCGAGCGCTTCGGTTACGACTTCCCCATCCGCTTCGACTATCTGGATACCTTTGAGGGCGGCAATCTCTCACTGCAATGCCACCCCCGAGCAGACTATATTCGCCAGTTTGGCGAGCGCTTCACGCAGGACGAAACCTATTACATCATGGACGCCAAACCTGGCGCGAAGGTCTATCTGGGATTTCGAGACGGTATCGACCCACAAGGCTTCGAGCAGGCGCTGTCTGGCTCGCTACCGCTGGAGGTCGAGGCCTTCGTGATGACCGTACCGGCACGCCAGCACGCGCTGTACCTGATTCCCAGCGGCACCATTCACTGCTCCGGCCAGGATGCGCTGGTGCTCGAAATCAGCGCCACGCCTTATATCTTCACCTTTAAGCTGTACGACTGGCTGCGACCCGACCTAGACGGACGGCCCCGGCCACTCAACGTTGCGCGGGCCATGGCCAACCTGGATTTCCAGCGCCAGGGCCAGCGTGTCCATCATGAGCTGATCTCGCAGCCACGCCTGCTCGTGTCAGGGCCGGGCTGGCAGGTAGTACATCTGCCTACTCACCAGGAGCACTTTTACGATGTACATCGCCTCGAATTCGATAAATGTCTGGAGGTTGCTACTGAAGGCTCCGTACACGTCCTCACGCTGGTAGCAGGCGAAGCCGTACTGCTAGAGACTGGGCCAGGCGCCCAGCAACTGTTCAGCTATGCCGAAACCTTCGTAGTGCCCGCCGCCGCCAACGCCTACCGCCTGACTAATCGGGGCGCTGTTCCCGCCAAGGTCATCAAAGCCTTTATCAAACCCGGACCCCAACCATGACCCGGCACGTCATCGCCATGGATGTCGGTGGGACCTCGCTCACGACCGGTCTCGTCCGGCAGGACGGCCAGCTAACTAACTTAAGCCGCACCGCCATCGACTCCTCCGGCACGGCGGAAGAGCTTCTGAGAGCTTTCACCGACGCGCTAAAGAGCTGTTTAGCGCGCGCTCAAGTGGCCCGGCTGACGCCGGTAGGAATCGGTATCGCTATCTGCGGGCCGTTTGACTATCAGCGCGGCATTAGCCTGATGCAAAACCTCGGCAAGTACGACCATCTCTACGGCGTCAACGTTAAGCAGGAGCTGCGCTACAGGCTGGCGCTGCCACCATCGTTACCCCTCGTGTTTGATGTCGATAGCTGGAGCTTTGCTCGCGGCCAAGCCTGGTTGGGCGCCGCCCGGCACTACCGCCGATTTATCGCTTTTACCATCGGCAGCGGCGTCGGTAGCGCGTTTGTGGTCGATGGTGAGGTGGTCGCGGACGGGCCGGGCGTGCCGCCGCTCGGTTGGATTAGCGGGCAGCCCTACCAAGACGGCATTCTCGATCATTACGTCGGGCGGCATCATCTGATCGCCCGCTATCAGGCGCTGACCGGGCTGAGGCTCGAGGTAGCGGAGATCGCCCAGCGGGCCCGCCAGGGCGAAGCGGAGGCGGCTAGCGTCTTTAGCGAGGTCGCAACAACGTTAGGCAACTTTATCCGCGAACGGCATGTCATCCCCTTTGGTGCCGAGTGCCTGGTGTTTGGCGGGCGGATCGCGCAATCGTTCGCCCTGCTGCGGCCGGCGCTAAGGCAAGCGCTAAAGGGGGTCTCCGGGCTCAAGGCTATCCTGGCTGTCAAGAACAGTGTGCGCAGCTCTTTGCAGGGGGTGACCAGGCTGGTTTTGATCTTACCTAGCGGTTGTCGGATAAGATAATTAACGTTTGGGCCGCGCCCGGTGCCGGCCAGCAAAGGATGCCCTATGACGCTTACCACTCCACAACGGCTCGAGCGGCTCAAGGTCCGCCTCGATGAGCTCCGGTTCTGGCTGGTCCGTGATCACCTAGACCTTACCCACTGGTCGTTTAACGGTCTGCCATTGGCGCTAGGCGCTCCCTGGCCCGAGCGGGGCGGCGTGCAGCAGTTAACCCACCCCGAAGTTGCTATTCCCGCAGCCTGGCCCCTTACTGAGACTAGGCTCGAGCTCGACGTCGGCGGTGAAAGCCTATTGACTGTCGCCTACGCCCGCAATCAAGAGCAGTTTGGTCTCGACCCTTACCATCAGCGTTTCCCCTTGCAGGCCGACACCTTTAGCCTCCAGCTCGAGCTGGTCGCCCGGCTTCCGTTTGGCGTCCCACATCCCGACCCGCGCCTGCGCTTAGCCCGTGCGGTATGGCTCGACACCACACTAGACAGCTACTGCCGCCTGCTCAGCCTGGTTCTCGAAACCGCCCACCGGCTCGCCGAGCAGGAGGTGGCACCAGTCTTGCTGCGCGCCGCCGAACGCTCGCTCACCATCCTCGACTGGCCTAGCCACACCCCAGACTACCTGCCTCGCTTACAGGGGAGCGACCTGTTTAATCGCCTGTGGCAAGCCCCGAGCGGCCTGAGCAGCCATCCGCCGGCCTTGAGCGAAGCTCAGCGCGACAGCGTAATATCGGCTCACGAACAGCTTAAGCGCGACCTGCGCGAGCTGCAAACCCGCTATCCGCCCCAGGGAAGGCTGCTCCTCTCGGGCCACGCCCATATCGACCTGGCCTGGCTGTGGCCGATTGAGGAGACGCGCCGCAAAGCGCAGCGGACCTTCTCTGGGATGCTGTCTCTGCTGGCACGCTACCCCGAGTTCACCTTCAACCAGTCGCATGCGCAGTACTACGCCTGGCTGGAAGAGGATGACCCGAATCTGCTAGCCGGCATCAAGGCTTATGCGCGAGCGGGCCGCTGGGAGCCGATCGGCGGCATGTGGGTTGAGCCTGACACCAACATGCCGACCGGCGAGTCGCTAGCGCGGCAGCTCCTGTACGGCCAGCGCTACTTTGAACAGCAGTTCGGCAGCCTGCACCGCGTCGGCTGGCTACCTGACTGCTTCGGCTTCGCCCCGGCGCTGCCGCAAATCTATAAACTAGCCGGTATCGACAGCTTCTTTACCACCAAGACCAATTGGAACGAGACCAACCGCTTCCCCTACGACCTGTTCTGGTGGGAAGGCCTCGACGGCACGCGCCTCTTGGCCCACACTTTCTTTAACCCTAAGGATGGCTATAACGGCCTTTTTGAGGCCGAGACGCTGCACGCGGTGTGGAGTCACTACCGTGGCAAGCAGCAGCATCCCGAAGGGCTCCTGACCCTCGGCTACGGCGACGGGGGTGGCGGGACGACCACCGAAATGCTCGAGCGCCAACGCGCTGCCGAAGTGCTACCGGCGCTGCCCCAGACCCGCTGGGGGCGAGTTGATGATTACTTTATGCGCCTCCACCAGACCGCCCAGACCGAACCGCTGCCGGTCTGGCTGGGCGAGATCTACCTCGAGCTGCACCGCGGCACCCTGAGCAGCCAGGGCCGCACCAAGCGCCTGCACCGCCAGGCCGAGCGCAGCCTGTTAGCCGCCGAAGTCATAACCGGCCTGCTCGCGCTGCAAGGCGGCGACCTCCCGACGCTGCAAGGCGGCGACCTCCCGACGCTGCAAGGCGGCGACCTCCCGACGCTGCAAGGCGGCGACCTCCCGACGCTGCAAGGCGGTAAGGCTCCGGGATCGCTCGAGCCCCTCTGGCGCGAGTTGCTCAAAAACCAGTTTCACGACATCCTACCGGGCTCCTCCATCGGCGAGGTCTACGCGCAGGCCGAGCGCGAGTTAGCCACGGTAACAGCCCAAGCCGAAGCCGTAGCGCGCGATGGGCTTCAGCAGCTAGCCGGTGCGGTAGCGCCCGGCGAGCACCCCGGCCTAGTGATCGTCAATCCAGAGCTTAGCGAGCGCCCTGTGCGGGCGAAGCTCAGCGAGGCCGTCCCCGGCGCGCAAGCGGTGGCTGGCGGCTATGTCATCAGCGACCGGCGCACCGTGCCCGGTCTGGCCGCCGCCGTACACTTAGACTTTACGCCGCTGGCCGGGCTAAGCGTCTCTCAGCGCCATCTGGAGAACGCCTTGGTGCGCGTGGAGCTAGCTGAAGATGGCACCCTGGCCCGGGTCTGGGACAAACGCGCCGGGCGCGAGGTGCTGGCTGGGCGCGGCAATCAGCTCTGGGCCTTTGTAGACAAGCCCCGTAACTGGGACGCTTGGGACATCGATGTGGACTATCGGGCACAAGGTCAGGAGCTTACCGACTTAGCCAGCCGCGAGGTTATCGAAGCCGGCCCCCATCGGGTCGCGGTGCGCCTAGTACGGCGCTTCCGCGCTAGCACGATTACCCAGGAGCTAAGGCTGTGGGCTAACTCGGCGCGCTTGGAGTTCGCCACTCACATCGCTTGGCACGAGCGGCACTGGCTCCTTAAGGCTCGCTTCCCAGTAGCGGTGCGCTCCGAGTACGCCACCTTTGAAACGGCCTACGGCGTAGTGCGGCGCCCTACCCACAGCAATACCTCCTGGGACGCCGCCCGCTTCGAGGTGGCCGGGCACCGCTTCGCCACTCTGAGCGAGCCCGGTTACGGGGTGGCCCTGTTAAATGACGGTCGCTACGGCCATCACGCTCTGCCCAGTGAACTCGGCCTCACGCTGTTGCGCTCGCCTGCGCTCCCCGACCCCTATGCCGATGAAGGTGAGCACCGCTTCCGCTATGCCATCTATCCTTACAGCGGTTCCTGGTTGGAGGGCGGCTTGCTGATGGAGGCCGAAGACCTTAATCAGCCGTTAAGGGCGTACCCGGTCGCAACAGCGCGCGAAACGGCCTGGCAACCGCTACGCCTGGAAGGGCTGCCGGTGGCACTGGGGGCACTCAAGGGTGCGGAAGACGGCCATGATCTGATCTTGCGCGTCTACGAGCCGCAAGGGGCGCGGGGAGGGCTTAAACTGACGCTGCCCGAGGGTTGGCAGCTAGCCGGTGAGGTCGATCTGCTCGAGCGTCCCCTGGCCGAGTCACCGGGCATCCGGCCATTTCAGGTCAAGACCTGGCGGCTCACCCGTACCCCATGACCCACCGCACCGGGTCATCGCGCAGGCAAGCGCTCGCGTAGCTGCCGCTTGAGGCGGGCCAAGATGGCGGCCATCCCGCGCAACCGCAGCGGCGAGATCACTGCGGCTAACCCCATCGCGGTGTAGAACTGCTCGGGGGTGTTAAGCACCTCCTCCGGGCTTAGGCCGCTGAGGCCCTCGCTCAAGATGCCGGCAAAGCCTCGGGTAGTCGGCGCCTCTGGCGGGGCGTGAAAATACAGCGTGACCCTGCCGCCTTGGATCTCGGTGGCCACAAAGAGCGGGGTCTGGCATTCATGCACCTGCTCCATAGCCTCGAGTCGCCCGGCTAGGTGCGGCGGCAGCGGGGCGACCTTGTTAGTGTAATCAAGCAGCAGCTGCAGCCTGAGCGGCTTGGGCGTCTGCTTGAACGCCTCCACGATGGCTTGCAGTTTAGAGGGTACGGCCATAGCGCCAGCATACGCGCTTGTCACCGGCTATGACGTGGTTTACGCAGCATGACTGGCGGTTTACACTACTCACGATGCAGCCCACCCGACCCTTTAGTCTGCTGGCCTCGGTCTATGACGCCATCATGAGCGATGTTGACTACGACGACTGGGGCCGCTTCATCTTAGCTACTGTCACGGCGCGGGGGTGGCAGGGCCGCCTGGCGCTCGACCTCGGTTGCGGCACCGGCAACTCCTCGTATCCCTTGCAGCGGCGCGGGCTGGAGGTGATCGGCGTAGATGCCTCAGCCGAGATGCTCGCCGTAGCGCAGCAGAAATACCCTGACATCCAGTTTTTGGAAGCCAACTTTACCGACTTCGAGCTGCCCTGGCCGGTAGACTTGGCGGTGTCGGTCTTTGATTCGCTCAACAACCTCCTCACACCGGAGGCCTTCTTGCTAACCGCCGAGCGGGTCTGGCACCACTTGACCCCCGGCGGCGCCTTCATGTTCGACGTCAACACCACCCCTGGCCTGCGCGAGCTGTGGGAGGGCAGCCGCGCCGAAGGCTGGGTCGGCGATATCTACTACCGCTGGGAGCATAGCTTCGATGAAGTTACCCAGCTTGCTAAGGTCGAAGCCTACTGCACAGACTCTGAGCGCGCCTTTACCGAAGTCCACTTCGAGCGCCCCTACGACCCGCCGGAGCTGCGGGTATTGCTGGCTAAAGCCGGCTTTACCGAGATCGAGATGCTCAGCTATCCCGACGGCACCCCCGCCAGCGAGGAGGAGCCGCGGGTGTGGGTACTGGCCCGCAAACCGTAGCACACCCCCTCTGGCACCCTTGGGGAAAAGCCCGGTACCATGGCGATCCTTTGGTTACGCCCTGCGGCTCGCTACTCTCACCATCACCTGAGCGTATAATCAGGGTTATGAAAGCCATCTTGCTATTGCTGGCTCTGGCGAGCTTTGCTCAGGCCGCCGATATCGGCATCTCCCCGCCCCGGCTGGAGCTCGTGGCCCAGCCCGGCGAAACCATCACAGCCACGGCTACGGTGTTGACCACCGCTGCCAGCGCACAGCAGATCGCTAGCGAACTCAGCGACTGGACGCTGGATTCTGCTGGCAACCTGGCCTTCTTCCCGGCGGGCAGCCTGCTGCATAGCGCCGCACCGTTCCTGGAGCTAGACGCCAGCGACTTTATCTTGCCGCCGGGCGGCTCACGCGAGGTACGCTTGGCCTTTACCGTGCCTGCCGAGGCCGAGGGCACCCTGCACGGCATGGTCTTTTTTACCGTGGTGCCACCCCCTGTCGAACTGCCCGGTGGAGGGGTGGGGGTAATGACCACCACCCGCGTCGGCCTGACCGTCTACGTGACGGTCGCTGGCACCGAACAACTCGGCTCGGAGCTGCTCGACTTCTATCAACTCGATGAGCGGACCCTGGCCGCGGTGGTGGTCAATACCGGCAACACCGTGATGCGGCTAAGCGGCACCATCGAGCTGCGCGATGAAGCGGGCCAGGTGGTACACCGGCTTGAAGTCCCGGATGTGCCGGTCTTGCGCGAGAGCGAGCGCGAGATAACCTTTACGCTGCCAGACGAGGTAAAGCCGGGCTTCTACGTGGCGCTGGCGCTGATTCAGGATAGCCGAGGCGGGCTGCTGGCCGGGGAGCTGCCCATCGAAGTGCCATGAAGCGCTGTGCCCTGCTGCTAGTAGCTCTGCTGGCGTGCGGCGCTGCTTATGCGCAACAAGGGCCAGGGCGATACGGCAACGTAAGATTCAGCCATTTACCTCCAGCGCCGGTGAGCTTCACCGTTACCCCAGCGGCCTATGCTGCGGCCCTGGCCTGTGCCGGGTGCAACTTTCTCCACCCTGATCCTGGGATGCCTGTCGTCCTGGAGGTCGAGGGGCGAAGTGCAAATCACCCCTATACGCTGGAGGTCTTTCACAGCGGCTTTAGCCTTGTCAGCCCCTTGCATCTCGAAGCGCGCCACACCGTGAGGTTGAGGGGCACCAGCGGGATCCTCTTCACCATCCCCTGGTTGCCTATTACCGAGGTCCCCAGGCAGCTCTTCACCCAAAGCCAGGTCACAGGGGACGTGTTGGTCACGGTTGAGTACCGCTTGCGCGTCACGGGGAACGAGCCGGCGGGAACCTTTACGGCCGGCGTGACCCATCGTATCCGCCAGAACGACTCGGTGGCGACGCACGATGTGCGCGTCGTTCTGCCGTCGTTTTTGACGCTGCGCCTGGTGGGCCAGCTCGCCCCTGGCCTCAGCCACACCGTGAGTTTTGATTATAGCCAGGCTACGTCGGCCTATCTGCACGCGGTTAGCTCCGGCACCCCGCTGGCAGTGACCAGCAGCAGCTTTGAACGTATCGAAATCAGCACCAACCATCCGACCGGCTTTACCGTAACCGTGATAGTGAGTGAAACGCCGCTGCGAGACCGCCTGCGGCTATTAGGCGCGCCCGCCCATGGCCGGCGCCTTAGTAGCAGCGGGCCGACTAACGGCTTTGTCACTTTGTTCACCGCCGGCGACTTTGGCCTAGTAGTGGACGGCGGCGAAACGCCGGGGCTGTACACCTTCACTGTGACCTACGAGGCGGGGCGCAACCCTTAAGGCGCCAGCACCCGGAAGCGCAGCTCCTGCTGGTAAACCCTGCCGTCAGCCGTGACAGCCTGCACACTGAGGGTATAGACGGCGTCCGCAGCGTCGTTAGGGATAGCCAGGGTGCCAGCCCAGCGGCCCGGCGTTTCTTCCACGAGCGATACCGCAGTACCAAAGGGTTGGGTGAAACTTACCGCACTAGCCTCAAAGTAGGTCACTACACTCACCGTCAGCACCCCACCCGGACGCACCGGCGCGTCGCTGGTCAGCTCGAGCACGGGGGCCGCGGCGTCGATCACAAGCTGCCCCCGGCGGGTGGCTTCGGCCTCTCCGGCACGCACCACCACGGTAAAGCCATAGACGCCCGGCGCGGCGATAAGCGGCACCACCACGCGACCGGACCAGATGCCCTGCTCGATCGGCTCGAGGTCGTGGGTGGCGTCTGGGGTTACTACCTGCACGCTGTCGGCCTCGCCCTGCACCACTACTTGCACCAGCGGCGCGGCGCCGGGGGGCAGGCGCTCCGCCTCAACCGCGATGCTGCGGATGCGCAGGGCACGGGGCACAAAGGGCTGCGGCCGGACCGGCTGCACCAAGAAAGTTACCTCGGTCGGCAGGCCGGGCTGAAGCTGCCAGGTCTGCTGCGCCTCCCCTACCACCGTGGCCCCCAGGGGCAGCTCAACGAGCCGCACCGCCACCGGGCCGGGCAACAGGCCGCGCACCTGAAAGCTCCCAGTTTCATCAGTAGCGACTAAGCGGCGCAGCCCTTCGGCATCGGTCAGCAGCAGCCGCGCCGCCACGCCGCGGAGCGGTTGATCCGGCAGGCCGTCCCCGTCACGATCTTCTAGCACCAATCCGCTCAGCGCAGTGGTAGCGACCGCCGTCAACGTCACGGTGGTCACCGCTTGCACCTCAATCTCCACCTCAAGGCTGGGTTCTAGCAAGCGGTAGGCGATCGGCAGCGTGGCCAGCTCAACCGCTAAGTGGTAGCGGCCCGGCGGCAGCTCGGCGCGGAAGCGCCCGGCTGCATCGCTCGCGAGGCGGTAGCGCCCCAGCGTGACGATCACGCCTGGCAGCGGCCGGTCGCCAACCTGCACCAGCCCATCCAGCACGCCCAGGCGTCGGCCACCGGCAGCCGTCACCAGTGCGGGCGGAACCTCCACGGCAAAGGCGTAGCCCCCGCTCAGGCGCAGCCCGAGCGACCAACGGTCGGCCAGAGCAGGCGCATAGCTGTAAGCCAGCGAGGCGCTCAGGCCGACGCGCCACGGCCCCTGGCGATAGCTCAGCGCAGCGCCAGCACCCAAGGCTTGCTCGCCGATGTTCCAACCGCCGCTCAGGGCCAAGGTAACCGGCGACAGGGTGAGTTGATAGAGCAGGCCGACGTTTCCGTCAAGCCGCGCCACCCCTGGATAGTAGGTCAGGCGCGCCCTCAGATTGAGATGGTCCTCAGCGCTGCGCGTCCAACTGCCATCAAGCTCAAGCCCCAACCCTACGGCATTGTGACGCAGCCCGAAGGCCAGCGCGTGCCAGCCGCCCGCCACTTGAGCCTGATAAGCCAGCCGGACAAAGCTCTCGGCGCCGAGCTGGGCGCTTAGCCGCAGAGGTCCGGAGAGCGCCGCGCTGAGGCCGATCCGCCCCCCCAGGCGGGCCTCCGGCGCCAGCGGCACGGTGGCGTCGCCATAAACGGTCAGCTCGCCCTGGCGATAGTCGGCCCTAGCAGTTAGCCGCGCCGCCCGCTGGCCCAGCCCCTGGGCTTCAAGACCGGCCCGCAAGTGGCCGGGGAGGCCGTCGGCCTCACCAGCTACAGCGACACCGAAAGCCCCTTGGCGGTAGTCTAGCTCCGCTGTGAGGCTTCCCGCTAGCAGCTCGGCCCGCAACCGGGCCAGCGGCAGACCCGCGCTCAGCCCCAGCGCCGCCGCCACGCTGTAGCCGGGGGGCGTCAGCGCTCCGGCAATCGCAGCGGCAAAGCGCTCCTCCCCAATCCCGCCGAGCGCCGCGGCCACCCCCCACCCCTCCTGCTGCCAGCTCCCCGCCACACCGAAATCAGTAGGCAGGTTAAGGCGGAAGGGGTCGCGCCAACCGCCACCTAAGCGGAGGCTTAAGCCGTTAAGCGCCACTTCGGCAAACGAGCGCTGCCACCCCGGCATGGCCAGTTTGGCCTCCAGCGTGCTGAAGTCCGACAGCGGCCCCTCGAGACTCAACCCCGCTCCCCAGCCGCCGTTAAGCTCGAGCCCGGCAGTAAGCTCGGCGCTTAGGCGGAGCGGCTCCGGCGGCGGCGCACCAAAACGGATTACGTTCACTGTGCGCCGCAGCTCTACCCCACGCTCGTTCGTTAGCTCGAGCGTGTAGAAGCCGTCCGCGGGGACCGTTAAGCTCTTTTCCCGGCGCTCGCCCGGCGCCAGGCTGAGCGCATGCCGCGCTAGCAGCTCGGTGCCGCGCAGCAAGCGCAGCTCAGCTCGGTCCGGATTGTTGCCGCGGTTGGTAACCACCACTGTGAAACCGTCGGGGGTGAGCGTCACCTCGCGCGGCGCGTCTAACTGGAGGTCAAGCAGCTCGCTAACGGTCAAGGCTACCGCGCTCTGGCGGCGCTCGGTCGGGGTTAATACCGTCAGGGTAAGGGTTTCGCTGATGAAGGCCAGCGCGTCAGCGGGGACTTCCACGGTCACAGCTACCGGCGCACTGCGGCCCGGCGCAAGCTGCACCGTCCCCGGCTGCCGCAGGATGCGCCAGCCGCTAGCTGACTCAGCGCTGACCTCAACCGTCAGGGGGTCTGCCGCCTCCAGCCGAAAGACTAACGTCACGAACTCGCCGGGGGCGGCCAAGCGGTCCGGGGGCGCCAGGATAGTTAGCGCTTGCGCTTGCGCAAGTAGCGCCAGGAAGAGGATGAGACCGGCCCGTAGCACTTAAGGCTAGTCTATACTGTGCGCGGCTAAGCTCGAACACCTCAGCATAACAGCAACACGCTGTAGGTAGTGGGTTGTGGGAAAAGCCCAACCGACTGCCTGCTGCCAAGCGCCCACTGCCCGCTACTTTTCTACCTGACCAGCTCCATCTCAGCCGCCGGGTAAGAGCCGAGGAACTTGACAAAAGCCGCCTTGCGCATCAGCCCGGCCAGAGCCGCCTGCACGTTGGCGTCCTCAATATGCCCCTCGATGTCGATATAGA
>Ga0208610_100178_pt1 | contig 26581 bp, 15 predicted proteins | sample SubbioR11Jul_8A2_FD_184815 | JGI IMG/M metagenome (GOLD analysis project Ga0208610, IMG submission 184815) | Serpentinite rock and fluid subsurface biosphere microbial communities from McLaughlin Reserve, California, USA - CR11Jul_8A2 (SPAdes) | ecosystem: Environmental > Terrestrial > Deep... | reverse complement strand
AACTCGTTGCCGCGGCCCCACTCCTCGCGCAGGATGGTGACGATGGCCTCGGCGTGGTTGTCGTCCTTGGCGAAGACCAGCGTCTTGGGCAGCTCCTGCCGCTGCGGGAAGAGGTCGCTCTGCCAGCGTTGGTACAAGGTGCGTGCGATTGCGCGGATCTGGTCGGGCGTCTGCACGCTGCGGTCCAGCTCTTCGGGCGCGTACTCGAAGTCGTCGTCGAGCTGCCAGTCGCGCCGGGCGCGGGTGGGCTTGTCCAGCACCTGCAGCCAGTAGCCGGCTTCCACCCGGCTTCCGGCCTCGGTGACCTCGGTCCTGATGCGGTAGACGTCGTAGTTGACGTTCACGCCGTCGGCCACCGCCTGCGGGTGGCCGTACTCCATCACCAGGTTCTGGTTGAAGAAACCGAAGGTCTGCTTGTTGGGCGTGGCGGTCAGTCCGATCAGGTAGGCGTCGAAGTACTCGAGCACCTGGCGCCACAGGTTGTAGATGGAGCGGTGCGCTTCGTCGGTGACGATGATGTCGAAGGTCTCGATCGGGAAGGCGGGGTTGTAGTCGATGGGCTCCGGTTCCTTGAACAGGCCCTCCACGCGTTCGGTGGATACTTCGTCCGCTTCTTCGGGCAGCTCGCGACCCTTGAGCATCGAGTACATGCGCTGGATCGTGCAGATGCACACGCGCGCGGTCTTGTCGAGGTTGTTGCTGGTGAGGTACTGGACGATGTACTCCTCGCCGAACTTGTAGTTGTTGACGGGCGAGACGTACTGGTCGAACTCCTTCTTCGTCTGCCGGCCGAGGTTGCCGCGGTCGACCAGGAACAGCACGCGGCGCGCACCCGCGAACTTGATCAGCCGGTAGATGAAGCTGATGGCGGTGAAGGTCTTGCCGCTGCCGGTGGCCATCTGGATCAGCGCGCGCGGCTTGTTCTGCGCGAGGCTGGCTTCGAGGTTGCGGATGGCGGTGATCTGGGCGGGCCAGAGCTTGAAGTCGGACCATTCGGTGACCAGCGGCGGCAGGTGGCGGACGCGGTGCAGGAAGGTGCCGAGGGCGTAGGGGGCGGGGGCTTCGTTGGCGGCGAATTGGGGCCCGACCGGAGCCTGCCCCCGAGTGCTTGAATCGGGGGCCGGGGCGACGGGCGAGATGTGGATTCCCGCTGCAGCCTGCCCCCGAGTGCTTGAATCGGGGGCGGGAATGACACCTGGCGCGGCGCCGAGCCAGTCGGCCAGCGTGGTGGGTGTGTGGAACGCGAACACGTTGCGCGCGCGCGGCTCGGGGTCGAGGCGGTTGGTGAAGTGCGTCTCGAGGCCGGTGCTTTCGTAGAGGAACGGCAGCGGCCGGCGGTGCGCGGGCAGCGCAACGGGCAGGCCCTGCGCGTAGCGGGCGGACTGCGCTTCCACGCCGGTGAGCGTCGCTCCCTTCTTCTTGGCCTCGACGATGGCGGCGGCCTTGCCGTCCACGTAGAGCAGGTAGTCGGCGGTGCCGTGGCCGGGGTTGAGCTCGAACTCGCGCAGCGCCACGCCGCGCGCGGCCGTGAGATCGGCGGCCTTGAAATCCTGAACGGCCCAGCCGGCTGCGCTGAGCAGCCGGTCGATGCTTTGGCGGGCTTGTTGTTCGGGGGTCATCCGGCGGAGCGGGTGCGTTGCCGCCGGAGTGTACGAACGATCGGCAAGCGCCGGACACAGAGCAACGGCGGGCCGGTGCGAGCTGCCTGAGAGGCGCCTGCGACAGACAGTCAGCGAAGCCCGACTTCGCTAAGCCCGCTTCGGTGGGGAAGACTCGGCAATCCTGGCGCGCGAAGTCACGAGATGCTGCCAAGGCCGCCGTGAACGCGGCGGCCTAGCAAGCCCTCCCCGCCTACACGTCGATGTTGCTCGCCGCCAGCGCGTTGCTCTCGATGAAGCGCTTGCGCGGCTCGACCTCGTCGCCCATCAGGGTGGTGAAGATCTGGTCGGCGCCGATCGCATCTTCGATCTGCACCTTGAGCAGGCGGCGCACCGCCGGGTCCATCGTCGTGAACCAGAGCTGCTCCGGGTTCATCTCGCCCAGGCCCTTGTAGCGCTGCTTGCCGACTGCGGCCTCGGCCTGCGCCAGCAGCCAGCGCATGGCGGCGCCGAAGTCGGCCACCGGCGCCTCCTTCGACTTCTCGCCTTCGCCGCGCGCGACCTTGGCGCCGGCGCCGATCAGGCCGCGGAAGGTCCGGGCGGCGCGGTTCAGCGCGGCGTAGTCGGCGCCGTGGGTGAACTCGGCGTCGATGCCGCTGGCGCGCACGTTGCCGTGGTGGCGGCGCTCGATGCGCAGGCGGTGCTTGTCGGTGGCGGCGTCGTGGATCGCGTGCACCTCGACCGTGTGGTTGCCGAGCGCCTCGCGCAGCAGCGCCGCGCTCGCCTGCGCGGCGCCGGCGTCGTCGAGGTTCAGCTCGACGCCGTCGGCGATCGCCTGCAGCGCGCCGCGGTCGATCACCTGCGCCACGCGCTCGATCACGGCGTCGGCGAGCAGGTACTGGCGGGCCAGCTCGGCGAGCGCGTCGGCGGCGATGGCGTGACCGCTGGCCACCGCGCTCGCGTCCGGGTACAGGCGGGCGCCGTCGAGGGCGAGGCGCAGCAGGTAGTGGCCGAGTTCGTGGTCGTCTTTCAGGTAGCGCTCGTCGCGACCGTGCTTGACCTTGTACAGCGGCGGCTGGGCGATGTAGATGTGGCCGCGCTCGACCAGTTGCGGCATCTGCCGATAGAACAGCGTCAGCAGCAACGTGCGGATGTGGGCGCCGTCGACGTCGGCGTCGGTCATGATGATGATCCGGTGGTAGCGCAGCTTGGCCGGGTTGAAGTCCGGGCCGATGCTGGTGCCGAGCGCGGTGATCAGGGTGGCGATCTGCTCGGAGCCGATCAGTTTGTCGAAGCGCGCGCGCTCGACGTTGAGCACCTTGCCGCGCAGCGGCAGCACCGCCTGGAACTTGCGGTCGCGGCCCTGCTTGGCGCTGCCGCCGGCCGAATCGCCCTCGACGATGTACAGCTCGCACTTGGCCGGGTCCTTCTCCTGGCAGTCGGCGAGCTTGCCCGGCAGTCCGGCGCCATCGAGAACGCCCTTGCGGCGGGTCATCTCTCGCGCCTTGCGCGCCGCTTCGCGCGCGCGCGCCGCCTCGACGATCTTGCCGCAGATGATCTTGGCGTCGGCCGGCTTCTCGAGCAGGAAGGCCGCCAGCGCCTTGGCCACCACGTCGTCGACCGCCGGCCGCACCTCGGAGGAGACCAGCTTGTCCTTGGTCTGCGAGCTGAACTTGGGCTCGGGCACCTTGACGCTGAGCACGCAGGCCAGTCCCTCGCGCATGTCGTCGCCGCTGGTCTCGACGCGCGCCTTCTTGTCGAGCTCGTTGTCCTTGATGTAGTTGTTGATCACGCGCGTCATCGCCGCGCGCAGGCCGGTGATGTGGGTGCCGCCGTCGCGCTGCGGGATGTTGTTGGTGAACACCAGCAGCGATTCGTTGTAGCTGTCGTTCCACTGCATCGCCACCTCGACGCCGACGCCGACGCCGCCGGCGGCCGACTCGCCGGCGACATGGAAGATGTTCGGGTGCAGGACGGTCTTGGCGCGGTTGATGTACTCGACGAAGCCCTTGACGCCGCCGGCGAAGGCGAAGTCCTCCTCCTTGCCGCTGCGCTGGTCGATCAGGCGGATGCGAACGCCGTTGTTGAGGAACGACAGCTCGCGCAGCCGCTTGGACAGGATCTCGTAGTGGAACTCGACGCTGCCGAAGACCGCCTCGTCGGGCAGGAAGTGGACTTCGGTGCCGCGCGTCTCGCTCGCGCCCAGCACGTGCATCGGCGAGACGCTCTCGCCGGCGATCGTCTCCAGCCGGCGGTTCTGCACCGCGCCGGCGTGGAACTCCAGGTAGTGGACGCGGCCGTCGCGGCGCACCGTCAGGCGCAGCCACTTGCTGAGCGCGTTGACGCAGGACACGCCGACGCCGTGCAGGCCGCCCGAGACCTTGTAGCTGTTCTGGTCGAACTTGCCGCCGGCGTGCAGCTCGGTGAGCGCGATCTCGGCGGCGCTGCGCTTCGGGTCGTGCTTGTCGTCGAACTTGATGTCGGTCGGGATGCCGCGGCCATTGTCGATCACCGAGATCGAGTTGTCGGTGTGGATCGTGACGACGATGTCGTCGCAATAACCGGCGAGCGCCTCGTCGATCGAGTTGTCGACCACCTCGAACACCATGTGATGCAGGCCGGTGCCATCGTGCGTGTCGCCGATGTACATGCCGGGGCGCTTGCGCACCGCTTCCAGACCTTCGAGGATCTGGATGCTGGCGGCGCCGTAGTCGCCGCCGTTGCCGGGCAGGGGCGCGGCCGCAGGCTGATCGGCGGGCGGATTGGGGACTGCGGACATCGGCAATTCCTCGTCGGGCGGCGGCATGGCGGCGCCCGAATTCGTTGCGGTTGCGCGCGGGCCACCGCGCGTGTGATCGCCGGCGTCCGGGCGCCGGCCTGGCCGCGCGCGGCGGCTCGGCCGGCACGCGCGAACGCCTGGCGCCTCAGATCCTCATCGGCATGACCACGTACTTGAAGCGCTCCGAATCGGGCATCGTGATCAGCGCGCTGCCGAGCGCGTCGCCGAGCGCGAACTTGACCTGCTCGCACCTGAGGTTGGCGAGCACGTCGAGCAGGTAGGTGACGTTGAAGCCGACGTCGAGCGGCTCGCCGCCGTAGTCGATGTCGAGTTCCTCCTGCGCTTCCTCCTGGTCGGCGTTGGTCGAGGTGATCTTCAGGCTGCCCGGAGCGAGCACGATGCGCACGCCCTTGAACTTGTCGGTGGTCAGGATCGCCGAACGCTGCAGCGCGTGCATCAGCTCGTCGCGGCCGACGACGAACTCCTTGCTGTTGCCGACCGGGATCACGCGCTGGTAGTCGGGGAACTTGCCCTCGACCAGTTTCGAGATCAGCTCGATCGAGCCGAAGCTGAACTTCACCTGGTTGGCGGCCATCTGCACCCGCACCGGATCCTCGCTGTCGGGCAAAAGGCGCATCAGTTCGAGGATCGTCTTGCGCGGAACGATGGCCTCGATCCGGCCGGCGCCTGCGCTCGACTCTGATCGGGCGGCGGCGCCGTCGCGGCCGACCTCGACCAGCGCCAGCCGGTGGCCGTCGGTGGCCACCGCGCGCACCACCGAGGCCTCGACCACCAGCAGCATGCCGTTCAGGTAGTAGCGGATGTCCTGCGCGGCCATCGCGAAGTGCGCCATCGCCAGCAGGTACTTGAGCGCCGCCGCCGGCAACGTGAAGTCGGCCGAGGCCTCGGCCTGGGCCACGGTCGGGTACTCGTCGGCGGCCAGCGTCTGCAGGTTGAAGCGGCTCTTGCCGGACTGCAGCGTGAGCTTGCGACCGGCCAGCGACAGCGTGACATCGGACTCCGGCAGCGCGCGCAGGATGTCGACCAGCTTGCGCGCCGCCACCGTGGTGGCGCCACTGTCGCGACCGGCGCCGATCTCGGCGCTGGTCTCGATCTGGATCTCCAGGTCGGTGGCGGTGAAGGAGACGCGGTCGCCGTCCTTGCGCAGCAGGATGTTGGCGAGGATCGGCAGGGTCTGCCGGCGCTCGACGATGCCGCTCACCACCTGCAACGGTCTGAGCAACGCATCGCGGGGCGCTTTGACGAGTTGCATGATTTGTTCTTCCTTCTGATTAGGACTAGGAGCTAGTAGAGAGCGTAGCGCCTGGGGACAAGTGGCGCAGGGCCTTGACCCACAAGGCCCGGCGCCGCCGGCAAGGCTGTTGGCAAGCGCGTACGGCGGCGCGGCGGCGGCTGTGGAGAAAAAGGACAACCGACGATCGACGCGCGCCCGCCGGCCACGGCAGGCGCAGTTGTCCCGCTTTCTGCACAGGTTGTCGGTGAGCGATTCACAGGCTGTCCACAGGGTCGGCGGCGCGGCTCAGCCCTTGAGCGCCTGCTCGAGCACGTGCAACGTGCGGTTCAGGTCGGTGTCGGTCAGGCGCTCGCCGCCGATCTTGCGCACCGCGTGCAGCACGGTCGTGTGGTCGCGGCCGCCGAACTGCTCGCCGATCTCCGGCAGGCTCTTCTGGGTCAGTTCCTTGGCCAGGTACATCGCCACCTGGCGCGGCAGGGCGATGTTCGACGGCCGCCGCTTGCTGAACATGTCGGTGATCTTGAGCTTGTAGTGATCGGCGACCGTCTTCTGGATCAACTCGACCGTGATCTGGCCGGCCGAGGCGCCGAGCACGTCGCGCAGCGCCTCGCGCGCCAGCTCGATCGTCACCGGGCGGGCGTGGAACGAGGCGTAGGCGAGGATGCTGCGCAGCGCGCCTTCCAGTTCGCGCACGTTGCTGCGCAGGTTCTTGGCGACGAAGAAAGCGACGTCCTCGGGCAGCAGCGAACCCTCGAGCTCGGCCTTCTTGAGCAGGATCGCGACCCGCATCTCGAGTTCGGGCGGCTCGATCGACACGGTCAGGCCGGAAGCGAAGCGCGACACCAGGCGGTCCTCGATGTCGTCGAGTTCCTTCGGATAGCGGTCGCTGGTGATGATGATCTGCTTGCGCCCGGCCACCAGCGCCTCGAAGGCGTAGAAGAACTCCTCCTGGGTGCGGCTCTTGCCGGCGAAGAACTGGATGTCGTCGATCAGCAGCAGGTCGAGCGAGTGGTAATAGCGCTTGAAGTCGTCGAAGGCCTTCTTCTGGTAGGCGCGAACGACGTCGCTCACGTACTGCTCGGCGTGGATGTAGCGCACGCGCGCCTGCGGCCGGCGCCCGAGGATGGCGTTGCCGACCGCGTGCACCAGGTGCGTCTTGCCCAGTCCGACGCCGCCGTACAGGAACAGCGGGTTGTAGGAGCCTCCCGGGTTCTCGGCCACCTGCATCGCCGCGGCGCGCGCCAACTGGTTCGCCTTGCCGGTGACGAAGTTGTCGAAGCTCAGCAGCGCGTTCAGACGCGCGCGCTCGACGTGGTCGGCGGCGGCGAAGGCGGCGGCGCCGCGATCGGCGCCGTCGGCCGGCTCGGCCGCGGCGCCGGCGGTCTCGGCCGCGGCCTCGGGCGCGCGACCGGACTCGGCCGCCTCGACCTCCAGCACGAGGTCGATCGGCCGCTGCAGGACGTTGGCGGCGGCCGCCTCGATGCGCTTGGCGAACTGCGCGCGCACGGCATCGAGCTTGAGCCGGTTCGGCGCGCCGAGGCGCAACCTGCCGCTGGCGGCGTCGTAGCCGATCGCTCTCAGGGGCTTGATCCAGGCCGAGTACTGCTGCGGCGTCATCTCCCGCTCCAGGAGCCGCGAGCAGTCTTGCCAGAAGTGAAGCATGTCGTTCGTCTTCCGCGTGTCGGTGGCGCGCAGCGGGCGCGGTTTCGTTCGGGTCGGCAGCAGTCGGGCAAGGGCAAGGCCCCCGCATCCTCGTTCTTCTGGCGGAGTTGGCCTCGTCGCCTCGGCTTGCGGCGGCGTCAGCGGCCGCGACCGGCTGTGACACTCCGGGTTTCGCTGCCGCACCGCCGACACAAGTTGTGCAGTCTACCGGTGCCGGCGCAGGTTATCCACAGCACGCTGTCTCGATGCGCCCTCGGATGGCAAGCCAAGAGCATCTGTTTTCGACGACTTTGAAGGTAGCGAACACTTACGAACGTCGAGGCTGGCGGGGTCTGTGGGCAGTCTAATTTGTCGGCTGCGGATAAGGCTGTGGACAACCGCTGGACAAGTGCAAGTGTCCTGTGGATGACGACTGAACAAGCCGCGCCGGCGTGTCGCGGCCGGTTGACGAGCGATCGTTCAGACGTCTCGTTTGACGCTGGCGTCGCGCATCGCGTCTAATAGCGGGCTTTTTTCGCATCCTTCGCCGGTGCGATGGTTTGCGAAGGCGGGCGCTGATCTGCCGGCACCGTGTTGGCGCCGAATTCGGCGCGGCCGCGCCGAGCCGGCGAGCCGGCGAGAACGCCCGGCGCGCCCGGGCCGCGCGCTCGATCGTGGCCGCGGTGGCCGGCGGCGCTGCGGCCGGGCGCTGACACGGCGGCAGCGGGGCGATGCGACGGTGGGTCGGGTGGCGGCGAGTGGCGCGCTGGGCGCGCGCATGCAACCGACCGCCTGTCTCCCAGTCTTAGGTGATTCGGCGCCGGCTGCCGGTGGCGCCAGGCGTCAATTCGGAAAGGTGAAAGATGGCCACCAAACGCACTTATCAACCGTCGGTCGTCAAGCGCAAGCGCACGCACGGCTTCCTGGTTCGCATGCGCACGACCGGCGGGCGCGCCGTGATCGCCGCGCGGCGCGCCAAGGGTCGCAAGCGTCTGGCGGCTTGAGACCGGACCTCGGCCCTGAGCGCCCGCTATCCGCCGCCGCGCCGACTGCGCGCCGCCGCGCAGTTCGCTGCGGTGGTCGCCGCCGCCCGGCCGGCGGTGGTCTGGCGCAGCGGCCGGCGCTATCTGGCAGCCCAGGCGCGCATCGTCGCGATGGCAGCAGGCGACTCCCGGCCAGTGGTCGGCGCGGTGCGCGTCGGCGTGACCGCCGGCAAGCGTCAGGCGCGGCGTGCGGTCGAGCGCTCGCGCGTCAAGCGCGTGTTGCGCGAGGCCGCGCGCCATGCGCTGGCGGCGCTCGACGCCGCTGCCGGCCCGCGTCAGGTCGACCTCGTGCTGCGGCTGAAGGCGGCGGTGCCGGCCGCCGATCTGACGAACCGGGCGCGCTTCAAGCTCGAGCTGCGCGCCGAGGCCGACGCGCTGCTGGCGCAACTGGCCGGCTTCCTGCGCCAGGGCGCAGGCGGGGCCGGCGCATGAAGTTCCTGCTGCTGGCGCTGCTGCGCGGCTACCGATTCCTGCTTTCGCCGTGGCTTGGCAACAGCTGCCGTTTCTGGCCGACCTGCTCGATGTACGCGATCGAGGCGATCGAGACCCACGGCGCCGCGCGCGGCGCCTGGATGACGCTCGTGCGCCTGGCGCGCTGCCATCCGTACGGCCGCGGCGGCGTCGACCCGGTGCCGGCGCAATTCCGCTGGCGCTGCTGGTGCCAGGCGCGCGCCGACGCGACACCCGGCGCGACCGCCGGCAGCACCGCCGACGGCCGACCCCTGAACTGATCCGCACTGACCGCCGCTTTCGCTCAACGACGCCCGTCATGGACATCCAGCGCACGATCCTGTTGATCATCTTCGGCATGTCGCTGGTGTTCCTGTGGGACGCCTGGATGCGCCACCAGGGCCAGCCGGCGCTGTTCGGGCCGCCGCCGGCCGAGAAGAAGGCGGTCGCGGCCGACCCCGCCGTCGCGCCGGCGCCCGCGGCGCTGGCCAACGAGGTGCCGGCCCCGGTTGCAGTGCCCGGGGCGGCGGTGCCGGCCGTCGACGCCAAGGTCACGCCGGAGCCGGTGGCGGCGGTCGAGCGCATCCGCATCGAGACCGACGTCGTGCGCGCCGACCTCGATCCGACCGGCGCCGTGCTGGCGCGCGTCGAGTTGCTGCAGCACCGGGTCGCGCCCGACTGGACCGCGGCCGGGCTGATCGGGCTGATCACCGGCAAGCGCCACGACCCGCAGGCCAACGTCGTCCTGCTCGACTGGACCAAGGAGCGCGTCTACCTGGCGCGCAGCGGACTGACCGGCGCCGGCGACGTGCGCTTGCCCAATCACCTGACGCCGTTCACCCTGCTGCCGGGGCCGCGCGAGCTGGCGCCGGGCCAAGACGCGCTCGAAGTGAAGTTCGAGGCGAGCGCCGGCGGCCTGCAGGTGGTCAAGACCTACGTGTTCCGGCGCGGCCGCTACGACGTCGAGGTCCGGCACGACATCCGCAACCTGGGCCAGACCGCGGTGGCGCCGTCGCTGTACCTGCAACTGGTGCGCGACGGCAACCCGCCGGCGGGCGAAAGCTTCCTCTACTACACCTTCACCGGCCCGGCGGTCTACAGCGAGGCGCACAAGTTCCAGAAGGTCCCGTTCGGCGACATCGAACGCGCGCGCCAGGAGCACGTGCGCGAGGCCAAGGACGGCTGGATCGCGATGATCCAGCACTACTTCGTGTCGGCCTGGGTGCTGGAGCCGGGCCGCTACCGCGAGGTGCGCACGGCGCAGGACGCGCCGAACCTGTACTCGGTGTCGGCGGTGACGCCGATCGAGGCGATCGCGCCCGGGGCCAGTGCCAGCAGCCGCGCGACGCTGTGGGTCGGACCGCAGATCCAGGAATACTTGGACGCGGTGGCGCCGGGGCTCGACCTGGTGGTCGACTACGGCTGGCTCACTTTTCTCTCGAAGCCGCTGTTCTGGCTGCTGCAACTGTTCCACGACCTGGTCGGCAACTGGGGCTGGGCGATCGTCCTGCTGACGGTGCTGGTCAAGGCTGTGTTCTATCCGCTGTCGGCGGCCAGCTACAAGTCGATGGCGAAGATGAAGGAAGTCACGCCGCGACTGATGGCGCTGCGCGAGAAGTACGGCGACGACAAGCAGAAGATGAACACGGCGATGATGGAGCTGTACAAGACCGAGAAGATCAACCCGCTCGGCGGCTGCCTGCCGATCGTGGTCCAGATCCCGGTGTTCATCGCGCTCTACTGGGTGCTGCTGGCGAGCGTCGAGATGCGCAACCAGCCGTGGATGCTGTGGGTCTCCGATCTCGCCACCCCCGACCCCTGGTTCATCCTGCCGGTGCTGATGATGGCCAGCATGTGGGTGCAGTTCAAGCTCAACCCGACGCCGCCCGATCCGATTCAGGCCAAGGTGATGGCGGCGATGCCGTTCATCTTCGGCATCATGTTCTTCCTGTTCCCCGCCGGCCTGGTGCTCTACTGGCTGGTCAACAACTGCATCTCGATCGCGCAGCAGTGGTACGTGATGCGCCAGGTGCAGGCCGCCAAGCCGGTCGGCTGAGCGCGGCCCGCGGCGGCTCAGGCGCGCGGCCCGCGCAGGCGGCTGGCGGCGAGCAGCACCGGCCACAGCCAGATCGACAGCGCCCACTTGAGAACTCGCGCCGGCGAGAACTCGCGCTCGCCCTCGGCGCTCAGGCGGAACACGACCACCGCGCCGACGATCACGTACAGCACCAGCGCGGTGTAGGCCCAGGCGCGGCCCGCGTACTCGAACGGCAGCGCACCGCCGATCAGCGCCGCCAGCAGCACGTTGGCGAAGGTGGCGGCGAGCACGCCGGCGAGCGGCCGCATGAACCGGATCAGCGGGTCTTCGTGGTGCTGCATGCGGCCAGTCTACGGTGGCGCCGCCAGCGGGCGGCGCGCGCCGCTGTGCTAGGTTGTGGCGATGCTTCGGCTGACCGCGCGCCGCCAGCGGTGATCGCCTCCGACCGCGATCCGATCGTCGCCATCGCCACCGCGCCCGGGCGCGGCGGCATCGGCATCGTGCGCGTCAGCGGCGGCGCCCAGACCGACCTGGCGCCGCTGCTCTCGGCCCTGCTCGGCGCGCGCGCGCAGCGCATCGAACCGCGCCGCGCGCTGTACGCGACCTTCCTCGAGGCCGGCGGCAGCGCCATCGACCAGGGCCTCGCGCTGCTGTTCCCGGCGCCGCACTCGTACACCGGCGAGACCGTGCTCGAGCTGCACGGCCACGGCGGCCCGGTGGTGCTGCAGATGCTGGTGGCGCGCTGCCTGGAGGCGGCGCGCGGCAGCGCCGCGCTGCGCCGCCTGCGGCTCGCCGCGCCGGGAGAGTTCACGCGCCGCGCCTTCCTCAACGACCGCCTCGACCTGGCGCAGGCCGAAGCGGTGGCCGACCTGATCGACGCCTCGACCGCGGCCGCGGTGCGCTCGGCCAACCGCTCGCTGGCCGGCGAGTTCTCGCGCGCGGTGCATGCGCTGGCCGAGGCGCTGATCGAGCTGCGCACGCTGGTCGAGGCCACGCTCGACTTCCCCGAGGAGGAGATCGACTTCCTGCAGGCCTCGGACGCGCGCGGCCGGCTGGCGCGGGTGCGTGCCGAACTCGAGGCGTTGCTCAAGCGCGCGCAGCAGGGCGCGCTACTGCGCGAGGGGCTCAACGTGGTGCTGGTGGGCGCGCCCAACGTCGGAAAATCCAGCCTGCTCAATGCGCTCGCCGGCGAGGAAGTCGCGATCGTCACGCCGATCGCCGGCACCACGCGCGACCGCATCGCGCAGGCGGTGCAGGTGCACGGCATTCCGCTGAACATCATCGACACCGCCGGCCTGCGCGAGACTGCCGATGCGGTCGAGCGCATCGGCATCGCCCGCACGCTGGCCGAGGTCGGGCGCGCCGACGTCGTGCTGCATCTGGTCGACGCCACCCACCCGGCCGCCGATGCGCACGCGCTGGCGCAGGTGCACTCGCGGATCGCGTCCGGCGTGCCGCTGCTGACCGTGCGCAACAAGATCGACCTGACCGGCGAGCCGCCCGGGGTCGCGGCCGGCGCCGCCGCCGACGAGATCCGCATTTCGGCCCGCACCGGCGCCGGGCTGCAAGCGCTGCAGGCGGCGCTGCTGCGCGTGGCCGGCTGGGAGGCCGACACCCGCGGCGAGACCGTGTTCCTGGCGCGCGAGCGCCAGCTCGATGCGCTGCGCCGAGCGCGCGAGCACCTGGGCGAGGCGGCAGCGCGCGCCGATCTCGAGCACGGCTACGGCAACGCGCAACTGGAGCTCTTCGCCGAGGAGCTGCGGCTGGCCGCCGATGCCCTGGCCGAGATCACCGGCGAGTTCTGCGCCGACGATCTGCTCGGGCGCATCTTCAGTCGCTTTTGCATCGGCAAGTAAGTGCGCTTCCGGGGAGGGACCGGCGAGGTCCGGCGGTGCCCAGCCATGGCACTTGCTTGAGTTGTGTTCCGGAACGGGCCGACAACGACCGACGGCAGCCGAGCCCTCTCATGACGGTGCGCGAAAAGCGGCCGTCAAGCTGTCGAACGAACCGCTCGGCAGTGCGTTGCGCATGTGCCGCGCGAAGCGCAGCCTCACTCGAGTCGAACGGCCTCGCCGAGCCCCAGCTCTTGAAGAATCTGCCGGAGCTCGGCTTCGAGAGCCGAGCCGGCATCGGCCGAGACCGTGACCGTGAAGTCCACGCCGATTCGAAGGTCCGTGCCCGCACGCAGCTTCGGCAGGATCTTCGTGCCGAGCCGGTTCCAGACTTCCGCCGGCACGTTGCCGCTGAGGCGGAGCGTCCGCATGCTCGGGGCAGGCGCGGGCCCGGGGCCGGGTGCCGATCCGGGCTCGGGCGGCGCCGGGACCGCAGGAACGGTCGCGGGAGTCGGCGAGGGCGCCGGAGTCGCGCCGGCCTCGAGCGCCTCGGCGGTCGCCTTCCGCAGCAGGAACACGCCCGCCTCGAACGCGACCTCGTCGCCGGCGACGGGTTCCTGGAACCAGACGCGCTCGAACGTCCCGTCGGCCTTCCTCCCCGATGCGAGCCCGAAGTCCCCGCGCCCCACGAACTCGACGATCTTCGACTTCAGCGCCGCATCGGGATCGACGAGCCGGGTCAAGGATCCGTTGAGGAAGCTCTGCCGCAAGCTCGCGAGCGGCCAGGCGCCCTCCGCCTTGAGCGCGGGTGGCCAGTTGCGCTCGACGTAGCCGGCACCGACGGACTCGTTGAGCAGCGCCTCGGACTTCAGCGCAGCGAGCACACGCCCGCACAGCGTCTCGCCGCTCGACGAGTGGCCGGCGCCGAGGTCGATGATCTTGAGGCCGTCCGTCTCCTGCGCATCCGCGATCACCGCGAAGCGGAAGTCTCCCCACACTTCGTCCTTCGCCGCCTCCTCGGCGTCGCGCAGCTTCGCCTGGAGGTCTGCGCGGTCGCCGCGGTCGAACTCCCCGCCCAGCGTGCCGTCGGCCACCTCGCGCGCCACGCGCCGCCAGGCGAGCGACATCTCGACCTTCACGCGCAGGTCCCGCCCGGGCTTCTTCAGGCACCAGACGAGCGCGCCCGGGTACAGGCGCGGTGACTTGCCGCGGCTCTTCGTCCACTCGGCGATCTGCGAGCGCAGCGTCCCGGCGCCCGACCACTCCGATTCGGGATCGGCGACAACGAGCGTGAGCCGAGGCGTGTCAGCAATCTCGGCGCCGTCCTGCGGAAACGCGACCACCGGCACGCTCGCGCCGCGACGGAACTCGTCCTCGACGAGCTTGCGCATCGCCGGCCTCACCTCGGTCTCGTCGTCGAGCGACGCGCGACGGTCGCTCACCACCTTCTTCATCGTCGGCTGGTAGCCGATGCGAAAGCCGTCCGAGCCCAGCTTGCGCACGAAGTACGAGCGGTCCTCGAGGGCGAACGCGGCGTTGTCGATCGAGGTCGTGTCGAGTTCCGGCTCGCCCAGCGCAAACCGCAACTCGGGCAGGTGTGCGACCTTGTCCGTCTGCCCGCCGGAGGACTCGAACAGGATCGCCGTGCCGGCGCGCCGGTGAATGTCGCGCAGCGGCCCCTTGGTATCGGCGTCGAGCGCCCGGCTGTGTGCCTGCTCACCCGCGATGTCGGTGTCGATCGCTGCCACCAACCGCGACTCGCCGAGCTGTCCGAGCACCACGCCGCGAAAGCCGGGCTCGCCGAGCGGCGCGGAGCCGAGGGTGATCAGCGGCTCGCTGCGCGCCTTGCGGAAGGCGTCCTGCGCGGCGAGCGAGATCCACTGCGCCAGCATCGCCAGCGTGCCGCGCGTCTGCTGGTACTGCGGCAGCGACTGCCACTTGCGCTGGAACACGGACAGCGTCGCCGGGTGGAACGGGTAGCAGGCCTCGAAGCGCCGCTGCAGGAATTCGCGCGCCTTGGCCTCGGTCGCCGCCGAGTCCACCGCGGTCCACTCCGGCGGTAGCTGCGCGCGCCGTTCGAAGCACCAGTCGCCGTACGCTTTGGCGACGTTGCGCCGGATCTTGTCGCTGCCGAGGTCCTGGAACAGGCGCCGGCGCACGACCTCGCTGATTTCCGTCTCGTCGTTGGCGATCAGGTCCTTGGCGACGCGCCGCACCACCTTGGCGATCTTGTCCTGCCATTCCTGGTCCCACTCGGTCATCTCGACCTGGCTGCGCGGCAGCGAGATGACGCAGGCGCTGTGCGTGGTGCCGGTCGTCGCCACCGTGAGGTTATGGATGAAGGCGTGGAACGAATCCGCGCCCGCGCGGTGGCGGTTCAGGTAGTTCAGCACCTCGTCGAAGAGCAGCAGCACCGGCGCGCCGGCGGCCTGGAAGACGCGCGCGATCGACTCCGTCCCCGGCGGCGTGGTCCTGGCCGCGGAGCCGAGCGCCGCGACGCCCTGGTCGCCGGCGAGCTGCCGCGCCACGTCGATCCACGGCGTCTCGCGCCCCGCCTGCGGGTCCCACGCATTGCCGACGAACACGGCGACCTTCGCTCGGGGTACGGTCGCGATGCCGGCCTCGCGCAGCAGCTCCGCCACACCGTTCATCCCGGCCGCGGCCTCGCCGTTCTTCGCCAGGTGGTAGAGCGTCGTCAGCGTGTGCGTCTTGCCGCCGCCGAACTGGGTGATCAGCGTCAGCACCGGCGCCGTGTTGTCGGTGCGGCCGCAGAGCCGCCGCAGCACCATGCCGGCGTGCTCGCGCAGCGCACGCGTGAAGCAGGTGCGCGCGAAGAACTGCTCCGGCTTGCGGTAATCCTCCGGCGCCGTGCCGGCGACCACCTGCTCGAGCGCAATGGCGAACTCGTCGGGATTGAAGGAGCGGCCGTCGCGGACCTCCTTGCGCGGCGTGGCGACCTTGTACCAGGGCTCCATTTCAAGTCTCCTCTTTCTCGCCCACCTGCCGGAGTTTTCTGCGGAGGTCGTCGACGAACGCGCGCAGCGAGTGATCGTTTCGCCCTGCACGGTACATATCCATTGCGACCACCAGCTCTGCCGCGAACTCAATCCCGCCGAGAGTTGGCGGATGGCCCGCTTGACGCACCGCGTCGGCCAGTAGCCCTTTGTAGTGGTCGCGGACGCATTTCTTCCTGCCAACACTGGGACGCTGACCGACGACCCCTTGGAACGAATCCGGGTCGGCGAGATACCAACGTTCCACGTGCGGATCGGGGCAGGCAGCGACGAGCCTGTCCTGGAAGGACCGCTCCGTCGCGTGACGGATGTCGTCTCTCTTTCTGGCGACGGTGGCGCAATTTCCGTCGATACCCACAACAACGAGATCGGGGAGTCGCTCGAAGCCTCTCTCGACGAGTCTCTGATAGAGCCGGAACTCGTCGATGGCGCGGGCATGTCCGCCTCGCCCGGACCGCACGCGCGCCTCGACGGCAACGCCCTCCTCGCTCGCGATTCGGCGCAACAGAGGCTTGAGAAGCTCCTCGTGCGCCCGATCCTCGACAAAGAGATCTACGACAACTGGCTCAGTCATCTAGAAGTCCTCGGAGCATGAGGCTCTCGAAGAGCCCGTCCTCGGTTCCGGCCGTGAGAGCCGCGGCAATCTCCTGGTCTCGGAAGAGCGGGCTCGTCACGTCAAACGGCCTGACCGCGGTCGCCGCACCGTCCCGCTGGACGTTGAAGAGGCCGATGTCCGTCGGTCGCGAGCGAGCGCCCTTCAGCACCGCGTCACAGAAGAGCAGCGAATGTGTCGTGACCACTACCTGGCGACCCTGCTCCAACGCAATGGAAACCAGGAGCTGTGCGATCAGCTCGAGCCGGCGCGGGTGCACGCCATTCTCGGGTTCCTCGAACGCCAGTAGCGACCCACCCCACGGATTCACCGCAATGGCGCATAGCGCAAGCACTCGTAGCGTCCCCTCCGACACGATGCGCGAGGAGTAGTCGACGCCTGCCTGGCGGACAAGGATGTCGAGCGTACCGCGGCGCTTGTCGAGGTCGACGGTGAGGTCCTCCACGCTGGGCACGATTGAGCGCAGTGTTCGCGAGATCGCCTGAAAATGCTTTGACTGCTCGGCTCGCAGCCGATATAGGAAAGGCGCGATCTCTGCGCCGAGTACACCGATGTCGCGCACGTCCGAAGGGGGTTGCGCGGCCCGCATGGCAACGCGCGGATCGAGATAGTAGGTCCGCCAGCCCGAGAGTTCGTGCCGCACCCTCTCCAGTGCCCGGTATTCGAGGCCACCGAGTCGAGGATCGGAGAGAATTGTGTGGTTGAGACCGAGCGGTTCCTGACGCGGATGCGCTGGTTTGCTCTTGCGTCTGATGTGAAGGTTCGACCCAACCTTCTCGATCGCCGGCCTGCCCTTGGGCTCTCCTCTCGCTCCCAGCTGTGCAAGATACTCATCCGCAACGCTCAAACGTCCGGAACTTGGTTCGATCGCGGCCTCGATCCGATAGCGGTAGGAGTCCTTCCCGGCCGTCAAATCCGCCTCCAAGCTGAAGTTCGCGCGACTCAATCCAAGCAGCTCCTGCAACCCACCGGAGGGGAAGGAGAACGCTTCGATCGGATATCCCCGGATAGGCTCGGCCAGAGCGTCCGAAAGGGTTCGGAGAGTTCCTATGCGTGACAGCGCCTGCACGGCGTCGAGCAAATTGCTTTTCCCCGCAGCGTTGGGACCGAACAGCACCGTCACTCGCGGGAACGCGATGCTCGTGTTTGCAAGGGACTTGAACCCACGGACCGTCAACTTCTTCAGCATCTTGGTCTCCTCATCTCGGCACCGCCAGCAGCATCGCGTCGAGCAGCCGCTTCTCTTCGCTGCCCTTCGGGTAGAGCGCCGAGAGCGCGTTGGCGAGGCGCAGGAAGTCGGGGCCGCGCTCCTGCTCGGCCTTGATGAGCGCGCGTAGCGCGTTGGTGCGGCCGCCGGCCTGCAGCAGCATCGCGGCGTGCACGCGGTCGAGCGTCGTGGCCTCGCGCGCGGCGGCGAGGCGTTCGTCGGACACGTCCACGGCGCCGCCGCGGCCGCGACCCCGCGCGCCGCGGACCTTCGGTGCGGCTTCCATCTCGGGGAACAGCAGGCCCTGCAGTGGGTTCGTGCCGAGCGCCGTCGTCTGCTCGAGGCGGGTGGCGACGGCCGAAGCGCCGTCCTCGCCGAAGAGCTGCTTCGCGCGCTCCGCGATGGGCAGCAGGCGCACGATGCCCTTCTTCGTCTCGATCACGCGGCCTTCCCACTTCGGCAGCTCGATGCCGAGCGGCTGCGCGAAGCGGCGCACCACGTCGAAGACCAGCGTGAAGCCCTTGGGGCTCCGCCCGGAGCCGCCTTCGTTCTCGTCGTCGTCCGCTGCGTCGTCGTCTTCCTCCTCGCCACCCGCGTCCGCCGCACCCTCGCCGTCGGTAGCCTGCAGCGTCCACAGGAAGAGCGCCGTGAGCCGCGCGTCCTCCTCCACCGCGCCCGCCGCGCCGTTGCGCGCTCTTGCCTCGGCGGTGCCGAGCACCTGTGCGAGCGCGGAGCGGCCGACCACCTCCCAGACCTTGGCCAGGTATTCGTCGAGCTTGACCTCGCGCCCCTCGGCGGTCTCGACCTTGGTGTAGCGGCTGAAGATCTCGAGCGCCGGGCCGATGCAGGCGAACACCAGGTCCGCGCCGCGCACGCCTTCGCGCTGCAGGCGTTCCATCCAGTCGGCGACGCGCGTTGGGAGTTCACGCAGCACCTGGCCCCAGTCACCGACGCCGGCGTCGTCGGGGCGCGGGCGGCAGATCAGGTGGACGCTGGTGGCGAGGGCGGCGGAGTCCTGTGAGCGCAGCCGCCCCGGACGTTCGGTAGCGATCGGCCATGACCCGGTGATGGTCCAGCCGCCACGGATCATTCCGGAGAGCAACGCTTCCCAGCCTTCCGTGGTCTTGTGCGCGAAGACGACGGATCCGACACCGTCCTCGTGCAGCACGCGACGACCTTCGGCGAAAGCTTTGGCCATCGTCTCTTCGAACCATGCGCGATCCTTCGGCCGGTCGCCGTCGCGCTTCGTTTCGTCCTGAACCGCTTCGCGCTGCTTGGGTGAGAGCGCGTTCTCGGGATCAAACGGGTCGCGCAGTAGCGGATGTTCCGGCAGCGTGCGCTTCAGCCAGACAAGGAAGTAGTCCGAGAGATCAGCGTATGGAACGGCGTCGTAGTACGGGGGGTCGGTAAACCAGACCTGCGCGGTCTCGTGCGGGAGTGGGTGCTGCGTGGCGTCGGCGGGCTGTACCTGCCCTGGTTTTGAGCTTGGCCATGCCTCAATCACCTTCGCGACCAAGTCGACGCCACTCAGGAAGTTCCCGGTTGATTCCGAGAAGATCGGGACCTCGGCAAAGTCCCAAACGATCGGCAACGCCTGCCTGCCAAAGACGTGCTCGATCTTCTCACCAATCTGATTCCAAACAGCCAGGGACGCGTTCTTGTCAGCGAGCCGAGAGAGCGCGGCCGATCCGGTTTCTCCCACGGTTGCTGGCGCCGCTCTCAAGCGAGTGCCCAAGTCAAGTAGCGCCACCTTCTGCCTCGCCGTGAACAGATCGCCCCATTGCAGCATGCCGTAGCGCTGCACGCGGAAGCCCAGCGTGCCGATCGGCGGCAGCGGCTCATCCGGCACCGGGCAGAGCCCCTGCTTCCCGCCGTGCTCCCAGTCCGCGAGCAGCTTCGCCACGCGCGCCTGCGCCCTGCGCACCGCCTCGTAGTCGCGCTCCGCCGGCAGGCGGTAGTGCCGGCCCGTCTCGCCGGGCCGGAGCGTCACCACCGCCAGCATCCGCGCGCCGCCGACCCTCACCCCTGCCCCTTGCCGTCCGGGAGAGGGGTCGAACAGCACGTCCGCGCCGCCGCGCTGCGCGCTGAGTTGCGCGCGCACGCGCTCGGGCGGCAGCACCACGCCGCAGCAGACGCAGCTCGCCTTGGCGCGCGTCACCGTGCCGGCTTGCACCTCGTTCTCCGTCTTCGGTGTGATGACCTCGAGCTCGACGCGCGGCGGCTCGCCCCTCGGCCGCTCGACGCGGTGCCTGAGCGCGCGCCGGCGGCTCGCCTTCTTGCATAGCCAGAACGAGCGCACCAGCGGGATCTCCGCGCCGCAGTTCGGCGACTCGCAGCGCACCGTGCGCGCCCACAGGTAGGCGATCGGCGTGGCGCCGTCCGGGTCCTGCGGGTAGAGGTCGGCCAGCTCCTTCTCTGCCTGCCGCTTGATCTCGGCGCCGACGCGGCGCAGCTCCTCGGCGAGCTTCGGCCCGTGGCGCGGGATGTCCTCGAGCATGACCTTGAGGATCAGGCACGCGACCGGATTCAAGTCGCTCGCGAACGCCTCGCAGCCCACGCGCAGCGCCTCGAGCGGGATCGAGCCGCCGCCGGCGAAGGGGTCCACCACGAGCGGCGGCTCGTAGGGGCTGCCGTCGTCGGGCGCGTGCGCCGCCTTCACCAGCGCCCGGCTCACCTCCAGATAGGTGCGCTGCGCGGCGTGGTCCCAGTTGGCGAAGTCGGCGATGAAGCGCAGGAGCGCGCGGCGCAGTTCCTCGTCCGTTGTGCCCGGGTTGCAGGTCGGCACTTCGCGCAGGCGCTTCCTCGCCTCGGCCTTGAACGCCGGCGGGCAGAGCGGATCGCACGGGTCCGGCCACAGCAGCGCCAGCAGCACCGCGCGGCTCGATGCCAGCGGCCGCCGCGCCCACCACAGATGCAGCGTGCTCGGATGCCCGTGGCGGATCGACTTCTCCCGCGCCGCGTGCCGACTCACCTCGGCTACGGGGAAGTCCACCTCGGCGAGGCGCTTGCAGTCCTTGGGGATCATGAGCGCTTCTTCGGTTTGGACGGCTTGGGCGAACTTATGGACTTGTCCATACTTGAATTGGACTCGTCCATACCTATGGACGACAGCCCATAGAAGGCGCCCCGTCGGCTGCCGTGCATTGCAAACGCACGCGTGCGTTCTCCAGGCGGATTCGTGCTTTTCACCGTGTTTTTCTCTCGTAGCGCACGCCTCGGCCTCTGCTCCCGGACCGCGACAGAACTCCTTTCTTTTCAAGCCGTTTCAGCAGCCGGTACGCCTGCGGTGGGCTGAGCTGGTACAGCTCCGCAGCATCGGCGCGGCTGACGGAACCGTGCTTTTCGACGTATTGCACCACCATCTGCTCCTGCTGCAGCGGCTCGAAGCCGCGCTGTCGCACGTAGGCCGCCTTGTCACCCAGGCGGCGATAGGCGGCCGCCGACAGGTGCCAGGTCCGCCCCTTGCGCTCGCCGCGCGATTCCGCAAGTCCCGACTCCACCAGCCGCTGCAGCCGGCCACGCGCCTCGCCTTCGGGGCGTTGGATCAGCGCGGCGGCCTCGGCCGTTGTCAGGCGCCGGTCCAGCCAGAGATGGTTCAGCAGCAGCAGGTCGTCCAGCGTCAGCGGCCGGTCGGCCTGACTCTCCTCGGCGACGAAGCGCGCGAACGCGAGGTTCGCCTTGCCGCCCGGCAACTCGAGGACAACGCCGCTCTCGTTGCTGCGACCGTAGCTGGGGGCCGGGCGACCGTTGCGCAGTTGCTCGAAGTAGATGGTGTCGATGCCGCGCGCCGTGCGCTCGACGATGCCGGCGCGCTTGAACGCGTCGGCCAGCAGCGGATTGCGGGGCCGCGGCTGTGTGACCAGCAGGTTGTCGAGGCGCACGCCGTCGGGAAACCCGCCGGGGTTGCCAATCTCGATGCGCTCTTCGTGCCACTGGACGTGAACGGCGCCGAGCCGCGTGTAGTCGCGGTGGATCAGGGCATTCGCGATCCCTTCGCGAAAGGCCGCCGGCGGGTAATCGGGCACCCCGACGCGCAGCATCCCGACCAGCACTTCCTCCTCGCGGTTGCGGGCGCGGAAGCGGACCAGCAGTTCGTCCACCACGCGCAGCAGCGGCCAGCGAAAGAAGTCGTTGACCTCGACCTTCCGTCCCGCGAGCACCTGGAACGCCACCTCATGGGTGGGCAGCAGGCGTCGCAGGGCCTCCTCGCGACCGAAGAGCAGCAGGCCCAGCACGCGCACCGCCGCGACCGAATGGTTCGCCTGGACCGCGCCGAGCGCCTTGGCCACTTCGATGTCGGGCAGCTCGACCAGGGCCACATCGCCGCGACCCTGGCTCTCGCGGACGAAGCGCCGGAAGCGCTCGAACTCCAGCGGGTCGAGGTCCTCCCAGCGCGATCCTGCGACAGGCAGCGCCGAGTAGTCGAGCTGCCCGCGGTCCCCCAGCAGGGACTGCATCTCGTGGAAGTGCATCGGCAGGCATGCCGGCCGGCCGTCGCCGCCCATGGCGCGCCGCAGGTAACGCCCATCCGAGGTCGAGACCGGCGAGCGTGTTGCCGGAACTTCGACTGCCATCACCTCCCGACCGTCGAGCGCGAGGATCTCGACGCGGACCGACAGCGACGGCCGTGTCCGGTTGGCCACGAGCGCGTGCACGCGATGCGGGTCCGTCTGGCCCCCGTGGCGGTGTCGGGCGCCGGTGATCCGCTGGTCGTCCTCCACGCCGACGAGAACCCAACCGGCTTCTCCGTCCGGGCGATTGGCCAGGCAGACGACGGCTTCCACGAGCGCGCTGTCCGACAGCGGCTCGCGCTCTTCGCCCTTGAACTCGACCGCGAGCGTTTCACCCGCGCTGACCAGGCGCTTGAGCTCCTCAGGGGTCACGACGACTCTCCGTAGGGCGGCGCGTCCTCGCGCACCTGCATCGGCTTCTTCATCGCATCGACCGACAGGTAGTAGTGCGCGACCTTGGTCACCTCGGTCCACTCGAGGCGCGCCGGGTCGCGGATCGGCTCCTGCAGCATCGGCGAGGTGTCGCAATTCGTGACGACGTAGAGCCAGAAGCAGTCGCGCCGGTCCTCGGCGACGCGGCGTTCGTTGGGCGTGAGCAGCACCGTTCCGGTGGCCGCACCGAGGCCCTTCACCTCGATCAGCCGCAGCTCGCCCGAGGCGAGGTCGAGGCTGGTCACGTCGTAGCCGAGATTCTTCTCGGAGACGTCGTAGACTTGGCGCCCCTTCGCCTGCTCGTGCTCCATGACCACGCGCATCGCGATGGCCTCGGTCTCGAAGTTGGGCTTCAGCCGCCGCACCTCGGGGGCTTCGCGCTCGGGGTGCGGCAGCACCAGCACGCTCGCGAGCCGCTCGACCGCTTGCAGCGTGAGCGCGCGCTGGCGCTCGAGGTCGGTGCGGCGCCGTTCGCGCCGGACGAGCAGCTCCGCGTGGCGCGCCTCGGCCATCGCCAGCCGCCCTTCGGCGCCGGCGAGCTTCTGCTCGACGTCGGCTGCGGCCTTGCCGATCTCCTCGTCGGCGCGCTGCAGCAGCTCGGTGAGCGACAACTCGACGTGCGCAGCGATGCGCTCGACCTCGCTCAGCCGGTCGGCGCGCGCTTCATCGAGGAACGGGGCGAGCGCGTGCTCGTGCAGCCAGGCCGTGGCCTCGGGAAGCTGCGCCACCGGAGCAAGCTCGGCGGGCGTCTCGGCAGGGGCGAAGTTGCCGAGCAGCCCCGGCTCCTGGAGCCGCGGCTCGCCGTGCCCGTCGATCTCGACGGCGAACAGGCGCTCGTGCACGACGTGGCCGAGCCCGTCGACGATGCGCGCGCGGTAGAAGTCGATGCGCGCCGGCGTCTCGTGTTGGAGGGAATGAAACGTGGCGCCCTTGCCGAGTTCGGCGCTCGCGCGGGCGTGCGTGTGGCGGCGCACGGCTTCGAATAGCGGGTGGCCGGGGGTGACCCATTCCAGCTTTTCCGTCTCGGCCGTGTCGCGGTCGGTGGAGCAGCGCGGGTAGCGGTCGGCGAGCGTGGGCAGTTTCCAGTCGGCCGCCTTCTCGTAGTGGTGCAACGCTGCGGGCGTGCGCGCCGGGTCGAAGGCGTGGGCGACGCTGGGCACGGGCTTGAGCGTCCACGGCACGAACTCGGCCGCCTCGCGCAGGAAGCGCGCGATAGTCTCCGGCACGACGCGCCGCTCCTGGGCGCGGGCGCGGCGCTCGATCAGCATTTCGAGATTGAGCTTCTTGCTCGCCAGGCCCTCGAGCGCGTTCTGGCAGATGGCGCGGAACTGCCGCTCGTCCACGTTGCGCAGCAGCCGGTCTTCGAGGTCGGCCTCGCCGAGCCGGCCCGAGTAGTAGTCGCGCAGCACGCGCTCGACGTGCGCGGCCGGCAGCACCTCGCCGACCACGTTGAACACCGCGTCGTCGTCGAGCGCGTCGCGGATCTCCTGCAGCTTCTCGAGCAGCCGCTGCAGCACCTTGCCTTCGATCGTGTTGGTCGCGACGAAGTTGAAGATCAGGCAGTCCTTGCGCTGGCCGTAGCGGTGGATTCGGCCCATGCGTTGCTCGAGCCGGTTCGGGTTCCAGGGGATGTCGTAGTTGAAGAGGATGTTGCACGCCTGGAGGTTGATGCCCTCGCCGGCGGCCTCGGTGGCGACCAGCACCTGGATGCCGCCCTCCCGGAACTGCTGCTCCGCGTACAGGCGCGTTCCGGGCTCGTCGCGCGAGCCGGGCTTCATGCCGCCGTGGATGAACCCGACGCGGAAGCCCCACTGTTGCATGCGCTCGACGAGGTAGTCGAGCGTGTCCTTGAACTCGGTGAAGAGGAGCAGGCGCTGCTCCGGATGATCGAAGAAGCCTTCCTTCTGGAGCAGCGCCTTGAGCTCGGAGAGCTTCGCTTCCGCGCCGGAGCGCTCGACCGCCTGCGCCTCGGCCGCGAGACGGCGCAGTTCCTGCACCTCGTGCCGGACCTGATCGGCGTTGCCGGCCAGCGTCACCGCCTCCAGCATCTGCTCGAGCCGCTCGCGCTCGCCCTCTTCCATCTCCTCGAGCTCCTCGGGATCCGGGAGATCGGGGGGCGCCAGCTTGATGAGGTCCTGCGCGCGCTTGAGCCCTTCTTCGAGCCGCCGCGCGCGGTTTTCGAGCGAGCGGCGCATCGCGAAGGTGCTCGACGCGAGCCGGCGCTGGTAAAGCGACATGAGGAAGCCGATCGCGCGGGCGCGCGGGTCCTCGCCCTCGGCCGCGGCGCGCGCGCTCTCGCGCTTCACGAAGCGCGTGACCTCCCGGTAGAGCTCGAACTCGGCGCCGTCAATCTGGAAATCGACGGTGTGGGGAATGCGCTTGGTGAAGATCGGCTCTGCGACCCACGATCCGTCGGCCCGCCGCTCGGGGAAATGGACCATCGCCTCCTTCGTGCGGCGCAGATAGAACGGCGCACGGCGCCGGTTCATCGCCTCGCGGATCGACTTCACGTCCGCATACGCGTCCGCATCGAGGAGCTGCAGGAACAGGCTGAAGTTCTGCGGGTCGCCCTTGTGCGGCGTTGCCGTGAGCAGCAGCATGTGATCCGTGCTGTCGCGCAGCAGCTCACCCAGCCGGTAACGCAGGCTCTTGTGCGATTCGTCGGCGGCGGACATGCGATGCGCCTCGTCCACGATCACGAGATCCCAATGCACCTGCCGCAGTCCGGGCAGGATCTCGCCGCGCTTGGCCAGATCGAGCGAGGTGATGACGCGGTTCCTCTCGAGCCACTGGTTGACGCCGAACTGCTCGCGAAGGTCCTGGCCCTTCATCACCAGGAACTTCGTGTCGAACTTCTCCTTCAGCTCGCGCTGCCACTGGAACGCGAGATTGGCCGGACACACGATCAGGATCCGTTCGGCGAGGCCGCGCAGCTCGAGCTCGCGGATCAAGAGGCCCGACATGATCGTCTTGCCCGCGCCCGCGTCGTCGGCCAGCAGGAAGCGCACGCGGGCGAGCTTGAGCAGGTAGTCGTAGACCGCCTCGAGCTGGTGCGGCAGCGGATCGACGCGGGAGATGGACAGGCCGAAGTACGGGTCGAACTCGTAGGCGATGCCGAGCGCGTAGGCCTGGAGGCCAAGGCGCAGGAGACGGCCGTCGCCGTCGAAGGAGTGCTGGGCGTGCGAAACGGTGAGCCGCGCGAGCTCAGCGGCGGTCAGTGTGACCTTGCGAAAGCGCTCCGTCTGCAGCCCGACGAGTCCGACGACCCAGCTCGCCGGTCCGTTCGCCTGGACGGTTTCGACGCGCATCGGCTCGTTGAAGAGCGGGCCCGTCAGAAGCTGGCCGGGGTGGAGCGCGGCGTCGTTGCTCATCTCGTCTCTCCAGCCGCGATCTCGTCTCCCCGGCCGGCCTTGCCCGCCGGAGGCACGCTGTAGGCGCACGACAGTCTCGCCACATGGCCCGGTCGCGCGAGTTCCATGAATCGCCGCATCACAGCACCCTCCACCACGGCACGGCCAGCACGTCGGGGGTGAGCCACTCGACCGTGCGCCCAGTGTGCAGCAGGAGCCCGGCGCGCGCCTTGCGCCCGTACTCCTGCCGGAAGGTGCGCAGGTGCGCGCAGTCGGCCAGCCGCGGCTTCGAGGTGGCCTTGACCTCGATCGGCAGCAGCTTGCCGCCCGCCTCGATGATGAAGTCCACTTCCTCGCCGATCGTGGTGCGCCAATGGGCGAGCTCCACGCGGTCCACCCGCGCATCGCGCCAGGCGGAGAGGTCGTGCAGCACCAGGTTCTCCAGATGCGCACCCGCGGGCGCCGTGGCGCCGAGGTGCAGCGCGACGCCGGTGTCGCCCCAGAAGATCCTGGGCGACTTGACGAGCCGCTTGGTGCGACTCACCGCGTAGGCCGGCAGGCGCACCAGCAGATACGAGGTCTCAAGCCAGTTGAGCCAGCGGTGGACCGTTGGCTGCGGCAGGCCGACTGCGCGGCCCAGCTCGGTCTGGTTGAGGAGTTGTCCCAGGCGCAGGCAGGCGGCCTGCATCAGGCGGCGGAAGTCGGGCAGCGCGCTGATCGAGGCGAGGTCCTGCAGGTCGCGTTCGAGATAGGTGCGCACGTAGCCGTCGAACCAGATGGCGCGGTCGGCCGGCGCCTTGAGTTCCAGAGCTGGCGTC